>Ga0302324_100002188_pt1 | contig 46010 bp, 41 predicted proteins | sample Palsa_T0_1_FD_201949 | JGI IMG/M metagenome (GOLD analysis project Ga0302324, IMG submission 201949) | Peat permafrost microbial communities from Stordalen Mire near Abisko, Sweden - Palsa_T0_1 | ecosystem: Environmental > Terrestrial > Soil > Palsa > Peat permafrost | place: Sweden: Abisko... | reverse complement strand
AGAGTCTGGGGTAGAATGGCCGCTTGCGACGAACGATAAAAAAAGTGTTGATTGCGAACCGCGGTGAGATTGCCTTGCGGATTATTCGCGCGTGCCGGGAGATGGGGCTGGCGACGGTTGCTGTCTACTCGGATGCAGACCGTGCGGCGTTGCATGTGTTGCATGCGGATGAGGCCTATCGCCTGGGACCTGCACCGGCTGCGGAGAGCTATCTGCGAGGAGACTTGATTCTGGAGATTGCGCGGCGGGCAGGTGCCGATGCGATTCATCCGGGATATGGGTTTTTGTCGGAGAACGCGGACTTTGCGGAGGCTTGTGCTGACGCAGGCGTGACGTTTGTTGGGCCGCCTGCTAGCGCGATGCGGGTGTTGGGATCGAAGACCCGGGCCAGGCAGGCGGCGGATGCAGCAGGAATGCCGAGGGTGCCGGGCAGCGTGACTGGGCTGTCGAGCGTGGCTGAGGCGGTACGGGTGGCGGCCGGGATCGGGTTTCCCGTGATGCTGAAGGCTGCGGCGGGTGGTGGCGGCAAGGGGATGCGGGCGGTGTTCGGGCCGGAGGAGCTGGCCGCAGCCTACGTGGCGGCGAGCAGCGAGGCTGAGCGGAGTTTTGGGTCGGGCGAGGTCTATCTCGAAAAGTTGATTGAGCGGCCGCGGCACATCGAGATCCAGTTGATGGCGGATGAGTATGGCGGGTGCCTGTATCTGGGCGAGCGGGAGTGCTCGGTGCAGCGGCGCCACCAGAAGGTGATTGAAGAGGCTCCGTCGGCCGTGGTGAGTGCAGAGCTGAGGCGGCGCATGGGAGAGGCGGCGGTTCGGCTGGCGCTGTCGGCTGGGTACGTCAATGCGGGAACGGTGGAGTTTCTGGTGGAGGGCCTGGAGCGGCCGGGGGAGGAGAGCTTTTACTTCCTGGAGATGAACACGCGGCTGCAGGTGGAGCATCCCGTGACGGAGATGGTGACGGGGCTGGACCTGGTGCATATGCAGCTGCGGGTGGCGATGGGAGAGCCGCTGGGGTTGAAGCAGGAGGAGGTTCGGCTGCGCGGCCATGCGGTGGAGTGCAGGATCTATGCAGAGGATCCGGAGAACCATTTTTTTCCGTCGCCTGGGTTGATCACGCAACTGGTGCAGCCTGGTGGGCCGGGTATTCGTGAGGACTGCGCGGTGTATGCGGGGTGGGTGGTGCCGCTCGACTACGATCCGATGCTGTCCAAGCTGGTGGCGTTTGCGGAGACGCGTGAGGCGGCGATCGATCGCATGCTGCGGGCGCTGGACGAGTACGTCATCGGCGGGATCAAGACGAATATCGGGTTGTTTCGTCGCATTCTGATGGACGAGGATTTTCGCGCGGCGAGGATCGATACGGGGTATCTGGAGCGACTGCTGGCGGATGGTTCGTCGGTGGAGCAAAATGAAGCTCCGGACGATGTGGTGGCGCTGGCGGCGGCTTTGTTTGCCTCCACTGCCATGAAGGTGAGCGTCGTGATGCCGGCTGCGGCGGCAGAGAGCCGCTGGGCGGTGGCAGGGCGGCGGGAGGGGTTGCGGCTGTGACGGTTTGGCTTGAGATTGGCGGGAAGAAACGGCGGGTGGAGTTGCCCGCGGATATCGGTGTCGGCACTGGATTGATCGAATGCGTGGTCGATGGCCGCTCGGTCGAGGTGGATGTTTGCTTGCTGCAGCCTGGGGTTTTGTCGCTGCTGGTTGCGGGGCGGCAGTACCGGTGTGTGCTCGATGGCAATGGCGTTGTGATCGGTGGGCGGCGATTTGGGTTTGAGGTGGAAGATCCGCGGTCGCTGCAGGGCAGGCGTGGCTCTGGGGCTGGGACGGATGGGCCGCGGTCGTTGAAGTCTCCAATGCCGGGCCGGGTGGTGCGCGTGCTGGTGGAGGCTGGGCAGGAGGTGGAGGAGGGTCAGGCTCTCGTCGTGATTGAAGCGATGAAGATGCAGAATGAGCTGAAGTCTCCTAAAGCTGGACGGGTTGTGAGAGTTGCTGTGGGTGTCGGTGACACGGTGGGCGCTGGAGAGGTGCTTGCGGTTGTCGAATAGCGCCAGGATTTTAGTGCAAGCGCGCGAAGTGCACGTAGGGTGCGCCGTACTGAATGGCGCGTTGGACGATCTCCAGGAGTAGCACCGCAATGAGCGCGCGGTAGATCCAGAACTTTGCCTGCGCTTGCATGGTGAGGCGTGCGCCTATGCATCCGCCAACGACACTTCATCCTCCTGCCTATTGTAGATTTCTGTTGGGCGGTTTGGCGGGGAGGGCTACAATCCGAAAACACTGTTGCTAGATGTCAGTGGCGTATCGAGCCGTGATGCACCTGCGCGAGGAGAGTTCATGAACGATGTGGTAGCGGTAGAAGGACAGCAGACGGAGCCGGGGTTGAGCCAGGTGGAGCGGGTGGTCGATACATTTATCGCGCCGAGCAAGACGTTTACCGACATTCTGCGCAGCACGACCTGGTGGCTGCCATTCGTATTGGCTGTCGTGGTCACGCTTGGCGTGACCTTCGTCATCGATAAGCAGATCGGGTTTGAGCGCGTGGTGGAGAACGTGATTCACGCGAGCCCGAAGCAGGAGGAGCAGCTGACGAGCCTGACGCCGGAGCAGCGAGCGGGGCGAATGAAGGGCATGGCTGCCGGCTATCGGTATACGTCCTATGCTTCGCCGATCTTTATTCTGGTATTTTCGGCGCTCGGCGCGGTGGTGCTGTGGGGCAGCTTCAACTTCGGTCTGGGAGCACGGACGACGTTCGGGCAGATGTTCTGCCTGTGGATGTACTGTTCGCTGCCCAGGCTGCTGAGCGGGCTGCTGACGGTCGTGACTATTTACTTTGGCGGGAATGCGGAGAGCTTCGATCTGAAGGATCCGGTCGGCACGAATATCGGGTACTATCTGCCGGATGCCGCGCCATGGCTGAAGACGGCGCTGGAGTTCTTCGATGTGATTGGGATATGGACCGTGGTGCTGATGGTGATTGGCACGGCGATCGTCGCGAAGGTCAGTCGCGGTAGAGCAGCGGCAGTGATTGTGGGCTGGTGGGCGTTGATTCTGGTGATCAGCGTAGCGACTGCTGCGGCGTTCAATTAGCAAAACGACAGGGCATAGACTTAGCTATGCCCTGTCGAAAATCTGATTCGATTGCGTTGCGTGTTGGAGCTACTCTGTCCACCGTTTGAAGACGAGGGAGCCGTTGGTGCCGCCGAAGCCGAAGGAGTTGGAGAGGGCATAGTCGATCTTTGCGGGCTGCGGCTTGTTGGGCACGTAGTTCAGCCGGCATTGAGGATCGAGCTCGACGATGTTCATTGTGGGTGGGGCCATCTGCTCGAGCATCGCCATGACGGTGATGCCTGCTTCAAGCCCGCCTGCGCCGCCGAGAAGGTGGCCGGTCATGGACTTGGTGGAGCTGACGAGGAGCGTATGGTTGGTGGCGCGCTCGCCGAAGACGTTTTCGATGGCCTTGGACTCCAGGGCGTCGCCGAGGGGCGTCGAAGTGGCGTGAGCGTTGACGTAGTCGATCTGGTCTGGTGAGACGCCAGCGACCTTGAGCGCATGCTTCATGGAGCGGTAGCAGCCTTCGCCTTCGGGGGCCATGCCGGTCATGTGGAAGGCGTCTGCCGAGAGGCCGTAGCCGACGATCTCCGCGAGAATGTTGGCGCCGCGTGCCTTGGCAAACTCGAGCTCTTCGAGGATGAGGATGCCTGCACCCTCGCCGACGACAAAGCCGTCGCGGTCCTTGTCGAAGGGGCGGCTGGCGTGTTGAGGGTCATCGTTGCGGGTGGAGAGGGCGCGCATGGCGGCAAAGCCTGCGACGCCGAGCGGGGTGATGGACGCCTCGGTGCCACCGGCAATCATGACATCGGCATCGTCGCGCTGAATAAGCCGGAAGGCATCGCCGATGGCATGCGCGGAGGTGGTGCAGGCGGTCGCGGTGGCTTCGTTGGGGCCACGTGCACCGTACTTGATCGAGACGTGACCGGCGGCGAGGTTGATGATGGCGCCGGGGATAAAGAACGGCGAGACCTTGCGGGGGCCACCGGAGAGCAGGTTGGAGTGCTCCCGCTCGATCACATCGAACCCGCCGATGCCGGAGCCGATGTGAACGCCAACGCGATCACGATTCGCTTCTGTCACCTTCAGGCCGGAGTGAGCCATCGCCTCTGCCGATGCGGCGAGAGCGAAGTGGATAAAGCGGCCCATCTTGCGGGCCTCTTTTTTGTCGATGAAGAGAAGAGGATCGAAGTCCTTGACCTCGGCGGCGAAGCGAACAGGATGGCCGGTGAGATCAAAGGCTTTGATCTCTGCCATACCGCTCCGGCCAGCCATGAGGCCTTCCCAGAGCTCAGGGGCAGTTTTGCCGACCCCGCAGATGAGGCCAAGGCCGGTTACGACGACGCGACGTTGCTCCATTTTTTACTTTGCCGCCTTCTGGTTCTTTTCGATATAGTCCACGGCGTCTTTGACGGTCTTGATCTTCTCGGCATCTTCGTCCGGGATCTGGATGTCGAAGGCCTCTTCGAACTGCATGACGAGCTCGACTACGTCGAGGGAGTCGGCGCCAAGATCTTCCTGGAAGCTTGCGCCGGGGGTGACTTCAGCCTCATCCACCTGAAGCTGCTCGACAATAATCTGTTTTACCTTTTCGTCTACTGCTGCCATTTCGTTCTCCTGTATACGTCTGAAATCAAAACTGGATGTTTGTGCGCGATCTTCAACACAGCCAAACTCAAGAATACTGAGCGCCTAGGTGAGTGTAAAGCAAAGCGGGCTACGGCGGGGTAGGTCGGTGAGGAGGGATCTCTCAATCATCGTCTGTGGAGGCTGCTAAAAGCGGGGCAACCCCTGCTATCTCGTCAAAGCCGAGTAGGTTAGAGGTGGGGGCTCCGGTGTCGACGCTGGAGACGTTTTTCAAGGCGCGATTGATGGTTTTGGTCTTACTGGTGATGTCGCCCAGGGTGTTCTGGACGGTATCGACCTGCTTCTTGACCTTGTCCATGAGGCCGCCAAACTTCTCGAACTCGTTTTTGGCGGAGGAGAGGACGCGCCATACCTCGTCGCCCTTTTTCTGGATGGCGAGGGTGTGGAAGCCCATCTGAAAGCTGGTGAGGATGGCCATGAAGGTGGACGGGCCGGCGATGGTGACGCGGCAGTTTTGCTGTATTTCGGATTGGAGGCCTGGGCGGCGGACGACCTCAGCGTAAAGGCTTTCAGTCGGCAAGAACATGATGGCATGGGGCATGGTGGTGGGTGGGTCAATGTACTTGTCGCAGATGAGTTTGCCCTGAGCGCGGATGGCACGTTCAAAGGCCTTGCCTGTGGCGGCGATTTCGTCCGCAGTGCCGTGTTCGTATGCGTCTTCGAGCCGCTCCCAGTCTTCGCGGGGGAACTTGGAGTCGATAGCGAGGAGGACGCTGGTGCCGTCTCCATTGGGGAACTTGAGGGCGTATTCGACGGCTTCGATGGTGGTGGGTTTGATGCGAGCGTTGTGGACGTACTGCTCGGGGGAGAACATGTCCGCGAGCTGCTGACCGAGGAGGAACTCGCCGACGCCACCGCGGGATTTAACGTTGGAGAAGACCTTCTTGAGGTCACTGACGCCGTTGGCGAGCTCTTTCATCTCGCCGAGTCCCTTCTGCACTTCGCCAAGATGCGTGGTGACCTGGCCGAAGGATTCGGTGAGGCGCGTCTGCAGCGTGGCATGCAGCTTTTCGTCTACGGTGACGCGCATCTCTTCAAGCTTGGCGGCATTGGTTTCGTTGAGCTTGGTAAGACGCTCTTCGACGGTGGTGCGGAGCTGGTTCTGGTGGCCGGTGTTGCTGGTCATCAGGTCGGCGAGCTTGGTATTCAGCGACTCGCGGAGATTGGTGTGCTGGAGGTTGGTGTCGGCGGTAAAGGCGGAGAGCCTCTGGGTGATTGCGTCCATCTGGCTCTGGACGGCGGAGCGGAGCTGGTCGTCGGAGGATTTGTTGTCACTGCGAAAGCCGCTGAGCCCGGTCTGAAGGAGTTTGCTGAGTTCGGCGATATTGTTGGTGATCTCGCTGCGCAGTGCGGTGAAGTCGGCGGCGCTGGCATCGCGGGTGCGTTTGGCCTCGTCGGCAATGTCGGTACGAAGCTGGGCTACCTCGCTGCGGAGATGGCGATCGAGGGACTCGAAGTGGGCGTCCAGGCGAGTGAGCTGCGCTGGTAGAGATTCGGCGAGCTGGGCGAGGCGAGGGTCTTGATCGGGTGCGGGCTGCTTGCGGAGCAGAAGAATAACTACGACGATGAGGATGACTACCTGGAGGATAAGGAGGGGGATGGGCATTTCGTTTTTCCTTCGCCGTCAGGATAGCATCACAGTTCAGAGATTAATCCCGCAAAGGGACCAGGGCTGTTGAAATACCTGAGGAGGAATGGGATGCCGATTACGAGCTACAGTGTTTTGGTGGGCGACCCGACGGCGGGGAAGGTCGTCACCGGCGCGAGTACGCACTATCAGATCACTGTGCAGGCCAAAGGTGGGCCGTTTACCGTTGCGGTGAATATTCAGTCGGTCGATGGTTCGGAGGTGCTGTATGCGATTGAAGAGGGGTTCACGCCGCCGGATGAGGCTGCCCTGCTGGCGTTGCCGACGGGGATGACTGCGCTGCAGAGCGAGCCGGGTGGGTTGGCGCTGGACTATGTGCGAAGCACCGTCGATGGGCAGCCAATGATTACTCGCGAACAGATGGTGCTGTTGCCGCAGGTGCGTTCGAAGGGTAGTGAAGAGGAGCGGATGTTGAACCGGATGCGGGCCAGTGCGTTGCAGAATGCCGTGGTGACGCTGCTGAACATGACGATTGCGGATAAGGATGGCACGATCTATGCGTTCGGCAGCGCGTATGCTGACTCCGGGCGGGTGGATGGAATCCACGATATCCACATGAACCAGGGGAACCCGGTGAACAATCATGGAGGTGATAACGGCGTCTGGCAGGATGGCGCGCTGTTGATCCATCTGCCGTCGAAGGGAACCTGGACGGCTGTGTTCCTCGCGTTTCAGACGGAGAGCTGGACGACGGATTCGGCGGGGAATCCGGATTGATGGTGCGTTGCGCGAACTGGTATCTGCGGCCTTTTGGACTTACGTTAGCTCTTTTTGCAGGCTAGAGAGCGGTGAGAATTCGGTCGGCGATGGCGGCTGCTTCTATGGCGGGGCGGACGTCGTGGACGCGGAGGATGTGGGCTCCGGCGAGGATGGCTGCGACGTTGGCTGCGGTGGTCGCGTGGACGCGAGCGTCGATGATCGGCTGGGTTTGGTGCTCAGCTGCGGTGCGGGCGCTGCTTTGGGCCAGCGTGTTGCCCAGAAAACCCTTGCGGGAGGCTCCGACAAGGATGGGCAGGTTGAAGTGCCTGAGCTGTTCGAGGTGTGCCAGCAGGGAGTAGTTTTCGTCGAGGCGCTTGCCGAAGCCGAGGCCCGGATCGAGGACGATCTTGTGGCGCGAGATGCCGGCGGTCAGGGCGGATTCGAGGCGCTCTGCGAGTTCGGCAAGGACCAGCGGAAGGACCTCATCTGGGGCGAGCGGCGGGAGGGTTGGCCACTCCTGCGGGCGTCCGCGGGTGTGCATCAGGACGGCTCCGCAGCCAAGCGCGGCGCAGGTGGTGGACATGCTCTGGTCCCAGAGATGGCCGCTGACATCGTTGACGATCTCGACTCCAGCTTCGACGCCGAACTGCGCGGTGCTGGCGTGGAAGGTGTCGATGGAGAGGACGGCATCGGGTCTTTGTCTGAGGATGGATTCGATGACCGGGAGGATGCGGGACTGCTCCTCTTCAGCGGTGAGAGGAGTCGCGTTGGGCCGAGTGGATTCGCCGCCGATGTCGAGGATGTGCGCGCCTTCGTCGAGCATCTGGAAGGCGTGGGCGACGGCGCGGACAGAGGCGTCTTCGGGCGAGTAGAAGTGGCCACCGTCGGAGAAGGAGTCGGGCGTAACGTTGAGGATGCCCATGAGGATGGTTCGCTGGCCCAGGGGAAGGGTGCGGGTGCGGAGGTGCCAGTCGAAGTATGGGCGAGGCGCGAAGGGCATGAGGGGATTTTAGCTGTGTCCTGCCAGACGTGCCCCACGCGCAGTCGGATCTGTCCGGCAGGACATGAGTCTTTCCGCGGCTTCTAATTAACTTCAAGGTGAGGAAGGCAAGTAATATTAAATGATAATAGAATATCAATAGCATGTTTGTATCTCATTCCTCCGATTGCTTACTGCTCCTAAAAGGACCTCCCGAAAACTATGAACACCCTGTCGCGCTCTTCAGCCTTCTCCGCAGATAACCTCGGCATCTGGGCCTCCGCTCTCTGCGTGGTGCATTGCGTCATGACGCCGGTTCTACTCTCCATGTCAGTCGTGTTTGTGCATCTCATTCCGGGGGAAGAGCGAACGCATCGCACGCTCGCGCTTGGAGTCGCAGCACTGGGAGCGATTGCGCTCGTCAAAGGCTTTAGGACGCACGGCCGGCGGCGCATTCTCGGGGTGATGGCGTTAGGGCTGGCGGCTATCTTCGCCGGAGCATTCTACGGAAGCCGTCTGCCCTCGCATGGGTGCGAGGTCGCCGTGACGATGATGGGTAGCGTCCTGATGATCAGCGCCCATCGGATGAACCACACCTTCTGCAAGGCCTGCGGTCGATGCTCGCAGATCGGCGCGGAGGCGAGCAAATGCTAAGACGTCGCACCTGCAACGGGACACCTGCTTACATAAGGTCCATACCGATTGAAAACTCTTTGCTCTGCTAGATCTTCTGCACCCGCTGCACATCCCGGACGCCGGGCACCTTGCGCAGGTTCAACACCAGCCGGTTCAAGTGCCGCACATCCACCGTCTCCACCACGAAGTCCACGATGACCTGCCCGTCCTCAGTCGGTCTGGTGTCCACACTGCGAATGTTGGTCCCGTCGTCGGAGATGATCGCCGTAAACTCCTTCAGCATGCCTGATCTGTCATCGCACAGCACCGTCAGCTTTACCGGGTACGTCTGCGCCTTGGTCGTTCCCGCTTCCAGCGGCGATGGCGACCACTCCACCTGAATCCGACGGTCCGACTCGTACAACAAGTTCTGCACATTCGGACAGCTTCGCGCATGCACCGCCACGCCCTTGCCCCGCGTCACGTAACCGATAATCTCCTCGCCACGAATGGGGTTACAACAGCGCGCCCGGTAGACCAGCAGATCGTCCTGCCCCTCCACCTGCAGCGAGTCCGATCCCTTGCCGAAGAAGACCCGCTTCACCGCCTCGGACATCTGCCCAAGCGTATTGCCGACCCCGCCTTCAGGCAGCGCCGGTTCAGCCGTCATCGTCGAACCCGGCTCTAGCTTATTCAGCACCTGCCGCGCAGAGTATTTTCCGAAGCCGACTCCAGCCAGCAGCTCCGCCTGCGTTCCCAGCCCATATTCGCTGGCGACCTTGTCGTAGTCGGCTTCATGAAACTTGCCCAGCGTGAGCTTGTACTTCCGAGCCTCGCGGTCCAGCAGCTTCTTGCCGATCTCGATCGCCCGCTCGCGTTGGTGCTCATTCAACCAGTGCTTGATCTTGTTCCGCGCTCGTGAGCTCTTCGTAAAGCTAAGCCAGTCGCGGCTGGGAGCGTGTCCCGTCTGCGTCGAGATCTCAACGATGTCGCCGTTGCGCAGCTTGGTCCGCAGCGGCACAATCCGTCCATTCACCTTCGCGCCAGTGGTCGTATTGCCCACCTCGGTATGAATCGCGTACGCGAAATCAATCGGGCAGGCGTCCTTCGGAAGCACGACGACCTTGCCCTTCGGCGTAAAGGTGTAGACCTCCTCCGGATATAAATCGATCTTCAGCGTCGACATGAACTCGTTGGGATCGGTCATCTCGCGCTGCCATTCCATCAGTTGCCGCACCCACGCCAGCCGCTGCTCGTCCTTGGCGCTCACATTGTCCGAGGCCTTGTACTTCCAATGCGCCGCGATGCCTTCCTCGGCGACGCGATGCATATCCTCCGTGCGAATCTGCACCTCGAACTGATGCCCACCCTCGGCTATCAACGTCGTATGCAGCGACTGATATAGATTCGGTCGCGGCATGGCGATAAAGTCCTTGATGCGTCCCGGCACCGGTCGCCAGATGCTGTGCAGCAGCCCCAGCAGCGCGTAGCAGTCCTGCACTGAGTTGCAGATCACGCGAATCGCAAGCAGGTCATACACCTGATCGACGGGGATCTTCTGGTCCGCCAGCTTCTGCTGTATCGAATACAACCGTTTGATCCGCGACTCCACCCGGCCCAGGATCTTGAACTCCTTCAGCTTCGCCTCAAGCTGCGTCACGATCTTCTGCAGAAACTCTTCGCCCGCCCCGCGCAGCGCATCGACCTCTGCCGACACTTGCTCATACGCGTAAGGATCGGTGTATTGGAACGCCAGATCTTCGAGCTCGCCGCGTAGCTTACCCATACCCAGCCTGTGCGCCAGAGGAGCATAGATGTCCAGCGTCTCCCGCGCGATCTTCTGCTGCTTCTCCGGCTTCAGGTGTTCGAGCGTCCGCATATTATGCAGCCGGTCCGCCAGCTTGATGATGACGACGCGAACATCGGTGACCATGGCCAGCAGCATCTTGCGAATGTTCTCTGCCTGGTGGTCCTCGCGATTGGCAAACTTGATCTTCTCGAGCTTGGTCACACCCTCGACGATGTGCGCCACCTGGTCCCCGAACCGCTTCGCAATCTCCTCCGAGGTCACATCTGTGTCTTCAACGGCATCGTGCAGCAACCCCGCAGCGATCGCGGTTGAGTCCATTTTCAACTCAGCCAGTACCTGTCCCACCTCCAGCGGATGGATGATGTACGGCTCTCCACTGGCGCGCTTCTGTCCCTCGTGCTGCTGCATGCAGAACGTCCACGCCTTGCGGATAATCTCCAGATCGTCGCCAGGTCTGTTCGCATGCACCGTCACCAGCAGCTTTTGAAACTTGGCATCGACCGCTTGAATATCCTTCGCGGAGCTACCGCCAAGATGACTGGCCGAAGACTCATCGACACCCGCGATAATCAAAGGCGCTACCACACTCTCGGAGCTTGTCTCCGCTTCTGGTTCAATGTGCTTCTTCCGCTTCCCACGCGACACCGCACCCGAGGCCATCGTCGGAGCCGCGACAGGAAGAGCTGCTTCCAGCTCGATCCCCGTATCGGGGTAGGTCTCCGGTTGACTCTTCGGTTCTTTGTTCGACTCTGGCTGCGGGCCAGCCTGTGAAGAGGCTGGATGAGCGGTTGCCATAGGTCATTATAGGCTGCCCTGCAAAAAAACCCGTCTCGCAGCATGGCTCAGCTCAGTTGGTCCTGTCTCTTCGGCACTACTGCAAGCCAAACCAGCTACTACGACGGCACTTTTGCATCAGGGGCCAGTCGTATGCGACACGCCGGTCGAGATCTTTTTGAGCAAAAACTCCTGGAACAAATTATTGACTGCACCCGAGGCAGTAGCCAGCACGGCATTGACGAGGGTCAACTGAATGCCTCGATTGGCCGGCGGATAGTAGCTGTTCGACAGCGCACCCGAGGCAAAGTTGCCGATCACACTGGAGTAGTTCGGCTGCCAGCGCCCATTGTCGCCCTTGCAGATCACGATTGCGAATATCGCATAGCGCACGCGCGAACGGACGCTGCCCGTGCCTTTGTAAAAGTAGCGCGGGTCCTGGTGAAGAATCGACGGCAGAACTGCGCCCGCGATGAAAGTGTTGGTGAAGCCGTCGCCATACGAGGCGCCCATGCGCGTGAAGTAGCCCTTCGCTCCCTCGCCATACCCCCGGTAGTTATTCTGCCACTGCTCCAGCCCGGCGCCAAACGCCGCGCCTACGAAAGAGATGGGATCGATCTCCGACCTCAAGGCAAGCTTAAACTTCTGTCCCGTCGTCAGAGGAGCCGCATTCCATACATAGCTGGTGTAGAAGTTGGGAATCACACCGAGCACGCGCTGCGTCTCCTGCAGCTTCACCTGCTCTTCCGCCAGATCATGCTGCGTGAAAACAACGTCGACATCTGTACTGGTCGGCGCTACCTGCAACGCAATAGGTGGCACCTCATATCTTTGACCCAGTTGCAGAACAAGCTCGACCGATACCCAGTTTGAGAATCCCGGTGACGCAACCCTAAGCTTGAACGCTCCAGGCTCGACGTTCTCGAAGTTGAAGGAGCCATCGCCATCGGCCGCCATCGTGCGTTGCGTATTGGATCCGAGGATCTCGAGCGTGACACGAGCGCCTGCAACCTCGGCTCCCTTCGCGTCCAGCACAGTGCCGCTAATGCCCCCGCCATATTGCACATTAGCCGATGGCAGATTAAGAGATTGCGGATCAGCCGCCAGCGCGCCGGGCGCATCCGGCAACTCGCCGTGCGCTACCGGGGTGGCAGGCAGCGGTTCAATCGAGACCTGCGCCGGGGTCGCACTGTGGGGAGACGACGCAGGGGTTGCAGGCTGAATCGGAACGGTCTGCGCGTCAGCACTCCGGCCAGGCAGCGCGCCCAGCAAGAGGATCAGGATCAACGCACACGGGTTGCACAAACGATACATAATCAGCTAAATGTCCATTTCAGATTCCACGTAAATCGTCTCCCATAGATGGGTCGATGAAGAACTGACGTTGCATACCATCGATAGTCATATCGTATTGGCTCTTCAATCGGTAATCGCACCTGAATGCCTCGCAACTTAGTCCATGGATAGCTAAGCTGCGGCAAGTTCACGGATTAAGACAGAGCTGACGGCGAAGGCCTCCGCCAGCTCTGTCTTTGCTATTTTAAAAGCCGTTCTTGTCCATGTAAATCTGCGATTGATTCTTAAGCCTTCCCTGCAAGCTGCCGCAGCACATACTGCAGAATGCCGCCGTTCTGGTAGTAGAGAATCTCCTGCGGTGTATCGATTCGCACAGTCGCAGAAAACTCCGTCGTCTTGCCGAGGTCGGACTCTGCGAACACCGTGACCATCTTTCCATCGGCGAACTTACCATCCAGCATCGCCTTTAACTGGCCCGGCGCGTCTCCAATCGCGAAGACCTCTTCGCCCGAAAGATGCAGCGACTCGGCGTTCTGTCCCGGCAGAAACTGCAGCGGCAGAATCCCCATGCCCACCAGGTTCGAACGGTGAATCCGCTCATAGCTCTCGGCGATCACAAACTTGATTCCTAGCAGCCGCGGCCCCTTCGCCGCCCAGTCTCGCGACGACCCCGAGCCGTACTCCTTGCCTGCAAGAATCGCTAGCGGAGTGCCTCGCTTCGCGTACTCCACCGAGGCGTCGTAGATGGACATCGGTAAGTCCTCCGGCAGCAGCCGTGTCACGCCGCCCTCGGTCCCTGGAGCCAGCTTGTTTCGCAGCCGCACATTGGCAAACGTGCCTCGCACCATCACCTCGTGGTTGCCGCGCCGCGAACCATAGCTGTTGAAGTCCGACGCCTTTACCCCATGCTCAATGAGGTATTTGCCTGCCGGGCCATTCAGCTTGATCGAACCTGCCGGAGAGATGTGGTCGGTCGTTACGGAGTCGCCCAGCACCGCCAGCACTCGCGCGCTGTGGATGTCCTCGACCGGCGCAGGCTTCGCCGTCATACCGTCAAAGTAGGGTGCCTTGCGAATGTAGGTCGAATCCGGCTCCCATCCATACGTCTTTCCATCGGGAAACTTCAGGCTCTGCCAGTTCTTGTCTCCATCCGAAACCGTGCTGTACTGATGCCGGAACATCTCCGAATCGATCGAAGAGTTCACCGCCTCGGAGACCTCCGCCTGCGTCGGCCAGATGTCCTTCAGGAACACCGGCTGCCCGTTCGTATCGCGCCCCAGCGGCTCTGTATCGAAGTTATGACCGATATGCCCTGCCAGCGCGTACGCCACCACCAGCGGCGGACTCATCAGATAGTTCGCCCTTACCTCCGGCGAGATTCTGCCCTCGAAGTTTCTATTACCCGACAGCACCGACACCGCGACCAGCCCATGGTCTTCAATCGACTTCGAAACATCCGTCGGCAGCGGGCCTGAGTTTCCAATGCACGTCGTACATCCATACCCCACCACCTGAAACCGCAGCTTATCGAGATACGGCATCAGCCCCGCCTTCACGTAGTAGTCGGTCACCACGCGCGAGCCCGGTGCCAGCGACGTCTTCACCCACGGCGGCGTGCTCAGTCCCCGCTCCACAGCTTTTTTCGCGAGTAGACCGGCGGCCATCATCACATAAGGGTTCGACGTATTCGTGCACGAAGTAATCGCCGCAATCACAATCGATCCATGGGTAAGATACTTGTCCGGATCAATGCCAAACCGGCTCCGAATCGACACATGCGGCGCCTCCAGGATTGGCAACCTCTCATCCTCAATCGTAATCACCGAAACAGTCGGATGCTCCACCACTGGAGCCGACTTACCGACACTGCTGGTCACATCGCCAGAGGCCGACGCCGTTCCACCCTCGCCCTCCCAGCGCACCATCTGACGAAGTACCTGCGTGTTTCCGTTCGGCCCCACCAGCCCGGTCAACTGATCCTTGAAGCTGGCTCCAGCCTTCGATAGAGCCACCCGATCCTGCGGCCGCTTCGGCCCTGCCACACTGGGTTCAACCGTCGCCAGATCCAGCGCAATCGTCGCCGAGTAAACCGCCTCAGGAGTGTCCGCTGTATGGAACAGCCCCTGCTCACGGTAGTAAGCCTCAACCAGCGCAATCTGCTCCGCTGGCCTGCCCGTCAGTGTGAGGTAGCGCAGCGTCTCTGCATCCACCGGAAAGATTCCGCACGTCGCCCCATACTCCGGAGCCATATTCGCAATCGTCGCGCGATCGGCCAGCGGCAGCTCTGTGATTCCCGGCCCATAGAACTCCACAAACTTGCCGACGACGCCCAGCTTTCGCAGCATCTCGGTCACGGTCAACACCAGATCTGTAGCGGTCGTGCCTTCCTTCAGTTTGCCCGTCAGCTTGAACCCAACCACCTGCGGCACCAGCATCGATACCGGCTGCCCCAGCATCGCGGCCTCGGCTTCAATCCCGCCCACGCCCCAGCCCAGTACGCCCAACCCATTCACCATCGTCGTGTGCGAGTCGGTCCCCACCAGCGTATCGGGATACGCAAACATCTTTCCGTCTGCGTTCGGCGTCGTCGTAAATACCACCCGCGCCAGATACTCGAGGTTCACCTGATGGCAGATCCCCATCCCCGGCGGCACGGCGGAGAAGTTATGAAACGCCGTCTGCCCCCACTTCAAAAACGCATACCGCTCGCGGTTCCGCTGAAACTCCAACGCCGCGTTCAGGTCATACGCCCGCACTGTGCCAAACTCATCCACCTGCACCGAGTGGTCGATCACCAGCTCCGCCGGCTGCAGCGGATTGATCTTCTCTGGATCGCCGCCCAGCATGCGCATCGCATCGCGCATCGCGGCTAGATCGACGATCGCCGGCACGCCGGTAAAGTCCTGCATCAGCACCCGCGCCGGCATGTACGCAATCTCTCGCGATGGCTCCGCCTGCGCATCCCAGTTCGCCAGAAATCGGATGTCATCCGCAGTCACAGTGCGCCCATCCTCATGACGCAGCAGGTTTTCCAGCAGAATACGCAGCGAAAAAGGCAGCCGCGACAGGTTGACGCCCATGCCCTCCAGCGCCTTTAGGCGAAACAGATTGTAGGTCTTTGATCCTGAGCTAAGCGTGGACTGGCTTTGAAACGAATCAGGATGCGATTGGGTCGCCATGGTATCTTCTCCAATGTCGCGCTGCGAACTGCGCGAGGGGGGTTCGGGGCCGAAGTCTCGACTTCCAGCCGGGGGCTGCAACGGCTAAAGCCTAATCAAGTTTTCATAGGAGTGAGATGGTACTAGCAGCGACCGCGGTCAGGACGACCGTGGCGAAAGCGCTTCGTATTGGGAAGACAGCCTGCCATCGCACCCCTATCTTACTGCGATCTATCACGGAAGGGTAGAGGCACAACAAACTCCCCCTCAGTCCGTCGACGAGAGTTCCAGCTCGTCAAAGTCCGTTAACTTCACTAGAATCTCCCGGAACGAAGAAAGTGCATCAGAAGAAAATGCATCAATAGTGAGACGTCTTGTTCCCGAAGTTAGGGTTCGTACGGTAAGCAAGTCAGGAGAAAGACAGTATGTATAAATTAGCTCCCAGGTTTTTCTTAGGTCTTTCCATCGGTCTTGCCGCTCTCGTCGGAGCCGCAGGAATCGCCGGCTGCCACAAGGCTCCCGACGCCGACACCGCAGCCGCCCCAGACAACTCCGGGCCGGACCCGGCCGACGCCAACACGGCGCAAGTCGATAACAGCCAGCCAGCCGCCGCTCCTGCTCCAGCTGCCCCGTCGCGCGTCTTGGGGGCACGCTCCCAAGCCCCGGCCCAGCAGAGCGCCGAACAGTACGCCCCCCCGGCTGAACAGGCCGCTCCGCCCCCGCAGGATCAGTCCTACCCCAGCGATCAGTCTGCTCAGGACGCGCAGGACTACAACCAGCTCAGTGCCGATGCTGACGAAGGTCAGCCAGCCGACTACGCCCCCGAGCCGCCTCCGCCGCTGCCCGTCTACGAGCAGCCCGAAGCCCCCGAACCCAACTACCTCTGGACTCCCGGTTACTGGGGCTACGTCCCCACCGGCTACTACTGGGTCCCCGGCGCATGGTGCGCTCCCCCTTACTACGGTGCTCTCTGGACCCCCGGCTACTGGGGCTTCTACGGTGGCCGCTACGGCTTCCACCGCGGCTTCTGGGGCCAGCACATCGGCTTCTACGGTGGCATCAACTACGGCTTCGGCTACACCGGCAACGGCTATCACGGCGGCTACTGGAACGGAAACAACTTCTACTACAACCGCTCGGTCAACCGCATCAATGTCACGAATATCACCAACGTCTACAACCGCACCGTCATCGTCAACAACACGACCATCAACAACCGCGTCTCCTATAACGGCGGCAGAGGCGGCCTCAACGTAAGGCCACAGCCGGCGGAGCTGGTAGCCAATCGCGGACCCCGTGTCCCGCCCATGTCTACCCAGCTTCAGAACCAGCGTGCAGCCTCCGAGAACCGTCAGCAGTTCTACAACGTAAACAAAGGCCGCCCGGCCGTGGTCGCCGCCACCCGCCCCATCGCAGCGCAGCCGGGCATTCAGCGCCCCGCCCCGGTGCAGAACAGACCTGTACAGCCTGAGAATCGTCCTCAGGTACAGCCAGCTCGTCCAGGCCAACCGCAGACCAGACCTGTCCAACCGGAAAACCGTCCCCAGGTACAACCCACTCGTCCAAACCAGCCGCAGACGCGCCCCGTGCAACCCGCGAACCGTCCGCAGGTCCAGCCAGCTCGTCCAGGCCAACCGCAGACCAGACCTGTCCAGCCCGAGAACCGTCCGCAGGTCCAGCCCGCTCGTCCCGCTCAGCCTCAGACACGTCCGGCTCAGCCTCAGCCGCGTCCGGCTCAGCCTCAGACACGTCCAGTCCAGCCGCGTCCTGTTCAACCACAGACTCGTCCTGCTCCAGCGCAGTCCAGACCCGCCCAGCCCCAGGCACGGCCCGCACCGCAGCAGCCACGTCCACAGCCAACCGAGCGTCCAGCCCCTAGACCACAACCCCAACAGGCTCGGCCTGCCCCTGCACCAAGGCCGCAAGCGCAGCCTCGTCCTGCTTCTAAGCCGGAGGAGTCGAAGCCTCGCTAACTTCGTTGGAAGTCTATCCGCCAAATGGCAAAAGACCCGACTCGTTCGGGTCTTTTGCTTTGTTCCTGAACCTGAAATGCCGTCTTACTCCACAGTAGAAGCAGCATCCTCCAGCCACACCTTGCCGCAGTCATCGCACCGCCATTGGTTCACCGGGTCGACCGACTCCAGCAGCGTCTCCTCCCCGCCGCAAGCCGGGCAACACGGCAGGTCGAACTCCGCTGGCGCCTCCTCTTTCTCTGCTCTCAGCTCGTCTGTCGAAGGTTGCGACAAGATGGTCGCCGCCCGCTCCGCATCCTTTGGAGTGACCACAACGCGCGGCCCGCGATCGTCAAATCTCCGGCTCTCTGCCGAGACCACGATCGCCTCAATGCCCTCTCCTGTCAGCGCGTAATAGGCAGCCGATGCCGCACGCTCATCCTCAAACCCGAAGATGCACTCCGCCGGCGCCAACTCAGCATAAGCGCGCATGTCCAACAGATCTTCGTCCGTCAAAACCCGATCCTCAACCGGAACGCCTGCAGGCGTTATCTTTAGTCCCCGCCGCCGAATCTCACCCTGCAAAACCTCCTGCGCCGTCGCGGTCAAATCGGACATGTCACGCCCAAGCACCTTCAACTCCTCATCGCCATACGTTCCATACAGCGCCACCAGTTCTTGATACTGTTCTGCATCGCCAATCATCGCTCTCTCCTCGGTGTGATGTCTCGTAGCCCATGTAGTCCCGTATCCGGTAGTCCTGTAGCCCTATAGTCCGATAGCCCCGACCAACAGTATGCCGCACGCCGAACCGTAGGAACCGGCACGTCTCACCCTTCAACCGCCACTTGCGCTGCAACAACTTTATTCTTGTCATACCTTGAACCACGAGGTACTATAGCTCTCCAATGGCACCCCGCGAAACCAATCCGAACTTTATGAACGGAGTTCCGGAGCTTCTGATCCTCAGGCTTCTTCAGCAGGAGGAGATGTACGGCTATGAGATCGTTCAGGCGATCCGCAGCCGCACCGACACCGTCATCGCCGTCGGCGAAGGTGTCGTCTATCCGGTGCTGCACGGGTTGGAACGCGATGGAGCGCTCAAGGCGCGGCGCAAGACCGTCAATGGCCGAAGTCGCATCTACTACACCGTCACGCCCGTCGGATCGCGTCGCCTGGCTGATCTGTCAGAGGTCTGGACCAATCTGTCAGGCGCAATTCAGAAGATGCTGACAGGAGGGCAATATGGCGAAGCCACTCCCTGAGCTCCGCGAACGCCTGTTGCGGGCCGGCATCGCGCCGCGCTATGTGCGGCGTTATCTTGCCGAACTTACCGATCATCTTGCCGACCTGACCGCGGAAGAGCAGCGCGCGGGCCGCAGCCGCGCGGATGCGGAGACCGCGGCGCTCCTCCGGCTCGGTGGAATCGACGAGCTCTCCAACGCAATGACTAAGCAGCGCCAACTCCAGTCCTGGAGCGTCCGAGCGCCGTGGGCGACGTTCGGTCTCGCCCCGCTCTTCCTTCTGGCCGGTGCCTGGTTCGCTGCCCTCTTTATCTTGTGGTCTGGTTGGAAGATGTTTCTGCCGGGAGCCGATACGCCCTTCGGCGGTCACCATGTCTCTGGGTTCGTGAATCTCTATTTTCAAGCAGACAGAGCGCTCTACTTCGGCGCGCCGATCCTCATCGGTTGGGGAATCGGACTCATCGCCGCCCGTCAAAGGTTGAAGGCGGTTTGGCCCATCGCCGGTCTGTTCCTGATTGCGTTGATCGGCGGCACAGCTCAGGTCCACGCGAGTCGCACAACCGTCCCCCACGGACTCGGACATATCGGCATGGACTTCACCCTTGGGTCTACCATGCCGCTTATTCCCTATGCCCTCTTTCATGCCTTGGCAATTCTCTCGCTCACGGTGCTTCCGTATCTCCTTTGGCGATTGCAGAAGGCTCACTCCCTCTTCGCCTAGTCGCCTTTTCGCGCTCTGGCGATTCGGTCGCGCCCAAAAATCTTGTCAAGCCCCAAACCGTCAAATCCCCGCGCCAATCCAGCACATTCGCGTGGCCTAGGAGTTACCGCCAACCCGCTATACTGGATACAGAGCTATAGAAAAGCCCCGATGCCGATCGGGGCTTTTTTTCGTTCACTATTCACTAACTCGTTTAGAAACTGATATTTGCCCATAAACCGTTTGGTATGAATATTTTACAGACAGTAAAAATGGTAAACCAATGAAAATAAGATACTTAACCATACCCACCCCCCCCGGGGGCACCCCTTGGGAGGGTTGTCCTGCCGGACGGGCCCACTGCGCGTGGGGCGGCCACTTCGTGGTGGGTGTACCGGTCGAGACAAGGTAAGCAGCATAGCTCCTCCCGTTGGTCGGAGACGAAGATTGCCCCCGAGCATCGCGAGGGCCCGTGCGGCTGATCTTGCCACGGCAAGATATTCCCGCCACGAAGTGGCCGCCCCACGCGCAGTGGGCCCGTCCGGCAGGACAGGTCCCCTACAGCCCCAGCGCGATCTGTCCCAGCAACACGATATTCAACGTCAGGATGATCCCCACGCTGCACCATCCTGCGACGCGCGTCCGCCTTGCGCTCGCGAAGCTCTTCATCACCGAGACGCGGCTGGTCAAGATCAGCAGAGGGATCAGCGCAAACGGCAGCGCGAAGCTCAGCACCACCTGCGAGAGAATCAGGATCTTCAGAGGATCAAGGCCAATCGCAATCACCACCAGCGCCGGAACGATCGTAATCAGCCGCCGCAGAAAGATAGAAAACTTGATGTCCAGAAAGCCTTCGATGATCACCTGTCCGGCCATCACGCCGACGGTCGAAGAGGATAGCCCCGAGCAGAGCAGTGCCACCGCAAACACCGTCGCCGACAGCGGCCCCAGCAGCGGTCCCAGCGTGTGATACGCGTCCTCGATACTGGGCGCGCCGCCGCTATGGACGAACGCCGCAGCCGCCATCACGATCATCGCGGAGTTGATCAGCCACGCACCGTTCATCGCCACAAACACGTCGATCAGCTCGAACCGCAGGTACTTCCGTCGTCTGGAAGACCCGTCCGCGATCGGCTGCTTCACCAGCTCCTTCCGCCGCGGCTGTACCAGTGCCGAGTGCAGATACACCACATGCGGCATCACCGTCGCACCCAGCATTCCGACCGCGGCATAGAGGCTGCCATGGAAGTCTTTCGGATCGAGCGTCGGCACCAGCGTATAAAACGCCGCCAGCCTCCAGTCCGGATGCACCAGGAACACCTCGATTCCATAGCAGATCCCGATGATTCCGACGAAGGTCATGATGCCCCACTCCAGCCACTGGTAGCCCGCCAGGTCCAGCGCCAGGATCAGAAACACCAGTACCGCAGACACCAGCGCCGCCGCAAACAGCGTCTCTGTCCGCGACCAGCCATGCGCCAGCAATCCCGGTCCGAACAGCAGATATAGCCCTAGAGCGGCGCCTAGAAACTCCGCCAGATCGGTAGCGATCGCCGCTACCTCTGCCGCCAGCCAAAGGAGAATGGTGGTGGGCCGCGAAAAATGTCTCCTGCAGTTCTGCGGCAGCGTAAGCCCGGTCACAATGCCCAGCTTCGCCGAAAGGTACTGGATCAGAATGGCCATCGCGTTCGACCACAGCAGCACCCACAACAACCGGTATCCAAACTGGCTTCCCCCCAGAATGTTCGTCGCAAAGTTGCCCGGATCGATATAGGCCACCGACGCGACAAATGCCGGCCCGAAGTAAGTCCACATCTCATTCCGCCGAAATCCGGAATGAGACGGAGGCTTCTCTCGACTAATCGAAATATTAGTCATGACTAAATATTACTTTAATGCTAAGCTAAGTCAACTTGTAGCTCATGGCAAAATCTCTCACCAAGCCTCCGCAGACGACCGAAGCCAGGAGCGCCGCTGTTCCCGCAGGCAGCGAAGCCGTCGATGACTACCTCAAGGCGATCTTCCAACTGAGCGGCAAGCCGGAGCGCCAGGTCTCAAGCACCGAGATCGCCGTCCACCTCACCATCACAGCAGCCTCCGTGACGAACATGCTGCAGAAGCTCGCCGCTCAGCAGCCGTCGCTGGTTGTGTACAAGAAGCATCATGGAGTGAAGCTGTCGAAGGCGGGAAAGAAGCGTGCCCTCGAGATCATCCGCCACCATCGGCTGATCGAGACCTTTCTCCACAAGGTCCTCGACTATCCCTGGGACGAAGTGCACCAGGAGGCCGAGCGGCTCGAACACTTCATCTCCGAACGGTTTGAAGAACGCATCGCCGCAAAGCTCGGTCACCCGGAGTTCGACCCTCACGGACACGCAATTCCCGGTCTGGATGGCTCTTTGCCAAGCGATGAACTGCAAGCTCTCTCGCAGCTTCGGCCCGGTCAAGCGGCAAAGGTATTCAGCGTCTCGGATAAGGACCCCGAGATGCTACGGTATCTGGCCGACCAGGGAATTCGGCCCGGCGTGAAGCTCACACTCAGCGATCAGCTTCCCTTCAAGGGCGCCTATCAGGTCCGTATTGGCGCTTCGGCCAAGCTGGCCCTGCTGAGTCTGTCGCTGGCCGAGGCAATCTCCGTTGCTGTGAAATAGCGCGCAGTTTGACTTCATCCTCGGCGATGCCTAGCCTCGAACAATAAGACGAATTGGGCATGACAGGAGCGTAGTAACGGATGAAGGTTCTGGTAATCGGTGGTGGTGGTCGGGAGCACGCGCTCGTCTGGGCGCTGCGAAAGTCAGCTCAAGTCACGGAGATTCTCTGCGCTCCGGGAAACGGCGGCATCGCGCAACTCGCCCGCTGCCTCCCCATCGATACGGGCAATCTGCACGAGATGGTCAACCTCGTCGCCATTGAGCAGCCCGGACTGACTGTCGTCGGTCCTGAACTCCCCCTCTCGGTTGGACTCGTCGACGAGCTGACCAAACGTGGCTTCCGCGTATTCGGTCCGACTCAAGCCGCTGCCAGGCTGGAGACGAGCAAGGCCTTCGCCAAAGAGTTCATGCAGCGCCACGATATTCCCACAGCTGCTCATGCCGTCTGCACCACGCTCGACGAGGTCCACGAAGAGCTCCGTCGCTTCACGGTTCCGGTCGTCGTCAAAGCGGATGGCCTCGCCGCAGGCAAAGGCGTCGTCATTTGCGAGACTCATCTTCAGGCCGAACAAGCAGCAGCCCAGATGTTTAATGGCGATCTGCTTGGAACGCGGGAGACCGAGCTCGTTCTCGAGGAGTTCCTTACTGGAGAAGAGCTCTCCTTCTTCGCTCTCTGCGATGGTACGCACGCCATCGAGATCGCCTCCGCGCAGGATCACAAGCGCATCGGCGAAGGCGACACCGGCCCAAACACAGGCGGCATGGGCGCCTACTCCACCGACGGCCTCGTCACTCCGGCCATGCAACAGTGGCTTCTGCGCAACGTAGCCCAGAAGACTGTCGATGGCATGCGCTCGGAGGGCGACCCTTTCAAGGGCATCCTCTTCTGCGGCATCATGATGACCCCGGGCGGCCCGATGGTGCTCGAGTTCAACACCCGCTTTGGGGACCCTGAGACCGAGGCCATTCTTCTCCGCCTCGAGACTGATATCCTCGAACTCTTCGACGCTTCGATCGACGGCACAGCTAATCGGCTCACTATCAAGATGCGCCCTGGGGCCAGCGTCTGCGTAATAGCCGCCAGTAGCGGCTATCCGGGCAAATACTCTTCCGGCAAACCCATTGATGGCCTTCCACACGCGGACCAGAGCGAAGGTCAAAACGAGGACGTTGTCATCTTTCACTCCGGCACCGCAATCAAGGACGGCCAACTCGTCACCGCGGGCGGTCGCGTCCTGGCGATATCAGCCGTGGCGCCGGATCTTCGCACCGCTCTCGACATGGCCTACGCTGAGCTTGCGAAGGTCTCCTTCGAAGGTATGCAATTCCGTCGTGATATTGCATACCGCGCTTTACGTCAGGAACAGGTAACGGAGCGATGATGAACAAACCTGTGATTTCCGCTACTGAACTCATCGCATGGCTTGAAAAGACTTCGAGCAACTGGCGAAAGCTTCTCGACGCTCACCCCGAACTCCTTGCTTTGCCTTGTGACATTATGGGGACCAAAAGCGTGGCGGAGCTGCTCCAGCATATCGTCGCCGTCGAACTGCGCTATGCCGAGCGACTCGGCGACCATCCTGTCTCTGACTACGCGAGCATTGCCTATGATTCGGTCGCATCGATCTACGCCACCCACGATCGGGCCATCGCTATCTTTCATCAGCTTCTGGTCTCCGATATCGACTGGAACCAATCCGTTGAGTTCATGACCCGATCAGTCGGGGCCGCGCGGTCCACACGCAAAACTATTCTCTTCCATGCTCTATTCCATGGCATTCGTCACTATGCGCAGCTTGCGACTCTCGTGCGTCAGCATGGCGTCAAACCAGACTGGCCTATGGACTACCTCTTCATGGATATGGAACGCGCCTGAATCTTACCTTCGCTCTCATCTCTGAGATGGAGGAGTCAAATATTAGTAGTGACTGACATTGGCCGATGTCGTTGGAGAACTTTGAGAAGTCGCTATAATTTCCTCGTTTCTTGAAAAGAAAGAGTATAAGACTAATTTATGGCTCAGACGCATTTTGATAAAGATGGAGAGTGGGCCATCTTGAACGATAGAAGCGTGGGGCACTTCCGCCGAGCCTGGGAAAATCATCCGATTTTGTTGCCGGCATTAGCTGCTTTGTTTGTGCGGCTTTTTGTCGTTATGTTTGTGTTTCGAGATCAGACCGATCCTGCGAGCAATCACGCAGAGTTCGGCTGGGAGATGGGTTGGGTTGCGCGCTCTATCGTGCTCGGTCACGGGTTCAGCTCACCTTTCTTTCCAGCGACCGGACCTACGGCACTCGTTCCTCCGCTGTTTCCTTATTTAGTGGCCAGCATTTTTCACATCTTCGGCCTTTACACGGCAAAAGCTGCGTTCGCGATACTCTCTATTAATAGCCTGCTCTCAGCGCTTACCTGCATTCCTATCTATTTGAGCGCACGATACGCGTTGGGGAACAAGGTTGCGACTCTGGCGGCGTGGGGCTGGGTCTTTTATCCATACGCTATTTATTTCTCTGCAGCTCGGGTGTGGGATTACGCGCTCACCGGTCTGCTCTTTACGACCTGTTTCTACATTGCGCAACGGTTGCATGACAAGAAGAGACCCATCGCGTGGTTGGGCTTCGGCGTTCTCTATGGAGTTACAGTGCTGGCGAATCCATCGGTTCTGCCGATGTTTCCAGTATTTTTGCTGTTCGCGATGTTTCATCGGCGGCGTAACGGCGAGCGATGGCTTCTACATGGTGGAGTCGCCGTGTTTAGTGCTTTGGCCATACTGACGCCGTGGACGCTCCACAACTATCGGACTCTGCACATTGTTCGTCCCGTACGGGATAACTTCTGGATGGAGTGCTGGGCAGGGAACAACGGCGATACCTTCGAGTCCAACGCCAAGTGGGCCCATCCTGCGAGCAGTGATGTCGAGATGCAACGGTTTGTCGCAATGGGGGAGATTGCTTATCTCTCCGAAAAGCAGGCTTTGGCGACAAATTTTATTCAACGGCATCCAGTTTTCTTTGTAGGGATTTCGCTGCGACGCGCTCTCTGCTATTGGACGGGCTTTTGGAGCTTTGCCCCGGCTTATCTGCAGCAGGAACCTCTGCAGAATGCGGATATCTTCTTCTGTACCAGCATGACTGTGCTGATGCTTTTTGGTGTGCTAAATTTCTGGCGCCAAGATAAGAAAAACGCCCTCCCGTATGTAATCCTGATCGCGTTTTTTCCGCTTACGTATTACGTCACCCATGCGTCTCCGGACTATCGGCAACCGATCGAGCCTGAGATTATCGTGCTTGCCGTGGTGGGCTTCCTCTCTTTGAGAAGGAGGACGAGATCTGGTGAGGCACTGAGTAAAGAGGCTCAGGAGGAGATGAACGAATTGAGTGAACCGACGACTGCCTAGTTGCGATCGTGGCTGTTTGCTCTTTCGTAAGTTGCAGCGTGCGAGGACAGCATGTATCTTTTAATCAAGATGATCACACCGTCCAGCCGAATTCCGTTTATTCTCCGCTATTGGCGCACAATAGCGGCATCGGCGGAGTAGTTTCATCTGAAAGATCTGTAAGTTTCAGTTGATTCGATATCCACACGAGCCGCGACCTTCACAGTCGCGGCTTTTGCTTTGGTAACGCAAATAGAGAGAAGCGAATGAGTGCGAGTGCGACGATGAGTTTACCGAATGTAGTGGCAGGGCGGTTTGGCGTCTATGGCGGCAGGTATGTTCCCGAGACCTTGATGGCAGCGTTAGAGGAGTTGGAGCACGCGTATGCTCTAGCTCAAAGAGATCCAGGCTTTCAGGCAGAGCTGGATGATCTGCTGCACAACTACTGTGGACGTCCGACCCCACTCTACCTGGCGAAGCGGCTAACCGAGCAGCTGGGCGGCGCGAAGATTTATCTAAAGCGCGAAGATCTGCTGCATACTGGGGCACACAAGATCAACAATGCGCTGGGGCAGGGTTTGCTGGCGCGGCGTATGGGAAAGCAGAGAATTATCGCGGAGACTGGTGCGGGGCAGCATGGTGTGGCTACGGCTACCGTATGTGCGTTGTTCGGCTTGGAGTGCGTGATTTATATGGGTGAAGAAGACATGCGGCGGCAGGAGCTGAATGTCTACCGCATGCGGCTGCTGGGCGCGGAGGTAAGGGGCGTGTCGGGAGGGTCAGCGACGTTGAAGGACGCGATCAATGAGGCGATGCGCGATTGGGTAACGAATGTTCGAACGACGTATTACGTGCTTGGGAGTGCGCTGGGAGCGCATCCTTATCCGACGATGGTGCGTGACTTTCAGCGGGTGATCAGTCGAGAGGCGAAGGTGCAGATGCTGGAGCAAGAGGGCAAGCTGCCAACGGCGATAGTCGCATGCGTTGGCGGCGGGTCGAATGCGATTGGCGCGTTCTATGAGTTTTTGCCGGACGCGAACGTGCAATTGATTGGCGTGGAGGCAGGCGGGCGCGGGATGGCGCTGGGAGAGCACGCGGCACGGTTTCAGAAAATGGGTGGTGGCGTGCCCGGAGTGCTGCAGGGTACGTACTCGTATGTGTTACAAGATGAGGCCGGGCAGGTGAGCGGAACGCACTCGGTTTCGGCAGGGCTTGACTATGCGAGCGTTGGGCCAGAGCATGCGATGCTGCATGATTCGGGACGGGCAAGCTATGTTTCGTGCTCGGATGAGGCGGCGTTGAAGGCTACGGTGACTTTGTCGCGGACGGAGGGAATTTTGCCTGCGCTCGAAAGCGCTCATGCGGTGGCGGAGGCAATTCGGCTGGCTCCGACATTGGCTAAGACGGATGTACTGATGGTGAACCTGTCGGGACGTGGCGATAAAGATATGGGAATTCTCGCGCGGGAACTCAATCTGAAAGGGGCTTGAGGACAGGAGTTGGAACGAAAGAATGGCCGCGGATCTGCGCGGAGGAACGCGGATAAGAACTAAGAGCGGCGATTTGTTTTTGGAGGATTTGTGGCGATTGAGTTTAAGAAGAAGCCGGGGATCATTGCTTATTTGACGGCGGGTGATCCCGATTTGGATACGACGCGGGATATTGCCCTGGCGGCGATAGATAACGGTGCGGATGTAATTGAACTCGGCGTACCGTTCAGCGATCCGCTCGCGGATGGGCCGGTGATTCAGCGCGCCAGCGAGCGAGCAGTAGCGCGAGGAACGCGGTTAGTCGATGTGCTGGGGTTGATGCAGCAACTTCGGGCTGCCCGGCCTTCAGTGGGGCTGGTCTTGTTCTCCTATTTAAACCCCGTTGTGCGAATGGGGATGAAGACGTTTTGCTCTCGGGCTGCAGAGTCCGGTGCGGACGGCGTTTTGCTGACCGACATGATTGTGGAAGAGGGAGGGGAGTATCTGGCGGCGATGCAGGAGAATAAGCTGTCTCCGATATTTTTGGCTGCGCCGACCAGTCCGGATGTGCGTCTGAAGGCGATTTCGGCGGTGTCGCAGGGGTTTGTGTATGCGATTTCGCGAGTGGGGATTACGGGTACGCAGCAGAAGATTGCGGAGGATGCCTTTGAGCTCGTGGCTCGGCTGCGGCAGTTTACGACCCTGCCGATTGCGGTAGGGTTTGGCATCTCGAACGCTGAGCACGTGAAGGCCGTCGGCGAATTTGCGGATGCGGCGGTCATTGGCAGCGCGCTCGTGGCGCTAATCGAAAAAAGCTCACAGGCTGAGGCCCCTGCGGCTGCCGGACGGTTCATCGCGGGGTTGCGAGCATGAAGACTGCAGACTCAGGTGCCAGGGCAACAGAGGTGCCGTTTATCATGATGGTTAGCAAATATATTCCGCAGCGAGCGATGCCTGAGTGCGCGCCGCTGCAGGCGAGGCGACGGCGTGGAGATCTCCGATTGGCGAGAGAAGATTGATGAACTGGATGTGCAGATCGTTCGCCTCATCAGCCAGCGTGCTGAAGCTGCGCGAGAGATCGGCGAGCTCAAACGCGCGGCTAACTTACCGGTCTATGAGCCGCACCGGGAGCAGGCAGTATTTGACCATGTCCGTGCCGCAAACCCCGGACCCCTGGGAGATGCTGAATTATTGCACGTGTACGAGCGGATCATCGACGTAATGCGGTCGCTGCAGCGACGTGATCTTTAGGGCGGCCGGGGTCCGATGAGCGCGTGGATTTCTGAAGTTTATTTGTATTGAATTAAGTTACGTATGTATCGAAGAGAGTGAAGCGAATACGATGATCGTTGCGATGCAGGACCAAGCGACCGAAGAAAATATACAGCATGTGATTGAGCGGATGGTAGAGCTCGGTTTCAATGTCCACCGGACGACGGGCGCGGCACAGACGATTCTCGCCGGGGTGGGAACGCCGGAGCACTTTGACGTGGCCGAGTTCAAAGTGCTGGCCGGTGTATTCGAGGCGTATCGGATATCGTCGCCATACAAGCTGGCAGCGCGCAGCTTCCGACCGGCTGGCACGACGATCAGATTTCCAAACGGCGTTATCGTTGGCGGCAACGAGGTCGTGGTGATGGCCGGCCCCTGCTCGGTGGAGTCACGAGAGCAGATTTTGGCCAGCGCAAAGCGGGTTGCTGCCGCTGGCGGTAAGTTTCTGCGGGGTGGTGCCTTCAAACCGCGGAGTTCGCCATATAGCTTCCAAGGAATGGGATTAGACGGGCTAAAGCTGTTGCGCGAGGTAAGCCATGAGACTGGTCTGCTTGTCATTACCGAGGTGATGGAGATCTCGCAGATCGAGTTGATGCTGCCGTATATTGACTGCTTCCAGGTAGGTGCTCGGAATATGCAGAACTTCAACCTGCTGCGTGAGCTTGGCCATGTGCGTAAGCCGGTGCTGATGAAACGCGGTATCTCGGCGACGATCGAAGAGGTGTTGCTGAGCGCGGAGTATATTTTGTCGGGCGGCAATTACGATCTTATGTTGTGTGAGCGCGGAATCCGCACCTATGAGACTTACACACGGAACACGATGGATATCTCGGCGATTCCGGTGTTGAAGAAGTTGACGCATCTACCGGTCTTCGGCGACCCGTCGCACGGTGTAGGGATACGCGATCTGGTGCCCCCGATGGCGCTGGCCAGTGTTGCCGCTGGGGCCGATGGGCTGCTAATTGAGATGCATCCAAACCCGGACAAAGCGATGAGCGATGGTGCACAGAGCTTGTACCCGGAGCAACTTGAAAAGTTAATGGTTCAGCTGCGGCTACTAGCTCCAGTGGTGGGACGGATGATTGCATAGGATGAGGATTCGAACATGATGGAGCGCGTTCTTATTATCGGGACTGGGCTAATCGGTGCTTCGACCGGACTAGCCTTGCGCGCTGCTGGATTTGCTGGCCGTATCGATGGCTGGGACATGAGTTCTCTAGAGATGGCTGCGGCCGTGCAGATGAAGGCAATTGATGGAAGAGCAGGCAGCCGTGAGGACGCGGTTGACTTGGCGCGTTTGGCGGATGTGATTGTGCTCGCGGTGCCGGTGCTTGCGATCAAGGACTGGATGCAGCAACTGGCGCCTGTCTTGGGTAACAGTCAATTGGTGACGGATGTGGGGAGTACGAAGCTAGAGATTGTGGAGCTTGCTGGGCAGTTGTTTGAGCGCGAAGGCACGGCCAGTTTTTTGCCCGGGCATCCGATGGCAGGCAAAGAGTCTGGTGGGGCGTTGCTGGCCGAAGGCGGGTTATTTGATGGCGCGATGTGGCTGTTTACGCCGACCAGAGAGGAGATGACGGCGAGTGAAAGGGAGTGGCGTGGGTGGGTCGGCTGCTTTGGCGCGCGGAGCCTGGATATGGAAGCGGCGCGGCATGACGAACTGTGCGCGTGGGTGAGTCATCTGCCCCAGATGTTGTCGACTGCGCTGTCGGCGCTGCTTGAGGAGAGATTTGGGGGTACCCCAGAGATTGCCGCGATTGGTGGCCGCGCGCTACGCGAGACGACACGGCTGGGCGCAAGCCCCTACAGCATGTGGCGGGATGTAGCGATGACCAATACAGGGCCGGTTGCGGACACTCTGTTCGCGTTGGAGCAGCGGTTGGCGCATGTGCGGGAGAATCTGCGGACGCCAGAGTTGAGGGATGAGTTTGCGTTGGCGAACCGTTTTCGTCAGCGGAGGTAACAAACCCATCGATCTCAGTTGATCTAAGCTGAAGGGACAAGTTGTGATTTCGAGGAAGATCAACAAACCTGTGAGTGATTCGACAAACAATCTTACGATCAGTCTTGCAGATGTGTGGGCTGCACGTGAACGGCTGCAGGGCGCGATCTACTATTCGCCTTGTCCGCACTCGCAGATGCTCTCAGCGCTGACGGGACAGCAGGTGTATCTCAAGCTCGAAAACCTGCAAATGACAGGTTCGTTCAAGGAGCGCGGGGCGCTAAACCGTATTGCGATGTTGACGCCGGAGCAGGCAGCGCGTGGAGTGGTGGCTGCGAGTGCGGGCAATCATGCGCAGGGAGTTGCTTATCATGCAACGGCCCGTGGGATTCGGGCGTTGATTGTAATGCCACTGGCAACACCGCTGGTAAAGGTGACGGCGACACGTGGGTTTGGCGCTGAAGTCGTACTGCATGGCGCCAACTACGATGAAGCCTGCGAGGAGGCGACACGGCTCTGCGAGGCCGCAGGAATGACATTTATTCATCCTTTTGACGACGCAAACGTGATGGCCGGCCAAGGTACGATTGGGTTGGAGTTGCTGGAGCAGGTTCCGCAGCTGGAAGCGGTGGTGGTGCCGATTGGTGGTGGCGGGCTGATTGGCGGGATTGCGTGTGCGATCAAGGAGTCGCGGCCGGAGATACGGATCGTTGGAGTGCAGACTTCGAGGTTGCCGTCGATGCTGGCTGCGCGTGCAGCAGGGTATCCGGTGACGGTAGAGCCTTCGACGACGATCGCGGATGGTATCGCGGTTCGGCGCGCGGGAGATGTGACATATCCTGTTGTCTCGCGTTATGTCGACGAGATTGTGACTGTGGATGAGGACGAGATTGCTTCGGCAATTCTCGTTTTGTTGGAACGGGAGAAGACGCTGGCCGAAGGTGCAGGAGCAACAGCGCTGGCGGCTCTTTTGCAAAAGAAGACGACGTTGCTGGGCGCGCATACAGCGGTACTTGTGTGCGGAGGCAACATCGACGTGACATTGCTCAGTCGAATTATTGAGCGAGGTTTGGTGCAGGATGGAAGGTTGATCAGGCTGAGGATTCATCTGTTGGATAAGCCTGGCGCGTTGGCAGAGCTGACGCGGCTGATCGCGAGCTACCGCGCGAATATTGTTGATACGCTGCACAATCGGGCTTACTACGGCGTCAATCTTGGAGATACCGTGATTGATATCACGATGGAGACGCGGGGGCGTGAGCAGGTGGCGGAGCTGCTGGCTGCGTTGACGGCTGAAGGGTACAAGCACAGCCAGGTGATCTAGTGGTTGGGAGCCCTGCTGTCAGGCCTTTTCGTAGTGGAAGTGAAGCTCCTGTTCGCTGGCTACAGGCTGGCCGTCCTTAGTTGCAGGATGGAAGGTCCATTGCTGAACGGTCGCGATGACGTTCTCGTCGATACCGTGGCCTAACCCACTGGTCATCTTGATATCGGCAATCTTGCCATTTGAGTCGATGACGATGTCCAGGATGACGTCGCCTTTTGTGCCTCTGGGGAGAGTTGAAAGGTCAGGCTTCGGGGCGGGAAAGTAGCTCCCTAGAGCGATGTTGATATTTCCAGAGCCAAGCGCATCGGCGCCTGCGGCAGAGTCGGGCTGCGCGGAGGCCGGGGACTGCGAATTTGGCGAGGTAGTGGAGGTCTTCAACGTTGGCGTTGGAGTTGTTGGGAGTGGAGCGGTAGCTGTAGATCGTTTGGGCTCGGTTTTAGGATTCGGTGCGGTGGCCTGCACGGGAGCTCTGCCAGGGGAGTAGGTAAGTAGGAGATTACTGCCGTGTTCACTGCCGGGAAGGCGAATAGGGGCGATCCAAGACGCGCGCTGGTGAACGAGAAGGCCGATGAGGAGCAGATGCAACAGAGCAGAGCCGACGGCGTACGTGGGCTTGTAGCGTACTGTAGCGACTGGTTTGCCGATGGTTTCCATGCTTGCTCCTCACTTTTGTTGAACCGCTTCGTGCGCCATCCAGACAGGAAATCCGCTTGGTGCGAGCGGCCACTCTCTCTTCGCTCCCGATGTTGTTTAGACGCGGGTGAAGGTCGTCTGTTGCTTTTCGTGGTGGCGTTCGACGGCCAGGACTATGAGGCGGTCGATGAGTTGCTTGTAGGGTATGCCGGTCGCCTCCCATAGTTTGGGATACATGCTGATGCTAGTGAAGCCGGGCATGGTATTGATCTCGTTGAGGTAGATGCGTGCTGCTCTGGCTTTCTTGCCCTTCTTTGCCTTGATGGCCGGCTCCATGAGGAAGTCGACGCGGGCAAGGCCGGCGCAGTCGCAGGTGCGGAAGGCGGCGATCGCCATCTCGCGGATTTTATTCGACTCGGACTTCGAGAGCTCCGCAGGGATGATGGGGACCGAGGCGTCGGAGTGGTATTTGGCGTTGTAGTCGTAGAACTCGGCACCGGGGACGATCTCGCCGACGACTGAGGCGAGGGGGGAGTCGTTGCCGAGGACGGCGACTTCAAGTTCGCGGGGCTTTGCGCCTGGGCCACCGACGCCTTCTTCGATGATGAGCTTGCGGTCGAAGCTGGCGGCAAGGTCCATCGCGGGAGTGAGTTCGCTGCGATCGTGAACTTTGCTGATGCCTACGGAAGAGCCTAGATTCGCGGGTTTTACGAAGACGGGATAGGTGAGATTCTTTTCGATGAGCTTGATGCAGCGTTTGGGGTTGCCCTTCCATTCGCTGCGGATGAGGTTGACATGTGGCGTTTGAGGCAGGCCAGCGGCGGCGAAGAGCTGCTTCATGGCGGACTTGTCCATGCCGGTGGCGGAGCCGAGGACGCCGGAGCCGACATAGGCAATGTCGGCGAGTTCGAAGAGGCCCTGGATGGTGCCGTCTTCGCCGAAGGTGCCGTGCAGGACGGGGAAGATGACGTCAAGGGTTTGGGCGAGAGTGCCGCTTTGCTGGACGAGTTCAGCGCTGGCGTTGAGTTGAACGGATTTGCTGCTGGCCTTTTTGCTCAGGGCTGGCGCGGGTTTTGCTTCACCGGAGAGCAGGTGCTGGGCATCGCTGGATGTGATCCATCGTCCCTGCTTGGTGATGCCGATGGGGACGACCTCGTACTTCGTCTTGTCGATGGACTTGAGGATGGAGGAGGCGGAGAGGAGGGAGACCTCGTGCTCGCCGGAGCGGCCGCCGAAGAGAATGCCGATGCGCAGTTTTTTCTTCATGTCTGGGTACAAGTTTCTACTAATTTTCCGGGTTTTGTGCGCGAAAAAAAATTGCAGGGGCAAACGTGGTTTTTATGGGGGGTTTTTGAGTTTCACCACAGATTGATCGTGGTACTTTGTGGTGCAGTTGTGGTGGAATGCGTGGTAAACGTGGTCAGCTGACAGTCACTTTTTGGCACTCTGAAAGTACGCCACATTGCGGGCATTTTTTTCAGAAATTCATAAAGCTATTCGATCGGCTCCTTCGGCGGTAGTGTCTTCGGGGCTGGCTGGCAGGTGTGGGTGTCGCGGCTTCAGGGGCGAAGAGATTGAGAGAGGCTTAGGAGGTTTTGCGGAGTTACGTGGATGAAGCCGCCGCGAGGGCTGTCGATGTCGGCGATGAGCAGGAAGGAGATCGACAGGATAAGAGGCAGGATGAAGAGAAGAGAGCTCTTACTCTTTGGGTCTTTGAGGTAGTAGCCGAGCAGGATGTTGCCGCAGATGGCGATGAGAGACATCAGGCACCAGGCGGCGAAGGGGATGCGGTTCCACCAGGCGGCCTGGGTGTAGCCTTGCGAGTTGAGCACATCGTTCATGCCGGAGACGGCGAGGCCGACGATGGGGGTCGGTTGCGCGGCGGCGGGGGGGCGGATGGCGGACCAGAGGTCGGTCTGGAGCTGCGCGGTGTGGGTGTTGATGTTGTCGAGACTGCTTCTACTGGCTTGATAGAAGAGGATGCGCTGATCAAGGTATTTGCTGAGGAGGGTACGGACCTGCGCGGCGGCGTCGGCGGGGAGGAGGTCGGCGCGGAGGTACTCGGTGCTGATGGCGTTGGCTTCGGCCTCCTCGTAGTTTTTCCGTTGGTCGTAACGGCTGATGGCCATGGAGAAGCTGAAGCCGATGATGAGGCCGAGGAGGGTGAGGGTAGCTCCGAGGATGACGCCGAAGTCTTCGCGATCATCTTCTTTCAGGCCACGCTTACGATTGTGAAGCCAAGCTCCCACGCGTGCGGCGGCCCACAGTACCAGGACGGAGAACAGGAAGAGCAGGATTGGCTGGTCGGCGGGAGTCATTTTCCCATCTTCTCACCGTCCGATTGTTATCTCCTCCCTAGATTTAAAGATTCATGAAGCTATTGGCAGGCATGCGGACGTATACTCTCCGGCAGGCTTGAAGTTGCAGGTGGTGTGGTGTCTGGAGGCCGGTGATGACGATGCGATTCGGATACGGAGTGTTCCTGGCGATGGCGTTTTCGATGGCGGGCGTTGTGGCCGCGACGGCGCAGAGTGGAGCGGTTGGGGGGCAGGCTGATTCCACAACAGTTACAAGTGCAGCGCGGGACACGGCCATGCCGGTGGAGGACAACGGCGCGCGACCGGGCGATTCGCATGTAAGGATTGTGCGACTGAGCGAGGTGAAGGGCGTTCTCTCGCTGGATCGCAAGACGGGGAACGGGTTTGAGCAGACGATGCCGAATATGCCGATCGTCCAGGGCGAGAGACTTCGGACTGCGGAGGGGTACGCCGAGGTGGAGTTTGAAGACAACAGCACGCTGCGTGTGACACCGAACTCGCTGGTGGAGTTTTCGTTGCTGGCGCTGCGCAGCTCGGGCGTGAAGGCTTCGACCGTGAATGTGGTGCGGGGGATGGTTTATGTGAACCTGCAGGGCACCAAGGACAATGAGTTTCTGGTTGAGGCTGATGGGAAGAAGATGACGGTTGCGCCTTCGACGCGTGTGCGGGTGAGGGTGGAGGACGGCAAGACGGTGGTGTCGGTCTTTAACGGCAGCGTGGAGGTGCAGCGTGGCGCGGAGACGACGCTGGTGACGAAGAAGCAGTCGCTGACGCTGGGCGGGGACGAGGTGACTGTTGCGAAGAAGATTGAGCAGGATCCGTACGATGCGTGGGACAAGGAGTCGAACGAGTACCATGCGCGCTACTCGCAGGCTAACGCGTTTGCTGGCGGGGGATCTTCTTATGGGCTGAGCGACCTGAACTACTATGGCGGCTTTATCAATGGCGGAGCGTATGGGTCGTTCTGGCAGCCCTATCTGGCGGGTGCGGGGTGGAGTCCGTACGGGAGTGGGGTGTGGGCGCTTTATCCGGGTGCGGGCTATTCGTTTGTGTCGCCGTATCCGTGGGGATGGCTGCCGTATCACTCGGGCGCATGGTCGTTCTATCCGGGGTACGGATGGGGCTGGCAGCCGGGGGGAAGTTTTAATGGGTTGAACAATGTCGTAGCCGGTGGTGGGCAGACGGCTGGGACACTGCGTGCGCCGTTGCGGCCTGCCCTGCCTGCTGTGGGCGCGGCTTCGCCTTCGCTTGTGCTCGCGGGGGATCGGCCGATGGTGTTTTCTAAAGAGGACAAGGCGGGGAACTTTGTGTTTCAAAAGGACTCGGCTGGGTTGGGCGTTCCGAGGGGATCGCTGGGAAGCCTGAACAAGATTTCGAATCGCGTGGGGCAGCATGGGGCCGTAAGTATGCCGGTGTACGCCGCTGCGCCTTCGAGGGGAGGGTTCAGTCATGGTGCGAGCGCCGGGCCGGTGACGCTGCGAGCCGGATCGCCTGCCCCGAGCGCGAACTCCTCTTTTGCTTCAGCATATCCGTCGGGGTCCTTTGGGGGATCTTCGGCGTCGTCGCATAGCGTTGCAGCTTCGGCGCCAATGAGCGGCTCGGGTGGTGGTGGCGGCAGCCACGGCGGATCGAGCTCGAAGTGAGTCAATTGTTCGAACTATGGATAACGGATAGAGTGTCTTGCGCTTTTTGTAACAGATCTTGCTACTTATAGGGCGTGGCGCTTCTGCCTTCTGCTCCGAGGCATGTTTTCGATAGAACGCGCAGGGGAGGCAGTTTCTTCTGTGCTTGTCGTACTCTTGAATTGAAGGAGAAATTATCTATGTCGGATGAAGATCTGAAGGCTGAGATTGAACGGTTGCGTGCGGAGAATGACAAGCTGAAGAATAAGGGTGGGCGTGGGCTGAGCCTCAAAGTCAGTGAGAAGGGTGGCCTGTCGTTGTATGGCATGGGCCGGTTTCCGGTGACGCTGTATAAGGAACAGTGGCGGAAGATTTTGGAGATGGCGCCGGAGATTGAGGCTTTTATTCAGCAGAATGATAGTTTGCTGAAGACCAAGGAATAGGTCCCGGACATATGACACCAAGGAACGCTTATAAGGGGGCTTCAGCGGCGAGGCTGCTCGAGCTGATGCACGCTAGCCCAAGACACAGCCTCGCCTGGAGTTTTTCGGCCTAGACGTTGAACTTGAAGAAGAGGATGTCGCCGTCCTTGACAATATATTCTTTGCCTTCAGAGCGGAGGAGGCCCTTTTCCTTGACGGCCTGTTCGCTGCCGTAGAGGAAGAGGTCGTCGGAGGCGTAGGCGTCGGCTTTGATGAAGCCCTTTTCGAAGTCGGAGTGGATGACGCCTGCGGCACCGGGGGCCTTAGTGCCGCGGCGGATGGTCCAGGCGCGGACCTCCTGCACGCCGGCGGTGAAGTAGGTGATGAGGTCGAGCAGGCGGTAGGCGGAGTGGATGAGGCGGTTGAGGCCAGGTTCGGCGAGGCCCATCTCTTTGAGAAATTCGTCGCGTTCAGCGGGTTCGAGCTGGGAGATCTCCGCCTCCATCTGGCCGCAGATGCGGACGACCTGGCTGTTCTCTTCGGCGGCGCGCTTTTCTACGGCAGCGGTGTAGGCGTTGCCTTCGATGAGGCCGGACTCGTCAACGTTGGCGACGTAGAGCTGGGGCTTGGCGGTGATGAGGAAGAGGTCGCGAAGGTAGGGCTTCTCTTCGTCGGAGAGGGCGCCGGAATAGATCAGGGTGCGGATGGGGCGGCCGGCTTCGAGGGCGTGCTTGAGCTTGGAGAGAGCAGCGAACTCGGTCTTGATCTTGTGATCGGCTGAGGTGGATTTGTTGAGCTTTTCGACCTTGGTGTGGCGCTTGTCGACGGTGTCTAGATCGGCGAGGAGGAGCTCGGTGTTGATGATGTCGATGTCGTGGAGGGGGTTGACGCCGCCGGCGACGTGGATGACCTCGGGATCGTCGAAGCAGCGGACGACGTGGCAGACGGCGTCGGTGGCGCGGATGTGGCCGAGGAACTGGTTGCCGAGGCCTTCGCCCTTGGAGGCGCCTTCGACGAGGCCGGCGATGTCGATGAACTCCATGGTGGTGGGGACGAGGGACTTGGGCTTGATGAGCTCGGAGATTTTGGCGAGGCGGGCATCCGGCACGGTGACGACGCCAGTGTTGGGGTCGATGGTGCAGAAGGGATAGTTGGCGGCTTGCGCCTTGGCCGAGGTGAGGGCGTTGAAGATCGTTGATTTTCCGACGTTGGGGAGACCAACGATTCCGCAGTTCAATGGCATTGTGGTGTTTCCTTGCTGGACTTAGTTGCGAGGCTTGTCGCGTCGTGGGTGTCCCTTACAGGATACCTTTTTGTCGGTTCTTTCGCGTCGAGTGGCGCTAGCGGGCGTTGACTCGCGAGCAGATGAAGCTCGCTATGGTCGATTTCGGGATTGTCGCTGAGGATGGTTGGAGAGAACTTCGATGAGGGGCGTTTTTGAGCGTTCGGCTGAAGAAATGATATTTCCTTGACACATCGTTCTATGGTGCAATGCATCTTATAAAAATAGGCTCTAATCATATTGAGGTGAAATAGATGCGGCAGATGCGTGTGGTTTGCGCCATAGCAGTGGCGATGACAACGGGTGTGATGATGGGGCAGAAGTCTGCGACCGCGCCAAGTGGACCGGTTGGGCCTGCGGCTGAGGTGCAGCGAAGCTACGCTGCGGTGAAGGCGAATATCTTGAAGTCGGCGGATAAGATGCCGGCGGAAGACTACACTTTTAAGCCGACGCCCGACGTAAGGACTTATGCGCGAGTGGTGAACCACGTCACTGAGGCGCAGCTACGGACCTGTGGTGCAGTGAATCGCACGGCGGCGACCGACCTTGCGAAGGTACCGGCGGAGACGGCGGATAAGGCGGCCATCGTCGATGCGCTGAAGGCTTCGTTTGCGGAGTGCGATAAGGCCTTTGCGGCGACGACGGATGCGAATCTTGCTGATATGTTCGATGTCTTCAATGCGAAGCGATCGCGTGTCGGGATCATGTGGGGGACGGTCTCGCATGACAACGAGCAGTATGCGACGCTGGCGCTGTATCTGCGCTTGAAGGGACTTGTGCCGCCCAGCAGCGAGAAGTAAAGAACGTCCGCAGGCCATTGTTGGAATGGAAGGTGGCGCTGCAGTTCTGAGAGAGCAGTGATTAGGGGCGATGCTCCAGTCTCTCTGTGAAATCGACATCGCGGATCTGCGTTCTTTTCCCGTGGCGAAAGAACTGAAGTTGAGGGATGAAGGACCAGAGCACTGACATAGAAAGGAACGCCATGGCATCGGATTCGCAGAGTGGGTTTAGAGCGATCACCCGGACTGTAGTCGTTCTAGGAGTGATTTTTATCGGGTTGCAGTTCATTCGCCCAGAGTTGACGAATCCACCGGTCACTGCGGAGATACAGGCTCCTGAAGAGGTAAAGGCGGTGTTGAGGCACTCTTGCTATAGCTGCCACTCGAATGAGACGAAGCTGCCCTGGTTCGATAAGGTGGTGCCGGCGTATTGGCTGGTGAGCAGTGACGTAAAAGAGGCGAGGAGGCACCTGAACTTCTCCGAGATTGGGAAGCTGTCTGCCGGAGTGCAGAAGGGGACGCTGTTTGAGGCGGTGAACATGATCCAGCTGGGGGCGATGCCGCTGCCGCGCTACCTAACGGTGCATCCGGGTGCGAAGGTGACTCCAGAGGAGCTGGCGGTGTTGAGGAACTATCTGACGGAGGCGGCTGCACCTGATCCGGCGAAGGCTGCTGAGGCTGCTGCAAAGGCTGTGACGGATGCGAGCGCAGCCGATACAGAGTATTCGAAGTGGGTTCAGGCGAGCGGTCCGGCTACGAACGTGCAACCAGAGTTCAACGGGTTGGCGTTTATGCCGGACTACAGAAACTGGAAGGCGATCAGTAGCACGGACCGCTTCGACAACCAGACGATGCGGGAGATTCTGGGGAACGATGTGGCGATCAAGGCGATTGCGGAGAACCATATCAATCCCTGGCCGGATGGAACGGCGTTCGCCAAGGTGACCTGGGCCCAATCGCAACCGGATGATAAGGATGTTGTGAAGGCGGGCAAGTTTGTGCAAGTGGAACTGATGGCGAAGGACGCGAAGAAGTATGCGTCGACGGAGGGGTGGGGATTTGGAAGGTGGCGCGGAACCGATCTGAAGCCTTATGGAAGAGACGCTGCGTTTCAGAATGAATGCACGGGCTGCCATGCTCCTGTGGCGAAGAATGATTTTGTTTACACGATGCCGTTCCATGGGCAGATTGCAGGGGGACAGTGATGAGAGTGTCGACTATCTGTTTGCTTGGCGTGGTGGCGGTGGGATTGACTGGTTGCTCTGACCAGGTAAACCCGCGGGTGGCGACGAGGCTGAATCAGGATGCGGCGCTGGTGGGGGAGTTGCCCTCGAATCCGCTGCAGGGCCGGGTGATTACTTCGTGGATCAATAAGCAGGATGCGACGATGTCTACGCTCTATGGCAACGACGTTGCGGTGCAGTATGCAAGGACGAGCGCGGAGATGAAGTATCCGACGGGGGCTGTTCTGTCGGTGGTGACTTGGGCCCAGCAGGAGGATCCGCGGTGGTTTGGCGGGAAGATTCCGCAGACGACGAAGGCTGTGGAGTTTGTTACGGTGACGGGGCCGGGTGCGACCTTGTATCAGCGGTATGAGGGGTCGCCGCTGAAGAAGGTGGCGAGTGTGGAGGGGAATGATCCCACCGAACGGGCTGCGTATCTACTGGCGCAGCGGGCGGCGGTGATGCCGTAGTTGATATGGCTGCCAGGTGAAGCCGCCTGAGGCTGGCGGCCATGCCTGGTAGGCCGTCTGACGGGTTGGATGGAGAGGGCGTTTCTACTCCCTGGATCAGGGTGTGGTCAGCCGCGATGCTGGTAGATGCCGAGGAGGTTGCCGGCGGGATCCTGGAAGTGGGCGGCGATCTCGCGGGCGGCGGGGTCGATAGGTTTGACGATCTTGCCGCCGCAGGTGGTGATGAGGGCGGCGGTGTGGGCGGCGTCGTTGACCATGATGGAGATGACGATGCCGGGCTCGGTGGCGGGAGTGCGGTCGAGGACCCACATTCCGCTGACTTCGTGGACGCCGTCGTCAAAGGCGACGCTGCCATCGCCGTGGACGCGTACGGTCCATCCGAAGACGGCGGCGTAGAAGGAGGAGGAGACGGTGATGTCCGTGGCGGGAATTTCGAGGTAGCAGATTTTGCCGTTGCCGAATGTGGGAGGCATGTGACTCCTTTCGGGGAAGTGTACTGCAAGTTGATGGCAGGGTGAAGCGGATGGGCCCTCCAGGTCATCTTGGGGGCTGATGAATATCTTTGAGTGGTCGATAGGTTGGGAAGAGAATGGGGAGATAAATCGGGGGCTTCAGGTGCTCGGGCTTTATTGCTTTTGTGACAGCCACAGAGTAGTTTGATAACGTTTGCACGGAGATATGCATTGGGTTTCTGTAGCAAGAGGAGATACGGACGACGGTGTGATGCTCCTAAACGAGGACCGTACAACTAAGATGGATAGTCCTTTACGCGCTGCAACTTATCGAGATTTTGTTGTCGAAGAGATCGATAGGATGCGCCACAGTCATTTTCGAAGCCTTAGCTTTTCGCGGCCGCTCGAAGAGCAGTTTGAGCAGGATACCGCCAAGGAGCGATCGCAGCGGCTCTGGTGGGAGGGGCTACTGGCGATTGTCGTGCTGAACGGCTGTTTGATGGTGGACTACCTGCTGGTGAAGGACCGGATGTTGGAGTCCATTATCCGGGGGACAGTCGTCGTGACGCCTTTAGCGCTGCTGGTCAATTTTATGATGCGTCTGAACCTGAAGCGGTGGGCGCGCGAGGGAGCTGTTGCGGTTGGAATGACGCTGATCTGCTTCATGAATCTGTACGTGGAGAGGGGCGCTACCGCGGCGACGGCGATCTTCGGATTGATATCCGTGCTGATTACGGTGCTGTTTGTGAATGTGGTGATGCGGCTCCGGCTGATGTATGCGGTGACGTCCACGATGATGATGGTCGCGGGTGGGCTGTGGTTTGCCTATCGTGCAAGCGGGCTGATGGCGTCGGAGAAGATTGTAGGGGCGAGCATGCTGGCGCTTGGGGTTGCGATGACGCTGACGGCAGGGTACAGCATGGAGCGGCAGGAGCGGATTGGCTATCTGCTGTTTCAGAGCAGCGAGTTGCAGAGTGAGGAGTTGCACCGGCTTTCGAACATAGACAAACTTACCGGCCTTCCTAATCGGCGGGCGCTGGAGGAGCAGTTCGAGAGGCTTTGGTTGAAGGGGCTGCAGGAGAAGACCCCGCTGAGTGTGATTGTGATCGACATCGACAACTTTAAAGTGGTGAATGATGTGTATGGTCACTTGTATGGAGACCAGGTGTTGCAGCGTGTCGCCGAACTGCTGCTGAAGGCGCTGCGAGTGCAGGATGATCATGTTGCGAGATTTGGCGGGGAAGAGTTCGTGATTCTGTTGCCGGAGACGACTCAGGAGATGGCGATGATAGCGGCAGAACGGGTTCGTAAGCTGGTGGAGATGGTGGGAACGCCGTTGGAGCAGGTGCCTGATAAGCCGGTGATGTTGGCCACGGTGAGCTGTGGGGTATCGACGTATGTGCCGGATGACAGGCTTAGCCGCCAAAAGCTGTTGAAGACGGCAGATCGTGCGCTCTACCAAGCCAAGGGGAATGGGCGTAACCGGGTTGAGTTTCGAAGCTGCGAGCCGGGCTCGGGTACGCATAGCCACGGAAAGCACTCAGCAGATGTTGCTGGCGCAGCGGCGGTTGAGGGGGAGTGAAAGACACTCTGCCGCGACTCCGGAGTGAGTTGGGGGGTACGTGCATGAAACGAGGCGTGACTGTCGCTGGATGTTTTGCTGTGGGTGCTGCGCTGATGCTTAGTGCGTGCGGGAAGGATCGCGGGGCGGAGGCGGCCCAGGTAGCTGCTCCAGTACCGGCGATGAAGGCTGCGCCGCCGACTCCGATTGAGACCAAGCGGGTGGAGCTGGGCGGGCCGGCGTGGGACCCTGAGTGGGACAAGATTGTGGAGCTGGCACTGCCGCCGGAGATGCTGTCGGAGCAGGTGCCGCACGATGTGAAGCGATTCTGTCCGCGATTTTACGGGATGCCGGAGGAGGACAAGCGGGCGTTCTGGGCTTACTTCTTTCAGGCGTTGGCGGGGGCTGAGGCGGGACTGAAGCCGACGACGCGGGTTCTGCACACGGAGCCAGAGGTGGCGGTGAAGGATGAGGTTACGGGCAGGCGGGTGCGGAGCTCGGGGCTGCTGCAGCTTACCTATGAAGATCAGAAGCGGTATGGGTGCGACTTTGACTGGGAGCGGGACAGGACGTTGAAGGCGGGTGATCCGGCGGCGACGATTCTGCAGCCGAAGAATAATCTGGAGTGCGGGGTGAAGATTCTGGATAAGCAGATTATTGGAAAGCACAAGGCGCTGCTGTCGGGGTCGGGGTACTGGTCGACGCTGCGGCCGGGGACGGTGAGCTATCGGGTGTTCGCGAAGCAGATGACGAATGTGCCGGTGGCTTGTGGGGTGGGGAAGCTACCCTGAGGAATTTTTACTAATTGTGCCTGCTTGAAGTCCAGCTATTCGTTCTCGCATAAAAGCGTAGCCCCGCCTCAAGGACGGTGATCGTCGCTTAGACGGGGTACGCCTCAGTTGGAGGTTTCATTTAGTTGACTGTGATAGTCGCAGATACTTGGTGAGTAACCGTTTGACCACCTTGTGTTGCAGTACCGCTGATCGTGAATGCCGTTGTTATTGGGGAGCTCCCTGCAGATCCAGAAGACGAGGATTGTGAACTGCTGCTGCAGCCTGCAAATGTCCCCACTGCGACGAGTGCAATCCACATCACTACAAGCCTTGGCAGGGTTCGACGGCGAGGCAATAATCCAACTATTAAGATAGAGACTAACGAGAGCGCCGCGGTCTCGATGAGACGAGGGCGCGCAGCGTTGGCACGGATCTCGTTCGCGGTTGTTGTTGTGACGGTGATTGAGGCAGTGGTGGGTTGACCGTTCACGGAAGCGGGGGTTGATGTGCAGACTGAGCCTGCGGGTAATCCCGAGCAGCTGAATGTTACGTTCCCAGCGAACGCCGCTACAGGGGTCAAGCTGAGAGTGTAAGTTGCTGTTGCCCCCGCGGAGACTGTTTGCGACGAAGAAGAAAGCGCAAGCTGAAAATCAGTCACAGAGTCCGAAACGATGCTACCGATCACGGGAAGGTAGTTTTTGTCACCGCCGTAGCTTACTGAGAAGGCATGTGGGCCCGTCGCAAGACTAGTGAGAGAAAATACCGCTTCTCCGCTTGCATTGAGAGTCTGCTGCCCAAGCGAATTGGAACCATCCAAGAGTGTCACGGCACCTGTTGCAATCAGGTTGGTTAGTCCAGTGACTTGTGCGGTCAAGGTGACTGGTGTTCCGACGAGTTGCTGTGTTGCGCTGCTGGTGAGAGTGATGGTTGGCGTTGTCGGCTGCCGACCCGAAAGGTAGATTGATATGTTTTGTGTAATGTAATTGGTGACAATTATGTCGGGCACGCCATCGCCGTTGAGATCGGCAAGTTGAAGCTGGTTGCTTCCGGCTGGAAGACTGGAGGTAAAGTTGGGAGTCGCCTGTTGAAAGGTTCCAGTGCCGTCATTTAGAAAGACGTTTAGTGAGTTGCTGAAGCTGTCCGCGGTGACGGCGTCTATTTTTCCGTCACCATCCATATCTGCGGCAGCGACCAGCGGGGGCGACGATGATACGGGTCCGGGAGCGGCGGGGGGAATCGGTAAATAATAGACCTGCGAGGCATTGAACTGAAAAGTACCGTCTCCGTTGCCAAAGACTACCGACGCAACATTTGCAGATCCTACGAGGAGATCACGTTTCCCATCTCCATTGAAGTCGGCTGAGGTAAGGGAGAACGGAGTAAAAACAACGCCATTACCAAATGTTGCAGGCGCATTGAAAGATCCATCGCCATTGCCAGAAAAATACCGAATATTATTTTCGTTGGAAGCGGTCGTCAAAAAATCTATGTTCTTGTCGTTATTGAAATCGCCAGCAGCAACGCTAAAGAATGCATCGCTAGGTCCTTGGTTTGCGAAAGGCTGTTGAGTAAAGTTACCGTGCCCGTCACCTAAATAGACGTAGAGCGTTCCATTCCCTCCTGTAATCAGATCCAGATGCGAGTCGCGGTTTATGTCCGTTACCGCTGCATTGAAGAACCCGAAGGACCCAGGTAGTACTTGCTGTTCGGTGAATGTACCATCACCATTGCCTGAGAGGAAGATGTCGGCTTGGCCACCAGCTACGGTTGCAACGATAAGATCTTGCTTTCCGTCCTCGTTGAAATCCCCTGCGACAATCGCTCCCGCACCGATGGCGCTCATTTTAAGAGTTGTGGAGATCGGTGCAGAGAAGGTCCCACTTCCATTGTTTAAATAAACGACTACTCGCTGTGCTACATCATCTGTGACAGCAATGTCGAGCTTCCCGTCTCCATTAAAATCAGCGACCGCAAGGCCGGTGAGATGTTGGAAGCCGGTATTAATGTCTTGACGTGGGTTGAACTGTAGGGTGGAGGCGAGGGCCGGGATAGCAGAGAAGATAAGCAGGCGTAAAGCTCTGGATAGTCGCATAATTGGCAGAGATAGGTTCAGTGGGACAAACGGATAATAACAGCACTCAACTAACAGGTCACGGATAAATTCTGTTGAGGGTGCGGGCGAAGGGGATGGTTTCGCGGACGTGGTCGAGGCCGCAGATCCAGGCTACGGCGCGCTCGATGCCCATGCCGAAGCCGGAGTGGGGGACGCTGCCGTACTTGCGCAGGTCGAGGTACCACTGGAAGGCGGCGAGGGGTAGGTCGTGGGCTTCGATGCGGGACTTGAGCAGATCGTAGGAGTCGACGCGCTGGCTGCCGCCGATGATTTCGCCGTAGCCTTCGGGGGCGAGGACGTCGACGCAGAGGGCCTTGGTGGGGTCGATGGGGTCGGGCTGCATGTAGAAGGCCTTGATGGCGGCGGGGTAGCGGTGGATCATGACGGGCTTGGCGAATTGGGAGGAGATGTAGGTCTCGTCGGGGGAGCCGAAGTCGTCACCGTAGGTGTGGGGGGTCTCGATCTTGCCTTCTGCGAAGGCTTTTTCGAGCATGGCGTGGGCTTCGTCGTAGGAGAGGCGGGGAAATTGATTGGTTTCCGTGACGCCTCCACCCACCTTAGCCCGCAAGTGCGCGGGCGAAGATGGGGCACCCGCCTCTGCGGCTCCGTTCGAGTCCGGGGCGATGACGGCTTCGAGTTTTTCGATGTCTTTGCCGATGACTTTGAGGTCGGCACGGTGGTGGGCGAGGACCGTGGTGACGATGTGGGTGATGAAGCCTTCGGCGAGAGATAGAAGGCCTTCGAGTTCGAGGAAGGCGACCT
>Ga0302324_100002185_pt1 | contig 46048 bp, 33 predicted proteins | sample Palsa_T0_1_FD_201949 | JGI IMG/M metagenome (GOLD analysis project Ga0302324, IMG submission 201949) | Peat permafrost microbial communities from Stordalen Mire near Abisko, Sweden - Palsa_T0_1 | ecosystem: Environmental > Terrestrial > Soil > Palsa > Peat permafrost | place: Sweden: Abisko... | reverse complement strand
AGCTTTGGGGAACGGCTTCGCGGAATGGCGGGATGATTTTTTAGAGCGCATCACCCAGCGGCTGGAACTCGGTCACTATCTGGTCGATGACTCCAGCGAGGTCGGCATCATTTTCGAAGTGATGAACAACCGGGGCAAACCCCTCTCGGAGTTAGAGAAAGTGAAAAATTATCTCCTGTATCTTTCTTCCAAATTGGCCGTGGAGAGCCACGGGCTGGCAGGCGAAGTCAATAAGGCGTGGGCAGATATTTTCACCCGGCTGATGTCCGCCCGTCTTGGTTCCTCGGATTATGAGGACCGCTTGCTGCGCGCCCACTGGTTAATGGCCTACGACCCGGATCGCCGGAATTGGCAGGGCTCAAAATCCATCAAACAAAAATTCCATCTACGGATTGAGCCGGCCCATCACAAGAAACTTCTCGCCGAGCTGACGGAATATGTCAGCTCGCTGCGGGATGCCGCCATCGCCTTTTGCGATGCTTTTAACCCCACCAGAAATGACACATTCGGTTCATTCGATGAATCGGCTCGCACCCAAATGCGCATTTGGATGGAGAAAATCGCGCGCAATGGCATTCGCTCCCCGTTCTTGCCCTTGCTAATGGCCGCAAGAAAACGCCTTCCGGGGGACTTGGCAGGGTGTTTGCAGATCCTGAAAGCTCTGGAGTTATATGAATTTCGGGTCTTTCGCTGGGCGGGCAAGCGGGCCAATGCCGGTGAAACCCGTCTGTTAAGGTTGGGCTATGATTTTTATCACGGTAACGCCAAGTTGGACGCATTGTGCAATGAGATTATATCCCGTGCTTATTCCTATCTTTCGAATAAGGATTTTCGGGAAGGCTTCGCGCCCGCGCCTGACAACAGCTTCTACCACTGGCCCGGCATTCGCTACTTGTTGTATGAATATGAGTTGGAATTGTCACGCGGACGCGCCGTCCGCATCCGGTGGGATGAACTTCAAGGTCTGGACCCCCAGAGGACGATTGAGCATGTGCTGCCGCAGGAGCCATCGAAACCTTATTGGCAGGAGCGGTTCAACGAGGAAGCTCTCCGCAAATACACCAATGCGCTGGGAAATCTTAGCCTTACCCTGGACAACAGCTCTTATAGCAATAAAGCGTTCCCGGATAAACGCGGCGATGCCACGACGAAAACTGCGTGCTACGTCGGGTCGGGCCTTTATATCGAACGCGATATTGCTGCCAATTATACCGAATGGACCCCGGCTACCATTGAAGCGCGAGGAAACTGCATCCGTGACTGGGCACTTTCCCGCTGGCATATAGACGATTCGGCCGTTGGCGAAATACCACTAAATGAGGCGGTGGAAGAATCGGAGGAAGAAGAGTGAATGCCGCGTCCCCCGCAGCCCATCAGGCTGCAACCCCTGGCAACTGGGAATCTAATTGGAATGAATTTCGTAGCGCGCTTGACGATGCGATTGCCAGCGTGCCAAACGAGTATTTTCGCATCAAGCGCTACGGTGATGATGACCCCGAGCCGCGCGAACGGGCGTATTGCTATGAGCTTTACCATCAACTGCGGTTAAAACTCCGCCATGATTTTCCCTATGCGTTGCACGCGGAAATCGACAAAGCTGGCCACGCGGCAATCGTCAGGTGCTTCGGTCCAAATGCCCGGCCCAACCCGGATTTCATCCTCCATAAGCCAACACTGATGGGCCGCGGTGACAATCTGGGAATCATTGAAGTCAAAGCATCGGACGAAAATCGAGAAAATGTTGGCAAAGACTTATGCAAAATTCAGAAGTTTTTGAGACGTGTCGGCTACCTATACGGTGTCATGCTATTTTTCGGGGCCGAGCGACCCAAAGCCGTTGTTCCCTTGAAGGGTATCGAGTTTCTTTGGCATCGCGATGTCGGGCAGAAGCCGCTTGTTGGTAAAAATGGACAATTCGATTGAACATGACCTACCCCAAACGCCTCATCGAAGTGGACCTGCCCATCAAGCGCATCTCCGCGCACGCGAGGCGCGAGAAGTCTATTCGGCATGGGCATATTTCAACGCTTCACATTTGGTGGGCGCGGCGACCGTTGGCGGCGTGTCGGGCGGTGATATGCGCGGCGCTGTGGCCCGACCCGGCTGATAAACTTTGCCCACCTGCGTTTAGCGATAAGGCACGCGCGGAAATGCTCGCGTGGACTTCGCACGACAGACAGCAACTTCTCAGCGCGGAAAGCCGCGAGCGGTTCGAGTCGGCGCGGCAGCAACCCGCGTTGTTCAAAGACCCCGCCACCTTGCGCCAGGCGCTCCTCGACTTCATCGCTGACTTCGCCAATTGGGACAACTCAACCGTTCGCGAATACCTCGACACGAGCCGCGCCCTCACCCATGCCGCGCACGAGGCGCTGGGCGGCGCGCCCGGAACCCGCCCGCTCGTCGTGGACCCGTTTTGTGGCGGCGGCTCCATTCCGCTCGAAGCCTTGCGCGTGGGCGCGGACGCATTTGCCAGCGACCTTAATCCCATTCCCGTCCTGCTCAACAAGGTCGTCCTCGAATACATTCCCAAATACGGCCAGCGCCTGGCCGATGAGGTCCGCAAATGGGGCGAGTGGATTAAGCGCGAAGCCGAGAAGGAGCTGGCCGAGTTCTATCCCAAAGACGCGGACGGCGCGACGCCTATCGCCTATCTCTGGGCGCGGACGATTCAATGCGAAGGCCCCGGCTGCGGCGCGGCAGTGCCGCTCATCCGCTCCCTCTGGCTCGCCAAAAAGGGCAGCCGAACAGCGGCTCTACAACTTGTTCCGAACCGAAATGCTAAACGACTCGACTTTCAAATCGTCGTCAAAACAAAACGAGGCTGGGTGAATCAAGACGATGCCCATGACTCCAAAGTCAATACGATCGAACCGAGTTTTGACGGAACCGTGAAACGCGGGTCCGCAACTTGCCTGTGCTGTGGCTACACAACTCCAGCCGAGAATGTTAGGCAACAGATGGAAAAGCAACGTGGTGGGGCTGATACAGCAACACTCTTAACAGTGTTGACTGATGCTCCCGATCATGGAAGACGATTTAGGCAGGCAACGCCGCAGGACTTGCATCCTTTACGTCGTGCCGCTGCCCGGATTCAGGAAATCAAGACCAAACCGAGACCCGAAGCCGCTTTGTCTTTAATTCCCGATGAGGAGCTCCCCTATCTAAGAAGCATTTTTAACGTGCAGCTCATCGGAGTAACCGAATGGGGGCTTCTTTTCTCAACACGCCAACAGTTGGCACTTGCTGCAATCGCTAGTTCAATTTCAACGATTAAGACAACATTAAAATCCCACGGTCACGACGATGGCATTTCCAAAGCAATCCAAGAATGCCTCGCGTTAGTTTTCGGCAAAGTTGCAGACAGGTGCAATGCTTTTGCTCGTTGGGAAGCAAACGTCCAATGTTCTCAGCAACTTTATGGCCGGCAGGCTCTAGGGATTGTTTGGGACTTCGGAGAACTTGCACCGTTAACAGATTGTGCCGGTTCCTGGAATAGTCTTTTGGACGTATGGCTCGCTGGTCTGCCAAATGTAATTGGTGCAAATCTCGGCCAAGCCGGTGCGGGACATGCAACCGTAGAACGAGTTGACGCAGCGAAACACTTGCTCCCAGACGACTGCGGCCAACTTCTTTTTACTGACCCACCCTATTACGACGCAGTTCCGTATGCCGACCTGTCAGATTTTTTCTACGTCTGGCTCAAGCGTATGTTGAGATCTTCGGAGCCAAGCCTGTTCGACGAGCCACTCACCCCAAAATCAGAAGAGATCGTCCAGCTTTCTGAACGAAATCCGAAGTATGCGAACAAGACCAAGGCTAACTTTGAACGAAGGATGCAACTTGCTTTATCAGAAGGCCGTCGAATAACAGTTCCCACCGGTGTAGCTGTAGTGGTCTTTGCTCACAAAGCAACGAGCGCGTGGGAAACAATGCTCCAAGCAGTGGTCGATGCGGGTTGGATAATTGTTGGTTCATGGCCGATTGACACTGAAATGGAAACTCGGTTGAGGGCATTAAACTCAGCAACATTGAGTTCTTCCGTCCATCTGGTCTGCCGCCCGCGCGAAAATCCCGACGGCTCGGTGCATACGGATGAAGTCGGCGATTGGCGGGACGTGTTGCAGGAGTTGCCCCGCCGCATCCATGAATGGATGCCTCGTTTAGCGGAAGAAGGCGTCGTGGGCGCAGATGCCATCTTCGCCTGTCTTGGCCCGGCGCTGGAAATTTTCTCCCGCTATTCGCGCGTGGAGAAAGCCAGCGGGGAGGCCGTCACGCTCAAGGAATACCTGGAGCAGGTCTGGGCCGCCGTCGCCAAGGAAGCCCTCGCGTTGGTCTTCAAAGACGCGGACGCCACCGGCTTCGAGGCCGATGCCCGCCTCACCGCCATGTGGCTTTGGACGTTGAACGCTGGCAACACGGACGCCACCAACGGCGAGAATGCCGAAAAAGACGATGCAGGCGACGAATCCGAAGAAACCGGGAAAAAACCCAAGATCACCGGTTTCGTTCTCGAATACGATGCCGCGCGCAAAATAGCGCAAGGACTCGGCGCGCATCTTGAGCAACTTGGATCTCTTGTGGAAATCTCCGGCGACCAAGCCCGATTACTCTCGGCTGGCGAACGTGCCCGCACGCTCTTTGGCAAGAACGAAGGCAAAGCGGCCTCGCATCGCAAGAAGCGCGAACCGCAAATGGACTTGTTCAAAGTGCTTCAACAAGCAGACGAAGGAGGAACGACGTTCGGTGAAGCCAAAGTCGAGCGCCAAGGCGAGACCGTCCTCGACCGCATTCACCAGAGCATGATTCTATTCGCCGCCGGTCGCGGGGAAGCATTGAAACGCTTCCTCATCGAAGATGGCGCAGGCCGCGATCAACGCTTCTGGCGTCTTGCGCAAGCTCTCTCTGCCCTTTATCCTTCCCACACCGAAGAAAAGCGCTGGGTTGATGGTGTCCTGGCGCGGAAGAAAGGACTGGGATTTTAACGCATGAACCCGATTCATCTCGCCCAAGCAATCGTTCACTGGCTGGAATACCAGTCTATCTGCGGACGTTCGGAGTTGTTCTCCGAAGCATATTTAGCTCAGCCAATCGGAGAATATTGTCTCGCTTTAGGGAATGAGCATTTCGAGCCTGAATATCCGTATCCCAACGCCTATCAAGCAGGCGTTCGCAGAAGGCGTTCCCTTGATTTCGCTTTGTTTGGAACATCAGTAAATGGAAACCAGAAGGTGCTCATTCACGCAATTGAAACTAAGTTTGTCAGAGGCAAGCGTGGCTTTACACAGGAGATTTACGATGACCTGTTCCGGCTTCTTTGGTTTCAACCAAACCGTGAGCCAGACCGATGCAGGCGATGGCTGGTAGTCGCAGGATTTTGCAAGAACCTTAGAAGCGAGAAATTTTTAAGATCTCAGGTACAGCTTGGAAAGGGGGCTGGGCAACCAAGGAAACATGCCTTCAAGGGGTTGCTTTCGCAGGACTTACATAATCATACACGCACCAAAACGATACATACTTCGTTCCCGCAGTTGCGCGCCCGTTGGGCGGAAGCCGCCAAAAACTTTGGTGTGAATCAAGTGCCCAATGAGATAACTGTTCGTCTCGCAGGTCGCGCCCCCACAAGTGCGAGGCCTGCCGATGCTTGCTGTTACGTTTGGGAGATTTTTCGTCCTCAACCGCACTTTGTTAGTACACACCCGCGCTAATCCTATGCCTATTAAGCCCTGGTATAAAGTCGTCACGCCACGCGAAGACTTGCGTGAAGGAAAGCCCCTTGATGCGTCGGAATTCGCCGTTCATCTCGACCAGGTTCGCGAAGGCAGAGCGCCCGCCGACTACCAAAAGCCAGAACGCTTTTTCGAGCGGACGTATCTCACGAAGAATCTCGCCAGTCTCGCCTCTGAGGTGATCCGCCGATTATCCGGCGAACGAACGGAAACCAATGCCATCTTCAACCTCGCCACACAATTCGGCGGTGGCAAAACTCATGCGCTAACGCTGCTTTACCATCTGGCGAAGCATGGCTCCGCAGCGAACAAGTGGGCGGGTGTTTCTCAATTGCTTACCCGTGCAGAGGTTCCCAGTGTCCCGAAGGCCGAAGCCGCTGTTTTCGTCGGCACAGAGTTCGATTCAATTACGGGCCGGGGAGGCGACGACGGGACGCCGCTTCGCAAAACACCGTGGGGCGAGATCGCATGGCAGCTTGGAGGCCAGGCCGCGCTTGCCATTGTCGCGGAGCACGAAGCGCAAATGACCGCCCCATCGGGCGAAGTCATCCGCAAGTTTCTGCCGAAGGACAAGCCCAGCCTCATCCTTATGGATGAGTTGATGAATTACGTCAGCCGAAGCCGCAGGAGCGGCATGGGCGGACAGCTTTACAACTTTCTGCATAATCTCTCCGAAGTGGCGCGCGGCATGGATAACGTCGTCCTTGCTGTCTCGATTCCTGCTTCGGAATTGGAAATGACGGCGGAAGACCAGTCGGATTATGAGCGCTTCAAGAAGATGCTCGACCGGCTCGGCAAGGCGATTGTGATGTCAGCGGACGCCGAGGCGTCGGAGATCATCCGTCGCCGCCTGTTCGAGTGGGACGAGCGTGCCGTGACAAGCGAGGGCAAAGTGATGCTCACGAAGGATGCGCTGCAAACGTGCGCTGAATATGCGGATTGGGTCGTCGAGCATCGCCAGCAATTGCCAAGCCAATTCAATGTCGATACCGCGCGTGAAGCGTTCGCGGCGGCATACCCCTTTCATCCAGTCGTAATTTCCGTCTTTGAGCGCAAATGGCAGGCGCTCCCCCGCTTTCAGCAGACACGGGGAATGCTGCGACTGCTCGCCCTATGGGTTTCCCGCGCCTATCAGGAAGGCTTCAAAGGTGCGCACAAGGATGCCCTCATTGGACTCGGCACCGCACCACTCGACGATCCGATGTTCCGCTCCGCTGTTTTCGAGCAATTAGGCGAATCAAAGTTGGAAGTAGCGGTTACGACGGACATTTGCGGCAGGCGTGACTCGCACGCCACGCGGCTCGACGCAGAAGCGCAGGAGACCATCAAGAACGCGCGGCTGCATCGCAAAGTCTCCACGGCCATCTTCTTCGAGTCGAACGGCGGCCAGGCCAAGGCCGATGCGACCGTGCCGGAAATCCGTTTCGCCGTAGCCGAACCGGGGCTCGACATCGGAAACATCGAGACCGCGCTGGAGGCGCTTACGGAGAGTTGTTACTACCTCGCGGTCGAACGCAACCGCTACCACTTCAGCCTCAAGGAGAATCTCAACAAGCGGTTCTGCGACCGTCGCGCGACGATTCCACCCGCCCAAGTCGAAGAGCACATTCACAGTGAAATTCAGAAAGTGTTTGCCGCGGGCGTCGGCGTCGGCGCGGATCGCGTTTACTTTCCAGAGAAGACGATTCAAGTGGCCGACCGTCCCGCCGTCACGCTGGTTGTGCTCGCGCCGGACCAATCCTTAAAGGACGAGAAGGTGACGACGCAATTTGTCGAGACAATGACGCGAGAATACGGCACGTCGGCGAGAACGTTCAAAAGCGCGCTCATCTTCTGTGTGCCGGAATCACCGGACGCCCTCAGTGAAGACGCGCGCAAGGTGCTGGCATGGGAAGCCATCGAGGATGATGACCTGAACCTGGACGAAAGCCAGATTCACCAACTGAGCGAAAGTCTGAAGAAGGCGCGGCGCGATTTGAAGGAAACCATCTGGCGCACTTACAAAAACCTCATGCTGCTTGGCAAGGATAACGCCTTGAAGCGAGTTGACCTTGGGCTGATTCATTCCAGCGCCGCGACCGATCTTCTTTCGCTCATCCTTGGTCGATTGCGTTCCGATGGAGACTTGGAACATGGTATCAGCCCCAGCTTCCTTGTCCGGAACTGGCCCCCGGCCTTCAAGGAATGGTCAACAAAGTCTGTCCGCGATGCCTTTTTCGCCTCTCCTCAGTTTCCTCGCCTCACGAATCCCGATGCGCTCAAGGAAACGATTTCGCGAGGCGTGGGGAATGGCCTTCTGGGATACGTCGGCAAGACCTCATCGAGTGAATACAAACCGTTCTACTTCGCCCAGGCTTTGATGACTGCCGACGTGGAATTATCCGATGATATGTTCGTCATCACAAAGGAGACGGCAGAAGCTTACCAAAAAGCGCGCGCCACACCGCCCGCACCAGCCACAACCCCAGGTCCGACGGTGACACCGACCACCGGCGGTCCGGTAGTCGGAATTGATATACCGCCGTTACCGCCAACACCAACGCCTTCGACACCTTCCGGGTTGATTTGGACGGGCGAGATTCCGGCTCAGAAATGGATGAACTTCTACACAAAGGTTCTGACGAAGTTCGCTTCGGCGCGCGGATTAAAGCTCACGTTGAAGGTCGAAGTTCCGCCCCAAGAGGGCCTCTCCCAGCAAAAGCTGGACGAAACGAAATCAGCCCTCCGAGAGTTGGGCCTCAACGACGACGTGGCGCCGAAGTAGGCTCTAGGCTCACGGGCGGATAGCCGCTTCGGACGGCTCACATTCTCAAGCCTCCGGCTTTGTCGGAGGTCTTTGACGACGAGACCTGTCCCTACCTCCCGCACTCGCGCAAAGACATTGTCTTCACCACTTCGTTGCGGCTGGCGCGCTCTGAAGCCAAAGACTTTGCCCTCCCTTTCCGGCCCTAATGATGTCGCCGCTCCGCAAGCTGCGCGGCCACATCCTGTTTCGGCGATGACGCTTTCATTTCTAAGCGCATAACGCGCGAATGTTCAAAGCCGACCGGCTCGCGTGAATCGCCCCTCGATTGTATGGCTCGCTGTGCGCCGTCAAGGTCGTATCGTCCCGCCTTTCGCCCACCGATCTCCACCTTGACTGTGCTCGCTCGCCGGAAGAGAAGAGGGCGCTTAAGGATTCACGCGGAGAAATTGTCGCGGTCAGACGTGGAGAAGTGACCCGCGTGCCAATCCACATCGATTGGAACTGGTAAAGGTTGGCTCACCGGCGAGAGTCCCCACCTCGGATGGAATGCGGCCTCGACCCCGCTGGCGTAAGGGCCTTTCGTCCAGATGCCCCACCATAGAGGACCTGCATGGTCTGGAACTGTTCCCGCCGCAATTTGCGCCGGATAGACGAGCCCCCGTTCGCTCGCCAGCCGAATAAGGAGCAAAGCTTTCCGCCGGTTCTCTGTGGCCTACGGGCTGTCGTTTCTACCGAGGGACCAGCCAATCCAAGGTTTTCTCAATGAAATAGGCGAACTCGAGCCGAAGACGTTCACCAGAGGATCCGTCGACCCGAAGCTTTCAGCAAAGACGAAGTCTCTAAATGAACGACGATTCTTAATCACCCCCCGACAAAGACCGCCACGGGCGTATTTTGTCGAAAAAGATCGAGGTCTTTGCGAGTTCCAGAATCCCCAGATGCCGTTGCCTTCTCGGAAGCCACGATAGAACCTCTACGCGCCAATGGCAAAAGCGATAGCGGTTGCGGCTTTTCAGCAGCCCGAACACCGGATAGAAAGGAAGCGCCACCACAATGATCTGCCAAGTCTTTCCCCGAATTGAAGGTCTCGTTCTTGATCGCTTTCGCGCTTTGGGCAAGCAGGTGATGCAGCATCAGCGCGCGGGACAGTCCACGAAGCTCGAAGAACTCCGTGGTCGGGAGGTGGACTGGGCGCAGCACCAGGCTGGCATCAATGGCGAGCGGGACGAGTATGAAGCAATTGCCCGGGTGCTGATCGACCTCGCGAAGCTGCGCTGGCGGGTCGAGGAGGATCGGTTCGGGATCGAGTTGATTTCGCCGCGGGATACTGCCGGAGCCGTCGTCGACATTCCCGATTACAAAGAGACGGTCCGCAACGAGCTTGCGCCGCAACTCGTGGAGCAGTTCGCGGATTTATCTGTGCGAAAGTTCATTCGGCTGATGGAAGCGCCGCGTCCGTCCGCGAGGAAGAAGCCCGTGACGGAGATCATCGCTGACGGCGGTGAATTGCGTGCACGCCTGCTCGACGCGGTGGAGAGAAAAGGCGCGGAGCGCGTGCAATTGTTGAAGAGCATAGTGCAACCGTATCTCCAGCTTGTCAAAAATGACGAGCGAGACGAGTTCACAGGGCACCTGTTATCCGATGTATGGCGCTATTTTCGGTTCACATGGGCCATCCCAGCCACGAACATTCCCGGTCGCCAGCTCTGCTACCTTGTGCGTGACGCTGCCCATCCGAATCACGCGGTTATTGGAATAGCAGCGTTGTGCAATTCGCCGCTTCAGATGCGGGAACGCGATACCGCACTCGGCTGGACTATGAAAGCGTTCACCCAGGAAATCGAACGCGCGCTCGGCGAACCGACCGCCACTGAGGCGCTCGCGGAGCAGATCGACTTTCTCGATCAATGCATCGATCGGGCGCTCGCCGCGGTGGAATGGAGAAACCTCGTTTCGCCGGAGGAAGTGGCCGCACCCACGGAAGAAATCGTTGCCCGTCTTCGCCGACGCGCCGACGAATTCGCCTCTCGCCGTGCTGATGCCTTGAAGGGTTTCGATGACATGAATCCGCTCGTTGTGCAGGAACTCGAGCAGATGGAATATGGCGAACCGCCGGTTTCTGACGATGTGCTCGGATTGGAGGCGAAGGTTTTCGGCGAAGAAAAAATCGACCGCGCGCGCCGTGCGATGGTCGCGAAGAAACGCGCTGCGCTTATTGCACGCTCTTTGCAGGCCCGACTGACACTACGGCGCCATCGGACAGCGTTCATTCAACCGCTTACAACGCGGGCGACGCTTACGCGGGAGGACTTCGAGAGCGCCGTCGTCACCGCGCTGGAGGGAATCAAACATCTGCGCGTCGGTGCGAACATGCTGGAGATCACGACGTGCGGCGCTGTGGCGCCATACAATCACATCCTCGGCGGCAAACTCGTCTCGCTGCTCATGCTAAGCCCGCAAGTCGCCGACGACTATCGCCGGCGCTATGACGATCAGCCAGCAATCATCAGTTCGATGATGAAAAACGCTCGAGTCGTCCCGGATAATCGCCTCGTCTTTCTCGGGACGACCAGCCTCTACGCTCACGGCGCCAGCCAGTACAATCGGCTCCGCCTTCCACGCGGAATCATTGCACCTGAGCAGGAGGAAATTCGGTTCGAGTTTCTCGGCGAAACCGGCGGATTTGGCACAGTCCAATTTCCCGAAGATACCGCGCGGGCAGTTCAGCGAGTGCTCGTGAAAGAAACCGGATTTCGTGATGTAAACAGCATCTTCGGCGAGGGGCGCAGCCCAAAATTCCGCATGATGCGCGCCGGTCTGAAGCTTCTCGGCTTTGACGCCGAGACTGTGATGCAGCATCACCAGCGACGTTGTATCCTCGGTATCCGGCTTTGCCCGCAGGCGCGCGAAGTCTTGCTCGGGAAACAACCCCCGGTGCCGCGTTACGTCGAACACCCGGCCGAATTTCGCGATGCCACGACTCGCATCGCGGCGTTCTGGCGCGAACGTTGGCTCGCCCACCGTCTCGACCACGCACCAGCGTTGGAGGCTCTTCGCAAGACGCCGGCTTGGAAACTCAGCGAACGGATTCCGGTCGAAAGAGAAATATCACCTGCGGTGAACGGCGTAGCGTCGCCAATCGAGCAGGCAAGTGACGCCAGCGGCGACACGCTCGTCTTCTGGCGCAAGGTCGCGCGCGCTGGTGGTCCAGTCTGCTCCGACGAGCTTTCCGGGACCGAACTCGAACGCCTTCATATTTCTACTCCGCTTGAATCGTTCCTTGTCGAGAAAGTTCAAGCGGGCTTCAGTCTCGTGCTCACGGGCAATGCCGGAGACGGCAAGACCCACTTGCTACGCCGAATCGCGGCGGAACTAGAGCGAGCAGGTGCAGACGTCGATCTCGACGCTACAGCCGTAATGCGTCGTGGCTCGGTGGAACCGATCTTGGATCGTTGGCGCGTTGCGCTGGTCGCAGCGCGGCCTTACTGCCTTGCCGCTAACGAGTATCCGCTTCATCTCTTGCGCTCGGAGCTTCGCAAGGCGAATGCCCCGAGCCGGCTCGGGGAGCCGCTCCATCGCGCGCTCTCCGAGGTCGAGCGTCAATGTGGTCGGCGCCTCGCTTACGGTCCTGAATCGGCGACTGAAGATGCGCGGGAGAATGTGCTCGTCGTTGACCTGAGCCTGCGGAATCCGCTCGCTTCCGAGTTTTCCGGACCGGCCCTCGCGAAGATGCTGATCGAACCAGCACTCGCCGCATTGGCCACCTCAGGGGCGGACGCCAACTTCACTTGGAATTTTCAGCGCCTATCCCATCCCACCGTGCGTGCTCGACTGCTCGCTCTCTTTGACCGGCTTGTCAGCCGCGGCAGCCGCTGCACCGTTCGCGAGCTTTGGATTCTTCTCGCCCGGTTGTTATTTGACCGCGAGGAGAATCCCGCCGCGTCCGCGCTAAGCCCATCGGTGTGGTATTCCGAGCGGCTGTTCGAGGACGATCCTCGCTTTGGACTCATTGCTCGGCTACGACAGACAGGCGATCCGGCGGGGGTGAGTCATCCGCAGTGGGATTTCCGTCTCGAGGATGCGGAGGGCACAACTCCCGCGGAATGGCTCGTGGACGGAATCGTCCCGGCATTCGATCGAAGAGATCTGCAAACCGAGCGAGGCAAGGAGCGCTTTGCCGCGCTCAAGCGCCGTTTCTATTTTGAGCATCGCGATGGTGAGAAATCGTTTGATCTCGAACCAGAAGATGCCCGCGAGTTCAGCGACTTGCTCGCGCAAGCGCGAGAGCCGGATGACGTTCTTCAGCGGCAACTCGTTCGCGCTCTAAACCTTTGCTTCTGCCCAAAACGATTCACCGGTAGTGACGATAAATTCTGGCTCTGGATCGGCCATCGTTTCCACGAGCAGCCTTCCCGCTGCTTTCTCGCGAACCAATCTATCGCCGCGAACGAGATGCGGATTGGAATTCCGCGTCTGCCTCGTCGGTTCGCAGGCGCTTTCGCTTACCAACCCGATCACATCATCCTGGAATATCCGCCCAATCCAGAGGCGAGACCTTGCCGACTGAACGTAGATTTCGAGCTATGGAAAACTCTCAGAAAGCTGCAAGCAGGTTTCCCGCGGCATCTTGCAGCCGAAAGGGAATTGAACCGCGTGGATGCTTTCCTTAATGAGATTATGGGAACCGATCCACCACAGGGCCGAGTGTTTGTGGCCTTCAACAATGAGGATCGGTTGGTCACGCGGATCACGTTGACCAATGACTACCGTCAATACACCGAGGTTGAGGCTGAATGAGCAATCCCACGAAGCAACTCATCCATGGCCAAGCGCTGGGCTTCGAGCCGATGACACGTTTTAAGCCCGTCCATCTTGCTACCGGTTTTTTTCTGGCGATTACAGGACGGCGCTATCGTCTTGAATGGCTTAACAAGACGGCAGTGACTACCAACAAGGACGGCTTAAAGAAGGACTACGTACCCGAGAACCTCCTGGATATCCTGCGGACGGATCAAAAAGTTAGTTCCCGAATTGACCTGCCCAAGCTCGCCGCGTTGCGACAGCAAGTGAATGCCGCCGTGGACAACGACGCTGCCGTCTTCGCGGCGTTTCCTCCTTATTCGCAATTCGGTAATGACTACACGCTTACGTCGGCGCGCTTTCTTACGGACCATAAACGTCTTGATGGCTTTGCCGGATACTTCGTTGCTCGCGTTTTGGAGCGCAACGAAGACGGGCGGGCCGTGCGGGAGTTTTCTGGAAGGTGGATTTCTCAAAGCACAGATCCGTTGGAGCGATTCGTGACGCCGCTTCTCGATCAGACGGGCGACGCTGACGATTGGAACAACAATTACGAAGCAAAGTTCGGCGACCTCACTGACGCGCGCCTCGACACAATCAGCGCCCTTATGAAGCCACAGACTGCCGCTGTGGCGCAGCTTTGTCGCAACCTTGACGCAACGACACCGCATCACTCGCGGTTGCGTTCGCTGATACTGGCGCTGTCGTGCTGGCTCATCGCATACCTGCTGCGCGAATCTGCAACCGCGTCCGATCAGACGCAGCGACCGCTCTTGTTTATGGATTTTCTTGGGCAACCAGGGACACGCTGCCGCTCCCAGAGCCGTGCATCATTCGCGCGCCACCGCGAACTGATCTTTCGGTCGTATGAAGGCATGAACAGCAGTGGGCGCTTCAAGGATTATGCAAATGCCCTTTCGTGTTTTTGCGGAAGAGACAAACGGTCAGGCGAATTGAAGCCGCCAGAATTTAAGTTTTTGGAAGAGCACTTCTGGCATTTGGCTGTTCGCGTCGGACTTGCCCAGCCGCGCGCGGCGCAGGTGCGACAGAAGCATTACGAGTGTCAGCCTGATACCCTGCGAATGCTGATAAGCTCAGTGCTGATCGGAGACGAACTCCTGCCCCTGCCGCAACTCGCGGAGCGGCTCAAAGAGATATGGGGCCTTTGCTTCGGCGGATGCGTGGACGATCACGCGGAGCTACAGGAGGCCGGGCATTTGGGACTCGATGAGGACGATGACTTGCGCGCGAATCGGCAAGCCGTGGTGAGATTGCTGAAGACGATGGATCTGGCCGTCGAACCATCAGACGGACTGGTGCTCTGCGCCATCGACAACGACTTGCTTCCATGACTCGTGAGCAACTCGTAGCCCAAGCGCTTGTGGCATGGCTTGGCCAGGCTCTGCGACATGGGACGGATGCCGCGCGCGAAGCATTGCCACCAATGGACGTTGAACATTTTTTTCGAGAACTCGCATCGCTGCCGCAATTCCGATCGGAGGAATTTTCCATCGCGCTTGCCGGTTTCGACGAAACAGAAACGCGCCTCAGGGAACTCGCGGAAGCGGCGGGCTTGCGGCTTCGAGCCGTAACGGACGACCTCCATTTGGCTGCTGAATGGCGCAATCATCGCGCGCAACATTCACGAATACTCGCTTTCGCTCGAGGGCTGCATCCTGGTGTCAGCACGTTGCGTCATTTCGATGAACCGAAGTCGCACGATCTTGCCCGAGCGTTGTTGGATTGGGCCAAAGATGGATCGCGCTTTTGCGCGAACAACGTGCAGCGGTCGTTACTCGAAGCGCTCCGTGCGGAATCGCTCGGAAGCCTGCTTTCGCTTGAATCGGTCACTCGGTTCCTCGCGGCGTGGAGTGAATTCCGAGTTCAAGATGCGAATGATGCTCCGCGCCGTGCGCTCCCGCATCTGGGGTTGCTGGCCGACCCCGATATCTTCGCGAACGCCAACGGAATCGAGGCGCGTCTCACGAAGAACCGCGACACGGCGCGGCAGGTAATCGACGCTTCGGCTCATCATGTGCGCTCCCTTCGAAAGAATCTTCAACGGCGTTTTGTGAATGACCTCGTCACGCGCGACCGCCTGTTGGGTGCGATCGACCGCATAGAGGCGCTGCGCTTGCAAGCTACGTTCGACCGGCTTTCCACCTTGACCGTCGAAGAAGCTGCCGAAACCTGGCACCCTCCCAAAGACGCAGCTACATCGTCGTCCACCGAACCCGAACCGGACGAGCCGGGATCCGGTGACGAGGAAACCGCTGACAGCGAGTCTTCTGGGTCGATTGATGTCAGCGATGTCGGCACTTACGCCGGTGATGCGCTGCTAGACGACAAGCAAGACGTGCTTGAGCGGATGATCGACGACCTGGAGCAGAACCTCAGTGAGGCGTTAGAAAGCACTGAAGGCGAGCCCTCCGGCGAAGTGCATGTCGGCGACGAATCTTTTGACCTCGCGCTCAAAGTTGACCGCCAATTCCTTGATTGGCTTCACGCTTTTTGTAGCGAGACGGTGTGGGGCGGATTGGTCGAGAGCGAGTACACAGATCTCGCCAAAGCGCTGAGTCACCATTCAAACTCCCCACATCATTTTACCGAACCCGCGGAAATTGCGACCGTGGATGGTCGGACGCTTGCCTTGGAGCGATTGTTCGAAGATTGGGATCGCGATCTAGCCAAGCGCGGCTACTTGACGAACCTAGCCGACCTGTGGCAGGAGTTTGTGGTGCTGCGCGCTCAGATATTGCCGCACCTCGATTCGCTGGTTCACTTTCCTGTCAGTTGGTTTGCCGGGCGCACTGCGATGGCCGAAGTGGCTTCGCGATACCTCGACACCGCTTCGAAGCTTTATCGTCAGGTGCAGCAGCATTTTCGGAATGTCGCCGAGGTGGATGAGGGTTGGGCGCGGGCGGTGCTCGACGGGTTACTCGCGCTCGATGTCGTGCAGGTCCGCACACAGCTCGACGACGGGCGATGGTCATTCAAATCCGTTTTGCTGCCGACGCATCCGTTGCACCTGTGGCGTTACCAACGACTCGTCGCGGTGCTGCGCGGCCTAGGGCCATCGCTCGCTCCGGAGGATCGTAAGGCCGTGCTCGATGAATGCCGGCGGCCCGAACAATTTCTGAGCGTGCTCTACGCGAGCCCGTTTCCCGCCGGGCGCGGTGGTGGGCGGCTCCTACCGATTTCCAACGACCTGCATGGTCTGGCGACATTCGAGAATCTCCAAAACGCCTACAGCGGGCTCGATGGGTTGGCTGCGATCCACTACACGCTGGACCGATTCGCAGTGATGCACCGCAACCACACGGGGCCGCTCCGCGTCGCGATCGTCAATCCGCCGCAAGCGACGGTGCTCGTTGCCGCTCTCACAAAATTGTTGAGCGAGCGGCGAAGTGCGACCGTGCGCACCTTGCGCGTAGAATTGTTTGCGACCGAGATGCCGTCGGTTAAGTCGCGCGCGGAGAAGGCGCTGGAGTTTTCGAGCAGGGAACAGGAGGTCATCGAGGATCGCCTCACGGGTGGGCGCCTCGAATTACAGGTGCATGCGAAGCCGCAGCCGATGAGCGATCTCTTGCTTGGTTTCGCCGCACGTCCGTTTCATCTCGTTATCGTATTCGACGAAGCGGGGGTTTCAATTCGCCGCCATGGCATGCCGTCACGCTTGCTGCCGATGAGCCCATTCTGCGTGCGCAAGACGATCCGCTACGACGAACATCGCAATGTTTTGCGCCTCGTGCCGAGCACCGACGATGCGCCTTTTTCGGACTTTATGCAATTGGTGAACGAAGCCGAATCAGGCCAGCGCGACTCGACTCCGCAGACTTGGGCAGATGCAGAGAATCTGCGCCAAGTTATCGACGATTTACTACAAGGCGAGATGCCGGGCGCGATTTGGTTGGCACTCGCCGACCGTTCGCTGCCGAGCGAATCCGGCCTTCACTCCGTGCGTCTGCTCATGCGGCGGGAGGGACAGCGTGACGTACTGGTGCTGACGCGAAATTATAGCCGACTCGCTCATCGTGTGCGCCCGACTTTCGACGAATGCAATCTCCAGGTCGGCAGCAGGCAACTTGAACGACTGCTGGAAGAAGGCGTGAACCTCGTTGGAGCGGGTCTTCTCGATCTGATCAAGCATGACGGTACACCTGACACCAACCGCGTGCGTGGACTTGCCGGGATGCTGCTCGCGGCGCGTGACTACCGGCTACGCCATCCCGATTGCCTCATCGTTTCCGTGGACGATGCGATTGCGCGGCTTTGGCTGCGACTCGGCAGGCGCGGTGAACGCTGCGACCTGATTTGTCTGCGTCGCGAGGAGGATCGCTTTGTCGTCGAGGCTCTGGAAGTAAAGACAACCGCCTCGGACGCGGCCGGAAAAGAGAACGCGCTCGTTACGGAGGCCAGCACGCAATTGACCGCGACGCTGGAAGCAGTTGCGGAAGGGCTTCCCGCCGATCGAGCGGAGGGACCGCTCTCAGCACCACGCTGCGAAATGTTGAAGGAAGTTTTTGTTCGCGGCTGCCTCTCACGTAGCGTGCCTGCCACATTGCGCGGTTCTTGGAGCCGCTGGCTCAAACAGCTTTTCCATCAAGAGGGCGAAACTGTGCCGTGCGACCTTCGAGGTGAAGTAGTTCGCGTCGCTATTGGCAGCGCGCAGCCCGCTGCCGCTCGGCAACTGGCTTCGGAACCATACCCCATCACCCTCTGGCGGCTGAATGAATCCGATGTTCAGCGTTTGATCGAGGACTGCACCGGCAATTCGGGCTCCGGTGGCGTTGCTGCTCCGCTATCACCAAGCCCTCCGCCTGCGCCACCAACCGAGCCCGCACGGCAAAGCCCCGAACCAACAATCGAAACTCCATCTGCATCGGAGGCACCACAAAGTCCGGCTGCAACCCCCACAGTTGGGCTAACGCCGGTGCCCGCGGAACCGCTGGCGGAATCCCCATGGCCACCGCAGGTCAATGAATTCGGTATGATCGGGCAGACCGAGGTCGTTCGACAGTTACTCAACCAGATTCAATTTGCGCGCGATTTCGGCGAACGGTTCCCGGATAAGCTCTTCGTGGGCTCAGCGGGGGTGGGGAAAAGCAGTCTCGCCCGCGCCATTGCAGACCGTCTCGTCAGCGAGCCTCCCCTTCAGTTCAACGGCGCCGATCTCCAAAAGCCGAAGATGATGATCGAGCGTTTGCAGCAGGCTGGCAAGGTGCCGACGCGTCCACGCGAGCAGGTGCGCATCGAGCCTTGTGTTCTGTTCATCGACGAAGCGCATGCACTCCACACTTCCGTCATCACTGCACTGCTCGGCGCGCTGGACGATGCGCGCGTCACGACAATCGATAACATCGAATACCGCTTCGCTGAGGTCATCCTGCTGATGGCCACCACTGATCCAGGACGGCTTCCAGAGGCGTTTCGCAGCCGCCCCGGTCGCGTCTTGCTCCGCAACTACACGCTCGATGAAATGGCCGGCATTCTGTGGAAACACGGGCTCGACATCCTTGAGGGTTTTGAACTTCGGCGAGAAGTCTGCCTTGAAATCGCAGCGCGTGTTCGCTGCCGGCCACGTGAGGCAGTGCGGATGCTCACTGAGCACTTAATCCAGCATTTTCACGGTCTTGCGCGAGAAAGCGGCCGGCAGGCGAGCCGCCGATTGATTGGCGAGTCGATGACCTTGGAAAACGTGGCGGCTTTCTTCGACGCGCAAGGCATCGACCCTAATGGCATCGATTCGGTCGGTAAGAACTACCTCCTATACCTGCACCGCAATGGCGCCACCGCCGAGGAACGGCTTCGTCAGGCGCTCGGCATCCCGAATCGTAACGACTTCATCGAAATCGACGAATATCTGCAACGCCTCGGCCTTGTCACCATTCAAGGCGGTCGCACTCTTACGACTCAAGGTCGGCGCTACGTCCAAACTGGCCCACTCGACCTCCGCGCCCGTATCGCGCGTCAGATTTCGTAAGAGCGATTACTGTCACAGGTGCGCCCAAGTTGGCGCCCGTGGAGATGAACATACGAAAAATCCGCACGCATTTCGGCCAGTTCTCTTCCGGGGCGATAACGGCTGTGTGTTTAGCGAAGTGTCTTGCCTTGTGAAGCGGTTGCGATTTTCAAACACCGGCCGCACGGGCTACTCGCTCAGCTTTTTCGCTTGGATCGACCGGAAGAGTGGCGTCTTTGAGTTCCTTTTGAGCCTCGGGGAATCGGTAACCGCCTTCTCTCCATTGTTTTTGCAAGAAAGGCATTGAGCGGTTCGTAGGGATCGATGCGGGGAAAGAGATCGTTGATGGTTATCTTGAACACGCGCGCGAAATATAGTTGCTGAAAATCACTCACATGTACCAAGCGGCATTCGATTTTCGAGACCTGGCTGCGATCAATGTCCCAACCAGCAAGCTGCAACTTCACAGCCAGGTCGGATTGACTCCAACCCAAGTTATCTCTCCTTTTCATGATTTCCGAGCCGATGAGATTCTTATATTGCATGCCGCTGTGCTCGGCATGAGAGATACTGGCGACGGTTTTGGGATGTGCGCCCGTTTCAGCGCAACCGGAATCCAGCGGTGATTTTTGAGTCTCTGCTTCATCATTCTAAACCTTCGATGGACCTGCCATTTTCCGTAGGTAAGCCCTAAAGTTTAATGTTTTGCGCAGGAAACGTGCCAAGAAGGGCTGCTTCATGGAGTTGTTTCCGGCCCTTTGAATAACTGCGCCCCTCGCTTCCAGGCGCAGTTCTTCACAACCTCCGCAGCTAGAGCCGGCCATTTCTCATAGATGGCCTCGCTGCTCCGGTTGCCATCGCCAGACCAACGTCACGTTCAGATTGATCGGCTTGGAACGATCCAGTCGCCAGCTTCCCAGACTGTCCAAATGCAACACGGCAGGCTAAATCTGCGCCAGAACAAGCGCAGGCGGTTAGCGCCGTTGAGTTATTTTCCTCAACACAGCATGAAAACCTTCACGCACCGAAATGTAGTGGGACCGAAAATCAGGCTATTGCGGCGTGAGCGCGGCTGGACACAAGCCGATCTTGCGCTGCATCTGCAACTTGCGGGTTGGAATACCAGCCGCACCGGTGTCTCAAAAATCGAGGCACAGCTTGTTTATGTGGACGACCAGGAGATCTGTTACCTTCGGCAGGTATTACGAGTGGAAGTAAGAGACCTGTTTCCGACGCTCAATCCTCACAAAACAATTCGCGAAGGGATTGCGGAATTGCTGATGAAGGAACCTTCCGGTGAACTCGCCGCAATGTGACGCGCCGCGCGTGTGCGTATCTCCCGAAATCAGCATCGCGGATTTTTGCGTGAAACCAAAGGAGCGAACCAATGTTACGTGTTGAGATTCCAGACGATTTGCTGATTCGCGCCGTGAGTGATGCCGTCGAGCGGCAGCTCTCTCGGATCAATGAATTTAGCGGTTACGTCGATCTCAAAGGCGCTTGCAAATTTCTCTCCGTGGGTGAATCGCAGTTCAAAGAATGGGTTCGACTCGGCTTCATCCACTCGCGAAAAGTCAGTTCACATTTGGTGCGCTATCGGATCAAAGAGCTTGAGGATTTTATGGAAGGGTTCTTGATCAAAGCACGCTAGGCCGCCTTGCGAGTGCGTTGATCGCTCATCGGCACCGGACCTTCCTTTCCGGAAGGCAGAACAGAAAACCATCTCTCTGCTTGCTGCTCGGTGACAAGTTCGCGATAGTTGCGGAATAGCATCGATGGCGAGTTGCCCATTTCCAGCGCGACACGGGCGGCGTCTTTGATAACCGCGAGCCGGTAACTTGCGTAGCTGTGTCGCAGCGCATTTGACTTCCAATTAAACTCGATCGTGCGATCACTCACTTGAATGCCGGACTTGCAAAACCGGGAGCGAGCGCGATCAAATGGGGTGTAGCTCCTGAATTCAATTACGTGTCCAGCGGTCTTCTGCATCGGTTGAAGCCATTCGCGCAAAGCAGGCAGTATGGGGACAAGGCGGCGAGAGGCCGTTTTTGCCTTCTCCGCGGCAACCTCGATTACGCCTTGTTCAAAGCGAATATCTGGCCATTCGAGCCGAACGATTTCCTGAGTTCTCAGACCGGCAAACGCGCCAATGGCAAAGAACGGCAGCAATTTCGCCGGAGCATTTGAAAGCAGGAGCTGAAGGTCTTGAGGCGTATAAATTTCAATCGCCCCCTCTTTGACCCGCAACTCTGGAACATCGTGAATCGCGAGCGGTTCGTTCCGTGACAAATAACGTCTCGATTGAGCGAAGCGAAATAATTGCTGGAGAGCGCTGCGATAGTTGTTTTTTGTGCGCGAACTGATGTCGAGACGCTTGAGCCAAAGTTCAATGTCGTTCGCCGTGACTCGATCTATTCGGCAGGAAAATTCGCGCGCAAAACGATTCAAGCGCGACCGGCGATCTTCCAGGTGTCTCTTGCTGACGCCTTCAACTTCCTTGGCTGTCAGCAATTCATTCACGATTTCCGGAACCGTTTTTGCGACGAGTTGGCCAATTTTCGTCTTGAAGGAAATCCACTCCTCAACAGCCGTCAGCAAAGAAACTCCATGCGATGTCAGTTTTTCTTTTGCGAGCCGGTAGTCTTCCGCTTCCGCGATGGAAAGAAGCTCTTCATCTTGTCGGCCCGACGCGATTTGAGCCAGCAGCCTGCGTGCTTCGATTTTTGCGGCGTCGAGCGATGCCCGCGTGATGCGTTTTCGTTTTCCGCCGAGCATTGAATCGACGCAAAAACGACCATCCGAAAACTCGTAAATCGGAATGGAAATGCTGCCCTCTTTGATTTCGATGCGTTTCGTTTTCATACCCGCAATAATGCGGGTTTGTCACGTTTTTGTCACGCCTAAAGTAGAATCCCCGCCAAATCCTCTTAGAATCTACCGGAGCCTACGGGGCTCGAACCCGCAACCTCCGCCGTGACAGGGCGGCGCTCTAACCAATTGAGCTAAGGCTCCTCTGGGGGAACGGCGAATTTAATGCAACCCAGGGAGTGCTTCAATCTCTTTTGTCAATCTGTTTGCCCCGTTCGCCTCGAAGCCTCCGAAGGAAGTTTTGCTTCCCGCTTCGTTTTGCGCTAAACACTGGGAATCCATGGATATTTCCTGCGATGTCGCGATCATCGGCGGCGCATTTTCCGGCGCCTCGACCGCGCTTCTGCTAAAGCGCAAACATCCCGGCTTAAAGATTCTCATCATCGAAAAGTCGGTGGAATTCGATCGCAAAGTGGGCGAATCGACCACGGAAGTCAGTTCCTGCTTTCTCACGAAAGTCCTCGGGCTTTCCGGCTATCTCGGGCATCATCACCTGGCCAAGCAGGGGCTTCGGATGTGGTTCTGCGATTCCGCCGCGCGATCCTTTGATGAGTGCGTGGAGATCGGCGCGCTCTATAACTCGCGCCTCTCCGGTTTCCAGGTGGACCGGTCGCTTCTGGACTCCCATCTGCTTGATCTCGCGGCCGGCTCGGGCTGCGAACTCCTGCGCCCCGCCCGGCTGACGGGTTGCAACCTCCGGGGCGTTGGGAAAAACACCTTGGAAGTCAGCACGAAGGAGGGCGCGCGGACGGTCTCGGCAAAATGGGTTGTCGATGCCAGCGGACGGGCCGCTTTCCTCGCGCGTTCGCGTCAGATTTATCACCCGCTTACCGCCCACCCGACCAACGCGATCTGGGGACGATTCTCCGGCGTCAAGGATTGGGACGGCGTCGAGTTGCAAAAGCGCTTTCCCTCTTACGGCAAGTCGTGCCGGACGAGCCGCGCCTGGGCGACCAACCACCTGATGGGATTCGGCTGGTGGTGCTGGATCATCCCGCTGAGGGGAGGGGACTTCAGCCTTGGCCTTGTTTATGACAGCCGCCTGTTCACTCCGCCCAAAGGGGATTCCCTCGCCGGCCGCCTCCAGGAACACTTTCTCTCCCACCCGGTCGGGAGGGAAATGCTCGCTGACGCCCGCCTCGTCGGGAACGACGTGCGCGCCTATTCCTCCATGCCGTATTACAGCGAGGAAGTCATCGGGGACGGCTGGTGCATCGTGGGCGACGCGGCTGGATTTCTCGATCCTCTTTACAGTCCCGGCCTCGATTTTTGCGCCTTCACCGCGCAGGGTATCCAGGGCCTTGTTTCGCGCTCGCTCATGGGAGAAGACATTTCGGAGGCCAGCGAGGCGTACAACGAACAATTTCTCTTTTGCTATCATTCCTGGTTCGAGGCCATTTACCGCGACAAGTATTTCTATCTGGGCGACGCCGAATTGATGTCCGCGGCGTTTTTGCTCGATATTTCCGCCTATATTCTCGGGCCTGTGTGGCAGGTATTCCGCGATCCGGACACCGGGTTCGCCCAATTCCCATTCCAGGGCGTGCCGGGCAGGATCGCCGCCACCTTGATGAAATTCTATAATGGCCGCCTCTCCGCGCTGGCAAGACGCAAGAGGGAGCGCGGTTGTTACGGCGACAGGAACGCGCATTGGCGGCTGCTCGTGGGCGGCTTCGTTCCGGACAGCAGCGTCTTGAGGACGCTTTTTCGCGGCTTGGGGAGATGGCTGCGCGCCGAGCTTAGGAATCTTTTGCCTCTTCCGGCGGCCGTTTCCGTGACACCCCACCGCCCCGCAATCGCGGAAACCCAAGCCCCGGAACGCGAACACGCCGGCGTCTAAGAGGAATACATGAATACGGATAGCCGCATTTTTCTCGTCCGCCACGGCGCCACGGTGCTCACCCGGGAAGACCGGTTTGCCGGCGCAACCGATGTGCCGCTCTCCGACGAAGGCCGGGAGCAGGCACGCCGGCTCGCCGTGCGGCTGCGCGGCGTGCCGATGGCCGCCGTGTTCGCGTCACCGCTCGGGCGCACGGTCGAGACGGCAAGCATCCTGGCCGCGCCGCACGGGCTTCCAGTCCAGACCCGGCCGGGCCTGCGCGAGATTTCGCACGGCCACTGGGAGCAGATGACGCGCGCCGAAGTCGAGCAGGAGTTCGCCGACGAGGCGGCTTCCTGGGACAAGGATCCGTACACGTTTGCCCCTCTGGATGGAGAAAGCGGCCTTGCCGTCACCGCGCGCGCGCTGCCGGTGCTCATGGACATCGTCCGGGCGCATCCGTCGGCAAACGTCCTCGTGGTCTCGCACAAGGCGACCATTCGCCTTCTGCTCAGTTCGCTTCTCGGCTTCGATCCGCGCCGCTATCGCGACAACCTGGATCAAAGCCCCGCCGCCCTGAACATCGTGGATTTCAAGGATCCCGTCCGGGCGCGGCTCATGCTTTTCAACGACATTTCCCATTACGCCGAGGCCGGTCTTGCGATCCCCGGCGTTCACGCCGCCCGGCTCTCAAACTGGTGGAATGCCGGCGCGCCTCCTTGACCTCGGTCGTCCATGGATTGGGAGGTGGCGTCTCCCTGTGAGGAGACTTCATCGCCGAGACTGCTTTCACAAGTCCGGGGTGATGTGGAGAAGTGGAGGACTGACCCCACTGTTTTCACTGTTCTATCCACTGTTCTATCACCGGTCAGGGATGGACGACAGTGCCGACCGAGGCCGGGTAGGATTGGTTGTGTGCGGAAAAGCCGCTGCCTTCGTTGAATCGCCAGTAGTTGACCAGCCCCTCTTCGGAGCCGTTCAACTCCCGGTTCACGTAGGCAAGGATTTGTGCGGGTGTTTGCACGCGGTTCCAGATCCGGATTTCATCGAGTGCGCCCATGAAGGCTGAGCCGCCGCTGTATTCAGCCCCGATGGTGCCGGCGCCGCCGCCCTCACCGGCATCGAATACGGCAGAGGCGTCCGGTTTGCCGTCGACGTAAAAGACAATGTGAGTGCCGTCGGAAGTGACGGCGACATGATGCCATTCACCGTCGTTGACATTCTTCGTTCCGGAAATCATCTCCTTGTTACCGAGGGCCAGTTTTCCACGCAGAACGGCAAAGGCCACGGAACCATTGATCGAGGACCGGGTGCTGAAAATGACTCCGAGACCCGGAGCGGTCGTCTTCAGGCGCCCTTCGATGGTGAAAGTTTTTCCAAGGGTGAGACGGGTAAAGGACCCGGAGGGATAACCGTCGCCCCACGTTCTGCAGAGGTTCACCAGGCTGCCGGGGGCACCATCGAAGAGGAGCGCCTTGTTGCCCGGCCCGAGGACGGGATCGCCATTAATCCAGTTGACACCCCTGGGAGAGAGTGCGCCCTCGTAAGTGCAGTAGTTTTCGAGCGGCACGGTGACGCCGGTATCATTTTCGCGGGCGATGGTGGCATAGCCTACGCCGGTGCTGATGTAACAACCTGTGTCCGTATTGACCGCACTGTTGTGGTCGAGGACGGCGCCAAGGCAACTGAGCCGCACGGGATCGGACGAGCCGTAAATGTTGACGGCAAGGTCGTAGCCGTCGCGGGGGGGCCGGATGCCCGCCGGGTCACCGGTCATAGGCGGGCCCGTCGCGGTCACGACGTTGTCCCTGATGTCGATGCCGAGCATCCCGGTGCCATCGACCGCAGGGTTCTGGTGGTAGGCCGTCAGGCTGATGTGGGCGGGGTGGGTGGAGCCGGTGCGCGCGACGCGGTTGCCGGCGATAAGGATGTCCCAGGCGAGGTTGTAGCGCTTCAAGGCGGGCCGGTTATCGGAGCGCACCCAGATACCGTTGGAATCGGTCATCACGTTGCCCACGATGGCGACGTCGCGGCCGCCGAGATAGATGGTGATGCCCCTTACGGTGCGTGTGAAGGTGTTGTCCTTGATCAGGACACGGTCGATGGAGAACCTGGTCAGGACGTAGGCGGCACCCCGCGGCGGCACGACGGAAAAGGGACGGTCGAGCGTGAGGCCCGTGGCCGTGCTGGCCGTGACCGTGCGCCACTGGCCGAGGCCCCGGCCGTCAACGAGCGCAACGACGAAGCCTTCCCACTCGCCGGGTGTCCATGCCTTGGCCGAGTCGGTGAGCGCGGCCGCGGTGGCGCGCGTGACTATCCCGGTGTCCTGCTGGACGAGAGAGCGGCTGTTCATGGGCTGGGTCTGGGTGCTTATGGTTTCCCCGTCGTTGTGGCTAAAGAATGGATCGCCAATGTTTTTGAAGGTGTTTGAGAGGAGGACGATCTGCGAGCCGCTGAACTCGACGCTGTTTTGTTCCCCAGCTTTTGTGCTGTTCCGGCGCTGGTAGGTGCCATCGTAGGTAAAGGTGTTCTGCTCGATGATCTGCCCTCGGCCCCCGACCTCGATGCGCCGGGTCATGTTCGGGAAAACGGTGCGCCTCAGGATGGCGTAGGAACTAAACCGGGTGGAACTGTTCATGCTAAAGAGAAGCGCGTCGGCCCTGATCGAGGGATTGCTCAGCGTGCAGTCAGTCACGAGGTAACGACTGCCGTCGCAGAGGGCAAGGTTCCCTCCGGCGCCGTTCATGTCGATGATCACGCCGCTGAGAAAAATTTTCGTCGCGTTGGAAGGCGTGTCCCGCACACACATCCTGAAGCCCGTGCCGTTCTTCACCGTGAGATTGAGCAACCCGGCAGTCGTGGTGGCGGCGGCAGGACTGGCCCCGCCGGGGAAAACGATGGCCGCGATCACGCCAGCTGAAGCCGTGGCGGGCTTGAAGAGAAGGGTCGTCGCGGCCACGCCGTCGCCTTTCAAGACGACGTGCGATTTGAGCTTGAGGGCGGTCCCGCCCGTGAAGGTCTTGACCGCGTAGGTGGCTGCCGGGAGGCAAACCACCCCCCCGCCCCCGGCGCTGGCTGCGTCGATGGCGCTCTGAATGGCGGCGGTGTCGTCGGTCACTCCATCACCCGCGGCGTGAACCGTCAGCCGGGGATCGGCTTTGACATTATAGACGTTGCCGGCGAAAGGGGCGAAATCGGCGCCCCACGGCACGCCGAGACCGAAAGGATCGGCCCCGCCCGGGCGCACCGGCAAGGGATCGTCCGCCGTGGTCTCCCCCCATTTGCCGCCGAAGCCGTTCGAGTAGTGGATTGCGTAGGTGTGCCCCACCACGAGGGTTGCCGGCGCCTGAATGGCGGCCACATACGCATCGCCGGCGCCGGAGACAACGGAGCCATCGATGGAGGAGCCTCCGACCAGATCGACAAAACGGACAGTTGGCGTGGCGCCGGGCAGTACCAGGTTGCGCCCAAACAGACGTAAAGTCCGCCCGGGATCGATCTCGGGAAATTCAATCTGAACGATGCGCGCCTGGTTGAGAAAAACCGGCGTAATGTTGAATCTTCCCGACTCCTTGTTTCTGACCCAGACCGCATCGAGGCCCGCAGGCTGGTTGGACGGTATAAGGGCCGAGACAACCGTGTCGCAGTGCGCGAGGACTTTGAGGGCCGAAGCGGAGGCGGGCGTGAGCGAGGTTTCGGTGCCGTTGATCAGGCGCAGCCAAACCTCCGGCGTGGAGCCAAAACCATCGCCCTGCAGAGCGAAGACCCCGCCGGACCGGGCGATTTCGGTGGTGTGAAAAACGACCGGGGCCGCAAGCGGGGCCGAAACGGCCCCTGTGCCGAGAGCCGTTGACAACAGGCAGACGGCAACGCCACACCACCAGGCATGCAGTCCTCGCGCAAGGGTTGCCAGCGTGCCAGTCCAGAATGTCTGCAAGTTTTTCATCGGCTTTTAGGTGACGACGGGGCCAATTCATAATGTGTCGGAGTAACACCATCTGCAGGTGTTGTGACGGTTCGAATTCTTGTATTTAACAACGTCACGCCTCCTTTGAAAAGCCGGAAGTGTTTGTACGCCAGGGCAGTTTCTGAACCAAGCGTAGTCGGCACTTCGGCCGAACCGCGCGATTCCCGGTGGATTGAAATTACTTGGCGCCTGCTTGTGGCGGTGGTTCGTGGCCTTTTGCCCCGAAGTTCCCGAGGCCAACGGCCAGGGGCGCACCCAGGAAGAGTGCATCGCGAGCCTGCGCGAGGCCATTCTGCTGCTTATGGAAGACCGCCGCGAGGACGCCCGCAAACGGCTGGAAAAGGAAACTGACCTGCTGGAACTTGTTTGAAACGGCGCGAACTGCTCCGCCATCTCAAAAGCCCAAGGATGCCCGTTGAAACGCGAGGGCGGCTCCCACTCGATTTACTGGAACCCCCCGCACCGGACGCCGCGAACCCGTTCCCCGCCACTCTGAAATCCCAGACATGCTGGTGCGATAAATCGTATGCGGCTGAGGGAATACATTCTTCGCGGTGCCGCTGACCGCAGAGATTTCATCGCGAGGGCGAATGGGGTCAGCTTTCCGACCTTTCTTTCGCCCGTGCGCCCCGGTTTCGCCCGCTCTGCCACTTAAAATACGATTTGTCGTTTTCGGGTATCCTTGCCGCATCCGATCAACGGAACGAAGCGGAGCTTCGCGGACAAGGGCGTTCCCAAGTGCAACTTGGGAACGAGAAACGAGAAGGCCATATGAAGACGGCGCCTTTGAATCGCACCCTGAAGACGGCGATTTCCCATCTTTGCGTTAGCGATTTGAAGGCGGCCACGTATGTTTTACGTCCCTCATGACCGAGTTATGGAAAAAGCTGCTCGCCTACATCGTGCTGACGCTTCGCTCGTTGCAGCGAATGCACGACACGCCGCATTCCATCGCCGGGGGAGTCGCTTTCGGAATTCTCTTTAGCTTCACTCCGCTCTTTTTTTGCAGGGCGCTTCTGGCGATCGCGCTGGCCTGGATTTTCCGGTGCAGCAAGGTGGCCGCGGCCATCGCGGTGAATTTGCACGAGTTGATCTTCTTTCTTTGGCCGCTCGTTTATCGGGAGGAGTATAGGATCGGCTTCTGGCTGCTATCGAGTCCGCACCGTTTTCCGCCGAAAATTTACAAAGGCTTGAACCTCGAGCACCTGCATTGGGTTATCCTTCGCGAGACAGTGGAGAACTGGGAAAAGATCGGTTGGCCGTGGCTGCTCGGTTCCTTGGTGCTTGGCATCCCGACGGCGATCGCTTGCTTCATCATCACCCTGAAGGTCGTCGAACACTATCAGGCCAAGCACCCGCGGCCGCGAATCATCGGTTGATGGTCGTTCAAAAAGGATTGCCGCTTCACCTCGGCTATTGTCTGAACGTCCATCGCGGCGAGAGCTGGCCTGAAAACCTCGCGGCAATCCGGGATCACGCGCTGGCAGTGCGGCGGCTGGTCGCGCCGGAAAGCTCCTTCGGCCTCGGGCTCCGCCTCAGCCACCAGGCGGCGCAAGACCTCGAATCCGCGGCCGCCCGGCGCGACGCGGCGGCTTACCTGAAGGGGGAGAACCTGTATGCCTTTACGGTAAACGGCTTCCCCTACGGGCGGTTCCATGAAACCCGGGTAAAGGAGAGCGTTTATCAGCCCGATTGGCGGACGTTCGAGCGGAGGGATTACACCAATCTCCTGGCGGACATTCTCGCGGATCTTTTGCCGGAGGGCGGGACGGGCAGCATCAGCACTTCGCCCTGCTCGTTCAAACCGTGGGTCGGGCCGGGCGACGCGGTGACGATGGCGCAACGGCTTGCGGAGTGCGCCGGCCATCTGCACGCCGTCTCCGAGCGAACCGGCAAGGAGATTCATCTCGGCCTCGAACCGGAGCCGGGCTGTTACCTCGAGACGACGGAGGAGACCGTGGCATTCTTCAACGGCCCGCTACGGACGGACGGGGCGCGTCACCTGGCCTCGACGCACGGGTGGGACCGGCGGCGCGCGGAAGAGGCGATCCGGCGGCACCTGGGGGTATGCTTCGATACGTGCCACGCGGCGATCCAGTTCGAGGACCTCCCATGGGCGCTGAAACGATACGAACAGGAAGGCATACGCGTTTCCAAAATCCAGCTCAGCTCGGCCCTCAGGATAGCTCCGACGGAGGAAAGCTTGCGGGCGCTCGTTCCTTTCTGTGAACCGGTCTATCTCCACCAGGTGAAGGCGCGGCGGCGATCCGGCGAAATCCTCTCCTGGACCGACCTGCCGGAGGCGCTCCGCGATGCGCCGGGCTACCCGGATATCGAAGAGATGCGGATCCATTTCCACATCCCGCTTTTTTTCGAAGGAAACGGCGAATTGCTATCGACCGCCTCGTTGCTGGACGGCGCGTTTTTCCAAAAGTTGGGCGGGGGGCCGGTGTCGCATCTGGAAATCGAGACTTACACCTTCGATGTGCTGCCGCCGGAGTTGAGAGGCGGCGGCATCGTGCAAAGCATTGCGAGGGAATACGAGTGGGTTTTATCCAGGCTCGGAACCCCCGGTCATTCTCTTGAAGCCTCCAGTTTTTCCCAGCGGGAGTAGAGTTCGGCCGCCTTCTTGCGAGCGGCGCGGAGTTCGGCATCCAGGGCTTTCCAATCGCCAGCCGGATTCCCGTTTGCGGCAAGGGCTTCGAGCCGGGCGACTTCGCTTTCGGCGGCGAGGATCGCGGCTTCCATCCCTTCGAGTTCGCGTTCCTCTTTCCATTTGAGCTTTCGTGCGGCGCGCGCGGGGGCGGCTGGCGCCGGAAGCGGTTTGGGAGTTTCCCCGGGAGCCCTTTGAGCGCGTTTTTCGAGGTAGTAATCGTAATTGCCGACGAAATAACGAACCACGCCGTCTCCTTCGAAAGCGAGGATGGCCGTGCAGACGCGGTTGAGGAAATAGCGGTCGTGGCTGACGACGATGACGCTGCCGCCAAAAGCGGCGAGAGCCTCCTCGAGCAGACGCAATGTGCCGAGATCGAGATCGTTCGTCGGCTCGTCCAGGATGAGGACGTTCCCGCCGCGCTTGAGGATTTTTGCAAGCAGGACGCGGCTCCGTTCGCCGCCGCTGAGGAGGGATATTTTCGTGTTGATGCGCTCCTCGGTGAACAGAAAGCGCCGGAGGTAGGCGCGCAACGTGATGTTCTCCTCGCCCAGCCGCACGTATTCGCTCCCTTCGCCGGTCTCCTCCCAGACGGTTTTCGAATCATCGAGGAGCATGCGGTTTTGATCCACGTAATTGATTTGGGTGCGGGCGCCAATCCGGACTTCGCCGGCGGCGGGTTGGACCTGGCCAAGGATGAGCTTGAGAAGCGTCGATTTGCCCAATCCGTTGCGTCCCACGATGCCGAGGCGCTCGCCGGCCGCCAGGTCGAGGTTCACGTGTTCGAAAAGAATGCGTCCGCCGACGGCAGCCGCGGCGTCCACCAGTTCGATGACGCGGTTCGCCAGCTTTGGCGCGGGGGGTATGATGAGATCGACGTCCAGTTCCGGCTCGGGAGCTTCCTGGGCGGCAGCCTCGAAATAGCGCTCGATGCGGTCCACCGATTTGGTGCGCCGGGCGCGTGGGCCGCGCCGGACCCATTCCAGCTCGCGCTTGAGGTATTTTTGGCGCTTTCTCTCCTGGATCTCCTCGCCGGCCCGGCGCGTGGCCCGCGCGAGGAGGAAATCGGTGTAATTGCCCTCGTAGTTATCAAAGACTCCGCGCGACAGTTCGACGATGCGCGTGGCGACGCGGTCGAGGAAAAAGCGGTCGTGCGTCACAAAAAGGCAGGTTCCCGGGCAGCGTGCGAGAAAGTCCTCCAGCCATTCGATCGAGCCGGTATCGAGATGGTTGGTCGGTTCGTCGAGTATGAGGAAATCGGGATTTCCTATCAGGGCGCGGCAGAGGGCGACACGGCGTTTCTCGCCGCCGGAGAGCGTGGAGACAACCCGCTCCGGGTCGGGGGCGTGCAGGTTTGTGATGAGGCTCTTGACGCGGTGCTCGAGATTCCAGCCGTCCAAATGGTTGATCCGTTCCAGGAGCAGGGCGCTCCGGTCGCTTTCGGCTGGGATGCGCTCGTATTCGGCGATGAATTCGAGGACGGCCGGCGCGCCGGCGAGGATGTTCGCATGGACAGTCGCCTCCTCGGCGAGGCCGAAGAGCTGCGGCATGTAGCCGGTGACAAGCCCGTTCCTCCTGGTGAATTCGCCCGCGTCCGGTTCGAGATCGCCGGCGGCAATGCGCAGGAAAGTCGATTTTCCCGAGCCGTTGCGCCCGACGAGACCGATGCGCTCGCCTTCCTGGATGCTGAGCGTCGCGCGGTCGAGAACCGTCTGAGTCCCGTACCGGACGACAAGTTCGGCGGCGCTGCCTATGACGGTGGGTGGCGGCGCTGACATCTTGGCGAATGGAGAAGCCCCGTCTGAACGACCTGGGCCGGCCGCGAGACGGCTACTGCTGCCCCGTGCTCGGTTGCGGGGAGCGTTCCTCACTCTGGACGGCGAAGGTGTTTATGACCATGTCACGCAACCGCGCCGCGGGGACGACCTTGTTGGATTGCAGGTCGATATTTCCGTCCGGCCCGATCACGATGACGTTGAAGGAATTCTTCACTCCATAATCCGCGATGACCCGCGGGCCATTGGAAGCGACGGCAAAAGGAATGTCCGACGGGATGCGGCCTCCGGCATCCTCCAGAAACGCGGCGGCGCAGACGACCTTGCGGGCGGCGAACTCCTGGTAGAGTTCCTTCATCTTTTTCACCTGTTCGACGAATGCGTGATCCCTGGGCGATCGCGCGACGAGCAGGAAGACGCAGGAACCGCGCAGGCCCTTGAGGGAGTTGATCTTATATCCAGCCGAGTCCCAATTGAAATCCGGCGCCGGGTTTACCACGTCGGCTAAAGCCGCGAAGGCGAAAAAAAAACAGGCAAACCCGAAGCAATGCTTTATCGCGACCATTCTCAAATCCTCATGATCTCCGCCTCTTTGTGCGCGACGGCCTCGTCGATCTTCTTCACGAAGCTGTCGGTCAATTTTTGGATTTCCTCCTCGAGGTCGTGGCGCGCGTCTTCGGTGATGTCGCCCGCCTTTTCAATCTTTTTGGCCTCGTCGATGCCGTCCCGCCGGTTGGCGCGAATGCGGACCCTGGCTTCCTCGGCCATGTGTTTGATGGTCTTTACGAGATCCTTGCGGCGTTCCTCCGAAAGCTCGGGAATCGGCAGGCGAATGATCTTTCCATCCACCGCCGGGTTGATGCCGATCTTCGATTCCTTGATCGCCTTCTCGATATCCTTCACCGTGCCCGCATCGAAAGGCTGGATGAGCAGGAGGCGCGGCTCGGGGGTGGTGATCAAGGCAAGCTGCTTCAGCTTCATGCTGACGCCGTATGCCTGGACGTCGATATTTTCCACCAGGGCGGGCGAAGCCTTCCCCGTGCGCACGGACGAAAACTCGTGAAACATGTAATCGGAACCTTTTTCCATTGCCGCTTCGGTTTCGAGCAGGATTTCGTCAGGACTCATTTCCGTCTCCACTTTCTTCAAAAAGATTTCCCTTAAACCCGGACTTCCAAAGATGATGATTCCGAAGTCACGAGAGTGCCAACTTTTTCGCCGCGGACGGCCCGCTTGATGTTCTCCCGCTCCATCATGTCGAAAACGATGATGGGAATGTTGTTGTCCATGCAGAGGCTGAAGGAGGTGGAATCCATTATCTGCAAGCGCTTGGTCAGGGCTTCGGTATAACTGATGTTGTCGTACTTCCGCGCGCCCGGATTTTTTTTCGGATCGGCGTCGTAGATGCCGTCCACTTTGGTCGCCTTGAGGATGACCTGGGCGCCGATCTCGTTGGCGCGCAGCGCGGCGGTGGTATCGGTTGAAAAAAACGGGTTGCCCGTTCCGGCCACGAAGATGACCACCCGCCCCAGTTCGAGGTGCCGCATGGCGCGGCGGCGGATGAAAGGCTCGGCGACCTCCTTCATCTCGATGGCGGTCTGCACGCGCGTGTTCACGCCGAGTTGCTCGAGCTGGCTCTGGAGCGCCATGCCGTTGATGACGGTCGCGAGCATCCCCATGTAATCCGCGGTCGTGCGTTCCATCCCGCGGTGGCTTGCCGAAAGCCCCCGCCAGATGTTTCCGCCGCCGATGACGACCGCCACTTCCACCCCCAGGTCGTGGACTTCCTGAATCTGCCGGGCGATGTCGTTGACGATCTGGGGCGAGATGACGTCGCCGCTTCCCGGCGCGCGCAACGCCTCGCCGCTCAATTTCAGGACGATCCGCTTGTAAAGGGGGGGGAAGTTCTCGGGCATATGGCCGCACATGAAACACGAAAGCCCGGCAAATTGAAACGGGAAAATTTGCGGCGAGGCCCTCAAAAGGACAATCCGACATCCTGCCACTGGAATTCTCGAACCATCACCCTTTTAAGCCGCTAAGGAATATCGCGGATATTGTCCCCGCCAGCAAGAGTTCGGTCCTTGGACTTCAAGCAAAATCATTCATTTCTTCTGATCCTAGAACTTCAAACCGGTAATCTGGAGTTTGCCGATTGGGAAAGATGACAAGGTTTATCCCCTCAGCGCGTGCGGATGGGACCAAAAGACCATCGTGCCTCAACCATTCCACCGCGCCGCCAATGATTTGACAATCGGCGTGATCAATCGATTTGAAAGAACCTTTCCTTACGCCCAACTTGGCAAGTTGATCCCAGTCCGAGAGATCGATTGTGGAATTCAGCGCGACGCTCAGGCGATAGATTCTTCGGATGGCCCGCGGCCGGATCGGCTGTAGGCCGATATAATAGTCCGCTTCGGCGAGAGCGGTGTCGCGTTGCAAGCTTGTGTAGATTGCTGGGGTCTCGGGGGGATTCCATCGTGCTCCACGACTATTTTCCCGCTCCGGCGGAAAATCTCCAAACATGTGCCGAAAAACCACGCCTTCCCATGGAGCGGAAGGGAATCGCTCCACGGTCTCAATCGTTTTACGGTCATAAATCACTCCTCGTTGACTTTATGTGTATGCCCCGTCCTTAAGTTGCGCGATGATCTGAAGGACTCGCTCCGTTTCACCACGTGCAATAAGATCAACCGGCCGTTCGCCGCTGAGAAGCTTGTGCGGAGAAAAAAGCCACAAATGCGCCTCTTGCGGCGGATATAGTTCTGCCAATTCGCCCACGAGCCACTCCAATTGGAGCAGGCTGTCTCGCATTTTCGGCTGTGGCTCGGTCTTCCCGCCACGCCACCGGGAGATTGTTTCTGGCGTGGTGCAAAGAAGTTGAGCAACTTCGCGCGCGGTAATGTCAGCGAATTTTTGAATTCCTTCGATCCGTTCAGCGATTGCGTTGGACATACGATTTTCAGGATGTTCCGCGATTTAAGATCTCCAAATCACTCTGATCGGAGATGACGACATCGATGTATTCATAGCGATCTTCGTTGACATTTTAGATGACAATAGCATTGATATTAGGATTGACAAGTTACGGTCGCATCAAGGCGCGCAAGGCGGCGATAAAGCGGCGGTTCTGCTCCATCGTGCCGCATGACACGCGGATCCAGCCTGGCAATTTGTAGGAAGCCATCGCCCGAACGATGATTCCCTGCTCGAGCAACGTCCGGAAAACCGCGTCGCCATCCCCGACGTTGACGAGGACGAAATTGGCAAAGCTCGGCACGAATTCCAGGCCCATGCCGGTAAATTCCTTCTGGAGGTAATCCCGGCCTTCCCGCGCGAGGTTTCGTGTTTTGGCGACGTGCTCTTCATCCCGCAAGCCCGCCAGCGCGCCCGCCTGGGCGATGGCGTTGGCGTTGAAGGGTTGTCTGGTCTTTTGCAAAATGCCGATGATTTCCCGGCTCCCCAGGCCGTACCCGATCCGCAATCCCGCCAGGCCCTGTATCTTCGAAAAAGTCCGGAGCACCACGACGTTTTCACGTCCTTGGCGGATGAATTTCAGAGTATCCGGCGGCTCGTCGACGAACTCGTGGTATGCCTCGTCAAATACCACGATGACGCGATCCGGCACGCGTTCCATGAACCGGTCGATCTCCTCCTGGCTGGCGAGCGTGCCGGTGGGATTATTCGGATTGGCAATGAAGACTTCCCGTGTCCGGGGCGTGATTGCCGCCGCCATGGCGTCGAGATCGTGCCGAAAATCCGGGTCGGGCACTTCGACTGTCTTCGCGTCGAAGAGCGTCGCCATGAGTTTGTAAACGACGAAGGCGTGCCCGGCGGTGATGACCTCATTCCCCGGTTTCAAAAAAGCGTGGCCGACAAATTCGATGATTTCGTTGGAGCCATTGCCGAGGATGACGTTCTCGCGTTCGAGACCGAATTTTTCCGCGATCGCCTCGCGCAAATAATAGCCGCTGCCGTCCGGGTAGAAATTCACCCGTTCCAGGGCAATCCGCATTGCCGCGAGGGCCTTGGAGGAAGGGCCCAGCGGGTTTTCATTGGAAGCGAGCTTGACAATGTCCGCCGGTTTCAGGCCAAGTTCGCGGGCGACATCCTCGATGGGCTTCCCCGGTTCGTACGCGACGAGGCCGCGCAACTGCTCGTTTGCATAATCCCAGATCGACATGCCGTGAGTTAAAACGATTAACCCTTTCGAGTCTCCGAAAATCCGTATAGCTTGCGCCTGCCAAATCATCCACCATGCGCATCGCGGCCATTTCCGACACCCATAACCGCTTGCCAGACCAACTGCTGCGATCCATCGCGGCGGCGGACGAGATCTGGCATTTGGGCGATGTTTGCGAGGAAGAGGTCCTGGTGGAAATCGAAGCGCTCGGGCCTCCGGTAAAGGTTGTCTGCGGAAACTGCGACCACTCCGCGGTCTGGCCGATGGCGCTGAATTTCGAGCTGGAAGGCTTCAGGATTTCTCTTGTCCACATACCGCCGAAGGAAGCGGAGCCAGGGACGGATTTGCTCGTCCACGGCCATACGCACGTTCCGCGGGACCAGATGGTCAGCGGAACCCGCTTCTTGAATCCGGGCGCCGTCTTCAGGGCGAACAAGGGCGCGCCGCCGAGTTTTGCCTGGCTCGAACTGAACCGGGGAACCCCACCTTCATGGAGGATCGAGAGGCTGCCCCGCGCCGACGAGGAGGACGACTACTCCTCGGAGGAGTAGCCACTTGAGGTGATTGTTTTCTGGTGGATTCTTACGCTGCTGCTGATGCTCGCCGGGCTGGCCGGGACGGTGGTTCCGCTGGTTCCCGGAACGGTCATCATCCTCGGCGCGGCGGTCCTGCACCATTTCATGGCAGGCCCGCAACGAAGCGTGAACTGGACGACACTGGTCATCCTGACCGTGCTGATGCTGGCGGCTCAGGCCCTTGATCTCGTAAGCGGTTCGCTCGGCGCCAGATGGTTTGGAGCTACGCGATGGGGAGCGCTCGGCGGTATCCTCGGCGGCGTTGTGGGCCTGTTTTTCGGATTGCCCGGCATCTTCCTCGGACCGCTCGCCGGCGTGCTGTTGGGCGAATTGCTCGGGGGGCGGGGCATCCTGCCCGCCGGCCGTTCCACCTGGGGCACGTTGCTCGGCACAACCGCCGGGCTGCTCGGGAAATTCGTCATCGGGCTGGTGATGATCCTTTGGTTCATCCTCGCCGCGGTGCATTGAGGCCGGGTGAAAATCAGATCTCGGCGCCCGCCGACGCCTGCCGGATGGCATCCTGCGTCAACAGGACGGCGATCTTGAATTCCTCGTAACTGATGCTCTCCACTTCGCCCGTCGCGACCAGGACTTTTTTGCCCGCGAACCAGTGCCCGGTTTCAACGACCAGTTGACGGATCTCCCAACTCTTCTCGTCCATCATAAAATCCTTGACGTGGCCGATCATTCCATCGGTCGCCGCGATGGCGTAGCCGACCACGGCCTCCGCGCTTCGGAGATGAATGTCTTCCGCGTTTTTGGCGGCATTTTCAGGCGAAGGCTCGGACTGCAAAAGCTCCGGCTGTGGCGCAACGGACATGGCGCCGGTGTCCCACAGCGCGCCAGGGAAAGCGCTCATGCCCCACACCGCGCTCCCCTGCCAGTAGGATGGCCAGCCGTAATACCGGAAATATTCCTCTTCGTACTGTCTCGAAATCGGTTTGTGCGACTCGGTGGAGGGGCTCTTTTCAATCTGTTCCCGCGTCAGGTTCACGGAAAGAGCCTTTCCGCCTTCGATGACGCCTCCGAAGGCATGGGGAGAAATCAGCACGAGCCGGCCAGGCATCCAGGAGCCGGTGTCCACGACAAGGTAGCGGACCGCCCAGCTCTTATCGTCAAAATAAAGATCCTTTACGTGGCCTATATGGCCGTCGGACGCGGCGAGTTTATCTCCGCAAAGTTGTTTGATGATCTGTAGCATATTCTGGCTCCTTCTTTGTGAAATGCGCCGGCCTGCATCCGCCTGATATCGCTTCCGGCAATCGACACTAATCCCGCCGGTCAGTTCTGGCCAGCCGCAAAAGCGGGGAACCTTGTTCTTGCCGGCAAGCGCTGCTTTACTCGGGCGGATGCCGCACTGGAGCGTTCTCTACCTCATCAGCGAATGGAGCGTGCGGCTTGTGATGCTCATTTACGTGCCGCAACGCCGGACCACGGCGGCCGCGCGAACATGGCTGCTGCTCATCTTTCTCGTGCCGTGGCCGGGTTTGCTCCTTTATTGGCTGTTCGGGCGCATCCACGTGCCGAGGCTCCGCGTCGAGGAACAGCAGCGGGCATCGCGGCAAATCCGCACGGCGCAGGCGCAGATGGCCGCGAGCCCCACGATAGCCCCCGAGTTGCCGCCCCGCCTCGAGCCCATCGCCAAACTGGCGGCACATTTGGGCGACTTCGAGCCGGTAGGCGGGAATGCGGTCGAATTGCTGCGCGATTATGCCGGATCGATCGACCGGCTCATCGCCGACATCGAATCCGCGCGGCATCACGTCCACCTCCTTTCCTACATCTTCGAGCCGGATGCGACCGGCCGCCGCGTCGCGGATGCGATAGCGCGGACGGCGAAAAGGGGCGTCAAATGCCGGGTGTTGATGGATGCCGTGGGCTCCAGGCGCGCGCTCCACCGGCTCGGGCCTTCGCTGCGCGCGGCGGGCGTCGAGGTGCAGGCGGCGCTCCCGGTCGGCTTCTTCCGGAGAAACGCCGCGCGCTTCGACCTCCGCAACCACCGCAAGCTCACCGTCGTGGACGGACACACCGGCTACATCGGCTCCCAGAATATCTCGAACCCCGGGTTCGTTAAGGATTACCCAAACGAGGAACTCGTCCTGCGCGTCACGGGCCCGGTCGTCGCGCAATTACAGGCGGTGTTCCTCGCGGACAATTATTTTGAAACCAGCGCACTGATTCCGGAGAAGGAGTTGTTCCCGGACCCGAAGCGCACCGGCAACTCGACCGCGCACGTTGTGCCGAGCGGCCCCGGTTACAAGCATGAAAACGGGCAGGAATTGATCATTGCCCTCCTTTACTCCGCGCGCGAACGTGTGGGCATCACAACGCCCTATTTTGTTCCCGATGAACCGTTCCTGCTGGCGATCCGTTCGGCGGCCCTGCGCGGCGTGGCGCTGCATCTGGTCGTCTCCAGGCACGCGAACCAGACGCTAACCCAGTTCGCCCAGCGCTCCTACTATGACGCCCTGCTCGACGCCGGCGTGAACATCCATCTCTACAAGCCGCATTTTTTGCACGCCAAACACCTTACCGTGGACGACGGTGTCGCCGTCGTGGGTTCGACCAACATCGACATCCGTTCCTTCGCGTTGAACGCCGAGATAAACATCGTGATTTACGATCCCGAAGTCGTGGCGGGACTCCGGGCCATCCAGGAGGATTATTTTGCGCACAGCGACATTCTTACCGCGGAGAAATGGGGGCGGCGGCCATTGCTCGTCAAGGTGGCCCAGAACACCGCGCGGCTCGCCGACTCGCTTCTCTGAGCCGGCAGACTCCTGCTTTTGCATTCCGGAATCATACGGTGGATAAAAGAACGGTGGACAAGAGAAAATTAAAGGATTTGAAATCTGTCGTAAGTCGTTGCTGTGGAGGAATTCGGGCTGTGGCTCAGCTTGGCAGAGCGTTGCGTTCGGGACGCGAGTGGGTCAATTCTCCCGAGTTCTCCTGAATCAGCCGCAGCCCTCAAACCCGCATGAATACAGGCTTTGCGAGCAAGTCCTGTTTTCCTGAGTCATCCCGGATCATCCCATTTTTTGGGTGCCGGTGGATATAAGGGGGTGGATACAAACGCAGCCTCCGGCGACCGGCCGTAATTCATCGAAGTCATCCGAGAGACATTCCGAATGGTTTAGGTATGCTCGGCTGCGATTGACGAAGGGAAACTCTTATTCCCCATACCGATTCAAGATCGCAGTGGTCGCTTCTTTCTGATTTGCATTCCACCACTTTTTCCAGCGCACGATTGCTGCTATCGCCCGAGTCATTGCATCGGGATCTTTCCCGTCAATAACCTGAATGACATACTGGGCATGAGCGACAGCGTCATCGAGAAAGTGATCGCCCAACTGTGGGTAAAGCGAATTTAATTCGGCTCGATTGGCTTTCGTCCCTCCATCGACGACTTGTTCCATAAGGGGTCTAATACGGGCAACATTTGCCTCAGGAGTTATGCCTTCAGGTCGCTCGTCAGCTTTTAAAAGCGTGTCGAGTGCTATGTAGAATGCCTGCACGCTGTCAGGAAGATTTTGTCCCGATACGGCACGCGACTCGTGCGGGGTCAGGAGGACAATCAGTGGTAGGGCTAAAAAGATGCCTCGCATGTGGCGGCTAGGCGCTTCCGAGTGAAAACCGATTAATCGCTATGAAAAGTCGCAATAGACGCTCTGCTCGCAATAAGCCGTGTCGCCGTGGCTGTATATGCTGTGAAGCACGCTCTCCACACGGACGAGATCGCCCTCGAGTCCGAGCGTCCAACAGACGCTCTGCAAAAGGTCTCCGGCTTCGAGGCGTGGAAATGGAGTTGCGGCTTGGAAGTAAAGCTGCGGATAGTCGCGAATCTTCGTATTGTAGATGCGAAGGACGTAGCGAGCTGGAAGAAACACGTCCGATCCCGGCTCCATCTTACAAAGTGGGGTTTGGTCCGACATAATTATCGCAGGAAAGCAGAAAGGCCGGGGCCTGTTGAGGGGAATGTATTTTGATACTCCGCGATTGTATGGCGGGCGATTTTATTCCCGCAATTTTGTGCCGCCGCGGCTTTCCGTGCCTCGCCGCCGCCGTCGTCCGCTTGCCCACACGACCGCAGCGGGCCCGCCCCGCCGAAACGCCGCTCAGTCCCGATGCACGAGGCGCCCACCTTTCGGCCTCTTGGCTCGTGCATCGCTCCTTCGCCGCTCTATTGGGAACAAGGGCGCTCGCCGCCGCGCCCTTGTAAATCCCCAGGCTCGGGAGGAACTGGCTCCCTGCTCGCCACGCTTTCGCCTCACCTCCACCACGGCTCCTCGGCCCAATCCAACGGACTACCGTTGCACTGTGGAGTGCCGCACTCACGGAGCAAGTCGCGCCCGTGCCGATAGACGCGAACATCCTTTCCCGCGAATTGCTGGTTGCAGTGCAGACACCAAGCCTTTTGATCCAGGCTTTTCCATCTGATTGAGCTTTTTTGAGGTATCAGAAATTCCCCGAAAAAAGATTTGACGGATTTTATTTTGACGGGGAAACCCGGCTTGCAAACCGGCCTCGCGGAGGGTAAATTGAAGTGATGAAAGCGGTCGATGTGATCAACGAAATCAAGGGAATGACGCCGGAGGAACAGGCGGAAGTCGTCCGTTTTTTGCGGGAGCTTGAGGCTCAACAGCGCACCCGGTCTGTGGATGACAAGACATTCGAGGCTTCCGCGGATCGAGTCTTTGAGCGACATGGCGAGCTTTTTCGTAAGCTGGCTTCGTGAGCGATCCTCTCTTTCTGACTGTCGAGCAGGTGGAACGGCTTCACCAAAAGGCCATCGAGCGGTTTGGCGGTTCGTTCGGATTGCGAGACCCTCACTTGTTCGAGGGAGCGGTGATGCATCCCAGAAATGTTTACTTTTACGCCCAGGGCGATCTTTTCGACGTGGCTGCGGCCTATTGTTTCCACATCGCGCAGGCGCAGGCATTCATTGACGGCAACAAGCGGACGGCGGTCGCAGCGGCGCTGACCTTCATGGATTCCAACGGGGTGTCCACGGATTTCGACTCGATGCCGCTTTACGAGGCGATGATAGCGATTGCCGAAAAGCAGATGGACAAAGGGGAATTGGCCGCGTTGCTCCGCAAACTTGCCGCCGCGTAAATGCGCATGGAACAGTTGCGCATGGGATGGCGCTTCCGCGTCGCGGTTCCCCGTGTTCTGAGCAAAAATCGCAAGAATCGCTACGAGACTTCCCGGTGTGCGGCAAATTTTCCTCAATGGAACCAATGGAGCCAATGGAAACCTAGGTCATTCCGAAACACGTGCGATATTTGTATTGATGGAGAGAGGCTGGCCGGCATCCTGCCCGGCATCGGCCGGAGATGCCGCCCCTGCACGACTGTGTCGAGGAGGATGACCCGGATGACTTCCCTGAGAATGACGACGACGACCCGATGTCAGCCCCGCCGGATTCCAGCCAATCCGGTCCAATGGCGGTGGATGGCGGTGAATCCGGGTAAAAAGAATTTTTCGGGAGTCAGCCGCATTTGTGCGCCCCTTGGAACCAGTTTCAATCACGCCCGGAGCGGCCTTCTCGGCGAGCGTTCGCGGAAGGCAAGGTGGATTTTTGGCAATTTCCCTTCACAATCGACGGGGCTTGTTGAAGAGTGGCAGGTGAAACGCAAGGGACGCCTTTCTTATGAATAACAGCTTTGAAACGTTGCGGAAATTCGATCGCGGCGATGGCCGGCTGGTTTCGTTCCATTCATTGCCCGCCCTCGAGGAAGCCGGCCTCGGCAAGATTTCGCGGCTCCCGGTAAGCATAAGAATCGTCCTCGAGTCCGTGCTGCGCAATTGCGACGGCAAAAAGGTCAGGCAGGATGACGTGCGCACCCTGGCGAAATGGAACGCGAAACAGCCCGCCAACGAGGAAATTCCCTTTGTCGTGGCCCGCATCGTTTTGCAGGATTTCACCGGCGTCCCGCTGCTGGTCGATCTCGCGGCGATGCGCAGCGTGGTCGCGCGGCTCGGCGGCGACGCGAAAATCATCGAGCCGCTCGTGCCGGTGGATCTGGTGGTCGATCATTCGGTGCAGGTCGATTTCGCCGGCTCCGCGGAAGCACTCCGCTTGAACCTCGAAATGGAATTCAAGCGCAACGCGGAGCGTTACCAGTTTCTCAAGTGGGGCCAGCAGGCGTTCAAGACCTTCGGGGTGGTGCCACCCGGGATCGGAATCGTCCACCAGGTGAATCTCGAATATCTCGCCAAAGGCGTGCTCGGCTCGGAGACGGATGGCGAATGGATTTATTACCCCGACACCCTGGTCGGCACGGATTCCCATACGACGATGATCAATGGATTGGGGATCGTCGGCTGGGGCGTGGGCGGCATCGAGGCGGAGGCGGGCATGCTCGGACAGCCGGTCTATTTCCTCACACCCGAGGTGGTCGGCGTGCACCTGGCGGGCGGACTGCGCGCGGGCGTGACCGCGACGGATCTCGCGCTTCACGTGACCCAGATGCTTCGGGCGCGCAAGGTCGTCGGTAAATTCGTCGAGTTCTACGGCGAAGGGGCGGCTTCCCTGCCGCTTCCGGACCGGGCGACCATCGGAAACATGTCGCCGGAATACGGCGCGACGATGGGCTATTTCCCCGTGGACCGGGAGTCTGTCAATTACCTGCGCGCGACGGGCCGCACCGAGGAACAATGCCGCCTTTTCGAGAACTACTTCGTGGCGCAAAAAATGTTCGGAATGCCGCAAAAGGGAGAGATCGACTACAGCGTCGATCTCGACCTCGACCTTAACGACGTGCAACCGGGAGTCGCGGGACCGAAGCGCCCGCAGGATCGCATCAACCTGCCGGATTTGAAGGAGACATTTAACGCCCTCCTGTGCAAGCCCGTCTCGGAGGGTGGCTATGGAAAACCCGCTCTGGCCCCAACCCCCGCCGCCAACGGCGACCAAAACGGGACGCCGGCGGAACCGCGCAACAAGCTGGAAATGGTCAGCAACAGGCCCACGGATGACCCGGCGGCGGATTTTCCGGTCACCGAGTTTCCGGCGGATCCGCTGGCGGGCGGAGAGAAACTCGAGCACGGCAGCGTCCTCATCGCCGCGATAACGAGTTGCACGAACACCAGCAACCCGAGCGTGATGCTCGGAGCCGGCTTGCTTGCGAAAAAAGCGGTGGAACGCGGGTTGAAGGTCGATCCCACCGTCAAGACGTCGCTTGCTCCCGGTTCCCGCGTCGTTTCGGATTATCTCTCAAAAACAGGCTTGCAGGAATACCTCGACAGGCTCGGCTTCAACATCGTGGGCTACGGATGCACCACTTGCATCGGGAACTCCGGCCCCTTGCATCCCCACATCGAGGAAGCCATCGGGAAGAATGACCTGATCACCGCCTCCGTTCTCTCCGGCAATCGGAATTTCGAAGCGCGCATTCACCAAAGCATCAAGGCCAACTTCCTGATGTCGCCGCCGCTCGTCGTCGCCTTTGCGCTTGCCGGCCGGGTGGATATCGACATGTCGCGCGAGCCGATCGGCAAGGATCGGGAGGGCGGCGATGTTTACCTCCGCGACCTGTGGCCCAAGGCGGAAGAGATACGCGACGCGATGACATCAGCGCTTAAGCCCGAGATATTTAGAAAGCTTTACACGGAATTCTCCGAACAAAATCCGAAGTGGAATGAAATCCCTTCTTCCACCGGTGACATCTATGAGTGGGACGAAAAGAGCGATTATATCCAGGAGCCTCCCTTCTTCGTCGATTTCTCGATGGAACCAACGAAAGCGGCGGCCATCGCCGGCGCGCGGCCTTTGGGAATTTTCGGCGATTCGGTGACGACGGATCATATTTCGCCGGCGGGAGCGATCAAGCCGCAGTCGCCGGCGGGGAAGTATCTTATTTCGCGCGGGGTGCAGCCCCCCGATTTCAACAGCTACGGCAGCCGCCGCGGGAACGATCGCGTGATGACGCGGGGGACCTTCGCGAATGTTCGAATCAAGAACCTGATGACGCCAGGCATCGAGGGTGGAGTGACCGTTCATTACCCCTCGGGCGGGCAACTTGCGATTTTCGACGCCTCGGCGCGTTACATGGAAGAGGGGGTGCCGCTCATCATTTTCGCGGGCCAGGAATACGGCACCGGTTCGAGCCGCGACTGGGCTGCGAAAGGAACGCGGCTTCTTGGGGTGAAGGCGGTTGTGGCATCCAGCTACGAGCGCATCCATCGCTCAAACCTCGTCGGGATGGGCGTGCTCCCCCTTCAGTTCATGGAAGGGACGACCGCGCAGTCCCTGCAACTGGCCGGCGCGGAGACGTTCGATTTTTCCGGGCTGGGTGAAGATCTCCGGCCCGGCAAGGAGATAGCGATGACCATTCACCGACCGGACGGCGCGAGCGAAACCGTTCCGTTGCGGCTGCGGATCGATACGGCCATCGAGGTCGACTACTATCTCCACGGCGGCATTCTGCCGTTTGTTCTTCGGACGCTGCTTTCCGCCAGCCGGCGGGAAGGGTAGGCGGGCGGCTTCGCCGTCACGGCGCTTTTGCTTCCCTTCACCGGGCACTCTTCCTGCTATCATGGATTTTATGAAAAATGATAGAAAGAAGGACAGCTATCTGCTACTCTCGGGTCTGTCATTTGAATAAATTCCCATGATCAGATCCCTCATTCTCTGTGTTTTGGGGTTCCTCATCGCGTTGCTCTGCACGCCTTGGGTCATCCGGTTCTCAGAGACAAGGGGCATGGGTCTGGACGAGGCGAACGAACCGAGGAAACGCCACAAGGAACCGATTTCGCGGCTCGGCGGATTGCCGGTGCTGATCGCGCTGGCAGCCGGCCTGGCGATCATTTTTTTCATGCGCCCCGCGCGGCGCTTCGAGTGGGCGCCCATCCTGCTTGGCGCGTTGCTCATGTTCAGCCTCGGCCTTTGGGACGATCTCAAGCAGCTTCCGGCGCGGTGGAAATTTGGCGGCCAGATACTGATAGCCAGCCTGGTTTATTGGATGGGCCT
>Ga0302324_100002184_pt1 | contig 46088 bp, 42 predicted proteins | sample Palsa_T0_1_FD_201949 | JGI IMG/M metagenome (GOLD analysis project Ga0302324, IMG submission 201949) | Peat permafrost microbial communities from Stordalen Mire near Abisko, Sweden - Palsa_T0_1 | ecosystem: Environmental > Terrestrial > Soil > Palsa > Peat permafrost | place: Sweden: Abisko... | reverse complement strand
CCTAAACCACTGTCTTTACCCTCGGAGGTCTGGATCAACAAGCCGCTTCCACCCGACCCAAAGACAAAGGAAGATAGTCACTAAATATCTATGCTGGGTGTCTCAAAGTGCTTGACACGCGCCGCAGAAAATGCCGATAGATCTGGACATTCGGGAACACGAGGTCTTGGGACCTATAATCATCGAAGCGGAACAGAAAGGGCGTGAGGTAGGCCGGCAGGAAGGCCGGCAAGAAGGGCGCCAGGAAGGCTGGCAAGAAGGCCGGCAAGAAGGCCGCCAAGAAGGCCGCCAGGAAGGGCGTTATGAAGGCGAACTCACTATCCTGCGGCGGCAAATTGAGAAGCGGTTCGGCGCCCTGCCGGCTTGGGCTGTCAAGAGACTCGCGGCACTTTCGGCGCGGGAGCTTGAAGACCTCAGTGAGCGGGTGCTGGACACCCAGAGCGTGGAAGAATTGCTGAGTTAGAACCGCAACAGGCTCAAAAATGCCGATTGATCTCGATATTCGGGAACACGAGGTCTTGGGACCTTTAATCATAGAAGCGGAACGGAGAGGGTATCGGAAAGGGCGTGAGGAAGGCCGGCAGGAAGCCCGACAGGAGGGTCGCCAAGAAGGCCGGCGGGAGGGCCGGCGACAAGGCGAGTTGATTATCCTGCGCCGGCAAATTGTAAAGCGCTTCGGCACCCTGCCGGCTTGGGCCGGCGAAAAGCTGGCAGCCATGCCACCGTCCGAACTCGAAGCTCTAATCGAACGGATATTGGACGCCCAGAGCCTGGAAGAATTAATGGCGTAAAGCCGCGCGATATACTTGGCTAGTTGGACACCCGCCGGTACTTCCCGATCCTCGCAATTCTTTCCGCCATTCTGCTCCTCGCGCCGCTTCGCACGGGAGATCTCACCGGTTATGACGACGCGCAGTACGCCCACATCGCCAAGGACATCCTGCGCACCGGAGACTGGGTGGTGCTGCACAGCAACGGCGAGCCCGCGCTGGAGAATTCGCCGCTGCTTGAGTGGATGGAAGCCCCGCTGTTCGCGGCCTTCGGCTTTTCGGACGCGATTGCCAGGCTGCCCTCCGCCTTGTGCGGGCTGGGCGTCATCCTGTTGGTCTACTGGCTGGCGCGCAAGCTGACGGGCGATTCGCCGACCGCTGTGCTAGCCATGTTTGTCATGGCGACCAGCTTCTATTTTCTGAAGTACGCGGCGCGCGGCATGACCGATGTGCCGTTCACTTTCTTCGCCTTGTGCGCGGTCTGCGCATGGTCGCTCACCGCGGACGATCCGCGTTGGTACCTGGCCGCGGGCGTCTGCACGGCCCTCGCCCAGATGACGCGCAGCATGATGGGGCTGGCGCTGCCGGCGGTGTTCGTGCTGGACCTGATCGTGAGCCGCCGCCGGCCGCCGTGGCGCTATGCGATTCCGGCTCTGGTGGCGGCCTATTTGCCGCTGGTGGCCTGGTATGCCTACCTGGTCCACTTGTTCGGCGCGTGGTTCGTGGAAGTGCACTCCGCCTGGCTGCGGACCGAGGTTTACGGAGGATTATCTCCCGCGTGGCGGCGGTACACCGGCGCTTTCGAGTATCTCTGGATGTTGGCAAAATCTTACTGGCCGTGGCTCCCGGCAATGCTGGCCGGCTCGGTGGTGGTCATCCGCGGGCGGGACCGCGGACTGTGGCTGCTGATCCCCTGGGTGGCGGTGGTCTTTGCCGTGTGCGCAGTTGCGCGCAGCCGCGTACTGCGGTACATGCTTCCGGCGTATCCGGCCTTCGCCATACTTGCGGCGATCGGCCTGCGGAAGTTCTTGCCAGACCGGTACCTGCGCACGGGGCTGCGCATCGCCACGCCCCTGATGGCGCTGGCCGTGTTAGCCGTAGCGGCGTTCCCGCGGCCGCACTTCGAAGCCGCCGAGATCCGCCCCATAGCCAAAGCGGCGACCGCCGCCACGGCGCCCGGCGAGCGCGTCGCGCTTTACGACGCCGGCCAGCCGCGATTCGATGAAGACAACCAGATGCAGTGGTACGGCGACCGCTTCCTCATCCGGTTATTCAGCCCCGCCGACCTCGTGGAGGCATTGCGCGGCGGCCGCGCGCGCGTCTTCGTGCTGGATAAGGATAGCTATCGCGCGTATGTGGCGGGCCAAATGCGTCACCAGGTGCTGGCGGAGAGCGGTCACTTGATTTGTATCCGGTTGGCGCCTACGCCTTAAGGCCGCCTGGATCTTCTTGTCCGGATCCTGGCTCTCGTTGGAGGCAGGCGCCGTTTTGAGAGCCTCCTGCGCGCGGCTGCAGAAGATTTTCATCTTATCCGGCTGATCCAGCTTGTTGTACGCGTAGAGCTGGGACTCGTCAAACAGCGCGGCTGCCATGGCCTCGACGAAGGTGGCGCGCGGAATCTTGGCCTCGCCGGTCTTGAGCAGCTCCTGAGTCTTGGCCGGATCGTTGGTCGCGCCCGCAGCCCGGCAGGTGGCCAACAGCACCGCGTGTTCGATGGCGCGTTTCTGCGCGGTGTCGATCTCCGCCTCGGGTAGCCAGACGCCGCCGGCGGCCTTGTTCAGCAGCACGACTGCGGCGGGGCTGCCGGTGGGATACGCAAAGGCCAGAGTGATGAATTCGTCCTTGCTCTGAAATTTCGAGAAGTTGTCGGCAAACTGGAGCGCTAACGTGTTGGCTGCGCCGCGATATGTGTTCACCTGGCGGTGAAAACTCGCGGTCTGCGTGTGATTGGCGCGGGCCCCGGCGTCGAACGCTTCGGCCAGATCGATATAGCCCTGCGCCATGCCGGAGGTCAAAACCAACATCGGCTGCGCGCGCGCGACGTAATCGTTCGGACTGGACAGGATGTTGCCCAGGTGTTCGACCGTCTTCTGATAGTCGCCCGTGGCGTAGGTTTCCTTCGCGGCCGCCCAATAAAAGGCGGGAGTTCCGGGTGTTATCGGCGCACGCGGCGCATCCAGCCGCCCAGCGACAGGCCGGCCCGCGCGCTGAGGATGGCGATCGCCAGCGCCAACGCCATCCGCAACCAAAACTCCGGCGCGCTGTTTTCTATCTGGGTATAGACGTATCGTACCCATTCATCGTCGAGTGGCACGAAGAAGGGGAAGTATTGCGTTCCGAAGACCCAGTTGCGCGCGGCTGGCGACTGCAGGAAGTTCGCGAACGGCCACTGCACGGCCACGAAGGTTCCCAGGAACACCGCGCCAAACGCTGCGGAACGGCGCCAGCGGTTCCAAGTCCGCAGCCTGGGGCGCAGCAGGTCGAGCGCCAGCGCAGGCACGAGAATCAGCAACGGGAACGGCGGTGGGATGAAAGTGGTCACATGGTGATACACCGGACCCAGCTTCGGCTCCGCGGGAAACAGCGGCAGCAGCCACAAGAACATCAGGTTCAGCGTGGTAAAGATTGCGGCGATCGCGGTGCTGGCCCACCGAAATTCGGAAACCTGCGCGACCGCCACCAGGAACATCGGCGTAAACGACGACATCAGCAGGTAAAACAGCGCGCTGTGCATGGAGTCGGTGAACGTGTACTCCTGGAACACGGTGACGGCCAAGCCCAGCAGGTAAGTGAACATATAGAGGAGCAGCGCGTCCAGCTTACGGCGCAAAACGCCTTCGGCGCGGTTCATTTCCCCCAGAATCAATACCACCGCGCCAAAGCGAATCGCCATCAGTCCGAAGATCAGCACCACATGCGGCGGGCTCAGGATTTTGACATCCAATCCGTAGGCTGCGTGCCACCAGTTGTCGAACGGCGCGGAGGTGACCATGGCTACCCCGCCCCAGCAGCACAGAAATGCGCCCAATGGTCCGTAGAAGCCCCAGATACGCACCGCACCCGCACGCTCCCGGCGCGAGCGGCTGAACGTCGTGTGAAAGATCAGCCAGGCCGAGGCCGCGCCGGCCAGGATGCCGCCAAAGTGGATGAATAAGTGGGGCGCGGTCCAGAAGGTATCGCGGCCAATGCTCTCGTGCCAGGAGATGTCCCAGACGCCGCCGAAGGAGGCTGAAGTCACCGCCAGTGCGCATGCCCAGATGTACCAGGGAACCGAAGCGCATTGTGCGGCGCTCTTCTCCTGCCAAGCGATTGTCGCGCTTTGAGCCATGCGTCGCCTGTGGTGAGCATATCAGCCCGCCGTCCGGTCCGCAACCTGGACGGCCCCACGCCGCTGCCCGGCTGATGAAATGAATCCTAACTCAGGACGCTTGTTGGTGTATAATCCTTGACCAGATTAGGAGATCTACCGTGGCAACGCCTGAAGAGACCGCCGAGTACCCTGGCCGCCGGTTTCCCACTACGTCATGGACCATGGTATCCGCCGCGGGCCGCCACTCCTCCGCTTCCGTGGACGCGCTAAGCAAGCTGTGTGCCGCGTACTGGTCGCCGGTCTATGCGTTCATCCGGAGAAAAGGATACTCGCGGGAGGAATCCGAGGACCTTAGTCAGGCGTTCTTCACCCGGGTTCTAGAGTACCGCACGCTGGCCGCAGCCCGGCGGGAACGCGGCAAGTTCCGTTCGTTCCTGCTGGCGTCGGTGACTAACTTTCTGGCGAATGAATGGGACCGGTCGCAGGCTCAGAAGCGAGGCGGAGCTTCAACCACTCTTTCGTTCGATTTCGACACGGGCGAAGAGAGCTATCACCGCGAGCCGTACCACGAACTCACGCCTGAGGCGGTGTTTGAGCGGCAGTGGGCCATGGCGCTGCTCGATCGTGTGCTGGGGCGGCAGCGCGAAGAGTACGCCCGGCGAGACCAGACGGCCCAGTTCGATCTGCTGAAAGTGTTTCTGACCGGCGATGAGAACCGGGGGTCGTACCATCGGTTGGCCGCCAACCTGGATATGAGCGACGCCGCGGTCCGGACGGCAGTGCATCGCCTGCGGCGGCGGTATGCGGAACTGCTCCGGGAGGAAATCGCAGCCACGGTAGCCGATCCGGACGAAGTGGACGCCGAGATCCGATTTCTGCTCACCGCTCTGGAACGCGCGTAACACTCGCGGCGGATTGCTTTACTACTCTACGGAGGCTGAGAAAATGAGCGCTGCGGAACGTTGCCCGGAGTGCGGCGGCCCCTTAATGGCCGGCTCGCAAGCGGGCATGTGCGCGCGCTGCCTGCTGGCGGCGGCCCTGCGCCACCCGGCCGCGCCCGCGGCGGCGGGCCTGCCGGTGCCCGGAGAGTGGATCGGTTCCTGCCGGGTGGTGCGCCTTCTGGGCGAAGGCGGTATGGGTATGGTCTATCTAGCCGACCAGGAACAGCCCATCGCCCGGCAGGTGGCGCTCAAGATCATCAAGCTGGGGATGGACACGCGCGCCGTCCTGGCGCGCTTTCAATCGGAACAGCAGGCCCTGGCCTTGATGGAACATCCCAACATCGCCCGGGTGTATGAGGCGGGATCGAGCGCCAACGGACGGCCCTATTTCGTCATGGAGTACGTGCCCGGAATCCCCATCACCGAGTACTGCGACCGCCACTACCTGGACACGCGTCAGCGGCTGGAACTCTTCTTGCTCGTTGCGAATGCGGCGCAGCACGCGCACCAGAAGGGCGTTATCCACCGCGACCTGAAGCCCTCCAATATCCTGGTGATGCAGCGCGACGGGGAAGCCGTACCCAAGATCATCGATTTCGGCCTGGCCAAGGCTACGGAGAAGACTTTCACCGAAGAGACCTTATTTACAGAGGCCGGCGTGCTGATCGGCACTCCCGAGTATATGAGCCCGGAGCAGGCATCGCCGGGCGGGTGGGACGTGGATACCCGCACGGATATCTATTCGCTCGGCGTGCTGCTTTACGAACTGTTGATCGGCACGGTCCCATTTGAGTCGAAGTACTTGCGCAGCGAGGGCTACGACGAGATCCGCCGGATCATTCGCGAAGACGACCCGCCCACGCCGGCCACCCGTCTGGTGTCCCTGGGGGTCAAAGCGGTGGACATCGCAGCCTGCCGTGCCACGGATGCCGGCTCGCTGCGGAAACAAGTTCGTGGCGACCTGGATTGGATCACCATGACTGCCATGGCCAAGGACCGCGACCGGCGGTACGCCTCAGCCTCGGAGCTGGCCGCCGAGATCGGACGGCACCTGCGCGATGAGCCGGTCATGGCCAGCCCTCCCAGCACTTCGTACCGATTCGGCAAGTTCATCAGGAAGAACCGGGGAATGGTGCTGGCGCTGACGGCGGTGTTCGTCTCTTTGCTCCTGGGGCTGGGAGCCAGCACGGTCCTCTATTTCCGGGCCGAGAGACAGCGTGTGGAGGCCCAGGCGCAACGCGCCGAGGCGGAGCGGCAGCGGGCCGTGGCCGTACAAGAGCGCGCGGAGGCCAGCCGCCAGGGCGCGCGCGCCGAACGCCAGCGCACTCTCGCCGAGCAGGCCCGCATGACCGCGGACCAGCAACGCCAGGAAGCCGAGTCGCAGCATGCGGAGGCGGAGCGTCAGCGCAGCGTGGCCGAACGGCAAACCGCCGAGGCGCGGCGGCGAGGCGCGGAAGCCGTCGCGGAGCGCGCCGCCGCGGAAAAGCAGCGCGAAGTTGCCGAGCGGCAGAGCCGGGCGGCGGACGAGCAGCGTGCGGCGGCCGACGAGCAGCGCGCCGCGGCGGAACGCCAACGCCTTTTGGCTCAGAGGCAAAGCTACGCGGCGAATCTGATCGCCGCCGATCTGCATATCCGTTCCAACGAGATCGCCGAAGCCAGGCGGCGGCTGTTCTTGTGCCCGCCAGCCTTGCGCGGCTGGGAGTGGCGATACCTGCTGTGGAAGTCCGATACCAGCCTCGCCACGCTAACCGGCCACGCCGCGGTTGCGCCCGGATCGAAGCCGGCGCTGGGTTTCAGCCAGGATGGCGCGCGCATCTTCCGTAACTCTTCGGACGGCTTGGATTGGTGGTCTGTTTCGAGCTACAAGCTGTTGGCCGGCGATCGGGAATTCGGGCCGGTTCTCGCCGCGGACCGGGACGGCGTCCGCGCCGTATCTACATCCGGCCGCAACGGCGATTTCGGCCTGCGCGTCTATGACACGGCCTCCGGCAAGGTCCTGTCCACCTTGGCAGGGCATAATAGCGAAGCGGCTTGCGCGGCTTTCAGCCCGAATGGTACGCGGGTTGTCTCGGGCGCCAGGGACGGAAGCATCCGGATGTGGGACACCGCATCAGGCCAGCCGCTCGCTAAGCTCGACGGACACAAAGGCGCCGTGTGGACTGTTGCATTCAGCTCCGATGGCCAACGAATCGTCTCCGCCGGCGAAGATGGCATGATCCGCGTTTGGGACGCCGGGGCCGGCCACGCGATGTACGGAATCGCGGGCCATGGAGGTCCGGTCCGGTCGGTTGCCTTCAGCCCGGACCGCCGCATCATCGTTTCCGGATCCGCCGACAAGACGGCGCGCATCTGGGATGCGGCGACCGGCCGGCCTCTGCACACCTTGACCGGGCATGAATGCGGCGTACAAGGTATCGCCATCAGCCCGGACGGCGCGACGGTGGCGTCCGCGTCTTGTACCACGTTGCGCCTTTGGGACGCCGCGTCCGGTAAATTGGCCGCCACGCTGGCGGCGGAGTGGCGCTCTGAGATCGCGGCGGTCTCTTTCAGCCCGGACGGCGCGCGGATCGCGGCGGCCGGCGCGGCGGGCGAGATCAAGTTGTGGAATGCCCTGACCTATGGCGGAGGCATCCTCATACGCACCGGGAACGACGTGGATCGAATAGCCATCGGCTCCGCGGGCGCCCGCCTCGCGCTGCACCACGCGAATGCGAAATCCATGGAACTGTGGGACGCGCGGCAACGAAAGTCCGAATGGACCTTGAGTGGCAAAGACGCACAGGTTACCGCCCTGGCTTTCAGCCCGGACTCCAGCCGGCTCGCCACCGGATCGATGGATAGCGGACTGCGCATTTTGGATGCGGCAACCGGGCAGCCGATTAACGCCGGCAAGCTTCCCGCCCCGGCTACCTCGCTGGCGTTCAGCGCGGACGGCGCACGGCTGGTATCCGCTTCGTCCGATCGTACCGTGTCCTTATGGGACAGCGTGTCCCTGCGGCACATCCTTGGCGCGACTTTGGGTACAACGGCGGCCGGCCCTGTCCGCGCGGCTGTCCCCAGCCCCGATGGCAGGCACGTTGCGGCAGCCAGTGATCGAACGTTGATGGTATGGGACATTGCGAAGGCCGATGTCCCGCTGAAGCTCAATCTTCCCGCCGGGTCCGGGGCCATCCTCTCGGTGGCTTATAGCCCCGATGGCAGGCGGATTGCCGGTGGCGCCGAGGGATCGGGAGATATCGGAGTTTGGGACACCGGTACCGGCCAGTTACTGACTATCATAAAGGGACACTCTGCGCCGGTAGACGCGCTTACCTTCAGCCCGGACGGCAGCCGCATCGTCTCCGGATCGCGGGATAAGACAGTGCGCGTCTGGGATGCGGCCACTTACGATCCACTACTGGTTATGGGGGATCACGACGAGGCGATCGCGTCATTGACATTCAGTCCGGGTGGCGCCCGGCTCTATTCCGTTTCGCCGGATGGAACCGTGCGGATCTGGGATACACGGATGAGTTCGGAAACAAAGTAAGCAAAAGAGGCTGGGCGGGATGATGAATCGATATGCGATCGGAGTTTCGTTGCTGGTTACGCTTGGATGGGGTGCGCCGCGCGCGGCGGCCGCCGGCGCGCAAGAGATCCATACCACCTGGGAGGGTCTGTCCGCGATCGTCGGACAGAAAGTGAAAGTGGTGATGCCGGATGGCGCGCAGATCCAAGGGAAAGCGACGGCGGTAGAAACCGATGCGCTGGCGATCGAGATCCTCAAGACCTCGAACAAGGCGGCTTACCCCAAAGGCAAGTATCTGGTGCCGCGCGCCACATTGAAAGCGGTCGACGTGGAGCGTCCCACAAAGCAATGGCGGATTCTCTGTACCGCGGGGGGAGCCGCGCTCGGGATTGCCTTCGCTAAGCTGGCCGCGGGGGCGGGTGGTTTGCATACACGCACCGAAATATACGGCGCCATGGCGGCAGCCGCACCGGCCGTGGGCTACCTCCTGGGCCGCGCCGCCGACCGGCGAACAGTGACTTACGTGATCGCGCAGTAGGGGGTCGGTTTGCAGCTTGTGGGGCAGGATGGCATCCTGCGCGCCGATTGGAAATCGGCGCAAACTGGGCCGATTGACAATCGGCCAGCCGGTTGCCAACCTGCCCCACCAGGCAAAGAAGGAGGCTGGAGAAAACTTATGTTGAACAGGTACGCAATTGGAATTTCGTTGCTGGCTATGCTCGGATGGGGCACGCCGCGCGCGGCTGCCTCCGGCAAGGAGCAGCGCCAGATCAAGTGGGAGGGCTTATCCGCGCTAGTCGGGAAAAAAGTGAAGGTGGCAATGCCGGATGGCGCACGCATCGAAGGGAAGGCCACCGCGCTGGAAACCGATGCATTCGTCGTCGAGATCGTCAAGACTTCAAATAAGTCGGCGTATCCCATAGGGAAGTTTCTGCTGCCGCGAGCCACGTTAAGAGCGGTAGATGTAAGTCATCCCACCAAGAAATGGCGGATCGTATGCACGGCGGCGGGCGGCGCGCTAGGTCTCTTCTTTGGGGTAGAGGCGGCATTTAAGATCGGCGGAATTTTTGGGAACCAGAACGGCCAGCGGGCTAGTGCCGCTTTCGGCGCTGTGGCGATCGGCACGCCCGTCCTTGGATACCTGCTGGGTTATGCGGCCGACCGGCATACGATCACTTACGTGATCGCGCAGTAGGAGGCCAGCCATGGACGGCCATGCACTCCGTTCGCTTCGAATAATCGCGTTGCTCACCGTGCTAGGGCCGGCGATCATGGCCCAGCCGGGCGAACTGCGCGCGCGAACCGGCGGGGAAGTTCTGAACGGGTACGAAATTCGTACCGGCGGCAAGCTCTTTCGCCGAACCGCGGCCACCCCGTCCGGAGTGTTCGTCGCACAATTGCCCTTGCGGTCCGCCGGCAAGGGTGCAAAGCTGGCGGGTGTTTTCGATTTCGATGGCGATGGCCGGCAGGAAGTCTTCCTCCAATGGATGACCTCTGCGAAATACCCCTTTGTGCATCATTTCGAGGTCTGTCGAATAGACGGACAAAAAGCGGTGCTCATCGGCCAATTCGCATTCGAAGGCGCACCGCAAGCCGGGATCGCCTTTTACCGGCCGCCCAGCGCCGCGGATACCCCGAAAACGGTTTTTGAAGTCACGGGAGGCGCTAAGTGGTCGAGTTGGTACCTCCTCAGCCCGGATGGAAAGGACGCGCCAAAGGTGGGCGACGGCGCCGGCTACCAATTCATCGACCTGGAGAAGACGGGCATTTACGATCTGGTGGTGTACAAGGAGCGGCCCTTCGAGCCGGTCTGCGGTTTCTTCGGGTATATGAGCCTGGATCCTGGCCTTTATCCCATTGTGTTCCGCAAGAATGGGACCGGCTATGCGAAGATTTGGCCTCCCGCCGATTGGTTGCCCTATGACTTCCAACTGCTGGATCGATTGCGACGGGAGCCGGCGCCGCTCACCGGTAAGCACTACGCTGTGATGGCCGCGCTGTACGACATCGATCGCGATGGCGCGGCGGAGATTGTTGCACTTACAGATACTGTTTTGGCTGGAGACACCAGGCGAGCGTTGGAAGTGTACAAGGTTACAGGCGGCGAATTGATTCTAAAGTCCCGGCTTGGGGTGGCCCATCGTGACATGGCGGTCGTTATATACGGTATCCGCCGCCTGCGCGATACGGCGCAAGCCGCACTACTATTCGCCGATCCTCGGAATTGCACCCTGGTCGAGGCAAGAGGAGCCGGCGCCCCGGCGTTGAGTATGGCGGAGGGCTTCGATTTCCGGCAAGGGCAATTCCAGAGAGTGTGGCGCAGGAAGTTCGATCAGTTCTATCCTTATATGCCTGCCGCGGTGACCGATGTCGATCATTCCGGCGAAGAGGAAATGACTTTTCCGGACCGCAATGGATCGCCGTTCCTGACACTCCGCAAGGAATCTGAATTCATCGCGCCACCCGCCCCAGTGCTGTGCGCGATTGGCTGTCCCCCGTTTTGCACCGATGCTTATACCAAAGGGCCTCCGTGCGCGCGCGATGCAAAACCTCGTTGATCCCCGCCTGCGTTCCCGCCCGAGATATCGCCGCTTTCTCGTGTAACGATTCGTCCTTTTCGCTTTACAGCATGGCAGGAGGGTTCATGCTAAAAACCAAAACAATCCTGTTGCGATGGCTGGTGACGCTGCTGGCGCCGGCGGCGCTGTGCGCGGGCGAATCCGAGTTCGTCGCGTTGCGTCCCCTCTACACGCCTGAGACCGCTGTGCTCAACCCCACGCTGGTGGACCTCTGGAGCAACATCTTCAGTTTCCGCGTAGAGCCGGACGGCCATCGAGGATACATACTCAAAGATCCCACGGACGAACAGGAAATAGGCAGATTCCATCTCGTGCAACTCGGCGGAGAGACGGTCGCGGACGTGGTCTTTGGGGACGTCCAGCCACTGCTGCTCTTGCAGCTCCCGGTGCATTGCTTCGCCCGCGTGCGCGTGGAAGGCGGCTCGCTGCACGTCGCGTGGCTCGGCACTGGGGAACTCGCAAGGCAGATCGAGCGGACCGGACTCCCCAGGCACGAGCGGCTTCAGGTGGAGGGTCGGGATGACGATTTCGTGGTACTCACGGCCTCGTCCGCGGAGCTGCGGGAGTTCCTCCTGGATTGTTTGAAGCTTCCGGACGCCTTCGGCGATCCTGGCGACTTTGAGCGTGCCGGTCCGCAAGACCGCGCTGCCGATTTGAACGGGCAAAGCCGGCATGTGGCGATCGGCCAGGCCAGCCGCGAAGCCTACGCCGCCGCCCTCAAGCAGGCTGAGGAGGCCTCCAGGCTGGTCCCCGGCGAGCCGGCCTACTGGAGTACGCTGGGCGCGGCACAGTATCGCGCGGGATTTTTCAACGAAGCGCTCGCGGCCCTGGCCCGCGCCGCACAACTGCGGAAATCCGCTACGCCGGAGGACTTGATCTTCCGCGCCATGGCTCATCTCCAATTGGGGCAAACGGCGGAAGCGAAGGCCGCGCTGGGCGAGGCCTCTGAACTGCTCCGCGATCCGCGCAGCCTTGGCGAGTTAGAGCGGTACTGCGGAGACCAGGAAAGCCGGAACTTGATCCACGAGGCTGAAGACCTGATCGCGGCGAAAGGAAAGTGAGTTATGAAACCGCTCATCACAGTTATGTCGCTGGTCCTGGCGACCGGCTGCTCCATCAAGCGTCTCGCGGTGAACCAGGTGGGCAACGCGCTGTCCTCGGGCGGCTCCACGTTCACCAGCGACGACGATCCCGACCTGGTCGCCGCCGCCATTCCCTTCGGACTGAAGACCTATGAGAGCCTGCTCGCGGAATCGCCCAAGCACGTCGGACTTCTATTGGCGTCGGCTCAGGGCTTTACCGAGTACTCCTACGCTTTCGTCGACTCGCGCGTCGACGAGACCAAAGAGGAGAGCCTGGATCGCGCCAATGCACTCCGTGAACGCGCCCGCAAGCTCTACCTGCGCGCCAATAGGTACGGCATGCGCGGCCTCGAAGTCCGGCATCCCGGGTTCGCGGCGGCCCTGGATAACGACGCCGAAGCCGCGCTCCGGCGCACCGGCAAACGCGACGTGCCGCTGCTCTATTGGACCGCAGCATCCCGCGGCCTAGCCATTTCACTTTCCAAGAACAGCCCCGAGATGATCGCCGAACTGCCCCTGGTCGAAACCATGGTGGCGCGGGTGGCGCAGCTCGACGAGGGCTTCGAAAACGGCGCCGTTCCCGAGTTCCTGATCACTTTCGAGGCGGCCCGAACCGACCTCAAGGCCGATGAGCAGCAGAAGCTGATGCGCCGGCACTTCGACCGCGCCATCGAGTTGTCCAAGGGCAAGCGCGCCGGCACCTACGTCTCGTTCGCTGAAAATGCCTGCCTGCCGGCGCAGAACGCCGCGGAATTCAAGTCCATGCTGGAAAAAGCCCTCGCCGTGGATCCGGATGCCGATCCCGATCACCGGCTGGCTACCCTGATCGCGCAGCGCCGCGCGCGTTGGCTGCTCGACCACATCGACGAGTTGTTTCTGTCATCGGCTCCCAGTTTGCCTGTGGGGCAGGATGGTATCCTGCGCGCCGATTGGAAATCGGCGCAAACTGGGCCGATTAACAATCGGCCCGCAGGTTGCCAACCTGCCCCACAACCGAAATCGTAAGGAGGATCAAATGCTAAAACGAATCGTTTCCGCCGCAATCTTGTGCGGCCTCCCCGTAGTGGCGCCGGCCCAGAAGATCGACATGGCTACGCTGGCGCCCGCGGACTCCACCTGGTACAAGGTGATGGAGAACATGGGCGCGGAATGGAAGAAGATCTCCAAGGGCGGCGTCAACCTGGTGATCCATCCCGGCGGCGTGCTGGGCGACGAGCCCGAGTGCGTGCGCCGGCTGGACCACCGTTCCATCCAGGCCGCGGGCCTCTCCGGCGCGGGCTTGGGCGACATCGATCCGGGCGTCACATGCCTCCAGATACCCATGATGTTCGATTCTTACGAAGAGCTCGACTACGTGCGCGCCCGCATCACCCCCAAGCTGGAGCAAAGGCTCCTGCAGAAAGGCTACGTGGTGCTCACCTGGAGCGATGTGGGCTGGGTCCAATTCTTCTCCACCACTCCGGTGCGGAGGCTGGACGATTTGCGGAAGCTGCGGCTGTTCACCTGGGCCGGGGACGCCACGGAAGAGGAGTTGTGGAGAGCCAACGGTTTCCGCGTAGTCCCGCTGCCCGCCACCGACATCATCACCCAACTGAAGATGCATAATCTGGACGCCGTCCCCGAAACGGCGCTATATGCCGAAACGACTCAGTTATACAGCCTGACCCCGTACATGTGCGACGTGAAGTGGGCGCCTTTGGTCGGCGCAACCATTATTTCCAAAGACACGTGGGAAAAGATTCCCGAGCCGCAGCGGGGGCCCATGCTGGCGGCGGCGCGCAAGTCCGGCGACGCGTTGAAGGAAGATATCCGCACCCAGGGCGCCAGGGCGGTGGCTGCCATGGAGGCCGGCCAACCCGGCAAGAAAACCCTCAAGCTGACTGTCACACACCCCGATGCAGCCGCGCTGGCGGAGTGGCGTAAACAGACCGAAGCCACGTATCCCAAGATGAAAGAGAAGATGGTTCCGCCCGACCTCTTCGCCGAAGTCCAAAAGCTGCGCGACGAGTACCGGTCGCAACATGCGGCGAAGACGCCGGAGCGGGCCGCCGCCGCGAGCATGGGTACCCAGTGACGCGCGCCTGGCGCATCCTCTGGCGCAGTCTGGGAAGTTGGGAAAGAGCCGCCGCGGTTGTGGCCATCTCGCTGGCATCCTTGCTCCCCCTGATCTCCATGGCCACCCGTCTGGCCGGCGTTCGCGGAATCCCCGGTTCCGTGGTGTTCGTCCAGCAACTGACGCTGTGGATCGCGTTCCTGGGCGCCGCCCTGGCCGCCTCCGGGGATCGCTTGCTGGGGATGTCGGCCAACACCTTCGTGTCGCCGAGGTGGGCCGTCCCGGTGCGCATCTTTGGCTGCGGATTGACGGCGGCCATTGCCGCCAGCCTGTGCTGGGCCAGCTACCAGTTTGTAGTGTCCGAGAGGTCCATCGGAAAGAATCTAGCCTTGGGCGTGCCCAGTTGGGTCCTGGCGCTGGTGATGCCCCTCGGCTTTCTGTCGATCGCCGTGCGCGCCATCCGGGGCGCGGGCGCCGGTTCGCGGCACCGCTTGGCCGCCGCTCTTTTTCTGCTGGCGCCGCTGGTTTTGAACTTCGCGCCGAGGCCGGAAGGGCCGGCCGTTTTGTGGATCGGGATTATCGTCATCGTCGCCGGCGCCGTGCTGGGTCTGCCGATCTTCGCCACCTTGGGCGGCATCGCCCTGCTCTTGCTTTGGAACATCGGGCAGCCTGCGGTGGAGGTGCCCGACAATGCCTACTCCCTGATGGTCTCCGAGATCTTGCCCTCGCTCCCGCTCTACACCCTGGCGGGCTACCTGCTGGTGGAAGGCGGCGCCAGCACGCGGCTGTTGCGCGTGTATGCCGCCCTGTTCGGTTGGCTGCCGGGCGGCCTCGCCATCACCACCGCCATCGCCTTCGCCATCTTCACCTTTGCCGGCTCGGGCGTCACCATCGTCTCCATGGGCGGATTGATGCTGCCCATGCTCATCAAAGCGGGCTATTCGCAAAAGTTCTCCATAGGCCTGATCAATGGATCGGGTTCTCTCGGGCTGCTGTTTCCGCCCAGCCTGCCCGTCATCCTATACGCCATTTACGCCAAGACGGTCCAAATCGACGCGCTGTTCGTGGGCGGCTTCGTGCCTGGGCTGTTGATGGTAGCGATGGTCTCGGCATGGGGCGTTTTCCACGGCGTGAAGAGCGGGGCCGCCCGCTCGCGGTTCTCCTTCGCGGAGGCGCGCCGGGCGCTGTGGGTCGCCAAATGGGAATTGGCGCTGCCCGTGATCGTCATCGTCGGCCTCTTCGGCGGCTTCGGCACCCTGGTGGAGGCCGGCGCGATCGCCGTGGCGTACTCATTCATAGCCGAGTGCTTCATCTTGCGGGAGTTCTCGTTGCGCCGCGATTTTCCGCGCGTTGCAGTGGAATGCGTCACCGTCGTCGGCGGCGTGCTGCTGATCATCGGGGTGGCCAAGGGGCTCACCTACTACCTGGCCATCCAGGACGTTCCGGGCATTCTCACCAACTGGGTGGACGTCCACATCCATTCCAAGTACACCTTCCTGCTGCTGCTCAACATCGCGCTGCTGATCAAGGGCTCGTTCATGGACGTCTTCTCGGCCATTATCGTGATGGTGCCGCTGATCCAGCCGATTGCCGCCAGGTTCGGCATCGATCCGGTGCAGATGGGCGTGATATTCCTGGCCAACCTGGAGCTCGGCTATCTCACGCCGCCCATCGGCATGAACCTATGCCTTTCGGCTTACCGCTTCAAGCAGCCCATGACCGCCGTATACCGGGCCACGTGGCCGGTCTACCTGATCCTGCTGGCCGGCGTGCTGCTGATCACCTACGTGCCCGCGCTGACCACGCTGCCGGTGAAGTGGCTGGGGCTGTAGGCGGGCTGGCCGATTTTTCGAGTGACAAAGCGAACCGATATTTATTCGCCCTGTTTTCAACCATTTGGGACAAACGGCTCCGCTATTCCGTAAGCTCCCGCCTTATGGTTAAGGCGAAAGAGAGAGTCCGGTCCGCTGCTTTCCCGCCAGGACCATCAAAACATCCCGCCTTTGACATCCTCACGCTCCGTTTGTGGAGCGTAGCTGCCGCAAATCGCCGAACTCTCTCTTCCAAGTAGGACAGGCCTCCTGGCCTGTCCTTCAAGCATGCCGAACACGCGCATGGACAGGCCAGGAGGCCTGTCCTACCTCTAAACCACCAGCTTCCAGGGCGCCCGGTATTCCCGCGTGAGGAAGCCGCGTGCGGCCTCCTGCGCGACGGTCAATTCGCGCTCGTCCCAATCCAGGCGCGTCCGGCTGCGCAGCGCCACGTTGCCCAGCAGGCATGTGGAGGTTGAGCGAAAACACTTCTCGATATCGCTGACCGGCCGCTGCCGCGTGCGCACGCATTCCAGGAAGTTGGCCCAGTGGTTCGCGTTGCCGCTCGAACTGGACTTCACTTCCGCCGGCTGCCCGCCTTTACCCTCGGGTATCACGCGGTAGCCCTCGCGGTCCACGTATAGAGTCGCCCGGCTGCCGCAGAACAGAATGCCGCCGCCTTTATTGAACATGGATTGTCCGTTGGCGCTCCGGTTCTCGTAAGTGGCCACGAAACCCGGGTACTCGTACGTCACTTGCAGCGTATCGGGCGTTTCCCGGTTATCCGTGAACCACAGCTTACCGCCCATGCCGGCGATGGAGCGCGGCATGGCCTCGTCGAAGGCCATCTGCACGATGTCCAGCCAATGCACGCCCCAGTCCGTCATCATGCCGCCGGCGTAATCCCAAAACCAGCGGAAATACGAGAAGGCGTTGGGGTCCACGCCGAAGCGGTTGCGGTTGAACGGCCGCATAGGCGCGGGGCCCAGCCACATATCCCAATCGAGCGTCGGCGGCGGATCGCTGTCCGGCGGATTACCGATGCCTTCCGCCGGCGAATTGCCGTAGTTCCACGTGCGCACAAAGGTGACCTTGCCCAGGTCGCCGCGGCGCACGATATCGCAGGCCTCCTGGAAGTGTACCGCCGAGCGCTGCATGGTACCCGCCTGCACCACGCGATTGTACTTGCGGGCGGCCTCGACCATCTTCCGGCCTTCTTCGACCACCACGCAGACGGGCTTTTCCACGTATACGTCCTTGCCCGCCTTGCAGGCCTCCACGGTCATGTAGGCGTGCCAGTGATCCGGCGTCGAGATATTCACGATATCGATGGATTTGTCCGCCAGGATTTCGCGGAAATCGTGGACCGCGCGGGGATTCTGCCCTTTTGCGCCGGCCTTGGCCATGGCGTTGTCCAGGTTCGGCTGGTAGACGTCGCACAGCGCCACCGCCTGCAGATTGGGCTGCCGCATCGCGTAATCCAGGTTGCTGGTGCCCATGCGCCCCATGCCGATAAACGCGGCGGCCACCCGGTCGTTGGCGCCCCGGACATTGCCGGTGAAAAGGGAAGTGGTCAGCGCCACCCCCGCCGATTTGAGAAATTGCCTGCGCCCTGCGTTGGGATCTTCCATGCCGTGGATTCTACCACCCCGCGCGGCGCTCAAACCGTTCGCTCGCCAGTGCTGGGCACAGTCGCTGCGGCGCAGGTCAGGCTGTATGCTCCGGGCGTGTCAATTGAGCCGGTATTTCCCAGCGAAGCGCAGCTTGATTGCGCAGGCGGCAGCGAGCGATTCAGTTCCAGGCCTTGCGGTAGATATCCATACTCAACGTAGGGCCACGGGCCATATTGCCAGAAGAGCCGGCGGACGGCATTCAGGTCGTAAACCGGAGCCGACCGCAACGCATCGACTTTCTCCCGATCCTCAGCGCAGGTGAACTCCAAGCCCAGATTGCGCACTCCCGCCTTGTACGGAAGCGGGATGCGGCTCCGGATCGATTCAGGGTCACGGCGATTGGTGGATTCTACCACCCCTGCCGGCGCTCGACGTGTGGTCTTTTTCGACAAAACTCGCCTCCCACAAACTTTTGGCGAAGTTTTTTTAAAACAATACTGGACAAAACGCTCTGAAAGAGTTATATTGGACTCGACAGACAGCATCCCTGGCGACGAGTTCCCTCCCGCCGCCAGCCTCTGAGTGCAAGGCCCCGGATTCCTTCCGGGGCCTTTATTATTGGGCTGCCTTTATCTCGTAGAGCAGGTTGTGGGGCAGGTTGCCAACTGTTGCCAACCTGCGGGCCCACTTGCCGTTCTGCCTCCGTGGATGATGCGCGACGATGTTCCAGCTACAATGAAGAGATGCAGAGAGTCATTCTACATATCCTTCCCCTCGTGATTGCGGCCGCCGTAATCTACGGCCAAACCCCGCCGGCCACACCCGAAAAGGCTCCCGCGCAAACTTCCCAGAAGGCTCCGCCGGAGGTGGACGCAGCCTTGCGGGCGCGGGTCGCCCAGTTCTACCAATTCGAGGTGGACGGAAAGTTCAATCAGGCGTTGCAACTGGTGGCGGAAGACACCAAGGATTTGTTCGTGGGATCGGGCAAGCCCTCATACCACAGTTTTGAAATCCGCAGCATCCAGTTCCGCGACGATTTCAGCAAGGCCGACGTGATCACGGTGGTGAGCCGCCTGCTGCCGATCGAGGGATTCATGGGCCACCCCTTACCCACCATGATGCCCACCCGCTGGAAGCTGGAGAACGGCCAGTGGCGCCTTTACGTGGATCCACTAACTGACTTGCCTGTCTCCCCATTCGGACGGCCAATGCCTCCGGGCATGGCCATGCCCGCCTTAGGTCCGCCTGGAGCGTCAGGTCCGCCCGGCGTGTCGCGCCCGTTGCCGGCCATGCCGAGGAATCTTGCGAATCCTCGGACGCTGTTGCCTGACAAGCTAAGCGTCGAACTGAAGTCCTCCGGCCCATCCTCCGCGCAGGTGGCGGTGTCCAACCCGTCGCCTTGGCCCGTAGGGCTCAATTTTTTCGATCCAAAGGTTGCGGGGCTGACCGTCAAACTGGACCGTTTGACCGTTCAGCCGGGCCAGAAGGCCATCCTGAGTATTCAGTCGAACGGCGGCGTTCAGATTCCCAAGACGCCTATTACGGTCGTGGTAACAGTCCCGCAGGCCAATCAGACTATCCCGATTAAAGTCTCATTTGCGAATTAGGCTGTGGGGCAGGTTGGCAACCTCCGGGCCGATTGGTAATCGGCCGGCTTGCGCCGGTTGCCAATCGGCGCGCAGGATACCATCCTGCCCCACAAGACTGCACGGCGATTACTGAATCGGGATGAGCGATGGATTCCCGAATAGCAGTTGGTTGCCCTGATATAGCGCGATCGCGAACGGCGCATCGTTGCCCGTGGCGGTATTCTCCGGCACCTGGAAATCCACTTCGTAGACGCCCACCATGCCGTAGGCGTACTCGGCCGAGACGACCAGCACCCCGGAGTTGTTGACGCCCACCACCACCCCCGCGTTTACCGGCAGAAACTGCGGCACCCATTCGTTGTCGACCTCCACCAGAGGATCGAACTCATCGGTAAACAACGCGGGAGTTGTCTGTCCCAGCCCCGTAACAAACATCCGGAGAGTATCTCCGGGGCGCGCCGGATTCGCCAGGTTGATGAAGGTCCCATCCTGTCTTACCAGGACCGCGCGCATTTTTCCATCGGTGTCGGTGAATTGGAAAATACCCGGGCTGAGCGGCAAGACAGTTACAGCGAAGGGCGCGGAAGCCGTGTTATTGACCGTTACCACCGTCGGAACCGTGGCCGGCGGAACGGCGGTAGACGACGGCACCTCGCAGGGCACCTGCACCGACAGCGACTCCTGGCCGTTTATATTCGCTACCCACAGAATCGGCGCAGACACGCCGCCGATCTGAACGGTGACGCCCGCTACCTGCGTCTGCGGTGCGATCACGGCGGAGGCCACGCCTTGCAGTCCGGGCGCAAACCCCGTTCCGTAGATAGTCGCGAGACTGCACGGCGAGACAAACTGGTTCTGGAATCCCGCCGCATTGACTACCGCAGTGACCGTTATCGTCGGCACCAGCGGGAGGACTGTCAGGTCGAAGGCCTGAGTATACGTCACGCCGCCGGATACTACGCTGGCGGTAATCACGAGCGGACCGGACGTGGTGGCCGCCGTAGCGGTGACCTGCGCCTGGCCCTGTGTGTTCGTAGAGGCACTGGTTGCGCTGAGGGCGGCGGCTCCGCTGGTGACCGCAAAGTTCACGGTAGCGCCCGGCACCGGCGCGGCGTTGTCGTTCACCTGCACGATCAGCGGTGCGGCGAAAGCCACCCCTTCCTTGGCCTGTTGGCCGCCGCCGGAAATGGCTTGCAGCGCCGTGATGGCTGTGTTTACGTTCAGCGTGAAAACGGCATTGACCGAACTGTTGCCGGCCAGCGCGACCGTCACCGTGAGTGGTCCGGCCGTCGGGGTAATGTAAGTCGAAACCTCGCCGTTGGCGAGGGACTCCGCGCTCGGGTTGATGAGGGTGGCGGCGCCTGTCGTCACGGACCACTTCACCGGGGCGTCGTCGGACGGATTTCCGCCCAAGTCGGTCACTTCCGCGACCAACGCCGATGTCGCCTCGACGCCCGCATTGACGTTTTGGCCATTCCCGCTGATGATCTTCATGAGCGCCGGCGGCCCGGCGTTGACTGTCAGCGTCACCGGCCCGAAGCTCGCGAAAGAACCGCCGATGAATATGGTATACGTCCCCGATCCGAGCTGGTTGCCAAAGACGGGCGTACACGTCGCGATACCCGTGGCGCTCGTCAGAACGGTGCCCGGCCCCTGCCCCGCTTGTGTAGCACAACTTACCGTCGGGCCGGTTGTCCCGGCCTGAAGCCTCACCTGAATTCCCGCAAGGGGCGCCAGGAATCCAGCCACGGATACTTGCAGCGAGGTGGTGGCCGTTTGGCCCGCCGTGCCGGTCAGCGCCGGAGGCGACGTAGCCGGAATGAGATTGATGACGACGGGAACTTGCCCCGAAGAATTAGGCGCAGCCGTGGTCTCGACGAATTGGACGCTGGTGTTGAGGGCCGCCGCAACTATCGTAGCTGGAAGAAAATTTGAACCGAAGAAGAATGCCAGAGGGCTAAAAGCGCAGCTTGGCTGCCCGACAGTGCATGTTGCCTGACCGCTCGAGTTGGTGGTGGATGTCGCAATCACCGGCTGGTAGCCTAGTTGCGTGGACGTCCAGGTGACGGTGACGTTCGCCATAGGTGCGCCGGCCGCATCGTTCACCTGTACGATGAGCGGCGTATACTTCTGAACGCTATCCGCACAGTCCGGGCATACCAACTGCCCGTTGCCGGAAACAATGGAAATGGTTTGAGCCGAACAGAAAGCCGGAAAAAGGAACAACGCGGTTAGAAAACTGCCGGCGAGAAGATTGGGTTTCTGCATACACGTCCTCCTGACGCTACGGAAAGAAAAGGATGGTGGACGCGGAAGAACAGTCTAGCACGATCCGCATCAAAAAAAAAGGGGGAGCCGGAAAGCTCCCCCTTTTTCACGACTTTGCCGTGAAGGTTAGTGAACGAGTTGCTCACCCGTTTGGCTGGTGCAAGTTCCGCCGTTCGCCGAACAAATGAACGGTTGCGGAGCACGAGGAGCATCCGGGATGATCAGCGCCAGATAAGCTGCCGCGAAGTTGCGCAGTCCATAGTCGCTCACGAAAGAGTAGCCGTGGGCGTATTGGAAGTTGCAAGTCGCGATCGCATACCCGGTTGTACCGGTGAAGCCCGAGGTGCCGAAGGTGGAATCGACGGTGGACACCGAGAAAGCCCAAGTTTGGCCGGGCTCAATCAATCCGCCGGTTAACGAAGCATCCGCGGCCGAGGCGTAAGTGCCGCTCGTGCCGAGAGTCGCCGCAATACCACCGTTGCCGTAGAAGGTGACCATACAAGCTCCCGGCTGGGCAGCCGCGCCGATGGCGATTCCGGAACTGGTATCCAGCGAGGTGTTGGAGATGGCGATACCGGTGTCAAATCCGACGTAGTCGGTCACGTATGGGAATAACAGGATCGTCTGGCACAGCGAAACCGAGAACAAGGTAGTTCCAGGCGCCGCCCCTACGTTGACCGTCGACGAGAACTCCGGAATCGGACCGGTGCTCGAGTACGCAGCAAGCTGCGGACTGAAGCCGCTCAGCGCGGTGGCGGCCACGTTAGGCGTCGGGGAACCGGGGGTGCCTGGGGCACCCGTGAAAGATGCATAGACGCCGAACGCAAATGAATCGATCGCGAAAGAGTTCGTGTGGGTGATCTCCCAGACGATCGTCACGCTGCTTTCGGTGCCGTCCGTGACCGCCACCGACCCTCCACCGCTGACGCCGGCTACCGGCGAAATCATGGTGGCATCCGAGAAGCCCGCGGTACCCGGCCCGGTAGAGGCCGAAGACACCGCATAGCTGTCCGCGTAGATCGTGACGCCTGACGGTATGTTGCTGATCGTCGTCTGGAGTTCGGTGGCGCTTTGGGCCGCCCCCGTCCACGAGCCGTTAATGTCTATCTCCAGGCCGCTCTCCGTGTAGTAGACAACCCCCGGCGTGTTCTGCGGGTACGTTGCCGTCGTTCCACTGGTGACGGTTACTCCCTGGGTCTTAAACGCGGTCGCGAAGTTCTCCGTGAATGTCACAGCCCCTACTTGAGTCTGCGGGTAGTTCAGGCACTGCAGGAAAGTCGAGGTTGAAACCGTCGTGCCGGTGGTCAAGCCGTTGGAAACGAAACCCACATAATTCTGCGGATTGTTGATCTGCATCGATGCGCTCGGGCTGGCCGATACGAATGCGAATACGGGGCTCAACCCAGCCGCGCCTGCCGGTACCGCCGTGGCGTCGATACGAATGTTCGTGATGCGATATGAGCGGGCCGCTCCAGCCGTCGCCGGAGGATCGACCGGTACGCCCAGGAACGTAACAGAGTATGTTCCCGGCCCGCCGGTGATTCCTTGAAATACGTTGAACTTGGTGGGCTGGTCGAATGTTTCTCCGCCATCTCCAGGCACCGCGCACGCCACCGTCGGGTTAGTCGGCGAGAGGCAGGGGTCCTGGTTTCCCGGGGTGGGATTGTCTACCAGCAACAACGCGTCGGTCACATTTCCCGATCCCGTGAGAATGCGGCTGGTCACCGGCGCGCTGAGCGACACCGTGATATTGGCCTGCGGTATGGTAGTGCCAACCGGCGTTGCGGTAGCCCCAGGAGCACCCGTACAATTCAGCAAAATGTCACCGGTCAACTCGGTGAACCCTTCGTGCCGAAGCGTGGGCGTCACCGCGGCGGACGCGGTACAAACGATACCATTTTGTGCGCTCGCCGGAACTACCGATCCTAATACCAGGACCAGCGCGGCGAACGCCAGAATCCATCTGCGAAAATCTGCCATTTCCTTCTCCTTGTGAATTGCGAAATTGAATGGGTCGAAGTTCTCTCTCAACCTGAGCCTCTCTACAACTGCCTTACCGTACCACCTAGGGAACTTCTCCGTGCGGGCGGAGATTTCATTTAAGATTTTGCCGGCAACCCTACTGCCTGGCACCGGGTACTGCCGAACTACGCCCTGCGATGGGGCTGCGTGTTTCTGTTTTTGTCCTTGGCCGGCTCGCAGGATTGCCCAAAAATTGCATCTGTCGCGGACTCAGTAAAGATATTCATAGCGTATCGCCGCGCCCGTGTCAAGAGAAATTCTTTGCATTCAACGGCGAACCTGCCGGTTCCGGGTCCCTAAAGCACACATCAAACAGTACGCTCGAATTAGATCACGATGCCTGCCCGCCAGTCAATCGTTTCACCCCGAATCGCTTCATTTTAACGATTTTTAATGAACGCCAGTGCCGCGGCTCGGGCCGAAGCCTCGCCGGCACCGCCACACGGTTTCCAATATATCACGTTATCAATCACTTGTAGCAATATTTTCGGCGGCCAGTTGTGCCCCTGCGTACAACCTCTTTTGTGCCGGAAAACCGGATTCCAAGGCTCGCTTCGTCAAATCCGCAGCAAATGCCCCGCCGCCTCCCGCCCGGTGAGCTTCGATAGGGCATAAAGATACCATTGCAATTGCCGTTCGTAGCGCGCCGCGCTGCCCGAATCGCTCTTGAAATCGACCACCACCCAACGGTCCCGCTCCAGGAACGCGAGGTCGATCACGCCTTCCAGCAGCCGTCCGTCTTCCAGGCGCAAATGGATCGGCAATTCGCGATGGCAGCGCGGGGCGGCGCGCGCACGCGCCAGCAGCGGATGCGCCCAGGCGGCTTCGACCGCCGCGGCGGCCGCATCGGCTTCTTCGGCGGGCGCATTCAGAAGCCGCGCGTGCACCCGCGCCAATGCCGCGATTTGAGCCGGCCCGCCCCCCAGGTCCAGATCGCGCAGGATGGCATGCACCAGCACGCCAAAGCGCCGCCCGCCAGGCCGTTCGCCCATCGGCGAAGCGTCATCGATATGTACAGCGCGGAGCTCCGGCGGCTCTCCCATGCCCTCCGTGGGCGACACGATGCGGAAGGCCGGCAACTGGCCCCTCTCGAGCATCTGCGCGCGCGCTTGCTGCCATTGCCGATAGCGCGCGGTCCCTGCGGCGGCGCGCGCGGCGGGTTCAGGCGCCAGAATGTCCTCCTGCTGCAGACCGAAGCCGTGCGCCACATCCAGCCGCAGCCCCACGGGATCCCACCAGACCACCTGGTGATCGCCCGCTTGCGGCGTATGCAGGCCGGGACGCACGGAATCCTCGGGCTGCCCAAAGTGCTCGGTGGGGCGCACCAGTACCGTGCGGTCGCCGGCGAACGCCGGGCAGCCCGCGGCGGCGGCCTTTTCGCGCCGCTTATCGCGCGCCGGATAGATTGCCTTGTTGAGCGGCTCCAGCCATCCCTCGCGCTCCTCGTCGCCCACCGCTGGGATCACCAGCAGATCGCGCGCGCGCGTGGCCGCCACGTACGCCACGCGCACCCCTTCGGCGAGTTCGCGCTTGTGTTCACGATCTTCATGCTCCAGCAATTCCCAAGGCGCGGCCCCCAGCAGGCGCGTCGCGCACAAGTTGCCATCCACGAAACGCTCGGCGGTCTCCCGCGCCAGCTTGGCCGTCATATCGGCCAGGATCACCACCGGGAATTCCAGCCCCTTCGCGGAATGCACCGTCATCAGGCGCACGCCGTCCGACGCCTCTTCAAGCACCGGCGCCTCGCTCGATTCGCCCTTTTCCGCGCGCGCCCCCAGATCTTCGACAAAGCCGCGGAAGGAAAGTCCGCCGGTCAACTCAAAAGTGCGAGCCAGATCGCAGATCCGGTAGACATTCGCCAGCGCCTGCGAACCGCCCCGCCGCAGCATGAATCCGGCGTGCGCGCGGCAAGCTTCGAGCAGCGCATTGAGGGTGTCCACAATGGGGCGATAGTTGCGATCCCGATGCAGGCCCTTCAAAATGGACAGCGCATCGGCGATGGGGGAAAATGCGGACAGGCCGGAGGCCTGTCCCACTGGGCGGAACGGGTGCAGCCGTCCCACTTCGGACCGGAAGCGCAGCAGCAGATTGTCCGGGATGGCGAACAGCGATCCGCGCAGCGTGCCGAACACCGAAAGCTCGTCGTCCGGCCACTCGATGGCGGCCAGAGCCACGCGCACGGTCTCCACTTCCTCCCTGTGGTAAAAAGATTTCGATCCGACCAGCAAATGCGGGATCCCGCGGGCTTCGAGGGCCTGCGTATAATCGCGCGAGGTATCCGTGCCAAAGCTGACGAACCTGCGGAAGAGCACGCAAATATGCTTGGCCTGCAGCCGCACGGAAGCGCCATCCCGGCCGCGCACCTCCCAAAGGCTCTCGTGTACCAGCCAATCGATGTAAGCCGCCACCGCCTTGGGCAGACAGGCGTCGATGCTTTCGTTGCGGATGCGCTGCGACCCATACGGGGCGGGCGCCGGCAGCACCACGACGGCCGGCTGCTTCGGGTGGGCCGCGCTGTATTCCTCGAGCGGCGCATAGCGCGCCTGGCCGCCCTCATGATCGCCGGTCATCACCGGTGCGAAGGCCGCGTTCACCAGGTGCTGGATGGGCCGCACGGCGCGGTAGCTGGTGGTTAGGTGGATGCGCGCGACGCCGCGCGAGACCAGCGCCTGGCACACGTCTTCGTAGAGCACCACATCGGCGCGCCGGAATTTGTAGATGGATTGCTTGGGATCGCCGACCACGAAAAGTTTCCCGGGCATGGGCGTAACCTGCAGCCAGTCGCTTTGGGCGGAGTCGTTGGCGGAGAGCAGAATCAGGATTTCGGCTTGCAGCGGATCGGTGTCCTGAAACTCGTCCACGAAAATGCGGCTAAAGCGGTCTTGCAGGTATTGGCGGACGCCCCGGTCGTCGCGCACCAGGTTGCGGACCAACAGCAGCAGATCGTCGAAGTCGAGCTTCCCGGCCCGCTGTTTGCGCTCGCTGTAAGCCGCCACCAGATCCTGCATGTCGTCGCGCAGGGCGGCCGCAAAATCGGCGCCGGCGTCGCGGCAAAAGGCTTCCAAATCGCGCAGCAGCGTTTCGCGGGCATCCAGGACCTGCTGGCGCGAGATGCCGGGCGCGAAGTTGCCCGAACCCGGCTTGAAGTTACGCTTCAGCGCGGGACCCAGTTTCAGAAGCCGCGCCTCGCGGGTGTCTTCGTCGCCTGGTTGGTGCACCAAGTCCATCAGTGGACGCATGCCGGTCACCAGCCGGTCGCTCGATCGCGGACACTGGCCCACCCAGGCGGCGATCTCCCGGCACTGCCGCATCAGCGCCTCGACGCGCACGCTGCGATCGAACGGTTCTTTGCGCCAGGGCCGCGGATAGCCGCGCCAGTCCATCAAATGCTTGCCCGCGCTCTTGATCGCCTCAACCGCGGGAAGTTCCGCCTGCCAGGGCTCGCGCCAGGCCAGCCGCGTGAGCGCGCGACAAAAGGCTGTGGATCCCGAGTCGAGCTTGCCCTGGAACCATGCATCGAAGGCCCGGTCGTAAATACGGCCGGCTTCCGGCTCGGTCAGTTCTTCGAAGGCCGGATCGATGCGCGCTTCCACCGGACGCTCGCGCAGGATCTGCGCGCAGAAGCCGTGGATGGTGCCGATGGCAGCTTCTTCCAGACGCTCCAGCGCATCTTCCAGATGCGCGCGCTCCTCGGTTTCGGCGCACCCGGCGCGGGCTTTGTCGAGTTCTTCGCGCAGCCGGATTTTCAGTTCGCCGGCGGCCTTATGCGTAAACGTGACGGCGACGATCTGCTGCACCGGCGTCCCCGCCGCCAGCACCCGCACGATGCGCCGGATCAGCTCCGAAGTCTTGCCCGTGCCCGCCGACGCTTCCACGATCAGGCTCTCGTCCAGCGAATTGCGGATGCGCTCGCGCGCGGCTCGGTCGTCCGTTTGAACGCCCGGCATCACGGAATGTTCCTCAGATCCTGCAAGGCTTCCAGCGGTTCCCGGCGTTTGCGCGCGGTGCGCCGCTCTTCATTGGGGCCGCAGACCGGCAAATAGTCGCACATCCCGCAGGCGCCGGATTGCGGCGCAGCGGGCAGAAACCCGCGGTCGATTTCGCCGTCGATCAGCGACATGGCGTGCTTGAAAAACGCGCGGTGACCGGGCGTGATGTCGAACCGGATCTCCTGGTAGCCGCCGCGCTGCGTACAGTATGAAAGCCGGCTCACCTCGGTCGATGCGCCCAACAAACTCTCGGCCGCCATGGCGTAGGCCAAGGGTTGCAGCAAGACGCCGCCGCCCACGTACTTAGGCAGTTCCTGCGGCGGCTTGCCGGTCTTGTGGTCCGTGATGCGCAGCGTGCCGCGCACCGGATGTTTCTCGATCAGGTCGATGGCCCCGCGCAGCCGCACGCCGCTATCCAGTACGGCTTCCGCGGCAGTGCTCTGGGGGTCGCGCGATTCATCCGCCTCGATGCCCTCTATGCCAAAGCCGTATTCGAAATTCACCGGCAGCCAGCCATCGTTCGCCGCCGCAACCTGGGCGATCCAACCGCGCAGATCGATGCGCAGATCCTCGATCTCGCTGCGCCATACGCGGGGAATGGCGGGCGCCAGCTTTTCCTCGTTCTTCGCCGCCACGCGATCCAGTATGCCATCGGCGATTTCCAGCACGCGCGCGGCATTTTGCGGACCCATCGGCAGCAATTGCGCCGACTGCAATTCACGGAACAGCCGGAATTGCGCCTCGTGAAACAAAGCGCCGCGCGTGAGCGGGTCCATCTGCTCCAGCGCGATTTTCTCCTCGCGCGGCCGCAGCCGGTGGATAGCATACAGCAGGAAACGATAGGGACACGCCGCAAAATGCTGCAACGCCGATGGCGAATAACTGCGCGCCGCCAGCCGCTGCGTGGCCAGAACGGCGCGTGTGGCGGCATCCGGCTCCACGATGCCATCCGCGGGGAACCAGCCGTTACGGTTGCGCCGCGCGTACCGGCGCAGGGACTCGGCAAGATAAGGGTTGGCCTCGATCAGGTAGTGGCCCGCGCCCTTGGCCTCCTCGGGTTGCAACTCAAAGGTGCGGCCCAGCGCCGCCAGATCGAATTCCGCATCGTCGATGGCTTCGAGCGCCTCCGCCGGCGCCGGCCAATCAAGACGCGAGGGCGCGCCTTGGCGCGCGTGCTCTTCGAACGTGCGCAGGTCGGGCAGCCGTCCATGCGCCGCGCGCACGATCTCCAGCGCATAGAACGACGGCACACGCGGCCGCGATTCGACCGCATCCACCCGCGGATACGAAAACACTAGGCGCTGCCGGGCTGCGGCGCAAGCCATGTGCAGACGGCGGCGCTCGTCGGCGACGCGGTCGTCCTGCACGCGCAAGCCGGCGTTCAGCTTGCGGCGGTAGTCGTCCAACAGGATGGGATCTTCGTGCGCGCGGCTGGGAAAAAGGCCTTCGCACAGTCCCGGCAGGAACACGATGTCGAACACGCGTCCGCGCGCTTCGTCGATGCCTGCCACAAACACGCTGCCATAGCGGCGCAGCGGCGGCTCGCGGCGCAGGAAACGCAGGCGGTCGGAGAGCACCCCGGAAACTTCCTCCAGCCCCAGCGGCCCCACCTCGGCCATGGCCTGCAATTCGCCCAGCACCGACAGCACAGATTCCGGCCGGCGCAGGGCGGCCGCGGCCAGTGCGCCGAGATGCTCGATCCAATCGCCCCAGTTGCCCTGCCGGGGCAATCCGGCCAGCCGATCGATCAGCGGCAGCGCGAAGCGCTCCAGATTCTTGAGCCGCCCGATTTCACGCTCCAAATGTTGACGCCTGCCTTCTTCTTTTTGACCGAGATCCGCCAGCCGTACACGGAACTCCGCATCCAACCCGCGCAAGCGGCGCGCCCAACGTTCGCGTCCGCCGATGACCGCCGCATCCACCAGCAGCTTCTCCCAAGCCGCGGGCGATTGCAGCGTGCCGCCGATCACAGCGGCATCTTCGCCTTCCGCCGGTTCCGCTTCGGACTCGACCTCCGGCGCGGGGGTACCGGCGCGCTCATACAAGCGCGCGAGCATTTCGTCGTCCGGCGGCAGCAGCGCGGCGGCGGCGGCATCCGGCGCGCCATCCAGCGGCGGCGCTTGTCCCAACGAGAGATATTCGGCGAAGCGCGTGGCGGAGCAGCCCTCGCCCGCGCAAGCCAGCAATGCCAGAAAAGCGCGCCCCGCCGGATCCGGCCGCGCCACCCCGCGGCTGAAATACGCCGGAATGCCCGCCCGCCGCAGGGCTTCCTCCACCAACGGCTGGTATCGTTCCGGCGACCGCAGCAGGATGGCCATCCGGTCGAAGGCCACGCCCCCGTTTGCGGACTCGCCCGCCGCTTTGCGGATGCGGCGCGCAATCTCCACACATTCGAGCGACTCGCCCGCGGCCGAGAAATAATCCAGACTGGCATCCGGCTCGCCGCCGGGCGAAACGGCTTCCGCAAGGAAGAGAGATTCCCGAATGCGATCCAGCGTGTTGGCAGGCTGAATGCCTGCCCCACCAACCTGAGCCAGGGTGGCGCAGACGCTTTCGCCCGCCTTTAGGCTGCCCTCAAACACCGCCGGCGCGCGCGCCAGTACCGCTTCGGCCAATTCCCGCTGCAGAGCCATTTCCAAATCCAGGTCCAGCAGCACCACCGGCAGCCCCAGCAACCGGTGCTTCCCTTCCCGCGCCGCCGCGATCGCATACCGCAGCATCAATGCGAAGTCGGCCGCGGACCGGTTCGCCAGTTCCTCTTCGTAGAGCGCCGCCATCCGCGCCAGATCGCGGCCCGGCAAGCCCGTCGCCGCCACTTGCTCCGGCCGCACGCCGTCCAGGCGCAACTCGGCGATCGTGGCAGCCACCGCGCGCGCCAATCCGGGCGTATCCGCCACCGGCTGAAAATACGGGATGGACTCCGCCTTCAGCTTATGGATGACGCGCGCCACCATGGCCTCCGCGCTCAAGCCGCCCGCGGGCGTTAGCCCGGCACGCGCCAGCGCCCCTTCGGCCAGATCCACCGCCAGTCCAGTGAGCGTCATGCGATGCACGCCCAGCAGGCCGGTGCGGCAAGCCGCGCGCGCGAAATCGTCGGCCGCCCCGCGCGTCTGCGCCAGAACCAAAATCTCCGGATAGTCCGTGAGCGACCCGAAAAACTCCGCCGCTGCATCCAGCAGAACGGCGTATGACGCGGATTGAACCAGACGACGCACTGAGTGCAGTGTATCAGGCTGTAACGAAATCGTTGCTTGCGTCACAATTTCAGTGGAAGACTGCGGAGGATTCCCGCGACAACGGCCGCGACAACCAGAATAACTACCGGCATTCGCACGCCAACCCAACCTCCTGTACCCCTGACGCCGGCTCGGCACAAACCGTGCATTGTGGGGCAGGTTGCCAACAGTTGCCAACCTGCCCCACAAACCCCCACCTGACACACCGCCTGGTTTGGAGTAGGCTAGTGAGGTAGGACGCATTCGCGTCCCTAATCGTCAAGGAGACAAGCCAATGACCAAGTCCGTTCTGATTTGTGCCGCCCTCGCCATGACGGCGAGTCTGAGTTTCGCGCAGAAGTATACCAGTCCGCCCGCGGACACCTCGACCACCATTTCCGGCAAGACAATTACCATCAAATATTCGGCGCCTTCCGTACATGGCCGGCAGATCTTCGGCGACGGCGGCCTGATCTCGCACGACCCGCACTACCCTGTTTGGCGCGCCGGCGCGAACTCCGCCACCGCCCTCCACACGGAGGCCGATCTGGATATCCAGGGTCTGCACGTGCCCGCCGGCGATTACACACTTTTCGTCAATGTGGCCGATCCCGACCACTGGGAGTTGATCGTCAGCAAAGACACCAAAGAGTGGGGCTTGGCCTACAAGGACAACATGGACGTGGGCCGCGTGAAGATGAAAATGAGCAAGCCGCCCGCGCCGATCGAGGTTTACAAGATGACGCTATCCAGCGCCGGCGGGAATTCCGGCAAGCTCCAACTGGAATGGGAGAACCACGTCGCCTCCGTATCTTTCAAGGCGAAGTAACTGGCGGCCCCAGCGCTGTCTGCAAGTGCTTTCGCGGCATCAGCTTGCCGGAACATTGCGCTTTAGCGTAACGTATCAAGTTACGGATGCCTTTTTGCAGCCAATGCGGGAACCAGGTGGACCCGGCGGATGTCTTCTGCGCCAAGTGCGGCGCCCGGCAGCCGAACGCACCGCCGGGTCCCGCCGACCCGTTCCGGTCCATCACGCCGCGCACGGCCTCGATTCTCTGCTACGTTCCCGTAATCGGCTGGATTTGTTCGATCATCGTGCTGGCGTCGGAACGCTTCCGCCCCAACCGCGTGGTCCGCTTCCATGCCTTTCAGGGCCTGTATCTGTTCGTCGCGTACCTGATCGAAGACTGGGTGCTGAAGCCCATGTTCATCGCGATCCCGCACGTGCACGTGAACGGCCTCATCCAGCTCGTCTTGTTCGGCGTGGCGATTTTTATGATCGTCGTCACGGCCAGCCGCAACGAAGCCTACGCGCTCCCCATTATCGGCGAACTCGCGCAGAAATCGGTTTCCGAGAGATAGTGGGGCAGGCGCTTCCGCCTGCCAACCGGAAGCGCCTGCCCACCTACACCCGTCCCACGTACAGGAAATGATCGGAGAAACCCAGTCCTTCCGCGGTCTGCCCGGTTCGCTCGATAAGGTCCAGCCACGCCTCCGCCTCCATGGGCGGCAGATCGTTTAGCTTCGCTTGGCACGGCGTGCTGCAGGACTCCACGCCTGCCAGGACCAGATCTTCGAACTCGGGCGCAAACAGCGCGCGAAATTCGGCATACGTGGACAAGTGCGCGAAGCCGATGGGCGGCGCGTGCTCCGGATCGTGCGGGAACAGGTGGAAGAAATCGCGCAGGTAAGCCAGCCGGTTAATTCCCGCGGCGAAAAGCAACCCGCCGGGCTTCAGGATACGGGCCATTTCGGAAACCGCCTGGCGCCGCGCCTCCAGCGCGCAAAGGTGGTACAGAGGCCCCAGCATCGATACGGCGTCGAACGCGCGCGTCGCCAAGCTATCGAGGCGCGTCGCGGACTCCCGGCTGATCCCGGCGATGGATTCGCCGAGGCCGGCGGCGCGCAGACGTGCCGCGACCGCGTCCAACAGCCGTGCCGACACATCCACAAGCCGCAGACGGTACCCCTTGCGCGCCAGGAATTCCGAATAGATGCCGCTCCAGCCAGCGCAGCGTGATGGCGCGCTCCACCGGACAATCGCGCGTCAACCGCACCAGCTCCGACTCGAAGATTTCCGTGTCGTAGTAGCGGCCTACGCTTACCGCGTTTTTGTCATCCGGCATAGTCCGCTTCCGACTTCTGACTTCTGACTTCTGACTTCTGACTTCTGACTCCTGACTCCTGGCTTCTGAAGTCAGTCGCGCGCCGCCATCCGCTGGTCCAGATGCGCGAGCACCTTAGGCCATGCCTCGTCGTGCCGGTTCCTGGATTCCTCGTCGGGAAAACCGGCGTGCTCCAGCCGTAGTTGCGTTCCGCGCCCCTGCCGCGCGAGCGTCACCGTCACCACGGTCTCGGCCCCTTTGGTGGCGGCGGTGACCCACGTCAATTCGACCAGCCGGTCCCGTTCCAGCCTGAGGAACCGCCCGTAGTGCGGATGGCGCATTCCCTCGAAGCGCGTCTCGAAATAGAAAACGGCGTTGACTTCCGCTTTCATCGACACCGATCCCGGCGCGGCAAACCAGCGATCGAGCTGTTCCGTCCACGCCCGAAAGAGAACGCCGGGGGGCGCGGTCATGGTACGCTCCGCGCGCAACCGCAACGGCCTCGATGAAAGATCCGGTGCTGCGATCGTCATTCTGTCTCCTGACTTCTGACTCCTGACTTCTGTATCACGTCCGTCCCCACATACGGACGCAACGCCTCCGGCACCGCCACGCTGCCGTCCTTCTGCTGATAGTTCTCCACGATCGCCACCCACGTGCGGCCGATGGGGAGCCCGCTGCCGTTCAGTGTGTGCGCGAAGTCGCTCTTGCCCTTGGCGGGCTTGAACCGGATAGACGCCCGCCGCGCCTGAAAGGCCTCGTAGTTCGAACAGGACGAGATCTCCTTGTAGCCGTTCTGCCCCGGCAGCCACACCTCGATGTCATAAGTCTTGGCCGCGGCAAAACCGGTATCTCCCGTGCAGAGTACCACCGTCCGGAAAGGCAGCCCCAGCCGCCGCAGGATGTCTTCGGCGTCCGCCGTCAATTTCTCCAACTCGTCGTAACTGTGGTCCGGATGCGCGAACTTGACTAACTCCACTTTTTGGAACTGGTGCTGCCGGATGATGCCGCGCACGTCCCGCCCGTAAGACCCCGCCTCGCTCCGGAAGCACGGCGTGTAGGCGCATAGCTTCACAGGCAGCCGCTCGCCCTCCAGCGTTTCGTCGCGATACAAATTGGTTACCGGAACCTCCGCCGTGGGTATCAGCCAGTAGTCCGTATTCTCCAGCTTGAACAGGTCCTGCGCGAATTTGGGTAACTGGCCGGTGCCGAAGAGACTGGCCGAATTCACCATGAACGGCGGCAGCACCTCGGTATACCCGTGCTCGCGCGTGTGTACGTCGAGCATGAAATTGATCAGCGCGCGCTCCAGTTTGGCGCCCAAGCCCCAATACACCGCGAACCGCGCGCCGGTCACTTTCGCCGCGCGTTCCAGGTCCAGTATGCCCAGCTCCGGACCCAAGTCCCAATGCGCTTTAGGTTCGAAGTCGAAATGGCGTGGCTCGCCCACCCGCCGGATTTCTACGTTATCCGCCTCGCTCAGTCCTACTGGCACGGATTCGTGCGGCACGTTCGGAATCCCGGCAAGCATCCCGCGAAAAGACTCGTTGGCCGCCTTCTCCTCTTGCTCCAACAACGCGATGCGATCGCCGATGACGCGCACCTGCAGTTGTCTTTCGGTAGTATCGGCGCCCTCCCGGCGCAGTTTGCCAATCTCGACGGTTTCCGCGTTGCGGCGGGCCTTCAATTGCTCCGACTCGGCAATGGCGGCGCGCCGCCGCTGGTCCAGTTCCCGGTAACCATCCAGGTTGGGCGGATTGCTGCGCGTCTGCAGCCGTTCGGCAATGCGGTCGAAGTTCGCTCGAAACCAGGCCAAATCGTACATTCATTCATGCTACCAAGGGACCGTTTCGGCTTGTTGATCGGCACACCGGGCTGACATGGATTGGTGCTCCTTCAATGATTATGCCATACTCACTATATGAGTAAGCGTCTTCAAGTGCTGCTTCCGGACGACGAGATATCGGCCATCCAGCGATTGGCCAAGCGGGAGCGCTTGACCGTTGGCGAATGGGTCCGTCGCGTGCTCAAAGAAGCCCGCGCCAGCCGCCCCGTGATCGAAACCGAAACGAAATTGAAGGCGGTTCGGCAAGGCGCGACGCACGAGTTCCCGACTGCGGACATGGAACAGATGCTCAGCGAAATTGAGCGAGGGTACCGGGGTTGATCTTCGTCGATTCGAATATTCCCATGTACCTGATCGGGGCTGCCCATCCCCATAAGACTGATGCCCAGATCATCCTGGAGCGTCTGATCGCAGCCAGGCAGCGTCTCGTCACCGACGCCGAGGTGCTGCAAGAGATTTTGCATCGCTACACCGCCATCGACAAGCGCGACGCTATCGGACCGGCGCTCCAAGTCACTTTGGGCATCGTCGACGCAGTGATCTCCATCGAAAAGGCCGAGGTCTTGCGCGCCGCGGATATTGTCCGGAATCGCGCCTTGATCTCGGCCCGCGATGCCGTCCATATCGCGGTCATGGAACGCTACGGTATCCGGTCGATTCTGAGCTTCGATGGGGATTTCGATCGCTGGCCCGGTCTGGAAAGGATTTATCGGGTTTGAGCCGACTATAATAAAAATAACTCCATGCACCAGAAACTCACCGAACGCGTTGTCGACTTGAACCCAGGCGAAACCTCCGAATGGATCGAAGCGCTGGAACAGATATTCTCGGGTCCCGGACGGTAGTAGAATAGAAAGAGTATGGCGAGGGAGTACATCGAGCAACGTGACGGAGCCTATTATGTTGCCGCCACCCGCATCTCCCTGGATTCGATCGTATATGCATTCCAGCGTGGCGAGTCCCCTGAAACCATTTGCCAGAATTTCGAGCTCCTTCGCCTCGAAGAGGTCTATGGCGCCATTGCGTACTACTTGGCAAATCAAGCGGACATCGATGCCTATCTGACCCGCCAAGGCGACAAGTGGGCCGAAGGAAAGCGCAACGCTGAACCCTTGCCCGCGAATTTGCGCGAAAGACTTACACGGGCCCGGGAAGAGATGCACACGAGCCGGCTGTCTTGAAGGTTCGATTTCTTGCGGATGCCGATCTCAACAGAGCAATTGTCAGCGGAGTCTTGCGCCGGGAGCCATCTCTTGATTTCCTGACAGCCAAGGCGGCCGGATTACGCGGCATGCACGATCTCGACGTCCTGGCGTTGGCCGCGCAACGCCAACGAGTGCTCGTTTCACATGATGTGGGCACGATGCCAGCTCATTTCCAAGCGTTCCGGAACGCGGGAAAGCGCAGTTCCGGCGTATTCATGATCCACCAAACCCTCGACGTTGGGACAGCCATCGAAGAACTACTGCTCATCTGGATAGCATCGGAAGCATCGGAATGGGATAACCGGCTGGAGTGGCTGCCGTTCTGAAATCCCGTTCAGAGAGCCTGGACCCAGCCACAGCGTGCTCGCGCGCCCCCGACAGCCAGCCCCCAGCCTGCGTGCATTCACTATAATAAAAATAACTCCATGCATCAGAAACTCACCGAACGCGTTGTCGACTTGAACCCAGGCGAGACCTCCGAATGGATCGAAGCGCTGGAACAGATATTGGACCAGGAAGGGCCGGATCGCGCGGCATTTCTGCTGGAGCGCCTCACCGAGCAGGCGCGCGAAGCCGGCGCCGACCTCCCCATCCAGCTCAATACGCCATATGTGAACACCATCCGGGTCGACGAGGAAGTTGCGTATCCCGGCGACCGCGCCATGGAGCGCCGCATCAAAAGCCTCACCCGATGGAACGCCATGGCCATGGTGGTGCGCCAGAACAAGTACGACCCCGGCATCGGCGGCCACATTTCCACTTACGCCTCTCTCGCCACGCTGCTCGAAGTGGGCTTCAATCATTTCTTTCACGCGCACTATGGCGACCAGCCCGGCGACCTCATCTACTTCCAGGGCCACGCCTCGCCCGGCGTCTACGCGCGCGCGTTCCTGGAAGGCCGCCTCACCGAGGAGCATCTGCGCAACTTCCGGCATGAGCTGCGCGACACTCCGGGCCTGTCCTCCTATCCGCACCCCTGGCTGATGCCCGATTTCTGGAATTTCCCCACCGTTTCCATGGGCTTGGGTTCCATCAATTCCATCTACCAGGCGCGCTTCATGCGCTATCTCGAAAACCGCGGCCTGATCCCGGTCACCCCGCGCAAGATCTGGGCCTTCCTCGGCGATGGCGAAATGGACGAGCCCGAATCCATGGGATCGCTCACGCTCGGCTCGCGCGAGAAACTCGACAACCTGATCTTCGTCATCAATTGCAATCTGCAGCGCCTCGACGGTCCCGTGCGCGGCAACGGCAAAGTCATTCAGGAACTGGAAGCCGCCTTCCGCGGCGCGGGCTGGAACGTGATCAAGGTGCTGTGGGGCGAGGATTGGGATCCGCTGCTGGCGCGCGACACCAACGGCCTGCTGCAAAAGCGCATGGTCGAAGTGGTGGATGGCGAGTGGCAGACCTACGTCACCAAGGACGGCGCGTATTTTCGCACGAATTTCTTCGGCAAATATCCCGAGTTGCTGGACCTGGTGGCGCACCTCAGCGACGAGCAGCTCATGCGTTTGAAGCGCGGTGGCCACGATCCCAAGAAGGTATACAACGCCTACAAGGCGGCCGTGGAGAACGTCGGCTCGCCCACGCTGATCCTGGCGCATACCATCAAGGGCTACGGCTTGGGCGAAGCCGGCGAGGGCCGCAACATCACCCACCAGCAGAAAAAATTAAACGAGGCTGAGATCGCGCATTTCCGTTCGCGCTTCGAGATCCCCATCCCGGATGAGGCGGCGCGCAATGCTTCGTTCTACCGTCCGCCGGACGATAGCCCCGAGATGGCCTATCTGCACGAGCGCCGCCGCATCTTGGGCGGCTATATGCCCAGCCGCAGCGCGCCCGCCAGCCAGGTGGAAGCGCCGCCGCTGGAGCATCTGGCCGAATCGCTGGCCGGATCGCAGGGCCGCGAAGTATCCACCACCATGGCCTTCGTCCGCGTGCTGACGCTGCTGCTCAAAGACCACGCGCTAGGCAAGCGCGTGGTCCCCATTATTCCGGATGAAGCCCGCACGTTCGGCATGGAGTCGCTGTTCCGGCAGTTCGGCATCTATGCCAGCAAGGGCCAGCTTTACAAGCCGCACGACGCCGAGATGTTCCTTTACTACAAGGAATCCAAGGACGGCCAGATCCTGGAGGAAGGCATCACCGAAGCCGGCTCCATGGCGTCGTTCACCGCGGCTGGAACGGCTTATACGAACTACGCCACGGAGATGATTCCGTTCTTCGTGTATTACTCCATGTTCGGATTCCAGCGCGTGGGCGACCTGATTTGGGCGTTCGCCGATGCGCGTGGCAAGGGCTTCCTGATGGGCGGCACCGCCGGACGCACCACGCTCTCCGGCGAAGGGCTGCAGCACCAGGATGGCCACAGCATCGTGCTCGCCAGTACCGTTCCCACCTGCGCCACCTACGATCCGGCTTATGCATATGAGATCGCCGTGATCGTGCAGGATGGCATCCGCCGCATGTATCAAGAGCGGGAAGATCTGTTCTATTACCTGACACTGTACAACGAGAACTATCCCATGCCACCCATGCCGGAAGGCGTGGCGGAAGGCATTCTGAAAGGCATTTACCGGTTCAAGCCCGCCCCGCAAGAGCAAGCAGGATCGGCGAAGGTGCAGCTTTTCGGCAGCGGTCCGATCCTGAACGAGGCGTTGCGCGCGCAGGGTATTCTGGCGGAGAAGTACGGCGTGCCGGCCGACGTGTGGAGCGTGACCAGCTACAACGAGTTGCGTCGCGACGCCCTGCGGGCCGAGCGCTGGAACCGCCTGCATCCCGGCCAGCCCGCGCGGCAGCCTTACATCCAGCAGGCGCTGACGGGAACCGCAGGTCCGATCGTGGCCGCCACGGACTACATGAAAGTAGTGGCCGACCAGATCGCGCCGTGGCTCGCGGGCCGCATGGAAACGCTGGGCACCGATGGCTTTGGCCGCAGCGACAACCGCGAATATTTGCGCCGTCATTTCGAAATCAACGCGGAGTCGATCGCCGCCACGGCGCTTTCCCGCCTGGCCCGCGACGGCCAATTCCCGATGGAGCGAGCCGCCGCCGCGTTCGGCGAATTAGGCGTGAATACCGAGAAAGTGGACCCGGCGCGCGCATGAGGACGCCATGAGCACATCGACCAGGCTGATCAACTACGAAGATTCCCTGACGATGCCCGAGAATAAACTCGAGGAGATCGTACATGGTGAAAGTAGGATCATGCCTCCCGCAATCAAGAACCATGTTTATCTGGTTGAAAGGTTAGCGGACGCTCTGCGGGTTCACCTGGACCGCCGTGAATACTATGTAACTATCGCGGGGGCCGGACTGGGCATCGCACGCGTTCCGCTGACATACCGGGTCCCGGATTTAATGCTCCTTCGGACTGCCGCGCTCCGCCGGGACCGCGCGAAGACGGCCCAAAACGATCCCTACATTTGGGCCGTCCCGGAATTGATCGTGGAATGCCTCTCGCCATCCAATCGCAAAGGCTCCATCCAAGAGCTCCTGGCGGACTACGCACGCGTCGCGGTACCGGAAGTCTGGCTTCTTGACCCCAAATTGCGTCAGTTCACCTCTTACCGCTATGAATCGGGCGCGCTGAAGCCCTGGCTGGCAACCGAAAGTGGCCAGGTGCCTCCACTTATCCTGCCCAACGTGGCCGTGGATCTGGCCGAATTATGGGCAGCTTTCGGGGCTTAGATGAGGTCGCGATGAGTACATCAACCAGGCTGATCAACTACGAAGATTCCCTGACGATGCCCGAGAATAGGTTCGAGGAAATCGTACATGGCGAGAGTAGGATTATGCCTGCGCCCAACAAGAAGCACGCCGATCTGATCGCGAGGTTGTTAACCGTTCTGGTGAGACGGCTTGACGATAACGAATATCAAGTTCTCAGCCAAGGCGCCGGCTTGGGCATCGAGCGGGTTCCGCTGACGTACCGCCTCCCAGACTTAATGGTCTTTCGCACCGAGTCGCTCGACCGGGATCGGGTGGAGACCGCAGGGAACGACCCATACATCTGGACCGTTCCGGAGTTGATCGTCGAATGCCTATCGCCATCCAATCGCAAAGGGTCCATTCAGGCACTCCTGGCGGACTACGCGCGCATCGCGGTGCCGGAAGTCTGGCTATTCGATCCCAAACCGTCGCAATTCACTTCTTACCGCTATGAATCCGGTGCGTTGAAGCAGTGGCTGGCAACGGAAAGCGGCCAGGTGACGCCACTTCTGCTGCCCAACGTGGCCGTGGACCTCGCCGAATTATGGGCAGCTTTCGGGGCGTGGCGTTGAGGTTCGTATGAGTACGTCAACCAAATTGATCGACTACGAAGATTCCCTGACGATGCCCGAGAATAGGTTCGAGGAAATCGTACATGGTGAAAGTAGAGTCATGCCGCCCTCAATCAAGAGGCACGATCATCTTATCAGGAAGCTCGCAAGGTTGCTGGAGAGACAGCTTGGCGAGAGCGAATATGAGGTTGTCAGCCAAGGCACGGGACTGGGCATTGAGCGCATTCCGTTGACGTACCGCATCCCGGACTTAATGGTATTTCGCGCAGAGCCCCTGCGCCGGGACAGCGCGGAGACAGCCTGGAACGATCCTTATATCTGGGCTGTCCCCGAACTGATCGTCGAATGCCTTTCGCCGTCCAATCGCAAAGGCTCCATTCAAGAACTCTTGGCGGACTACGCGCGCATCGCGGCGCCGGAAGTCTGGCTGCTCGATCCCAAACCGCCGCAATTCACTTCTTACCGCTATGAATCCGGCGCGTTAAATCAGAGGCTGGCAGCCGAAAGCGGCCAGGTGACGCCACTTCTCCTGCCCAACGTCGCCGTCGATCTCGCCGAGTTATGGACTACCTTCGGGGCTGTAGCATGATCACCTACGAAGATTCCCTGACGATGCCCGAGAATAGATTCGAGGAAATCGTACATGGTCAGAGTAGGATCATGCCGCCGGTAATCAAGAACCACGTTTTTCTGATTAGGATGCTGTCAAGAATTCTCGATACGCAACTTGACTTGCGCGAATACGATGTTCTAAGCCAAGGTGCCGGACTGGGCATCGAGCGCGTTCCGCTAACGTACATCCCGGACCTGATGGTTTTTCGGGCAGAGGCGTACCGACGGGATAGGGCGCAAACAGCCGGGAGCGATCCATACGTCTGGGTCGTCCCCGAGTTGATCGTCGAATGCCTTTCGCCATCCAATCGCAAAGGCTCCATTCAAGAACTCCTGGCGGATTACGCGCGCATCGCGGCGCCGGAGGTCTGGCTCCTCGATCCCAAACCGCCGCAATTCACTGCTTACCGCCTTGAATCCGGTGCGCTGAAGCCGGGGCTGGCCACGGAAAACGGCCAGGTAACGCCACTTCTCCTGCCCAACGTAGCCGTGGACCTGGCCGATTTATGGGCAGCGTTCGGTGCTTAGATGAAGCCGCTATGAGCACATCAACCAGGCTGATCAACTACGAAGATTCCCTGACGATGCCCGAGAATAGATTCGAGGAAATCGTACATGGTGAGAGTAGGGTCATGCCGCCGCCCAACAAGAAGCATGCCGATTTGATCGACGAACTGCTGAGCCAGATCGACAGACGTGAATACCGGGTCACTTCATCGGGAGCCGGGCTGGGCGTCGAACGCGTTCCGCTGACGTATCGCATTCCGGATTTAACCGTCTTCCGCGCCGAAGCGATCCGTGAAGACCGAGCGCGAACGGCACCGAACGATCCTTATATCTGGGCCGTCCCCGAGTTGATCGTCGAATGCCTATCGCCATCCAATCGCAAAGGCTCCATTCAAGAACTCCTCGCGGACTACGCGCGCATCGCAGCGCCGGAAGTCTGGCTCATCGACCCCAAACCTCGTCAACTCACTTCCTATCGCTATGAGTCCGGTGCGCTTCGGGAGTGGCTGGCAGTGGAGAGCGGCCCGGTTACACCACTTCTTCTGCCCAACGTTACGGTGGATCTGGCCGAATTGTGGGCTGCTTTCGGGGCTTAGATGAGGTCTCTATGAGCACATCGACCAAGCTGATCAACTACGAAGATTCCCTGACGATGCCTGAGAATAAACTCGAGGAAATCGTACATGGTGAGAGTAGGATCATGCCGCCGTCCACTAAGAAGCACGCTTATTTGGTGGAAGAATTGTCGCACATCCTTCGGACGCAGCTTGATAGGGGCGAATACCGGGTCACTGACACCGGAGCGGGGCTTGGCATTGAGCGCGTTCCGCTGACCTACCGCATCCCGGATTTAATGGTTCTTCGGACCGAAGCAATCCGACAGGACAGCGTGGAGACGGCCTCCAATGATCCATACATCTGGACCGCGCCGGAGTTGATCGTCGAATGCCTATCGCCATCCAATCGCAAAGGCTCAATTCAAGAACTCCTGGCGGATTACGCGCGCATCGCGGCGCCGGAAGTCTGGCTCCTCGATCCCAAACCGCCGCAATTCACTGCTTACCGCCTTGAATCCGGTGCGCTGAAGCCGTGGCTGGCCACGGAAAACGGCCAGGTAACGCCACTTCTCCTGCCCAACGTGGCCGTGGATCTGACCGAATTATGGGCAGCTTTCGGGGGCGCAGCTTGACCGCTACTCCTTCTCAGGCCCCAACACCCGCACGTTGACCGCCTCCGGCTTCAGATAAAGATCCAGCTTCGTTTCCACCGACACGCGGTCGCCCGGCTTGATCTCCTCGCGCTTGATCTTCCGCGTGCCACTGTAATAGTGCGTATTATGCGTCAAGGAGATATCCAGATCGTCTTGATCCGGCCGCGCCAGCGTGAGATTCGTCGACTTGATCTCGTGCACCGTACCGGTGAAACTCGCCAATGGTAGCTGTTGCGCAAATGCCCCGGCGAACGCCGCGCAAAGCAGGAAAATGAATGCCTTCATCCGAACCCATCTTAGCTGCTACGCTGACGCCTTGGATATCGCGGCTTACCTCGAACGCATCGCATACACCGGTCCGCGCGACGTATCGCCCGAAACATTGCGCGCGCTGCACCTGGCGCATCTCTACACGGTTCCATTCGAGAACCTCGACATCCACCTCGGCCGGCCGCTCTCGCTCGACGATGCGGCGCTGTTCGATAAGATCGTCACCCGCCGCCGCGGCGGTTTCTGCTACGAATTGAACGGCCTTTTCTGCGCGCTCTTGCGTGACCTGGGCTTCCGCGTCACCATGCTTTCCGCCGAAGTCGCCCGCCAGGCCGGCGGCTTCGGCCCGCAGTTCGACCACCTGGCGCTCCGCGTGGATATCGATGAACCCTGGCTCGCCGACGTCGGTTTTGGCAATGGATTCCGCTTGCCCGTGCGCCTCGACGATGCCGCCGATCAGCCGCAAGGCGACTCCGCCTATCGCATCGCCACGGACAGCGCCTACCGCATCCTGCTGCGCCGCGACGATCGCGGCGACAATGCCGGCGACTGGACGCCCCAATACCGTTTCACGCTCCAACCGCACGCGCTCGCCGATTTCGCCGATCGCTGCCGCTTCCATCAGACCTCGCCCGAATCCCATTTCACTCAAGGCCGCATATGCACGCTGGCCACGCCCGCAGGCCGCGTCACGCTCAGCGGCCTGCGGCTCGTCGAAACCACCCCCGCCGGCCGGATGGAGCGCGATCTCACCGGCGAGGCCGAATACGCCGCCACACTGCGCGATCGATTCGGAGTGATAGAATAGCGGTTCAAGGGGAGGTTTCGGTGTCATCCTTTATCCAAAACCAGTTCGACGCCAACTTCGTCACCACATCGGTCGATTACGTCTTCAACTGGGCCCGCAAATCCGCATTGTGGCCGCTCACTTTCGGGCTGGCCTGTTGCGCCATCGAGATGATCGCCTCCAGCACCTCCCGCTTCGATATCGCGCGCTTCGGCGCGGAAGTGTTCCGCCCCAGTCCCCGCCAGTCCGACCTCATGATCGTGGCGGGAACCGTGACGCTCAAGATGGGCCCGGTCCTCAAGCGCATCTGGGACCAGATGCCCGATCCCAAATGGTGCATCTCCATGGGCGCGTGCTCCAGCGTGGGCGGACCGTTCAATACCTACGCCGTCCTGCAGGGTGTGGACAAGATCGTGCCGGTGGATGTCTATGTGACCGGCTGTCCGCCGCGTCCGGAGAACCTGTTCTACGCGCTGCTGAAGCTGCAAGACAAGATCGATCAAATGACCACGTTGGTGAAACGGCCGACCGAGGTTCGGCTGGACGAATCCATGCTCGAGCAGTTCAAGGAGCAGGTCATGATCGCGCAGATCCAGAAGCCCGCCTAGTGTTTTACAAAGATTCGGAGAACATCTACCGCGTCCGGCCGCTCGAAGAATTGCCGTGGCTGGAGCACGGCTTCGGCACGCGCCATTCTACAGATCTCGCGTGCGATCCGAGGCTGGCCACCCTGCATCAGATCCATTCCGCCATCTGCGTGCGTGCGCGTGGCCGCACGGGCGTGTTGGGCGACGGCGATGCCCTGCTCGAAGACACGCCCGGACATCTGGTGGCCGTCAAAACCGCCGATTGCATTCCTATCCTGCTGGTTGACGAAGAGCATCGCGCGGTGGCCGCCGTGCATGCCGGTTGGCGCGGAACAGTGGCGCGCATCGCGCAGGGCGCCGTGCGCGCGATGTCGAAGGAGTTCTCCACCGGCCCGAGCCGGCTGCACGCCGCCATCGGCCCGGGCATCGGAAAGTGCTGCTACGAAGTCGGCGCGGATGTGGCTGCGCAGTTTGGCGAATCGGGTCCCGCCCTTATCGATCTGGTCGAAACCAACCGCCGCCAGTTGATCGAGGCCGGTATTCCGGAGTCCCGGATTTACGCGGCGAACCTGTGCACCAAATGCGGAGTAGAAGATTTCCACTCTTACCGCCGCGATAAGCGGCACGCCGGCCGCATGCTCTCCTTCATAGGCTGGAAATGACCGCAACTGCCAACCCCGTCCGCGCGTATATTGTTTTAATGCGCGCTGTGTTGTTACTGGCCGCCGCCTGCACTCTGACCGCCGCGCAAGATCCGCGCGAAATCGTCCGTCGCTCCGTTCAACTGATGGACCAGAACATGGCCATCGCCCGCAACTACACCTTCCTCGAACGTTCCGAAACGCGCGAGCTGGATTCCGACGCGCACGTGAAAACCCGCAAGATCCTGCTCTACGACGTCACCATATTGGAAGGTTCGCCCTACCGCCGCCTGGTGGGAAAGGACGATCACCCCTTGTCGCCCGAAGAAGAGCGCGTTGAGCGGAAGAAGCTCGCCGACAGCATCGCCCAGCGCCGGAAAGAGACGCCCGCCGAGCGCGCCAGGCGCATCGCGGATTGGGAAAAGAAACGGCAGCGCGAGCGCGAGCCATTGGACGAACTGCCGGACGCGTTCAACTTCCAAATGGCCGGCGAGGGGCAAATCGACGGCCGGGACGCCTGGATTATCGACGCTACGCCGCGCTCCGGCTATCGCGGCCGCAGCGCCATGGCCAAGCTATTCCCCAAGTTTCGCGGCAAACTTTGGATCGACAAGACCGACTATCAATGGGTCAAGACCGAAGCCGAGGCGACGGACAATATCTCATGGGGCCTGTTCATCGCGCGTCTGAGCAAGGGCGCGCGGCTCGATATCCAAATGACGCGCGTGAACGACGAAGTCTGGCTGCCCAAGCGGATCGAGGCCAAGGCCTCGGCCAGGCTGGCGCTGGTGAAGAAGTATCGCATCGAATCGGACACCAGCTTCTCCAACTACCGCAAGTTCCAAGTGGAATCAAAAGTAGTCTCCGCTACACCCCAGCCGTGACCGGATGCCTGCTTTCACTGCAGCACCGCCCCCCGGCCTATCCGCGCCAAATTATCCGAATCGTGCGATGGCAAATAAATCAGCGGTTCCGCGCGCGCCAGTTCCCGAATCTTCTTCCCCGTTTCGAGAGCCAGCGCCATGTCCGGACTGACGCCATCCACCTTGCCTGCGCGCAGCAAACCCTCGTTGTAACTCGTGTCGCCGGCCAGGAACCAGGATGGCGCGCCGCGGACCAATACCGACACATGCGCCGGCGTATGTCCGGGCGTTGGAATCCCTCGGTGATCACCCAAAACCGGCCATCGATGATCACCTGAAAACCGGCCAACGATAAACCGCAATCCAGGACGTTAATTCCGAGCCGAGGGCGATTACCCTCGGCGATGTGAGTAACGTCTTGA
>Ga0302324_100002182_pt1 | contig 46100 bp, 34 predicted proteins | sample Palsa_T0_1_FD_201949 | JGI IMG/M metagenome (GOLD analysis project Ga0302324, IMG submission 201949) | Peat permafrost microbial communities from Stordalen Mire near Abisko, Sweden - Palsa_T0_1 | ecosystem: Environmental > Terrestrial > Soil > Palsa > Peat permafrost | place: Sweden: Abisko... | reverse complement strand
CAGGATGGGTTCAACGCGAATGGGATTGAAGAATGAAATGGAGCCCGTGTTGACGGTGTAGGTCGAGCCGAAGAACAGCAGCTTACCTTCGGTGATGTTGATTCGCCCGAGAATACCGGGCTGGGCGGCCGTTCCGCGAATACGAAGGTTGGCGTCTAACTGAAGGTTTTGGGCGATGGAGGACTGCACGGCCAGCGCGCTCGAGCTCCGCACGCGAAGATCCAGGCGCATATTGTCGAGCAGGGGCGACGGGGCGGAGGCTTGCACTGGCGGCGCGGCCAAGCTGAGGATAGAGCCGAGATCGGTGCGAGAAGCGTAGATCACCTGATCGAGCGTGACGGTCCCCGAGATGGAGCTGTTGGCGGTGCTTCCAGCGGCATCCATGTTGGCCGATACAACAACGCTGAGGCCCGGTTGAAGCATGAGGCGCACTCGCGTGGCATGGGCCTGCAATCCGAATCGCAACGTTCCGTTCATAGTGGCCGAGCCCGCCAGCGTGAGCTTTCCGCCGCCAACTTCGGCGGCCATATTGCGGATGACCGCGCTGTCGCCGTTCAGAAGAACGACGCCGTTGGCTTTCCAGATTCCAGTAGGCAAGGCGGCGTAAGCGAACGAGCTATTGCGCAATTCTACCTGCCCGCCGAGGACGGGCTTCGTGATGGTTCCATGAACGGTGGCGCCCAGCACGATGCTGCCGGAGGAGGTGATGGATTGGTTGAGTTTTTCGAGGATGGCCAAGTCCAGGTTGCCTCTGAGCGCAAGGTCGAGGGGCTGGCCGCTCAGTGGAAGGACGCCGCTGGCTTCGAGACTGGTCTGCGGACCGGTGAGATGCGCGGATTGGATGCGGAGGACGCCGCGATCGAGCGCCGCAGTAATCGGTCCCTGATTCTGCAGCAGAACGGCGGAGGCTTTGCGGAGCAGAGAAGAATCGCTCGAAAGTTGAAGACGCGTGAGCTGGAATGAGCCGCCGAGGTGGTCCGGGTCGGTGAGCGGGCCGTTGACGGAAGCTTCGCCATCGGCGGCGGCTTCGAAGCCTTGCGGGGCAATGAAACTGGAGCCGAGCAGAGGTGCCAGCCTGGTCCATGTGGCGTTTTTAAAAGTGAGCTGAGCGCTGGTGGAATAGCCGGATGCGAGTTGGATGGCGCCGCGGCCTTCGAGGGATGCTCCGGCCAGATTGGAATCGAGCGTCAGGTTCACGCGGCCCGCCGCGGTATTGGCTCTGAGCGTGAGATCGCCGAGGGAGCCGCCATTCGTGGCCAAGCCAGAAGCTTTGATACTGCCGTTCAGTTCGCTCATCAGAATGCGTGGATCGGACGAACGAATCTGCGCGGCGCCATTCGCCTCGATTTGCACAGTGCCGGTGAGGCCAGGGGTTCGATCGGCGATGGTCTTCACGCGCGCGAGGTTAATGCTGCTGGGATCGATGTGAAATTGCAGATTGCCGGATTCGATGACGCCGGCGGAGTGATCGTAATGCGCGCTGAGAGCGATGCGGGAAGGGCCGGAGACGATTTCGAGCTGAGCCAGATCGATACTGCGCGGCATATAGCTGAAGCGGGCTTGGAGACGATCGACGGCGTCGTCGTAGAGCTTGGCCTTGGACAGATTGAAGTCGGCGCTGCCCTGGGGATTGGCTGCGGTTCCGTTGAAATTGGCGGTGCCAGAGAGCATGCCGCGCACCGGGATATCGGTGCGGTGCGCAATGTCGAGCACTCGTTCGATAGGGAGATTGGCGAGCGTGGCGCGGGCCGAAGTTGGATAATCGGACAGCAATTGCGTGTCGCCGGTTAGGCTGATGTTCGATCCCGCGAAGTTTGACGTCAAGTTATAGTTGACGGACTGGCCGCTGGTTTTGGCGGTGGCAGTGAGATCGCCATAGCCCTGGCCTTCCGACTGCAGGCCGCGGATGGAGGCGTTGCCATTGACGGCGGTGAGCTGGAACGGGACCGATGATTTGTCCGCATTGGATAAATTTCCCACGATGCTGGCCGTGAGCTGCACGATTCCGGACGTGTGAGGGCGCTGCTTCTGAACAGAGGTGAGCTGCGCCAAATCGACTTGCGTGCTTTGAATGTTGGCGCGCAACTGGCCGGTGGTGAACGTATCGCGCGGATGCTGGAATTCGGCCGTGAAATTGACGCGGGCCGCGCCAGCTTGGATGGACGCGTTGGGCACGGTGACCAGTTGATCGGTAAGATTGACCTGCGCTTGAGCGCGATCAAATGGCTGGCCGTCAATGGAGCCGGCGGTGACGGTGAGGGTGCCTGAGCCGCCCGGGTTTCCGAAAGTTCCATTGATGTTGACGTCCGCGGCGAGTTGGCCGGAATAACCGGCATTGGGCTGATCGGCGAGGGCCAACAGGTCCGCGAGATCGCCGTTTTGAATTGCGGCATCGATGGACACCGGGGCGCTGGGGAACGTTTTCCAATCGCGCAGGCCGAGCGATCCGGAGAAATTCGCCTGCATCGCGGCGCGGCTGAGGCTGCCGCCTTGAACCACGACGTTGGACTTCGAGAGAGACGCATCGGCGAACAAGCTATCGAACTGGCGGCCGGCGAAAGCCAATCGAGTGGCGGTGAGATGGCCGGCGATGCGCGGCGAAGTCAGAGGACCGGAGACGGTGCCGGTGAAGCTGGCCTGGCCGCCGTTCAACGCGATCTGCGGTCTGGAGGATGGCGCGACGGGTGCGAGGAGGTCGTCGAGATTCGTGGTGGTAAGGGCGACATTCAATTGCTTGCCGGGCGAGCCGTCGATGGTGAGCCGCGAATGTGGCAGGGTGAGAAGAGAATTCTGAATGGCAAGGTTATCCTTCGCACCGGTGTATGCTGCGTTCAAATGGCCCGACACGGGAACGCCGCGCGGCCCGGGCGCTATGGACAGCTGTGCGCGAGCGGTTAGTTGACGCAGGAAGGGCGCGTTGAAATTTCCAGCGGCGTCGAGTGCGCCGGAAATCACACCGTCGTAAGGGAGCGGCTGTGTGCCAGCGGCGCGGATGGCGTTTTGAATATCGAGATGCCGCAGGTTGCCGCGCAGTTGGTAACGGGCGAAATCCTGGAGCGAGATATCGCCGGAGAATTCGGCGCCGAAGGCTGAGAGTTGAAGATCACTGAGCGTGAGATTGTTTTGAGCGTCGAGCTTGGCGATTCCGTTGACGCCTACTACTCCTGCGAGATGCGTGGACGCGTTTGCCAGGCGCGCCAATTCATCCAGCGACAGGCGGCTCTTGAAATCGAGACCACGATCCAAGGCGCCGGAAGCCTGGATACTCGATTGCCCGAGCGTCAAGCGGAGGTCGCCCACTTGAATGCTGCTCCCGGCCGTGGTGGCGTTGGCGTCGAGATCGATGCTGGAGGGCAAATTGGGACTTATATTGAGCGGCAGGTCCATGGCGCGCCTGAGATCGGCCAGCGCGATATGACCGTTCAAGCGCGCCGAGACGCGGGGGTTCTGAAGATCGTCGAGAGAGGCGTCCAGCGCCAGATCCGAAAGAGGCGACGCGATCCGCCCGCCGTGGAATTCGATTTTGTCGCGAGCCAAGGCGATGGGCAGCGAGACGGTGAAATCGACTGGAGTATTCCGGCCGGAGACGACGTAAAGCGGCTGGAGCGAGATTTGTCCACTGTATCTTTGGCTCAAGGTATTGTAGGAGAGCTGGGCGCGCAGGTTGTTTCCACGAACATTGAGTTCGTGCTTTTGCGCGGCGACCGTGACAAGACCGTTGTTGATTTCGAAATGCCCGATGGCCAGGTCGACAACGTCTTGGAGAGGCGATGAGGTCGATTTCTGGCGCGGCGTGGGAAGATTGGTACTTCCGTCGGGATAAACGATGACGTTGCCTTGCGGACGATCGATGTCCAGGGCGGCGATGTTCCAGAAACCGTGAATGGTAAATAGACGAAGATCGACCTGAATCCTGGCAACGCGCAGAAGTGGCGCGGCGCCCTGGGGTTCGTTTCCGTGCAAAACGGAATCCGTGAGCACGGCGCGAAGATGCGTCCAGTCGAATTGAAATGAACCGGCGTCGACTTTTCCACCGGTACTGTCGGCGATGGACGCGACGATCTTTTCCTTGATGTAATTCCTGAACCACGCGGTTTGGACCAGCAGAATGGCGGTGATGCCCAGAACAAGAATTAGAGCTAAGGCAGCGACGAGGATATTGCGGACGATTCTCACTAGCCGACTCATTCGAAGGCCTCCTGCTTGTATTCGACGCGATAACCTTGCCGGGTTTGATCGAGCCACTGATTGAAACTCTGGTTAATGCGTTCGCCTTCGATCGTTTCCTTGATCTTGGGCGCAAGCGCTTCCATGGCTATCGGGCTGGGCTGCTGCTTACGCAGCTCGGCGGCATGTTGCTCGTAGTAATTCCGAATGTCTTCGTCGGTGACCACGACGCCGGCGCGGAAGCGCTGGTTGATAAACTGAAGCACGGTAATCTGCCACAGCAATCGATCCCGGAGCTCGCCTTCCGTCAAACCATACTTCTGCAGCTCCTCGTGCATGCGCTGGCTGGAATTTCCGAACCGATCCCGGCGGAGTTGCACTTCGAGCGCGGCGCCTTCCGCTTCCGGCGGACGTTGGTAAGAACCGGCGATTATTTCCTGGCGAATAATATCCTGGGTGATCAATCGTTCGGCGGCTTCGTGCTTGGCGGCGGAGGTGATCTTGAGCGGTTCGCGATTCAAGAACTCGGTGAGGCGGATGTCGCGATCAAGATCGCTGGTTTTGATGACGTGCGTTCCCGTGATCACCGCAATGCGATCCAGAACCACCGCGCCCGAGAGCAGGGTGGAGAGAGCGAAGATGAATCCGGGGCCGCGCATCTTAAAACGTCTGCCCAATCGAGAAAAAGAATTGGTAATGACTAATACTTTGTGGCGAGGGTGTGCAATAAGCCGGCAATTGGTTAAGCGGCTTGTTCGGATTGCAGTTTAATAATTCCGCCGGCGTGCCGGAAAATCCGATGTAGGACGGTGGATTGATGCTATAGGCGATGTCGGCGCGAATGGGGCCCACGGGGGTGCGATAGCGAATTCCGAAGCCGACGGCATGGACCATGTAGTTGAAGTCCTGCGGATTGTTTTGATGGAAGCGGAATGAGATATCGCTCAGGCTTGAATAGACGTTGCCCATGTCGTGAAATATGACGCCCTGAATGTTCTGACCCAGGAACGGAAAGCGCAGCTCGACATTATTGATGAACAATGCATTGCCGCCCAGCGGAAAGCCCGTAGCTTCCGAAGAGGGCCCGTCTGGAACCAGCGGCGCACCGGTGTCGCGCGGCCCGGCTTGATTGAACGGGAATGCGCGCAACGAGTCGGCTCCGCCGGCATAGAAACGTTCGGGTAGCGGCACGGACTCCTGGGCGTCAACCCCGGCCGGCGGCGAGAAGGGCACAATCACTCCAAATTGAGTTTGGCGCGCGAGCACCCAGTTCTTGCCTAATGAATAATAGGTCGCGTTGCGCACCAGCGCCCGAGCGAAGCTGCGCTGGGACCCGAAGTATTTGGCGCTGACACCGATATTCACGGTATTGTACATGCCGTGGTGCGGGTTCAGCGGATTGTCGCGCCGATCTTGCGTGAGATTCGCGGATAACATCCCGATGCGCACCGATTCCAGGAACTGGGGAATCAGTAGCACGGGAATGATGACGTCGCTGACGCTCACGTTCCGGTAAGAAAACTGGAACTGGCCGGTCAGACTTTTGTTGAATTTCTGCGAGAGTTGGATTGAGACTTCCTCGCGCTTCGATGCGAAGGTGCGGACATTGAGCGTGTTGTCGAATAACAGCGAGTAAGTGAGACTGCGATTCTCGACGCCACCCAGGTGCGGCAGTAAGTAAGTGAGAGAGGCGCGCTTTTCGATGGAGGAATACGCGCCCTGAAACGTCACTGTATGTCCCAGCCCAAGGAAGTTGAGGCGGCTGACGGAGAGGGAACCCAAAGGGCTGACGCCGAAGGTTCCGCCAGGCGACGAAAGATTGCTGCTGTTGGGGGTGCCGAATTGCGCCAGCTCGAGTCCGAAGCCGATGGAGAAAGTGTACCGGTTCGCCTCCTCCAAGTGGTAGATCACGTTTTTGTGGGTGGTATCGCCATCGGGATTTTCAATGGCGGTCTCCACAGCAGCAAACACGCCTAAGTCGTACAGCGACTTTTGTATGTCGGTCTCTTCAACCGGCGACAGCGGATCGCCGGGTTTCAAAGTGATTTTCTTTTTGACTAACGACTGGCGCGTGGTGTGGAGGCCGTTGATGAGTACGTCGCGAACAAACTCCCGCTCTCCCTCCGTAATGTTGTAGACCACGCGCACATGCCCGGGCTCGATGGGCTGCCAAGCTGCCTTGAAGGCGACTTTGGGAAATCCGTGCGTGTAATAGTAAGTGAGAAGCGAATCGCGATCGTTGGCGATATTCACTTCCGCGAAGGGCTGTCCGGCCGCGGAGGCGCGCGGAGGAAGCTCATCGAGTTTGAACTGGGTGACCCCCTGGATAGAGAAATCGTCTACCAACCATTGCCGGCCTTCATCAATATGCATGGTGACGCCGATGCTGCCGGGCTTGCCGCTGGTGACCGGAGCAACGCTCGAAGTGACCTTGGCTTCGCGGAATCCGTTGGCGTTATATAAGTTGGTAATGTTCTCCTCATCCTTGCGCTGGAAAGCCTCGCTATAGCGGCCGTGACGCAGAATCAGGAGGCCGGCGGGCTGCATGAACATCCGCTCGCGAAGGGATTCCGTATCGAAATAATTATTGCCGGTAATAGTAAGTCGCACTAACTTGTAGCGCATGCCGCGCGAAATTGAGTACTGGATGGTTTCGACGTCGTTCTGAACCGGCTGAACGCGGAAATCGACGGTGGCGTCGTAATAACCCTGGCTTTGAAAATACTCGCGCAGATTGACACGCCCGGTGTTGAGCAGATCGTCGTCGACAGTATGTTCCTGGAATACCGGCACGTAGCGCTTCAGCACGCGATGAGAGACTTTCGTTTCCACGGAGGTCACTTCGACCTTGGGACCCGCATCGATATCCAGGTTGGGCCTGACGCGGCGGCGCTGGGCATCGTAATCCAATTTCTTCAGCTCGACGCTCGCCAGCAGGCGATCTTGTTTTCCGTACTTGTTTAACACTCCCTGGACACCGCCGCGCGTGCGCGTGCTGCTGACATGTCGCCACCAGTGGATGATAGGCAGCCGCCAGCCGGTGGCGCGCAGAATGGTGGCGTCCGGGAGTTTGGCTGCTCCGTTAATGGCGGGCATTTCATACTTGGCGCGTTTCCCGGTTTTGACGTGAAACGTGAGGAAAATTTGCTGGGAATCGTTATCGCGCTCGACGGATGGATCGATCTGCGCCTCGTACAGCCCGTTGGAATCGAACAGGCGGCGCATGCTGCTGAGGGCGGTCTGCACTTCGGCCTCGTGAAAAGGGGTTCCCAGCGAGAACTGACCGGCGCCTTCGATCTGCGCCTTGTTGGGCGATTCAAGAACTCTCCCCTGCACCGTGACGCCGCCGAGAAATAAAGCGTGGGTGGTGACAAAGCGGACGATTACGCCGTTGCCCGACGGCTCGGCTTCCACGGCGATGTCGGAGAAAAGTCCGGTACCGAACAGTCCGTCGATGGCATGGGCAACGTCTTCGGAGCGCAGGGGTTGGCCTGGCTTGAGGGGCTGGACGCGCGCCAAGTCAGCCGGATCGAGTGGCTGGCCGTTGGGAAACTGGACGTCCACAATCGTCTTGCCCTCATACGCGGAGGGTTGTGCCGCCGCGCGGAACACGCCGAGGAAAGCCAGGACACACATAACGCCCGCGATCCGCCGAAGCGCATAGCACACTTAGGTTGGACCCTCGTTCGAGTTTTTGGTTACGTGTGCAAACTCGAGGTGCGATCCGTAGCGGCGCGCATACACTTTGGTGAATTCAGCGCCCAGGAAAAAGAGCTGCGCTGAATAGTAGATCCAGACAAAGAGCAGGACCACGGCCCATGCAGCGCCATACGTGGATTCGAAGCCGACCCGCACCAGGTACAGCGCGATCAGTTGCTTTCCGATGGTGAAAAGCAGCGAAGTGACGGAGGCGCCAATGGCAACGTCGCGCCACTCCAGCCGGACGTCGGGAATCAATTTGTAGACGGCCGCGAAGAGGAGCGTTACGACCAAAAAGGAGACGGCAAATTCGGCCGTGTGCAGCAACCATTCGGAAGTGGGCAAGAGCGACCGGAAGAAGGTGCTTACTGTGGTAATGGATGCACTGAGCACGAGTGAGACTAACAACAGAGATCCGGCCCCAATTATGATCAGAGACGAGAAGAAGCGCTGCTTGAGGAACAAAAGGATGTCATCGCGCCAAGTGCTTTCCTGGGGCGGCTTCACATCCCAGATAAAGTTTAACGCGTCGTGCAACTCCACGATGACTGAAGACGCACCCACGATAAGAGTCGCAAGGCTGAGGAGTGTTGCGATGCCACCCGTGCCCGGACTGTGGGAGCTCTGAATGGTAGCCTGGATGGCCCGTGCGGCCTCGCCACCGACGAAGTTCTGGATTTCCCAGGCAAGCTGTCCGGTAACGGCTTTTTGTCCGAAGACGAGATCTGCAACCGCGACTGAAATCACAAGCAGCGGCGCGGTAGCCAGGACGGCATAATAGGCCAGCGCGGCGGCCAGGCGCGGAGCGTTATCCTGCGACCAGCAGCCGAAAGTGTCCTGGACAAGAACGACGGCATGCCAGCGAAGGGGAGAGGTTTGCGAGGAACCCTGCATGCTATCTCAATTGACGCCGCAATTGCCCGGTTTGAAACTAGCGCCGTGTTGAAATGTTACCGCGTTCCTGTTTTGGACCCAAACGGGGCGTAATCGACCGTCCAGCAAAATCCCACCGTTAAGTGCGGCAGTGTATCATAACGAAACTATGAGACGTGTTGCCGTAGTCCTTCTGATATTCGCCGGGGGCCTCTCCCACGCTTTGGCGCAGACTGCGGCCGAGCCGGGCGTCGTGGTGGGCGTAGGTGGATTCAGCCACATCGTCGCCAATGTGGAACGATCGGTCGAGTTCTATCGCGACGTGCTGGGCCTGGAGATGCCAAATCCGCCGCGGGCGTTCGACAGTACGCCGTGGATCATCGCTATGGGCAACACGCCCGGCGCGCAGTCGCGTCCCGCGATTCTGAGGATACCGGGATCGAAGCTGGGCATCGAGTTGATCGACTACAAAGACATCGATCGCCAGGCGGCGCATCCACGATTTCAAGATCCAGGCGCGGCCAGCGTGATTTTGACGGTGCGCGACATCGATCCTTTAATGGCGAAGTTGAAGGCGGCGCATGCGCACATCAACAGCAAGGGCGGCGAACCGGCGACAATTGTGGGCGCGAATGGCAGCCGCGGCCATGTGGTTTTCGTGCAGGATCCGGACGGCTTCTTCGTCGAAATCTCGCAGCGCGATCCGGCGCCCGCGACCACCGCACCGGCCGACAGCAACATCATCGGCGGGGCATTCGAGATCATTGTCGCGGATCTTGATCAGACCCTGCACTTGTATCGCGACGTGTTGGGATTCCAAACGCAGCCGCCTACGGCGTTTGACGGAACCAAGCTCATGATGGACACCGCCGGCACGCCGGGCGCGCAGTTTCGCCGAAGCTCGGCGCTGATTCCCGGCACATCGGTGATGATGGCGTTCATGGAGCTCAAAGACATCGATCGCAAACCGCTGCACACGCGGGTGCAAGATCCTGGCACGGCGATTTTGCAAGTTGGCGTGCGCGACATCGATGCCACGGTGCAGGCGCTGAAGGCCGCCGGCCTGACGGTGATTTCGAAGAATGGCGAACCGGTGATGAACGGCGCGTCGAAATTCTGTCTGGTGCGAGACCCGAACAATCTGTACTTGGAACTGTTCCAGCGGGGGGCCAAGTCGCAATAGGAGCGGCCGCAATAGTAACCTAAGTTAGAGAGAATCCAATGATCGCAAGCCAACCGTCCGTTCAAACCGTTTCCTTCTATATCAACGGCCAATGGGAAGACTCCGGCAGCCGGCAGCTCAAGCCGGTGACCAATCCCGCGACTGGCGCGGAAATCGCGCAAGTAGCCTACGCCACGGCCGAAGATGTGGATCGCGTGGTGCAGGCCGCGCACGCCGCGTATCTCACATGGCGCAACGTTCCGGTGGTGGATCGGGTGCAGCCGTTGTATCGCTACAAGACGCTGCTAGAAAAGCATGCGAACGAACTGGCAGCCACGCTGACTACGGAAAACGGCAAGACCATCGACGACGCGCGCGCCGAAGTTCGCCGCGGCATCCAGATGGTGGAAGTGGCCTGCGGCATGCCGACGTTGATGATGGGCGATTCGCTGAACGACGTGTCGAGCGGCATCGACAGCCATACCATTCGACAGCCGCTGGGGGTTTGCGCGGGGATTACGCCGTTTAATTTTCCGGCGATGGTGCCAATGTGGATGTACCCATTCGCTATCGCAGCGGGAAACGCGTTCATCCTGAAGCCGTCGGAAAAGGTTCCGATGACACCCACCTTGGCGGCGAAGCTGCTGCATGAAGCCGGGATTCCGGAGGGCGTTTTCAATTTGATTCACGGCGACAAGGTGGCGGTGGACGCGCTGCTGCATCATCCGCTGGTGCGCGCTATTTCGTTCGTCGGCTCCACGCCCATCGCGAAATATATTTACAAGACCGGGGCGGCGGAGGGAAAGCGAGTGCAGGCGCTGGGCGGCGCGAAGAACCACCTGGTAGTGATGCCGGATGCGCAAATGCCCAAGACAGTGGAGAACATCATCAGCTCGGCGTTCGGTGCGGCGGGCGAGCGTTGCCTGGCTGGGAGCGTGCTGGTAGCGGTGGGCGATGCGGCCGAGCCGCTACTGAAGCTTCTGGTTGAGAAGGTGAATGCAATGCCGATCGGCGACGGCATCGAAGAAGGCGTCGGCATGGGGCCGCTGGTCACTAAGGAACATAAGGAGCGCGTGGCCGGTTACATCGAGAAAGGCGTGGATGAGGGCGCGAAGCCGCTTCTGGATGGGCGATCCTACAACGGGAACAACGACGGCTTTTTCCTGGGGCCGACGATTTTCGACAACGTGCAGCCGGGGATGACGATCGCGCGGGAAGAGATCTTCGGGCCGGTGCTTTCCGTGATTCGCGTGAAGACGCTGGAAGACGCCATTACGCTGGTGAACAGCTCGCCATTTGGCAATGCCACGTCGATTTTTACAAGCAGCGGCAAGGCGGCGCGCGAATATTCGTCGCGTGTGGAGGCCGGCATGATTGGAATCAACGTCGGCGTGGCCGCGCCCATGGCCTTCTTCCCATTCGCGGGCTGGAAGAACTCGTTCTTTGGCGATCTGCACGCGCACGGCAAGGATGCCGTGATGTTCTACACCGAGCAAAAAGTGCTCATGACGCGGTGGTTCTAACGGTCGAATCGCAAAGTGATTCCGCCGCGCGCCAGCCGGTTCACACGGTTTACGGCGGAGCGCAATTATTCAAGCCTGAGACGCCGGCGCGGCTAGGTGCGCACGCGCTCGAACTGATTCGCACATACACGCCGGACGCGGCTTCATTCGCACAGTGTCTGGGACTCACGGGCGGCGAGTTTGCGAGTTCCGTGTTCGATCGCACCGTGGCAAAGCTGGGGCGAGAGCCGGTGGAGGATTTTCGGATCGATTTCGAGGACGGCTACGGATATCGCTCCGATGCGGAAGAGGACGGGCACGCGCGATCCGCTGCGCGGGCCTTGGCGCGGGCGCAGGCATTGCCTGGTTTTCCGCCCTTCATCGGAATCCGCATCAAGCCGTTTACTGTAGCGCTGCGGGCCCGGGCAAACCGAACGCTCGATCTGTTTTTCGAGGCGCTGTGCAGCGAGACGATCCAGCTGCCGGAAAATTTCGTGGTGACGCTTCCGAAGATCAGCGTCACCGAGCAAGTAGCGGAGTTGGTAGAAACACTTCAGGGCCTGGAAATGCGGCATGGACTGCAGCCCGGCATCGTGAAGATCGAGCTGATGATCGAAACTCCGCAGGCGATCATCGATTCGTACGGATCCTTTTGCATTCCGAGGCTGATTGAAGCGGCGGGCGGGCGATGCCGTGGGCTACACTTCGGCCCGTACGACTACACCGCGAGTTGCGATATCGCGGCTGCCGAGCAGCGCTTGGATCATCCAGCGTGCGACTTTGCGCGGAACGTCATTCAGGTGAGCGCCGCGGGCCGTGGAGTGAGTCTCTCCGATGGTCCGAGCACCATATTGCCGATCCCGCGGCATCGGGCGGCGGCAGGCGCGTTGACTGCGGAGCAGGCGGCGGAGAATCGCACCGTTGTGCATCGGGCCATGCGGCATCACTTCGATCTGGCACAGCGATCGCTCTCGAACGGCTACTACCAGGGTTGGGATTTGCACCCAGGCCAGCTGCCGACGCGGTACGCGGCAGTGTACGCATTTTTTCTTAAGAGCCTGGATTCCACCGCGGTGCGTCTGCGGAATTTCATCGACAAAGCCGCGCAGGCCACGCTGGTAGGCGATGTGTTCGACGACGCGGCCACCGGCCAAGGGCTCCTGAATTTTCTCCTGCGAGGCGTTAATTGCGGCGCGTTCACAGCGGAGGAAGCGGGCGCATCCGGGCTCACGATTGAGGAGGTACGCGGGCGATCGTTTCTAAAGATTATGGCCAACCGCGCGCAGTAAGAACGCGTAGTCGAACGCCACTTCCTTGATTCCTTCGTAGCGGCCGGATGGACCGAAATGCCCACTGCCGAGATCGGTCTTGAGAAGCACATTCGAATCCTCGTTCAAAGCGCGCAGCTTGGCCACCCATTTTGCGGGCTCCCAGTAAGACACGCGCGGATCGTTGAGGCCGGCCGTCACCAGCATCGCCGGATACTCGCGCGGCGCAAGGTTATCATAAGGCGAGTAGGACCGAATGTAGCGGTAAAACTCCTCTTGCTCCGGGTTGCCCCACTCCTCATATTCGGCGATGGTGAGGGGGAGAGTGGGATCGAGCATGGTGTTGAGGGTATCCACGAAAGGCACCTTGGCGATCGCGGCGTGAAACAAATCGGGACGCAGATTCAACACCGCGCCCATGAGCAATCCGCCCGCACTGCCACCCATGATCGCGAGGCTTTCTGTTGCGGTATAGCGCTCGGCCAGCAGATGTTCGGCGCATGCGATGAAGTCCGTGAACGTGTTCTTCTTCTGAAGAAGCTTGCCTTGATCGTGCCATTCCTCGCCCAATTCGGCTCCGCCACGTATGTGCGCGATAGCATATACAAAGCCGCGGTCGAGCAGGCTCAGCCGTGCGGAAGAAAACGTGGGATCGATGCTGTGGCCGTACGCGCCGTAGCCGTAGAGCAGCAGAGGGCTCAAGCCGTTTCGGTCAAATCCCTGGCGATACGTCCCTTTCTTATACACCAAGGAAATGGGCACTTCGACACCGTCGGGCGCCTTGGCGAAAATGCGCTCGGATTGGTATTGCGACGCGTCATAACCGCCGCGCACTTCATATTGCTTTTTCAATTCGCGCTCGCGCGTGTGAACGTTGTAGTCGAACACCGACGGTGGTGTGACCAGCGAAGTGTAGTTGAACCGCAAGAGATTCGTCTTATACTCGGCGTTGCCAGCGGCGCCCACACTGTACACGGGCTCGGGAAAATCGATGTAATGGGAAAGAGCGCCGGAGCCGTCGCGGATGCAGATTTTCTCGAGGCCGCGCTCTCGCTCGTAGATTACGATGTGATTTTCGAACGAATCGACACCTTCGATGGTGACGCCGGCGCGCGCCGGGATGACCGTCTCCCACTTCTCCGCTGAAGGATTGCTCACGCCCGTTCGCATCAAGCGAAAATTCTTGGCCTGGTCGTTGGTGCGAATGTAGAAATGCTCGCCGTGATGCGATGCGTCGTATTCGACGCCCTGGCGGCGAGGCAGCACCACTTGAAATTGGCCGCGCGGGTCGTCAGCTTCGAGGTATCGCAGCTCGGATGTAAGCGGGCTGGCCAGTTCGATGAATATGAATCGCCGGCTGCGCGTTTTCGCCAGGGACAGATTGAATCGCGCGTCGTCTTCCTGATAAACCAATGCGTCCTCAGTCGCACCAAGTTCATGACGGTAAGCTCGAAAGGGCCGTTTCGCGGCATCGAGAACCGTATAGAAGAAAGTGCGATTGTCGTTGGCCCACTCGAGTGAGTCGTAAGTATTTGCGATCCGATCCGGCAGCAGCTTTCCGTTGGCGAGATCCTTCACTTGGATGGTGTAGGATTCGTCGCCTTCTAAGTCAGTGGAATAGGCCAGGAGCCGATGATCGGGACTGACGGCGAAAGTACCCAGCCGGAAGTATTTCTGCCCTGCGGCGAGGGCGTTGGCATCCAGCAAGATTTCTTCGACGGCGCCAGTGCTTCCGTGCTTGCGGCATTGAATCGAGTACGCCTTCCCTTCCTCGGTGCGCGTGTAATAGAAATAATCGTCGCGCTTCACAGGCACGGTAACGTCCGTCTCTTGAATGCGGCCGAGAATTTCCTTGTATAGCGCCTCCTGCAAGGGTTTGGTGAGCGCCATCACTTCTTCGGTGTAGCGATTTTCCGCTTCCAGGTAAGGAATGACGCCGGGATCGGATCGGTCGCGCAGCCAGAAGTAGTTATCGACGCGAGTGTCGCCGTGCAGCGTGGTTTCTTTCGGGACGACTTTGGCACGTGGAGTTATTGGCTCTCCTCTTTTCCCATGTACAATTCGCTGACCAATTCGCGATGGTTCTCCAGCACGCGGTTCCGCCGGACTTTCATGGTGGGCGTGAGTTCACCCCTCTCGATCGAAAATTCCCGCTGCAGTATCCGAAACTTGCGAATCTGCTCGAAGGGAGCGAGCTGGCGGTTCACACGCGCGACAGCCTTCTTCACCTCGGATTCCGCCGAATCCCCGTTCTCAGCGGCGTTTACGGTGACGAGAGCCGTGACGTATGGCAGGCGGTCTCCGATTAAGACCAATTGATTGATGATTGGCTCGGTCTTGAACAGGAGCTCGATTCGCGCGGGATAAATCTTCTTTCCGTTGGAGGAAACGATCAACTCCTTCTTGCGGCCCGTGATGTAGACGTAGCCATCGGCATCAATCTCTGCGATGTCGCCGCTGTAGAGCCAGCCATCGCGCAGCACGGCTTCAGTGGCAGCAGGATCGCTGAAATATCCCGAGAACAGGGCCGGACTCTTGATCAAAAGCTCGCCGTCTTCGGCCAGGCGCAGTTCCACCCCAGGCAGATTTACGCCGATGCTGCCGGACTTCGGGCGATCGAGAGGGTTGAAGCAGACTACGCCGCCTTCGGTGAGCCCATAGCCTTCGATGAGCGGCATTCCGATGGCCGCATAGAAGCGAGCGAGATCCTTGCCGAGCGGCGCGGCGCCCGAAGCCGCGAATCGTATCCGGCCGCCCAGGCGCGTTCGGATCTTGGAAAACACCAGACGATCGGCGATCTTGAGCAGAGCCAGCATCGTTTTGGGAACCGGCTTGCCTTCCTCGCGGAGCCGCGCGACTTCGGCGCCCAATCCAACCGCGCCGTGGAACATTTTTCTCGAGATAGCTCCGCGCTTTTTGATCTCGGTTGTGATGCTGGCGAAAATGCGCTCCCACACGCGCGGCGGGGCAAGCAGGAAGGTTGGACGAATCGTTTTCATCTCGCCGGGAAGCTTGGCGAGGCTCTCGGAAAACCAGACTGGGGCGCCCATGCGGATGGGCAAAAGTTCGATTACCACGCGCTGCGCGATGTGCGCGGAGGGGAGAAACGCGATGGTGGAATCGCTGGGCGTGAGCGGGAGCACGTGCGGCCCCATGTCGATGTTGGAGGTGAGAGCGGCATGCGTAACGAGGCCCATTTTGGGTTCGCCGGTTGCGCCGGAAGTGAGATAGAGGACGGCGGGATCTTCGGCGCGCACTTCAGCTAGAATTTTCTGGAACGCGCGCGAATCCCGATCCAGGGCCCGGCGGCCTTCGGCTCGCAGTTGATCCAGCGTGAGCGCGCCCTCGGCTTCGCCAGTCAGCAGGATCCATTGCAGCTGAGCGAGTGACTGGCCGCCGGCGGCAAGCAGCACCTGCATGCTCTTGGGATCCTCAACGAACACGGCCCTGGCATGGCACGCTCGTATATTGCCGACCTGATCGATAACGGGATAACTGGTGTACAGCGCGGCGGCAATGGAGCCGTTCGAGAGCACTCCAAGATCGGCTAGGTAGAATTCGGCGCGGGTCTCGGAATGCAACGCAACGGTTTCTCCTTTTTTGATTCCGATGCTGCGAAGGCCACAAGCGATTTCTTCGGCTGCGCGTTGATATTCGAGCCAGTTGTAGGTTCGGTAGCCGCCCTTGCCCGTGGGCTGGTGTAAGGCCGCCGCTTTGCCATACTTTCGTGCTGTTTCTTCGAGGACCGTATACACGGTGCGAGCACCCATGCGCTTATTGTAGACGTGCTACGGTGTGGATTGTGTCAACGTCCACGCTTGCGAACACTTGGCGGAAAGAGCTTGAAGTAGCCGCGGATGCAGCCAGGAAAGCCGGCGAGATCGCACTGCAGTACCAGCCTGATATCGTCGCTGAGACCAAGTCCGATCATTCTCCGGTGACGCAGGCGGATCGCGAGTGCGAGCGAATGATTGCGCGCATGTTGAGCGATGCGTTTCCGGAAGATGGGATTCTGGGCGAGGAGGGCGCGCGTTCGGAGTCGCGTAGTGGACGGCGCTGGATCATCGATCCGATTGATGGAACGCGCGATTATGTGCGCGGCAACCCGCTATGGGCGAATCTCATCGCGCTGGAGGCTGAGGGCGACGTAGCCGCCGGCGTTGTGAATCTGCCGGTGCTGGGCAAGCTGTATAGCGCGAGCCGAGGCGGCGGAGCGCATCTCAACGGTTCCGGCATCCACGCTTCTTCCAAGACATCTATAGACGACTCTGTTCTATGCGTGAACGGCTTCGACAAGATGGCCAGCTCGCCGTTCCGCGGGCAACTGCTGGATTGGATGGAGCGGTTTTGGGCGGTGCGCGGGCTAGGCGGAGCAGCGGACGCGATGATGGTGGCGTCGGGGCAGGCGGAGGTCTGGATTGAGCCGGTGGCGGCGCCTTGGGACTTCGCACCGCTCAAGGTGATTCTGGAAGAGGCCGGCGCGTGCTATTTCAACGTCGACGGCGGTTCATCCATCTATGCGGGCAACGCGATTGGCTGTGCGCCAGGATTGGAGCAGGAAGTCAGGCGTTTCCTCGGGCTCACTTAAGAAACAGGCCGAGGCGCGCCATGGCTTCTTCCAAAATCGGACGGTCGGCGGCGTAACAAATTCGGACCGAACCCTCGCCGCCGGCTCCGAACGCAACGCCGGGGGCCAACCCGACTTTGGTATCGAGCAACAGCCGTTTGCAGAAATCGAACGAGTCGGAAACTCCGGCGATTTTGGGGAACAGATAGAACGCGCCATCGGGCTTGGGCACCGTGATGCCCGGCATCTTGGCGAGCGCTGCGAGGCAAAAATCGCGATTCTCCTTGAGCCGGATCAGCATTTCGGCAAGCGCTCGTTCTCCCCACAGGAGCGCTGTTTCGCCGGCGCGCTGGGTGAAGCTGGGCGCGTGTGAAACGACAAACTCGTTGAGTTGCGTGGCTCGCGCAACCAGATCGCGGCGCGCTACCAGCCAGCCCAGACGCCAGCCCGTCATGCAATACGCCTTGGAAAACGACTGTATAACCATCAGCGCATCATCGCGCGTGGCGAGCTTCAACATCGAGGGCGCGGGCGTAGTGGCGGTCGGTCCGGTGTAATTCAGCCGTTCGTAGACTTCGTCGGCCATGAGCCACAGGCCATGGCGGCGCGCGAACTCGAGCAATTGCCGCTGCTCGTCGATGGTGGCGACCCAGCCCAGGGGGTTCGAGGGCGAGGTGTAGAGCAGCAGGCGCGTTCGCGGCGTTAGGGCGGCTTCGAGCGCTCCGAAATCGATCCCGTAGCGATCGCCCATCAACGGCTGCGCAATTTCAATAGGCACGGCATTCGCCATAGCGACATTGGCCGCGCCGTTGGGCCAGGCGGGCGTTAGCACCAGCGCTTCATCGCCCGGATCGAGCACGCAACGAATGGCGAGGTGCAGCGCCTGGACTCCGGAGGCCGTGACGACGATCTCGCCGCCTGCGTCCAGCTCCACGGCGTGCAGGTCATGATAGTAGCGCGCGATTGCCTTTCGCACCGAAGGCAGGCCGGCGTTCTCGGTGTAAAACGTAAAACCGTCCGCCATGGCTTTCTGCGCGGCGCGCTTGATGAACTCGGGCGTGGGGAGGCTCGATTCGCCGAAGTAGAGCTTCAGCACGCCGTCCATGGACATCGCCATTTCGGCAATCTCACGAATGCGCGAATGCGGAACTGCGAGCGCCGAAGCGGCGACGGACGGGCTCAATTTGGTCAGCGCGCTAGACACCCTCGAAGATCGCCGATGTTGGAATGCTGAAGCCGGGAAGAACGGGATCGGTCAGCGGCTGGTCGCGCTCAAATTTCTTGGCATCGCCTACCGAGTCGAAGATGCGTACTACGCGCCGCTGCGGGTAAACTGCCCAAACGGATTTACCGCCATGGGCAAGATAGAGTTCAACCTTCGTTTCGAGGCGCGCCGCGGGCTCTGAAGAGACCACTTCGATCGCTATTTCCGGAGCGCCTTGAATCCATCCTTTGCTCCCGGGACCGGTTCGGCCAGGGAACAAGACGCTCAGATCCGGCATAAGAGCGTTATAGTCATCCACATGATACATGCTCTCGGCAAACAGCTCCGCCGGTGAATTCTGGGCCAGCCAGAGCACCAGAATCTTGGTGGTATTCTTCTTTACGACCTCGTGCGGAATGTGCCCGAAACTCATGCTGGCAATCTCGCCCCCAATCAGCTCCAGGCGTTCGCCTTCGGGCTCAGGCATCGCAATGAACTCGGGGACTGTTACCAGCGTCGTGGTTGTGCCCATGCTTTGATTGTACCTTCGACGGTTCGCCTAGCGGCGGACTCGGGCGGCGGCGCTTAGTTCTTCGATCTGCACCAGCTCAGTTGGATAGTTGCCGGTGTAGCAGGCGTAGCAGTATTGGTCTTTGGCGTCGGACACGGCCTGGCGTAGAGAGCCCAGCGAAAGGTAGGCCAGCGTGTCGGCTTCCACAAACTGGCGGATCTCCTCTATGGATTGATTGGCGGCAATCAGCTCGTTCTTGCTCGGCGTATCCACGCCATAAAAGCACGGAGAAATGGTGGGCGGACAGGAGATGCGCAGGTGCACTTCGCGCGCCCCTGCATTGCGGACCATTCGAACGATCTTACGGCTGGTTGTACCGCGCACGATGGAATCGTCCACCAAAATCACGCGCTTGCCTTCCAACTGGTGGCGCACCGGATTGAGTTTCAGCTTCACACCGAAGTCGCGAATGGCTTGCGACGGCTCGATGAAGGTGCGTCCCACGTAATGATTTCGGATCAGAGCTTGCCGGAACGGGATGTTGGATTCGGAGGCGAAGCCGATTGCCGCAGCCACTCCGGAGTCGGGCACCGGAACCACGACATCGGCAGGCACGGCGGATTCGCGCGCCAGCAGGCGGCCCAGGTTTTCGCGCGATTGTCCCACCGAGCGCCCGAATACAATGGAATCCGGCCGGGAGAAGTACACGTGCTCGAATACGCAATGTGCCGATGGCGCTGCCGGCGCGTAGCGCTCGCGCGTCAACCCCTCGGGACCGACACACACCATTTCACCGGGCTCGACGTCATTCACATAGTCGGCATTGATGAGATCGAAGGCGCAAGTTTCGGATGCGAAGACGTAGGCCGTCCCGCCTTCCGGCGACGGCATTTGTCCAAAGGCGAGCGGCCGGAATCCATGCGGGTCGCGCGCGATGATAATGCGATCTTTGGCCAGAAAGACTAATGAAAACGCGCCTTCCAATTGCAGCAGCGCTTCCCGCAATGCGCCCGCCAGAGTTCGCTCGCGCGAGCGCGCTACCAGGTGCAGGACGACTTCGGTATCGCTGGACGCCTGGAAGATGGATCCCTCGCGCTCCAGCTCGCGCTTCAATTCCGCGGCGTTGGTGATGTTGCCATTGTGCGCCACCGCGATCTGTCCCTTGTTGCAAGCCACCAAAAACGGCTGAGCGTTCAACAACACCGTATCGCCGGCTGTGGAATAACGCGTGTGGCCGATAGCCAGGTTGCCGGGCAGGCTGGCGATTTGCTCCGGCGTGAAGATATCGGCGACGTGCCCCATGGACTTGGAGCAGCGAATCTCCCGATGGTCGCTGGTGGCGATACCGGCGCTTTCCTGGCCGCGGTGCTGCAAGGCGTAGAGTCCCAGGTAGGCAAGGTTGGCCGCTTCGCTATGGCCGTGAATGGCGAAGACGCCGCACTCCTCGCGGAGTTTGTCGAATGGGATTTCTACTGCTGGTGCAGCAGGCGTTCGAGTGAAGTTTCCCAAGGTTGCCTCAACTCCGTCAGGTCGCAATCCAGCAAGGTTTCCGAACCGCAATCGATCCGTAACCGCTCTTTCATCGTAACACCGATACGGGGTGCTTCAACCAAATTCTTGCGCGCGATTTCCACAACTTTGTCGGGCTGCGACGTGGCCACCAGAACGCGCGAAGGCCCTTCGTGAAACAGTGTGAACTCCGGGCGCCCGCTGGCCGGTATGTCGACGCGCGCGCCAATCGCCGCGGCCCCGAAACTGCTTTCGCAAAGCGCGATCGCGAGGCCGCCGTCGCTCAGATCGTGCGCCGCGTCAGCCAGACGGGCGGAGACAATTTCGCGGATCGCGATGTGCACGCGCTTCTCGTACGCCATGTCGAGCTTAGGTGGCAAGCCCCAAAGCTCGCGGAGAATCACCTTAGCGTACTGGGCTCCACCCAGGCGCTGTTCGTCGTATGCCCCGAAGCCGCCCAGCAAGATCAGATCGAGGCCGGGCTTTGGGAAATGGATGGGGGTCGGCTGAGCGGTCTTCATGAGGCCGACGATGCCCATCACTGGCGTCGGGAAAATCGCTTCGCCGAGCGTCTCGTTGTAGAGGCTGACATTGCCGCCCGTGATCGGCGTCTCGAAAAACTCGCAAGCCTCGGCCATGCCTTCGATGGATTCCACCAGCTGCGCCATGATTTCCGGCCGCTCGGGATTGCCGAAGTTCAGGTTATTGGTGGCGGCCACGGGAAGCGCGCCGGCGGTGGAGACATTGCGGCAGCATTCGGCGACCATCAGTTTGGCGCCCTCGCGAGGGTCCAGCACGCAGTAGCGGCCGTTGCCGTCGAGCGATATCGCGATCGAAGTGCCGGTTTCTTTCACGCGCACAATCGCGGCGTCGGCGGTTGGGCCCGCCAATGTGCTGCTGCGGACCAGATGATCGTACTGCTCCCAAATCCAGCGCTTGGAACACAGATCGCCGGAGCTCACGAGCGCGATGAGATCGGCGCGGATGGCTGACGGCGCGGAACGATCTGGGATCGGAGGCGCTTCGAGTGGCGCGACTCGGGCGGGCTTGGTGTGCGGCCGATCATAGACGGGTGCTTCGTCGGCGAGCGCGCGGTTCGGAATTTCGGCCACGACTTTGCCGTGATCTTTGACGCGCAGAATGCCGTCGGGCGTGACATGGCCAATGGTGACGGCATCGAGTCCCCACTTATGAAATACCGAGAATACTTCGTCTTCGCGGCCTTTATCGGCCACCAGAAGCATGCGCTCCTGCGATTCCGAGAGCATGATCTCGTAGGGCGTCATGCCGGTCTCGCGTTGCGGCACTAATTTCAAATCGATTTCGACGCCAGTCCCGGCGCGGCTTCCCATTTCGCAGGTGGAGCACGTCAAGCCAGCGGCCCCCATATCCTGAATGCCGACAATCGCGCCGGTCTGCATCGCTTCCAGGCACGCTTCGAGCAGGAGCTTCTCAAGAAACGGATCGCCCACCTGGACATTGGGGCGTTTTTGTTTTGACTCTTCGGTGAACTCGGCGGACGCCATGGAAGCACCGTGAATGCCGTCGCGGCCGGTCTTAGCGCCGACATAGATCACCGGGTTGCCGACGCCGCTGGCCTTGCCGTAAAACACCTCATCTTTGCGAAAAATGCCGAGCGCGAACGCGTTCACCAGCGGATTGCCGTTGTAGCACTCTTCGAACATGCACTCGCCGCCCACCGTCGGGACGCCGAAGCAGTTGCCATAGTGCGCGATGCCTGAAACAACGCCTTCGAGAATGCGGCGATTGCGCGGGATATCGAGCGGCCCGAAGCGTATCGCGTCCATGACAGCGATGGGCCGCGCTCCCATGGTGAAAATATCGCGCAGAATGCCGCCCACACCGGTGGCCGCGCCTTGGAACGGCTCGATGAAACTCGGATGATTGTGCGATTCGATCTTGAACGCGATCGCGTAGCCATCGCCGATGTCGATGATGCCGGCGTTCTCACCCGGGCCTTGCAGCACCAGCTTGCTGCGAGTCGGCAGCTTCTTTAGATGAATGCGCGAGCTCTTGTAGGAGCAATGCTCGCTCCACATGACGCTGAAGATGCCGAGTTCGGTGTAGCTGGGTTCGCGGCCGAGCAGCGAGACAATCTTGTCGTACTCCGGGTCGGTGAGTTGGTGGGCTTCGATAACTTGGGGCGTCATGCCTTAGTGTGCTGCGACCAACGCCGAGACCACGCTTTGAGAAACCATGGACTGGAAAATCACCAGGCCGTCACTTGACCCCATCAGCGGCTCGGTGGCGTCTTCCGGATGCGGCATCAACCCCATGACGTTGCGTCCTGCATTCAAAATGCCGGCGATGTCGCGTAGCGATCCGTTCGGATTTTCGAGATACCGTAGCGTGACGCGATCCTCTGCCTCCAGTTGATCGAGCGTTCGTTCGTCGGCGATGTAGCAGCCTTCGCCGTGCGCGATGGGAACCAGCAGGCGTTGGCCTTGGTGAGCTTCTGAAGTGAACGGAGAATGGACGGTCTCAACGCGCAGCGGCACGTGTTTGCAAACGAATTTCAACCCGCGATTCCGCACCAGCGCGCCCGGCAATAGCCCGCTTTCCACCAGGATCTGGAATCCGTTGCAAATGCCCAGCACCAGACCGCCGTCCGCGGCGAATTTGCGGACGCTCTGCATCACCGGCGAGAATTTCGCGATCGCTCCGCAGCGCAGATAGTCGCCGTAGGAAAACCCGCCAGGAAGGATCAAGGCATCGACGTTGGCGAGGTTCGTGGCGTCGTGCCAGATGATTTCGGTTTGTTGCCCGAGAACCTGCGAGACCGCGTACCAAGCGTCGTGATCGCGATTGCTGCCCGGAAACACGACAACGCCAAATTTCATCGGGATGCTTTCATTGTATCAGGTGCCAGGCTGCTAGACTTTGACTAATCACGTGCCGCTCACCAGTTCCACGCGCCTGGGTCCGTACCAAATTATCGGACCGATCGGCGCCGGAGGTATGGGCGAGGTTTACCGCGCTCGCGATACGCGTCTGAACCGCGATGTCGCCGTGAAGGTGCTGCCCTCTGATGTTGCGCATGACCCGGCGCGCCGCCATCGATTCGAAGAAGAAGCCCGCGCGGTGGCCGCTCTGAATCATCCCAATATTCTGAGTGTTTTTGATGTTGGCGACGACTACATGGTGACCGAGATCGTGGAGGGCGAATCGCTGCACGACGCCCATCTCACGCAGCGCAAGACGGTGGAGGTAGTGGCGCAAATCGCCGATGGTCTGGCGGCGGCCCACGATGCCGGCATCACGCATCGGGATCTCAAACCGGATAATGTCCTGTTGACGCGCGACGGCCGGGTCAAGATTCTCGACTTTGGTCTCGCGAGAGTGAACGCTTCTTCGGCCACGCAAGAAACCCGCACCGTAACGGACCCTGGCACCGTCATGGGTACGCCGGGCTATATGTCGCCCGAACAGGTCCGCGGCCAGGTGGTCGATCATCGGTCGGACGTCTTCAGTTTGGGCATCATTCTCTACGAGATGCTGTCGGGGAAACGCGCATTCCAAGGCGAATCGTCGGCCGATATGATGACCGCGATCCTGCGCGAGGATCCTCCCGAGCTGCCGGACAGCGTGCCCATGGGTCTGCGGCAGATTGTGCACCGCTGTCTCGAAAAGAAGCCGCAGGAGCGCTTCCAATCGGCGCGCGATCTGGCGTTTGCTCTTCGATCGCTCTCCGGATCCACCGGCGTGGCGAAAATCGTAGCCGCCCCGGGTACGCGCCACCGATGGTGGCTAGCCGCGGCGATCGCGATTCCAACAGTGCTGTCGGTTCTCCTCGCGGTGCTGTGGTTCGCGCGTCCACCGGGGTTGGATCTGTCGCGCTATCGCTACACGCCGTTTGCAACTGACGCCGAACCGGAGATCAATCCTTCCTGGTCCCCGGATGGCAAGAGCATCGCTTATTTGAAGCGCGTTGGCCGCCAGTATCAAGTAATGTTGCGGGCCCTCGATGCGCCTGTAGCGGTGCAATTGACGAAAATGGCGGACGGCGCCTACGCCGATGTTGGAAACCGTCCCATGTGGTCGGCGGAAGGGAACCGGATCTTCTTCAGTGGCGGGCGGCCGGCTGGGCTGTGGTCCGTGGGCGTGGCGGGCGGTGAGCCACGGGAGGTCTTTCCTGGTTTGTCGGTCGCCGCTGCGGACCTCTCCAAGGATGGCAAGTCCTTCGCACTTTGGAGGGTTATCCGCCAGGGGGAAAAAACCAGCGCATCGCTCTGGATCTCCTCACCCGCAGGCGCTCCTCCGCACCAATACCAGCCGGCGCCCTTTGAAGTCGACGCTGGCTATACCGGCACCCTGATAAGATTCTCTCCCGATGGCGCTCATATTGGCCTTTCGATCTATACTTCCGCCGATTCCAGCTTCTGGCTTCTTCCCTGGCCGGAAGGGCACTCGGCTCCGCGCCGATTGTTCTCAAAAAGGACTCTACCCAATGCGCCCCGATTCGATTGGATGCCCGATTCCAGGCATCTTCTCATGGCAATGGAAGGAAGTCTTTGGCTTGGCGATAGCCGAACAGACACTCTCGAGCGGGTCACCGCCTCAGCCACCGAGGGGGACGATACTCCCGCAGTTTCTCCGGACGGGCAGCGTATAGCATTCACCACTGGCAACTCGGACTACGACATCGTTTCCATTCCCTTGGACGGTTCACCACCGCGGCCGATCCTGGCGACAGCCCGAGACGAATCTTCGCCCTCCTGGTCAATGTCGGGCCGGATGGCTTTTATTACCAACCGTTCCGGTCAGGACGAAGTTTGGCTGAGAGACGCCCAAGGAGATTTCGAGCGGCCGATCGTCACACAGAGTGATTTTCCGGACGACAAAACGCTTGCAATCTACAATGCAGCGATTTCGCCCGACGGGAGACGCATTGCTTACGATCGCCAAACCAGCAAAGTCCTGGACGCTCTTTGGATTTCTCCCTCCAGCGGGGGTCGACCGGCACCCGTTCCAACGCCGGGAAGCGTTCCTGCCGGCTTATCCTGGTCGCCAGATGGGAATTCACTTGCGTTCACAGGCGGATCTGACGGACTGCAAATCGGCATTATGCAGATTGGAAGTGATCGCGGGCCAAACTTTCTTGGCGTAGCCTGCGGCGCAGCTCCGGCCTGGTCGCCCGACGGCCATTGGATCGCCTGTGCCGTTCGGAACGAGTCCGCCATCGTTCTGATCTCTCCGGACGGGAAGCAGTCGCGCAAAATTCCCAGCCCGGCTCGAACTGGCGCCCAGCAATTCGTCACTGTCTGGTCGCTCGACTCTTCGACGATTTATGTCGCCTCGTCCTTGAGCGATCCCGCTCGCCTGGACGCCATTGACGTGCGGACGGGCGCTGCCAGAAAGATAGCCGATCTAGGATCCAGTGTAAATTTCGAAATGCCGGTGAATTTCATGTTGGCTGGCAGCCTGGCGCCGGACGGAAAGAGCTTGGCGACAACGGCCGCTAAGACGAGTTCCGACATTTGGATTCTGGATGGCTTCACACTACCGAAGCGCCACTGGTTCGGCCGCTAAGTGCTCTTGACAACAAGGTCGAGGCCCGCGGCTTCGGCGAATACCCCAAAGTCGCGATCTCGCGTGAGGAGCGGAATTCCACGGTCAACACAAGTCTGAGCGATTAGTGCATCGCCGAGACGCGCTTTGCGTTTTTTGGCCAGGACCTTTGCTCGCAATGCGCCGGCTCGTTCCCAATAGCCAGTCTTAACCTCAATGAGCGGCACTTCGCAAAGCGTTTCCGCGATTTCCTCGAGGAGTTCGGGGTTGCTCAACACTTCAGTGAGCACAGCCGGCACCATCAGCACTTGCCGGTCCTCCAGCGCCTTATCGAGAAATTGGGTGTCGTCGCCTGGATCGCCTTGGAGGAAAGCGATCCAAGTGCTAGTATCGGCGGCAATCAACGATCGGCCTTCAATTCTTGCCAACTGAGGGCGAACTGATATTTGCCCCGCATCTGGCGTAGCCGATCATAGGCCTGAGACGCCGCAGCTAGTTGCAAGCCGGTACGGATGGTCTGGGTGACGCCCGCGCCGGTCGCTTGCTGGGCCTTTTCCAGAAGGTCCGCTGGTACTTCAATAGTGATTTTTCTAGTAGCTGGTCCCATAACACCCCCAGGATACCATAGTCGATACCAGTGTGCAATATGGTATTCTCGCGAGCTATTTAGAACCGAACGCCCGGAACAGCTTGCCCAGCGGATCGAAATAGCGGTCTACGACGCGTTCCTTCAATGGAATGATTGCATTATCGGTTATGGTGATGTTCTCCGGACAAACTTTCGTACAACACTTGGTGATGTTGCAATAGCCGATGCCGTCTTTCTGACGCAGATCCGGCACGCGATCCTCAGTATCGATGGGATTCATCTCCAGCTGCGCGGTGTAAATCAGAAAACGCGGCCCGATGAACTCGTCGAACTTTTGATGGTCACGCAGCACGTGGCAAACGTCCTGGCACAGGAAGCATTCGATGCATTTGCGGAATTCCTGCGGACGATCGACGTCGGCCTGAGCCATCCGCCAGGTTCCATCGGGAGCATCCGGCTTGCGAGTCTTCAGCTTCTTGATGCCCAGCTTCACCTTGAAATTCCAAGAGACGTCGGTGACCAGATCCTTGATCAGCGGAAAGGTCTTCATGGGCTGCACGGTCACGGGCTGATCGAGCGGCAGGGTGTTCAGGCGCGTCATGCACATCAGCTTGGGCATGCCGTTGATTTCGGCGGAGCACGAACCGCACTTGCCCGCTTTGCAGTTCCAGCGCACGGCGAGATCGTTGGCGTGCTCGGCCTGGATATGATGCACCGCATCCAGCACCACCATTCCCTCGGAGATTTCCGTCGTGTAGTCGCGGAACTGGCCGCCCGATTTGTCGCCGCGCCAGATTCGAAAAGTTGCCGTGCTCATGTCGTTCCCTCTACTTCATCTCTTCGATAATCTGCTTCTGCTCTTCAGTTATGGGCGGCAGCGGCTCCCGCTCCACCCGCATCGCGCCGTCCGGTCCTTTGCTAATCACAAAATTGAACGTTGCGTAGGCCGGATCCTTCTCCGGATAGTCGTCCCGAAAGTGCGCGCCCCGACTTTCCTTGCGCTCCAGGCCCGCGCGGGCGACCGCTTCCGAGACAGTGAGCAAATTGTTCAAATCGAGCGCCGTGTGCCAACCGGGATTGTACTCGCGATTACCAACGACACCCACCTTGCTTGCGCGCTGCTTGAGTTTCGCGATGCCGTCGAGAGCGCGCTCCATCTCTTCCTCGCGGCGGACGATGCCCACCAGATCCTGCATCAAGTCCTGCAGATCGTACTGGACCTGATACGGGCTCTCGCCTTGGCGTTCGAAGGGTTCGAGCGATTGCCGCGCCACTTCGTCCACCTGCGCATGGTCCACCGAACCGGCGGTATGATCCTTCGCGAACTTGGCCGCGAACTGGCCCGCGCGTTGGCCGAAAACCAGCAGATCGGAGAGCGAATTCCCGCCCAAGCGATTCGCGCCGTGCAATCCAGCCCCGCACTCTCCGGCGGCGAATAAGCCTTCGACGTCCGACATCTGCGTGTCGAAATCCACGCGCACGCCGCCCATCATATAGTGCATCGTGGGGCCGATCTCCATCGGCTCCTTGGTGATGTCCACGTCGCCGAGCTGCTTAAACTGGTGATACATGCTGGGCAGCTTCTTCTTGATGTGTTCAGCCGCATTGGGCAGCTTTTCCTTGATCCAGGCGATGTCCAGGAACACGCCGCCGTGCGGGCTGCCGCGGCCTTCGCGCACTTCGCGCACGATACAGCGCGCCACGTGGTCGCGCGTCAGCAGTTCGGGCGGGCGCCGCGCGTCCTTGTCGCCCTGGGTGTAGCGCCAGCCTTCTTCGGGAGTGTCGGCGGTCGAGCTCCTGTAGTTCGCCGGGATATCGGCGAACATGAAGCGCTTGCCCTGGTTGTTCAGCAGAATGCCGCCTTCGCCGCGCACGCCTTCGGTGACCAGGATTCCACGCACGCTGGGCGGCCAAACCATGCCGGTGGGATGGAACTGCACGAACTCCATGCCGAGCAGCGTGGCGCCCGCGTGGTACGCCAGCGAATGGCCGTCGCCGGTGTATTCCCAACTATTGCTCGTGATTTTATACGCGCGTCCAATTCCGCCGGTGGCCAGCACAACGGCTTTGGCATGAAACAGCTTGTAGCGGCCGCGCTCGCGGTCATACCCAAACGCCCCTACCACGCGTCCGGCATTCACCAGCAGCGTGATGATGGAGCACTCCATGTGAAAATCGATGCCCTGGTGGATGCCGTGATCTTGCAGCGTGCGGATCATCTCAAGACCCGTGCGATCGCCCACGTGGGCCAGACGCGGATAGCGGTGCCCGCCGAAATTGCGCTGGAGAATTTTGCCGTCCTTGGTGCGATCGAACAGCGCGCCCCAGGCTTCCAGCTCGTGCACGCGCGCCGGAGCCTCTTTCGCATGCAACTCGGCCATGCGCGGATAGTTCAGATACTGGCCGCCGCGCATCGTGTCCGCGAAATGCACGCGCCAGTTGTCGCGATCGTCCACGTTGCCCATGGAAGCCGCCATGCCGCCCTCCGCCATCACGGTGTGGGCTTTGCCGAGCAGCGATTTGCTCACCACTCCTACCTTGACACCCCCAGCAGACGCTTCGATGGCCGCGCGCAATCCGGCGCCGCCCGCGCCGATCACTAATACATCGTGTTCAAACGTTTGGTATTCCGCCGCCATTAGAGGATTCTCCAATCCGTCCAGATGCCCATGGAGCACATCCTTACGTACAGATCGGAGAAGGCGACCCAGAACAGGCTCATCCATGCAAACAGCATGTGATGGCGATTCATGCAGCTCACGCAGTCGTACATCTTTTTGCGGACTGGGCGGCGCGAGAGCACATCGAAGATTCCGCCCGTCAGGTGGCGGAGCGAATGACAGCTCAGCGTGTAGCTGCCAAGCAGGATGACGTTGACCAGCAGCACCAGCGTGCCCACGCCGATGCCGAACTTGCCGTCGAACCAGAGTCCTTTCCACACGTCGTGCGCCAGAAACACCAGGAACGCAAGCGCGAGATAAAGGAAGTAGCGGTGAATGTTTTGAATGATGAGCGGGAAGTAGCGCTCGCCGAGATACTTCTTACGAGGCTCGCCCACCGTGCAGTTAGGCGGATCGGCCCAGAAGGCTTTGTAATACGCGCCGCGGTAGTAATAACAAGTGATGCGAAAGCCGCCGGGCATCCACAAAACCAGCATGGCCGCGGTCACGAAGCCCGGCATCCAGGCGGGCATCGCGCCTAGCCATGAGTCCTCACCCGGATGGCCAAAGATCAGCGGCGAGTACATTGGCGAAAGATATCCGGCATAGCTGTAATGGTTGCCCTGCAAGGCGGCCCAACCGGAATAAACCAGGAAGCCTGCGAGGCCAAGAAAAGTGAACAGCGGATAAGCCCACCACGCGTCGCGCCTGGCTGTCTGCCCGAAGCGGCCACGCTCTACGGGAACGTCGATAGAAGACATGTGGAAGTTTCACGCTAACGAAACAGAAGCGGCGAAGTCAAGAGTCTGCAAGGGTATAGGATGGTTAGATCGGGTGGCGAAAAAGAAAAGCAAGGGGTATCACATCCCAACCGAGATCCGGCGGCTGGCGCGCGAGCGTGTGGGCGCCGTGCCGTCGCCCAAGCTGATCGTGCCCAAGAAGCAGCGCAAGAAACCCAAGCACAGGCGCCCGCCGGGCGAAGAGTCAGAATAAGCCCGCGTTTGAAATCAGTTGCTCTGGAACATCGCCGTCACGACCTTTAAAATCAGCGGGAGCACCCAGGCCGGCGTGATGGCGAAGAACGCTTTGCCCTTGGATGATTTGCCCAAATAGGCCAGGGCGAACGTAAGCACCACCAGATACCAAATCTCAAAAATCGAGAAAAAATTGACGACGCCGTACAACGCGCCGTGAATGTTTTGAAGAAAGATGTCGAGGCCGAAGGGGGGCGTGAGCTGCTCCTGCGAAGTGATTTCGTCGGCCTTGGCGTGAACTACGATGTAGGTCGCAATGTACTGCAGCGCTGGAATGAGCGCGCAAGCCGCCATGAGCGAGAAAATATCGCGGAATTTGGCGCGCAGGCCCGCCATGGACGCCATTGCACTCACTAACCAGGCAAACAGCGCCAGGAGCGCGATGACGATCACCGGCGTAGCTGGGACGCTGAATTGGGTAATGACATGGGTGATGTTCCTGGCCCGCTCGGCTTGCTCGACGGGTAAGTTTTGCTGCGTCATCTGCTGGCTGAGCCTCAAATCCACCACCGACAACGTGTAGGGGAGCATCAGGTAGCCGAACACCACATAAATGATGCTTAACAGGATCACGGGCCAAAGCCAAGACAGCGGAGCCGGAACGCGTTTGGCCGCGCCGGCCGGGTCCACAAAAACATTCAGCATCCCGACGACGCCGTCGCCCACGCCAAGCTTCTGTTCTTGAATGCCTAATTTCGTCTCTTCCATATCACCTCCGGTGGCGAACCTGAGCTCCAGAAGATTATACCTTTTGGTGTATGCTGTGAGTTCCCAGATGGATCAGGAGAAAGTGGAGGGAAAATGAGAACCTTTCCGGCCGTAGCAGCTTTGCTGGTCCTGGGGCCGGTCGGCTTCGCTCAAACCAGCGCCCCTGCCGACGCCCGGGTTTCCAATAGCCACATCCATTTGTTCACCAAGGACCCGGAGGTTCAGCGGCATTTCTGGGTAGACGTTATGGGCGCGACGGCGGGCAAGATGGGACCGGATCGGGACATGTACACGCTTCCGAAGGTTCTGGTGATCGTCGATAAGGGCAACCCGACGGCCGGCACCGAGGGCTCCATCGTCAATCACGTCGGCTTCAAAGTACGCGATATGAAGGACATTCTGGACAAAGTGGCGGCGCAGCATTTTACGATTCAAGTAAAGAATCCGCCCGAGAATCCCAAGCAGGCGTTTTTTCTGGGCCCGGATGATCTACGTATCGAGCTGCTGGCGGACGACAAGCTGACAACGGTCTCCGAGAACCACCAGGTCCATTTCTTCACGCCCGACGTCGACGCCATGCAGAAATGGTACGTCTCAAACTTCGGCGCTACGCCCGTCGCGTTCGGCGCAGGTAAGGTGAAGCTGGCAACGCTTCCGAACGTCAATCTGATCTTCAGTCCCACCGATACGCCCGTGACTGGCACCAAGGGCCGGGCGCTCGATCACATTGGTTTCGAGGTGAAGGACCTGGAAGATTTCACTAAAACCCTGGAGGCGAACGGCGTGAAGCTGGACACGCCTTACCGCAAGATTCCGCAAATGGGTTTTGCCGTAGCATTCCTGACCGATCCATGGGGCACGCGCATCGAACTAACCGAGCGGTCTACGTCATTGGGGCAAGGCCCGAACGCCGCGCAAAAATAGGCATTGTCAGTCGATTCAGAACCCGACGATCCGGTACTCCAGACGGGGCCTCAACGAGGACGAAAGTTCTATGTAGCTTTGGCCTGCTATGCCGCCATCGCGGTACTTGCGGCCCTAACACTGGATGGCAAATTTCGCTGGGCGGTTTGGGTCTTCCTGGCTGGGCTGGCGCTGAAGACGTACATCGCCACACTGCAAAAGCCCTAGGCCCCTCTATTGAGATGCTCTGAAGCTGTGCTGAAATCCGGCCGATAGGGGAGTAGGACAGCTGGAAGCTATGTTCCATTTTGGAACGCGAGTTCCATTTCGGCATTCCCGCATAGCCAGTACGTTCCAGAACGAACAGCGGATTGTCGGCCGCGCACTTAGTACCTCTGACTCATTGCCTCTCGAACAGGCTATTGCACTGGGTTGCATCTCATTGAGTCGTAGAATCCAAGCGCTCTAGGGTCCTAGAAAACGTCTCAACAGAACGCCGCAATTTCCCTTAGTCCATCTATGGCGACAGGCTTGCACCTAGAGGGACGTCAAGCCAAGCCGAGCGTGACAAAAAACTAAGGCAAAAAAGGGACCTGAGAATGAAGACCAAGACTGTTGCGACGAATCAAGCCACCAAGATCCAGAGCATCAAGATCCAGAGCATCAAGATCCAGAGCATCAAGATCCAAGCCCCCAAGCTCCAAGCCCCTAAGCTCCACGGCACCAAACTCCACACGAACAGAATGCAAGCCACGAAGATGCAAGCGGCTAAAACCGCGCGCCGCGATCGCATCGTGCTGGAGCACTTGCCGCTGGTGAAAGCGATCGCCATCCGCGTGCACGAAAACCTTCCGGTGCATGTGGACCTGGATGATCTGGTTCACGCCGGAGTGCTCGGCCTGTTCGATGCGGCCGGCAAATTCAACCCGGAGAAACAAGTCGCCTTCTCCAGCTACGCAAAACATCGCATTAAGGGCGCGATTCTCGATAGCTTACGCCAGCTGGATTGGGCTTCACGCGACCTGCGCCGCCGCCACAAACAAGTGGAAGCCGCCACGCGTGAACTCTCGGCTACGCTACAGCGCACGCCTACAGAGTCCGAAGTCGCACAAAAGCTCGGCATCGAGGTGGAGCGCTGGCGCCAGATGATGGTGGACCTCAGAAGCGTCGGCTTGATCTCGGCCTCCTCGCGCGCCGCCGAGCACGACGACCTGCCCGCACCGGATTTCCCCAGCAAACCTGAAACACAGCCCGACAATATGTGCTCGCGCCAGCAAATGCGCTCGGTTCTGGGCGTCGCCATGAAGACGCTACCGGAGCGGTATCAAAAGGTCGTGTTCCTGTACTACACCAACGAAATGACGATGAAGGAGATCGGCGGCATTCTGGGAATCAACGAAAGCCGCGTCTCGCAGATCCACAAGTCCGCGTTAGAGAAGATGCAGGTGGTTCTGCAAGCCAACGGAATCGATTCCGTCCGCGCCTTCTGAACCGCGCGAGTCAGCAAGGGGAAGCGATTTTATCGACGCTTGGCCTTGATCCGAATCGGCGTTCCTTCAAACCCGAACCGCTTCCGCAGCTGATTGATGATGAATCGCTCGCTTGAAAAGTGCAGATCCTTGGCCTTGTCGGTGAACACCACAAAGGTCGGAGGCCGCACCGAGCCCTGGGTCATGTAGTAGATCTTCATATTGCGGTCGAACTCCAGGGTCGAGACGAATCGGTTCAGATCGCCCGTGGTTACCCGCTTCGAAGCTGCCTCATATGAGTCGCTAATCATGCGAAACAGTCCCGGGACGCCCGCACCGGTCTTAGCTGAGACAAAGGCGATGGGCGCGTATTCGAGAAACTTCAGCTCATCGCGAATCTCTTCGGTAAATTTGCGCTTGCCCTTCTCGCCGGCGACGTCCCACTTGTTGACGCAGAGAATTAGCGCGCGGCCTTCCTCGTGCGCATACCCCGCGATGGTGGCGTCCAGCGCCTGCACCTTTTCCGTCGCGTCCAACACCAGCAACACGACATTGGCCATGCGGATATGGCGGCGCGCCATCACCACGCTCATCTTTTCGGCCATCAGCTTGGTTTTGCCTTTGCGCCGGATGCCGGCCGTGTCGACGAAAACGAACTCCACGCCGTCGTGCACCAAGCTTTGATCCACGGCATCGCGCGTTGTCCCCGCCACGGCCGACACGATCGACCGTTCCTCCCCCACCAGCGTATTCAGCAGCGTTGATTTACCAACGTTCGGCCGGCCGATGATTGCAACTTTAATGGGCCGCTTCTCTGGCTGCGGCGCGGGCTCGCGAGCATCCACCGGGAACCCAGCGGTCACGTGCTCTAGCAGGTCGTCGAACCCGATGCGGTGCTCGGCCGAAATCGGAAACAGATCGGAAAACCCGAGCGAATGAAATTCATGCGCCAGCCCCTCGCGCACCGTCGCATCGATCTTGTTCACCGCTAGCGTGACCGGCTTGCCGAGCTTCCGCAGCACTTTCGCCAAGTCCCGATCGGCCCCTGTAATCTCGGTCCTGCCATCGATCAGGAAAATGATTTGCGCGGCTCGGTCCAGCGCCACCCGCGCCTGCTTCAGAATCTGGCTGGGGATCATTTCGGCGTCATTGGGGATGATGCCGCCGGTGTCGATCAGCACGAAAGGCCGACCCAGGTACGAAGCCTCGCCATGGATGCGATCGCGCGTAATGCCCGGCTCGTCGCCGACAATGGACCGCCGCTGCCCGATAATCGCGTTGAAAAGAGTCGACTTACCAACGTTCGGCCGCCCGACGATCACCACCACCGGCAACGTAGTTTCGGCCAAAGTGTCTGGGCGTGCGACGATGGTAGTATCTGAATGCAACCTGAAGTCCTTAGTCCCACTACCGATCATAGCGAAGCCCGGCAGCATAATCGCCTCACGCGCAATATCGCGATCATCGCGCACGTCGATCACGGCAAGACCACGCTGGTGGACGCCATGCTGAACCAAAGCGGACTTTTCCGCGAAAACGAGCATCACGTCGAGCGCATGATGGATTCCAACGAACTGGAACGCGAGCGCGGCATCACCATTCTGGCGAAGACCACCGGCGTACGCTATCACGGCATCAAGATCAACATTGTCGATACGCCCGGCCACAGCGACTTCGGCGGCGAAGTGGAGCGCGCGTTAAAAATCGTGGATGGCGTCATGCTGCTGGTGGATGCGAGTGAAGGCCCGCTGCCGCAGACCCGCTACGTGCTCATGAAGGCGCTCGAAGCCAAGCTCCCTCCGATTCTCGTGATCAACAAGATCGACCGGCCGGATGCGCGGATTCCGGAGGTGCTGAACGAAGTCTACGACTTGTTTATCGACCTCGACGCCGAGGAGGATCAACTCGACTTTCCCGTGATCTACACCAATGCCAAAGCGGGCATCGCGAAGCTGACCATGGAGGACGAATCGACCGATCTGCGTCCGCTCTTCGAAACGATCCTGAAGCATATCCCGCAGCCGGCCGGGAATCCCGATGCCGCGCTTCAGCTTTTGGTGGCCAATCTCGATTACAGCGACTACCTCGGACGCCTGGCAATCGGCCGCGTGTTTTCCGGCATTCTTAGATATGGCGATGAGGTCGCGATCGCCAAGCTCGACGGCTCCTTAGAGAAAACACGCATCACCAAGCTTTATTCCTTCGAGGGATTGAAGCGCGTGGATGAGACCATCGGATATCCGGGCGACGTTCTTGCGATTGCCGGCGTGGAGGGCATCACCATCGGCGAGACCGTCACCAGCGTCGAGAATCCAAGTCCGCTTCCGCACATTCAGATCGACGAACCCACCATTGCGATGACGTTCACCATCAATACTTCGCCGTTCTCGGGGCGTGAGGGACAGTTCGTCACTTCGCGCAATCTGCGCGACCGGCTGGATAAGGAACTGCTGACCAACGTCTCGATTCGCGTCGAAGAAGCCGGCGGACCGGATGCCTATAAGGTGATGGGGCGTGGCGAGCTGCAACTCGCCATCATTATCGAGATGATGCGCCGCGAGGGCTTCGAGATGATGGTGGGCAAGCCAGAGATCCTGACGAAGAACATCAACGGCAAGGTGCACGAGCCTCTCGAACTGCTGGTGATCGACTGTCCGGAGACCTACATCGGCGTCGTCATCGAAAAGCTAGGGCAGCGCAAAGGCAAAATGATCAAGATGGTGAATCACGGGTCGGGCCGCGTGCGTCTAGAGTTTCACGTGCCATCGCGCGGGCTGATCGGGCTGCGCAGCGAGATGATGACCGACACGCGCGGCACGGCCATCATGAACACGCTGTTCCACAGCTACATCGAATGGCAGGGCGACATTCCGTCACGGCCCACCGGATCGCTGGTAGCGGATCGCGCGGGCAAGACCACCGGCAACGCGATCTTCAATCTGCAAGAGCGGGGCGAAATCTTCGTTAGCCCGGGCACCGAGGTTTACGAGGGCATGATTGTTGGCGAAAACGCCCGCGATGCCGACTTGAACGTCAACATCGTCAAGGAAAAGAAGCTGACCAACATGCGCGCGTCAACGGCCGATGAAGCCATTCGTCTGGTACCGCCGCGCCTTCTGAACCTGGAGCAGGCCATCGAGTTCATTCGTGACGACGAGTTCGTGGAAGTGACGCCGCAGTCCATTCGCCTGCGCAAGAAGATCCTGAAAGCCAACCAGCGGTGATTTTGTGGAGCAGATTGGGGAACGCAAGGTTCGAACAAAGAACGGATCGATCGCCTGGAGAGAAGCGCCTAGTCTTCTGGAAATCTGAACGTGGCACGAAGCTTGGCTGGCCAACCAAGCAGCCTTGAGGACTTTTATGTGGCCCACGGGATCTGCTCGCGCTGTTCTGGCCACGGCGGCGAGATGACCGGCTGGAGTGATCCATCCGCGCTATTAGTTGTGGCGCAAGCTTCAGCTTGCCGCGTTCACACTCATGTGAACGCTCGGCTGGGGCTGAATAAGGTGCTAAAATAGGCACCATGCGCGCCTCGGACGTCAAGCCAATCACTTACATGAAGACTCATTCCGCTGAACTCGTCGCGTCGGTCAACAAGAAGCGGAGCCCGGTCGTCATCACCCAGAACGGCGAACCGCGGGCCGTAGTGATGGATATAGAAAGCTATGAACGAACCCAAGATGCGTTCATGTTGTTAAAGCTGATTGCCCAATCCGAAGGAGATCTGAGAAAAGGGAGATGGCTTTCACAATCGCAGATGGCGGCTGAACTACGAAAGAGGCTGGGTGATTGAAGCGCCTGCCGGTTCGATGGGCTCAAGCAGCGTCACTCGACATAATCGAAATTATTGAATTCATTCAGCGGGGCGGGCCGGAGGCCGCTCGAAAGCATGGCCATACCTTTCTAACGGAAGCTTCCCGGCTGCGCCGCAATCCGCGGCAAGGGAAAGTCGTGCCGGAACTCCTGGAAAAGGGCATCGCGGACTACAGGCAGGTGATTGTCTCCGCCTATCGCCTGATCTACGCAGTGCGAACTGACCACATTGATGTTGTCGCTGTTATTGATGGAAGGCGCGATGTTCATGCCGCAGTTTTTCAGCGTCTCATCCGCTAAAAACGACGCTATTGCAGCTTCGTCTTCAACAGCTCATTCACCGCCGCTGGATTCGCCTGCCCTTTGCTCAGCTTCATCACCTGCCCCACCAGGTACCCGATCACGCCGGTCTTCCCCGCCTTGTACTGCTCCACTTGCTTTGGACTCGCGGCGATTACTTCGTCCACGATCTTCTCCAGCGCGCCGGTATCGCTGATCTGGCGCAGCCCTTCGCGGTCGATGATTTTATCCGGCGATTCACCGGTCTCGTACATTTTCTCCAAGATATGCTTGGCCATCTTACCGCTGATCTCGCCCTCCTTTATCTTGCGTACCAGCGTTCCGGTTCCCTGGGGCGTGATTCGGTCAAGGGCATCCGGCATCCCCATCAGCTCACTCGTCACAAAGTTTGCGGTCCCGATGAAATCGCCGGAGATCGCGGCGGCTTGCTCATAATGTTCGCTCCAGCGCCGTGAAGCTGTCACCACCTGCACCTGGTAATCGCTGAGGCCCTTGCGCAGGAACTCCTCGCGCTTTTCCGAAGGTAACTTCGGCATCGACGACTCGATTTCCTCCAGCCAAGCCTCGCTCACGCGCAACGGCACCAGATCCGGTTCTGGAAAATAGCGATAGTCATGCGCGTGTTCCTTGCTGCGCATTCCGACGGTCTCACCGGTCGCGACGTTGTACAGCCGCGTCTCCTGCTCCACCCGGCCGCCGCTCTCGATCACGGCCACCTGCCGCGCGATCTCATAATCCAGCGCCATTTTCGCGAAGCGGAACGAATTCAGGTTCTTCACCTCAGCCTTGGTCCCGAACTTCTCCGCGCCCTTCAAGCGTACGGAAACATTCGCGTCGCAGCGCAGTTGCCCCTTCTCCATGTCGCACCCGGAGACGCCCACGTACTGCATGATCTGCTTCAGCTCAGTCAGGTACTCGTGCGCCTCGTCCGACGATCGGATGTCCGGCTCGCTCACAATCTCGATCAACGGCGTGCCGCTGCGATTCAAATCCACATAGGTGTAACGATCGGAATCCTTGAAGCCGTCGTGGATGCTCTTGCCCGCGTCGTCTTCCAAGTGAATGCGCGTGATTCCGATGCGCTTCTTCATTCCATCCACCAACGCTTCCAGCCAACCGTGCTCAGCTAGTGGCTGGTCATATTGCGAGATCTGATAACCCTTGGGCAGGTCTGGATAGAAGTAGTTCTTGCGAGCGAATCGCGAAAATGCATTAACGCGGCAGTGCGTGGCGAGCGCGGCTTGGATGGCCATCTCCACCGCGCGGCGGTTTAAGACCGGCAAGGCTCCCGGCAATCCCAGGCACACCGGGCATACGTTGGTATTCGGAGGTGCGCCGAAGCCGTTGGGACAGCCGCAGAAGATCTTGGTGCGCGTATTGAGCTGGACGTGCACCTCGAGGCCGATTACCGGCTCGTACTTGCCGATCTCTTCCGGCGTAGCTATCGCCTGAGCACTGGAGGACATGCTCCATTATAAAAAAGAGCCACGGTATAAAAATCCTCGGGCGTTATTGCTTTTGGCTAGACAACGACGCCGTTCCGAGCAGCCCGCCCAGGCCCATGGTTTCCACCGCGCTCGAAGGCACGATCACCATCGAGCCTTTCTCTTTGATCGCCTCGTACAGCATGTTCATCGCGCGCAAATGCAGCGCCACGGGATTGTTGATGTAGACGGTTGAGGCCTCTGCAAATTTGCCCGAGATGTCCGTCTCAGCCGTGCCCAGAATGATGCGGGCCTGCCGTTCGCGTTCGGCCTGCGCCTGCCGCGACATCGCGTCTTCAAGCGCTTGTGGAATGTGCACATCGCGGATCTCCACCGATTGCACGGTGATGCCCCACGGATTGGTCTTCTCATCCAAAATACGCTGCAGCTCGCGGCCCAGGGTCTCGCGTTCGGTGATCATTTGCGCCAGATCGTGCCGCCCGATCGATTCGCGCAGCGCCGTCTGCGCGCTCATCAAAATGGCTTCGCTGAAATTGACCACCTCGAGGATCGATTTCTCGGCGTTCCATACCAGCCAGAACACGATGGCGTCGACGTTCACCGGCACGGTATCGCGCGTGAGCGCGGATTCGGCGCTTACTGCCACCACGCGAACGCGCTGATCCACGTAAAGGCTAATCCTGTCAATGACCGGAATGATGAAGAAAATCCCCGGGCCACGCAAGCCGATGTAGCGGCCCAACCGCAACACCGCGGCCTTCTCCCATTGCTCGGCCACGCGAATGGCGAACAGGAAATAGAGCCCGATCACAATGCCACCCGCGGCCGGAACGGGATTGCCGAACCGGGCGGCGGCCCCGGCGCCCAGAGCGGTACAAACGAAGAATACGGCTGCGCCCACCGCGCTGATTTGAACCTTGGGCGGTGAAATCCTGGGTGTGCGTACGCCAGTCAACTGGATCATAGTTCAGGTCCTCCTCTCAGACTCGGGGTTCATTTCGCTTAGGTAACTGACAATCTCCGACAACGCGATTCCTTCCGCACCCGCGCGGGCCAGCAGCTCGCCCACCAATTGCCCCACGCGGCGCTGGCGTTCCAGCAGGTCAACAGGCGGCTTCTTATCGGTCACGAACGTGCCTGTGCCCTGCTGCGTCGCCAGGATCTCGCGGATTTCCAGCTCCCGATAGGCGCGAACTACCGTATTGGGATTGATCGCAAGATCGACCGCAAGCTGCCGTACGGTGGGCAGTTGATCGCCGGCCCGCAGCTTGGCAGCCGCAATGGCGCCCAACACCTGATCGATGATTTGGCGGTAAACCGGAACGCCGCTGCGCGGGTCAAGGACGAACTGGAACCGTTGTTCGGATTGAAGAGCTACAGGCAAATCACAGTGTACTATTTAACTAGTACATTGTCAAGGGACTAAGGAGTGATTAAGAATCCTAAGTGAAATTCGTCGTAAACTTCTGAGCCGGAATGACGTTTAATAGTCATAGGCTCATGAAAACTGGCGGTTCTTTCCTGGCCCCGACCCTCTGCGGCATCCTGCTCGCTTTCTCAGCAGCCGCCAGCGGTAAACCTCCCAAGCCAGCGGATCCAGCCAAGCTGCAAGCCAAGCTGTTCCAAAAAAAGCTCTCGAAAGACGATCAGATCCTGCACGCTCTGGATCGCCTGACTTTCGGGCCGCGGCCCGGCGATGTTGAACGGGTGAAGCGGATGGGCCTCAAGAAATGGCTGGATCAGCAGCTTCATCCCGAGCGCTTACCTGAAAATCCGGTACTCGAAGACCAGCTCCGGGCGCTGGAATCGCTGCGGATGTCGCCGCTCGAAACGCTGCAGCATTATCCCTCGCAGCAGATGATAAAGGCCATCGCGAACGGCAAGCAGCCGATGCCGGACGATTTGCTGCTGCGGGCCAGCGTAGAACGGCTGATCACACGGTACAAAGTGAAGTTGGCCGAAGTTGCGGGGCAGGCCGCGCCTCCGCCGGACGCCAACGCCGAGCTGGAGCCGGTGCGCGCGCTCGATGCGGTGCTGACTCCGGCAGAGCTGGAAACTGTTCGCAACGGTAATGCGGAGAAAAAACGCGCGCTGCTCGAATCGATGCCCCAGGAACGTATTGAGGACATGCTGATCGCGATGACGCGGAACGAGCGCCTGAAACTTTTCGGCCCCGCGTCTATCACCGTCCGGCGCGAGATCATGTTGCTGAACGGTCCCCAGCAGGTGGTGGCTTACGATCTCCTCGATTCGAAGATGCTGCGAGCCATCGAGAGCCCGGGCCAGCTGGCTGAAGAGCTGGACGACTTTTGGTTCAACCACTTTAACGTTTACTACGAGAAGGGCTCCGACCGGTTCCTGATCCCACAGTACGAACGCGAGGCCATCCGCCCGCATGTGCTCGGCCATTTCCGCGATCTGTTGGAAGCCACTGCCAAGAGTCCAGCCATGCTTTTCTTCCTGGACAATTTCGAATCCGTCCGAGCCGACCTGGACGCCAACAACAAAAAGCGCAAGGTAAAGCGCGGCCTGAATGAAAATTACGGGCGCGAACTGATGGAGCTGCACACGCTCGGCGTGAACGGCGGCTACACGCAGAAAGACGTCACGGAAGTGGCGCGCTGCTTCACCGGATGGACTATCAAGGATCCCAAGCGCGACGGCGGCTTCTTCTACGACGACAAACTGCACGACAGGGGCGAGAAGATCGTGCTGGGCCATGTGATCGCGGCCGGCGGCGGTATCGAGGATGGCGAACAGGTGCTCGATATTCTCGCCGCGCATCCGGCCACGGCGCACTTCATTTCCAAGGAGCTGGCCGAGCGCTTTGTGGCGGACAATCCTCCCGAAGCGCTGGTGAACAGAATGGCGCAGGCCTTCCTATCCACCAATGGCAGCATTCGCGAAGTGATGAAGACGATGCTGAATTCGAAAGAATTCTGGTCGGAGGGCGCGTACCGGGCCAAACTGAAATCGCCCTTCGAAATGGTGGCCAGCTCGGCGCGCGCGTTGGATGCACGCGTTATAGACGGATGGGCGCTCGCGAATCAAGTGGGGACGCTGGGCGAGCCGCTGTACCGCAAGCTCGAGCCGACCGGCTATTCCAACCTGAGCTCGGAATGGGTCAACTCCGCCGCCCTGCTGGGACGCATGAACTTTGCGCTGCAGCTTGCGCAAAACCACGTGGAAAGCGTTAAAGTGGACGTGTCGCGGTTTGGAGACGATCCAAGCGCGGTGGCCAAGATCCTGATGTTCCGCGCGATGTCACCGCAAACGCGGGCGGCGATTGACAAAGCTTTGGAAGATAAAAAGCAGAAGAATCCCGCGCTGGTTGCCGCTTTGGTAATCGGATCGCCGGATTTCCAGAAGAGGTAATAGAGAAATGCCATCCAGACGCGTATTCCTCAAGGGTTCGGCTCTCGCGATGTTCGGCGTCGGCTCCCTGCCGGCCTGGCTATCGCGCTCCTGCTTCGCCGCCGAAAGCTCCAGTGGCGCCCGCAAGAAAATTCTGGTGGCCATCTTCCAGCGGGGCGCAGTGGACGGATTGAACATGGTGGTTCCGTTTGGAGAACCGCGCTATTACGCGCTACGTCCCTCCATCGCGATTCCAAAACCGGATGGCACGCCGAACTCGGCCGTCGATCTGGATGGATTCTTCGGTCTGCATCCGGCGCTTGCGCCACTAAAGCCGATGTATGACGCACAACATCTGGCCATCGTGGACGCCGTAGGTTCTCCCGATCCCACGCGCTCCCATTTCGACGCGCAAGACTTCATGGAATCCGGCACGCCGGGATACAAAGGCGCCCCGGACGGCTGGTTGAATAGGGCACTGCCGATACAATCCGGTCCCGCATCTCCATTGCGCGCCGTCAGCCTCGGCGATAGTCTCGCGCGCACCCTGCGGGGGCACAATGACGCCGTCGCCGTGCGGAGTCTGAAGGATTTTCAGGTGCATGACGCCGGTGGGGCCGCCACGTTCGAGAGCATGTACGAGAATTCGCGCGACACCATGTTGCACGGGACCGGGAAGGAAACATTCAACGCGGTCCGGATGATGCAGTCCATCCAAAAGCAGACTTATGTGCCGGCGAATGGCGCGAATTATCCCAATGGCGGCTTCGGAAAGAACTTGCAGCAGATCGCGCAACTGATCAAGGCCAACGTGGGCGTTGAAGTAGCTTTCGCCGACATCGGCGGGTGGGACACGCACGTGAACGAGGTAGGCGGGCAGCCTACCAACGGCCAGCTTGCCAATAATCTGGGTCAATTTGGACAGGCGCTGGCAGCGTTTTATCAGGATTTGGGCGACCGCATGGAAGACGTGACGCTGGTCAGCATGTCCGAGTTCGGCCGCACCGTCAAAGAGAATGGCGATCGCGGGACCGATCATGGCCACGCCAATGTGATGTTCGTTCTGGGCGGAGACGTACGCGGCGGCAAGATTTATGGCGAGTGGCCGGGCCTGCAGGAAGAGCAGCTCTATGACGGACGGGATCTGGCGCTCACCACCGATTTTCGCGACGTCCTGGGGGAACTGGTGGCAAGGCACTTGGGCAATTCCAACTTGAAATCCGTGTTCCCCGGCTACGAAGGGCTGAAGTTTCGCGGGCTGTTGGCTTAGTAAGGAAGACCGGCTTGCTCACGCGCGCGGCTCAGCGGACCCTTAGACGCTCAGATAGACAAATCGCGCGATGAACAGGATGGTCAGCGCGTACACCAGCCAGCTCACATCGCGAAACTCGCCGCGCGCGAGTTTCAGCAACGTGTAGGCTGTGAATCCAAACGCCAATCCATTTGCGATGCTGAATGTGAGCGGGATGGTCACGACGATCAGAAAAGCCGAAATTGCGACCACCGGGTCCCCCCAAGGAATTTCAGCAGCGTGCCCGATCATCAGCGATCCGACCACGATCAGCGCCGGCGCCGTGGCTGCGTTCGGAATTGCTCCGGCCACTGGTGCGATGAAGAGCGAGATGAAAAACAGCAACCCCGTTACGATGGCCGTCACTCCCGTGCGTCCGCCGGCCACCACTCCCGCCGCGCTCTCGATGTAGCTGGTTACCGTGGACGTTCCGGCCAGCGATCCCGCGATAGTGGCAGCCGCGTCGGAATAAAGAATGCGGTTGATCCTCGGAATTTGATTCCGCTCATCGAACAACCGCGCTTGCTTGCCCACCGCGACCAGAGTGCCGATATTGTCGAACAGATCGACAAACAAAAACACGAAGACGATCTCGGCCAAGCCGAAGCGCACCGCTCCTCGAATATCCAAGTGCAGCGCCGTTGCGGTGATGTCGTGAAACGAATACGGCTGCGGCTGCCAGCGCACCAGGCCGAAGATCGCGCCCAGAGCCATGGTGCAGAGCATCCCCAGCAGAATCGCTCCGGGTATGCGCCGCACCATAAACGAGGCGATCAGAAGCAATCCAACCAGAGCCAGCAACGTCTCCGGATTTCGCAGATTGCCCATCGTCACCAGCGTCGACGGACTGGCGACGATGATCCCGGCGTTGCGCAAACCAATCAACGCGATGAACAGGCCAATGCCGACCGCCACCGCGGCGTACAACTCGAACGGGATCGCCGAGACGATCATCCGACGCACGCCCACGGCGGTCAGCAGCAGGAACGCCACTCCGGACAGGAACACTGCGCCGAGCGCCGTCTGCCAGGGCACGCCCAGTCCTTTTACGACCGTGTAGGTGAAGTACGCGTTGAGCCCCATGCCAGGCGCCAGCGCGATAGGATAGCGCGCCAGCACGCCCATCAGCACGCTGCCGAACGCGGCGCACAAGCAGGTGGCGGCAATCACGGCGGTAAGCGGCATGCCGGTCTCGTGTAGGATGGCCGGATTCACGAAGATGATGTACGCCATGGTGACGAAGGTCGTCGACCCAGCCAGAATCTCGGTGCGCCAGTTGGCGCCGAGTTCGCGAAATTCGAAGTACCGCTCCAGGCGCGCTTTCATGAGGATCATCAATTCTAACGCGCCCGCCGCCCTTTACTTTAGCGGCACGATACACTGAAAACGTGCTCATCGTTATGCGCGCACAGGCCACGGAGCAGGACATCGCTCAGGTTTGCGCCAGAATTCAAAGCCTCGGATTCCGCGCCCATGTGATGCCCGGCGCCGAGCGCACTGCCGTCGGCATCACCGGCAATCACGGTCCGGTGCCGGCCGAAGAATTCGAAGGCCTCCCGGGTGTCGCGGAAGCCATTCCGGTTTCAAAACCTTACAAGCTGGTAAGCCGCGAGGTGAAGCCCGACAATACGATCGTGGTTGTGGCCGGCGTCGAAGTGGGCGGCGCGGAATTGGCCTTGTGCGCGGGTCCCTGCGCGGTGGAGAGCCGCGAACAGATTCTGGAATCGGCCCGGGCAGTGAAAGCCGCGGGCGGTGGCTTGCTGCGCGGCGGAGCTTATAAGCCGCGCACGTCGCCGTATGCCTTTCAGGGCCTGGGCGAAGAAGGATTGCGCTATCTGGCGGATGCCCGCGCAGAGACAGGGCTCGGCATTGTCACCGAAGCCATCGACGTCGAGACCTTCGATCTGGTCGAGGAGTATGCCGACTGCATCCAAATCGGCGCGCGCAACATGCAGAATTTCTCGCTGCTGCGCCGTGCCGGCCGCGCCCGCAAGCCGATCCTGCTGAAGCGGGGAATGTCTTCCACGCTCGAAGAATTTCTGATGGCCGCCGAATACGTTCTGTCCGAAGGCAACTATCAGGTGATTTTATGCGAGCGAGGCGTGCGGACCTTTACCGATCATACGCGCAACACGCTGGATCTGAGCGTGGTCCCGGCCGTGCAGCGGCTCAGCCACTTGCCCATCATTGTCGATCCGAGCCACGGTACCGGCAAGCGCGACAAAGTTCATCCCATGGCGCTAGCGGCGGTAGCGGCAGGCGCTTCAGGACTGATTGTAGAGGTTCATCCAAACCCCGACCGCGCGCTATCCGACGGTTACCAGTCGCTGTTTCCGGATCAATTCCGCGAGCTGGCGAATGAATGTCGCGCGATTGCGGACCTGCTGAGTAAACGAAGACTAGTCGCTGTTTGACTTGTCGCTGCTCGCGGCGGGCTTCGATTCGCTCTTCGTCTCGGTCTTCGCGACGGGCTCGCTCTTGCTCGAGGACTCGGATTTCTCCGACGACTCAGATTTCCCTGAGTCGGACTTACCCTCGCTCTT
>Ga0302324_100002181_pt1 | contig 46140 bp, 49 predicted proteins | sample Palsa_T0_1_FD_201949 | JGI IMG/M metagenome (GOLD analysis project Ga0302324, IMG submission 201949) | Peat permafrost microbial communities from Stordalen Mire near Abisko, Sweden - Palsa_T0_1 | ecosystem: Environmental > Terrestrial > Soil > Palsa > Peat permafrost | place: Sweden: Abisko... | reverse complement strand
GGATCTAAAGCATGTAGAACTTCATATGCTGAATGCCGGTCATTTCGCGCTGGAAACTAACGCGTCGGAAATTGCAGGCCGAATTCTCGGTTTTCTGGCATTGCGAGAATAATCGGATCAGCCAATCTGTCCGCGTTGCCTCAAGAAGAATGTTACTGGATTGGGTTGTTGCCTCACCTGAAATGTTACCGATGAGCGTCTGTCACCATGTCGTCTTCCAACCTGGGAGGCGCTATGGACAGGAAGATGACTCACAGCGTGCGGGCTGAACTTGCCGACGCGATCCGCGTGCGATATCGGTTGGCTACAGGCAAGCAAAAGCGTAAAATGCTGGACGAGTTCGTTGCCAGCACCGGCTATCACGAGAAGTCGGCGATCCGGGTACTGAACGGTCAACCGGTCACAAATCGCCGCCAGACACGCAACCGTCCATCGCTTTACGACGAGGCAGCCCGCGGCGCCCTGATCGTGTTGTGGGAGGCTTCTGATCGAGTCTGCGGCAAGCGCCTGAAGGCCTTGTTGCCGATTTTGCTGCCCGCTTTGGAGCGCAACGGGCACTTGTGGCTCGATGAGACGATCCGCGAAAAGATACTGGCGATGAGTGCAGCGACGATCGACCGACTACTGCGCTCGCCGCGCTCCGTGACCCGCTCAAAGAAGCGTCGCCGCATCGGCCTCGCCTTGATTTGCGTGCCAAAAGTGCCGGTCGGAAATGCCGTAGAGTGCGATCACCATAACTATCGGAAATCACTGTGTTTCCTGTTCACTCAAAAACACCTATTATTCCTGCAGAAATCGTGCACATTATGCTGATCCAAAAGGATGTCATCAGCACTATTTTTCTCGGGAAATTTCGATGTTTTCCACGGAACAGAACCTCAGCCACAGTCAATGACTTGCGAGGACGGCATTCGTAGCGCTCGGGAAAAACACTGTGTCTCTACCGGCACTTTTGGCACGAAAATCAAGCCTACCCCCATATCGAGGAACCAGCCACCGTGTTCGAGCCCCTGCGATAATTCTGGCGCGCCTCCGCCTAAGCTTGCGCACAATCAGCATCGACCCTCGCGTGCGCCAGGCAGCTTGGCCTAAACCCAACAGTCGTGTCACCAGCCGCCACTTGAACCTTTCGATTGTCTGTCAGCAAAGTGCCCACGATGCCGCCATTGACGAGCGGCCGCTGCTGGGCTCCGCGATTGCGGCGCTCAAACTGGATCGTGGCAACATACGCAAATCTTGTTCCCTTCTAGATCTCTAAAATAGCCACCGTAGTAATTAGGGTGATAGTGAGGTCTTAATCCGGGCGCGCCCTCGCTTTGCGCGCCGAGCGACAAAGCAGAGGCATAAACGTGATCCACGACTTCCCTCGATTTTGCAAGCAGGGCCACCATCTGACCATTTCCCGGATGAGCCAGCTGGCCATTGTATGGTTTGCCAATCAAAAACAGTGGCCTCGAAGCCGCAGGTGAAACCCAGCCGGCCAAGTGATTTTCAGGCTCTATGAATTTCATCACCAAGCCCAATTCAGACAGGATTTGTGTATAAAACTCCACCGCTCTTTGGAAGTCCGAAACGCCAATGAAGACGTGAGAAATCATCGCTTTGGCAGCCTCGCCTTTGTTCCGAGGGAGATAGCCTATCATGCGGAAACCTTGATTTAGGGGTTTTCCGCCTATGCAGATCGGGTACGTGCGCGTCTCGTCCGAGTCGGATCGACAGACCACGGATCTTCAGCGCGACGCGCTGCCGGCGGCGGCCGTTGACAGTCGGCACCTGTTGGAAGATCACGCCTCCGGCGCGAAAGACGATCGGCCGGGATTGGTCAAGGCGCTGGCGTTCGTGCAAGCCGGCGACGTGCTCGTCGTCTGGAAGCTCGATCGGCTCGGCCGATCACTGTCGCATTTGCTCTCCATCGTGAACGCGCTGAAGGAGAAAAGGTGGCCTTCCGTTCGCTCACCGAAGGCATGGATACCACGACGGCGTCGCGATCCTTCGGCATTTGAGCCGTTCAGAGATCTGCACCCTGGCCACAAAAACCCTCTCCATTCATATGGGATTTTCGATGGTCGCCTGCACCTGAATTCAACAGGTCGGAGGTATGAGGTAGGTGGCTAAACCACACCACCGTCTTACAATTCCAGATGCCTTGACACGTATATACCGGCTGCGGTATATACGTTCCATGGAATCCGCATTCACTGTCCTTGCCGAGCCGAGTCGCCGGGCCATCCTAACTCTCCTTGCCAGTGGCGAGCGCTCCGTCGGCGATCTCGAGTCGGCGCTCAGTCTCTCGCAACCCTCGGTATCCAAGCATCTGCGCGTGCTGCGAGATGCGGGCTTCGTAGAGGCTACGATCGATGCGCAACGGCGCGTCTATCGTATCCGCCCCGAACCGCTACAGGAGGTGGACGCTTGGATGACGCCATTCCGTAGATATTGGTCGGCGCGGGTGGATGCGCTCGAGCGCCACCTCGACCGCATAGCGACCCCAACGCGCACCAAAAGGCAACCGAGAAAGCAACGATGACGTCTCCCCAGCAGTACACGCCAGGTCCCGCCAACCTGGCGCGGATTCAAAAAGATGGCGAGAACTGGACGCTAGTGCTGGTCAGACAGCTGCGCCACTCACCCGAGAAGGTCTGGCGCGCGCTCACGGACCCAGCTCAGCTGCACGAGTGGGCTCCATTCGACGCTGACAGGAACATGGGCATAGCGGGCAGCACGGTGAAGCTGAATGCGGTGGGCGCACCCACTCCATTTACTTCGGAAACGAGAATCAAGCGGGCCGATGAGCCCAATGTACTGGAGTACCGCTGGGGCGACGGCGATCTGCGCTGGGAGCTCGAAGATTTCGGCGGCGGCACACGCCTCACGCTTTGGCACAATATTGATCGCCGTTACATATCCATGGGCGCCGCCGGCTGGCATATTTGCTTAGACGTTCTCGATCACGCGCTCGGCGGCACGCCACTCGGCCGGATCCTCGGACCGGCAGCTATGAAGTTTGAAGGCTGGCAGCGGCTGAACGCGGATTACGCCAAGCAATTTGGCAGGGGGATCTGAGTATGTCCAGAGCCAAAGGTATGGTTGTCAGTTCCTGGCTCCGCCAGTTCCATCGCTGGGTATCCATCGCCTTCACAGCGACTGTCATCGCTAACTTCGTCGCGCTGGCTAAAGGGACGCCTCCGCCCTGGTTGACCTACTCGCCGTTGTTGCCGCTCGCCGTGCTTCTGCTAACAGGCCTCTATTTATTCGCGCTGCCCTATACTGTGAAGCGGCGTATCAGGAGCGGGGCATGAAGAGTCCGCGCACGAGCGAAGCGATGAATCCACTCGTCAGTAAAGTTCACGGCAAGGAGAAACGTTGGAGCGCAGAATTTGCCGCGCTCCGCCAACTCTGCCTCGCGTTGGGACTCAATGAAGAACTGAAATGGGGCCAAGCTTGCTACGATCTAAATGGCGGCAAGGTGGTTTTGATCCACGGGTTCAAGGACTATTGCGCCTTGCTCTTTATGAAAGGCGCTTTACTGGCAGACCGTGCAAGCATCCTAGTTCAGCAAACCAAGAATGTGCAATCAGCGAGGCAATTGAGGTTCACTTCTCTGGCCGATATCAACAAGCAAAAGACTGCGGTTACCACCTACATCAGGGAGGCCATTGCCGTTGAAAAATCAGGCGCCAAGGTACAGATGAAAGGCGTGGCAGATTTCGAGATGGCCGCGGAGTTTCTAAAGCGGCTGGATGATGACCCTGAACTAGCCGAAGCCTTTCATGCGCTTACCCCAGGAAGGCAGAAAGGGTATTTGCTGCACTTCGCTGGAGCAAAGCAATCGGCGACTCGTGCCGCGCGCGTGGAGAAACATGGCCCAAGGATATTGAAGCGCCTCGGACTCGATGATTAAGCCAACTAAGTGAAAAAGCCTGGCTCAAGGTAGATCAGTATGCTACCAAGCTGCCATTCCGCAAAGTCTGCTGCGGACACTTTCCTGATTGAGCCGCCACGCTCCCCTAACCAATATCGTCGACCGCCATGCCCCACTTCGCACAACGTCACCTTACAAATCGAGATCACTACGGCAACCGCGTATCCTTAGGTTTCCGATCATGTTGGCGTGACCTCAAGAACGGGGCCGTTACACACGCTTAGGGTCGCCGACCGCTATCAAGCGAGTCATGATCCATTTGAGCGGTAGCGAATGTCGGCGAATGGGCAACCTGAAAATCGCGGGTCACGCCCTAAGGTTCTGTACACAGAATCGCTTTCCGGAAGACAGTTCGATGGTCGTTGAGTCGACGGATGCGAAACCCGCATCTACAGCGACGCGGCAAAGTGTCTCTGGTGCCACCAGTGTCATGGCGGATGCTAGGGCACCTAGAGACTTGTAAGGCGAAGGCGAGACCGCGTGAATAGTTGAATGTGGAAGCTGCAATACCGTCGTAAGAACCGCCCCTGGCCGAGAATTGCGCTTCAGCGTCTTCAGGGTAGAAAGGACATCAACGTACTCGAACAGCAGGGCCGCGTAGGTGAGGTCCACCGAATCGTACATCAGCGACACGGACTGCACATCGGCGCAAACGAGTTCGAGTCCTCGGAGCCGCTGCCCATGCCGGGCGCGCGTGCGTTCGATGTAGTCCGGATTCACGTCCACGGCGACGACGCGCTCGACCATTCCGACTGCGATTCTTTCGAGTCCATTCCCTCCAGCACATCCGATGACTGCGATACTCGTCGGCGTCCATCGCACGATGGCGCGATAGAGTTGCTCCGCAAGCATCTGTGCCTGGCCGACGGTTGGCAGGGACATATGGCCTTCATAGTCGTCCAGCGGAATGTCTAACCATGGATTGCTCATTGCGGCAGTCGAAATTTCAATCTGCGGTCTATCACGCGCTGTCGATGCCGGTAGTCATTCGTCGAAACGACGCTTAGCCGATCTCAATATCACGCACAAAGCAGTCGCCCCCGGCACTCCGGACCGCGTAGTCTTCCCCTTGCTTGGTTGCCCACACTTTAACAGTTCCCTCGCGCTCGACCGCGTATTCATTTCAACGGGCTCGATCGACGGAGGACAATCGCTGATGATCGCGTGTGTGAGAATTACGCTCACGGCGAGCGCCATTTCTTGGCGGGAGTCGCTGCAGCTTTTCGCCTGCATGCGAACGGTCAGTGAGCGGCGTTGCCTCGCTAGTTTGAACAATCGAGAGACTGAGGCATTGGCAAAATCCAGCTAAAAATGAGGACCGCAGCGAGTGCCCCGGTCACTTCTGCGGCAATGAAGACAGGGACTTCGGTTAGCTCGATGCCCGAAAAGCTATTTGTGAATGCACGGGCCAAAGTCACAGCCGGATTGGCGAAGCCGGTGGGTGTGAACCAAAACCCACCGCCAATATAGGCGGCCACCACCGCTGCAAGTGATGTCGGGCGGAGTCGTGTGCAAACCCACAGCACCGCGACCAATCCAAAGGTCGACACGAACTCGCCCAACCAGTGGGAAGGACTGCTTCTTAGGTTTATCGACAACTCAAAGGCCGGCAGATCGAACATTAGGTTTGCGATCGCTACACCGGCAAGAGCCCCCACCACTTGCGCCGGCACGTAAGTGCCCACGGTCGTCCAGCGGACATCACCGCGAATTCCCAGCATCAGACTCACTAGTGGGTTCAAATGGGCGCCCGAAATCGGCCCTAGCCACTCAATCAATACATAGAGCGCGGCAGCGGTCGCCAGTGAGTTGGCGAGCAGTGCGATCCCAATATTGCCCAATGCCGATCGCTCCGCCAATATGCCAGAGCCGGCAACAGCCACGAGCAGAAATGCCGTGCCCAGCAGCTCGCATACAACGCGACGCGAAAGCGATAGCACGGGGTCGGACTTGACTGCGGCATCTGGGGCGGGCGCCATCAAGTTCACCAGGGCCCCTGGATTAGTGCGTGGTTTAGGCTCAATACATGCATGGATAAGGCAGCGCGGTCAGCTCACTTTAAAGACTTTGTAAGCGATTCCGCCCTCCACGAGATAGCCAACACCCACGCTGACGATGTCATTCATCCAAGCGTAATGAGCCGACCCTGTCTCAAAAAGCGGATTGGTCCGAAAATAATATTGCGCAGGATCGACGAGGTGGCGCTTTTCGGGATCACTCATGTGCGCTCGCAGATGCGGCGGCGTCACCCAGCGACCGCCGTAGGTCATGTACAGCAACGCTCCATCGTGTGTTTTCAAGGTCAACCGCACGTCCAAGGACATCGAACCGTCGGGGCGAAACAAAGTCCAGTCGCCGCCGCCCGCTAATACCTCACCGAGCAGTTCCGGGCCTGCAAATGAACCACCCGCCGAATGGAAGAGTACCCGGCGCCCTAACGGTCCGTTTCCGAACTCCAATCGCGGCTGCAGATTAACGACGATATCGAAAAGAGGTGCGCACTTGATTTCTCCAACATCCTTCAGTCGTACGTCAATCCTCATATTCAATTCCTGGTAAGGGAGAGGCCGGCTATTCGCGATTTCCCAAGGCCGACCTTATGCTGTCGCGGGCGCAGCCGTCGCTTTAACGAATATCTTTTCGCGCACTGTATCGGTGGAGACACCGGACTGCGCACACAGTGCCGATAAATCGAAGAAGAACTGCTCGCTCGCGATCAGATCATCTTTGAAAGTAAACTTGATGAAGACCGGAATCTCGCAGCGTTGTCCGCTCGGTATCACTCCGAAGCGCTCGCCTGTCATGGTCATGCGCACCGTCCCCCAGCAGATCAGGGTGTTTTTATTGTTGGCGTGATTTTCCAGCACCACTTCGTAGTCGGGGAACGACAGGAAGAAACGCGTTAGCACCAGTTCGTTCGCGGCGAGACCACGCACGCTCGTGCCAAAGGCAGGGGTCTCAAGCAGCATATCTTCGTGCAGGAGTTTTAAGGCCGCCGGCACATCCTGCCGGCTCTTAGCGATAGCGAGTTGCTGAGCGAGTTCATACATTCGATTGCCGTTCATTTTACGTACGCCGCTTGCGCGTTAGGCCAAGAGAATAAAAACCACATACAGCGTGTATGTTATATACATAGGAAATGTGGCCGTCAAGCGGTATGTTGCCTTTATGCCAGACAAGACAACCAAGGGACGCCGAGAGGAGTACACCGAGGCCACCCGACTGGCACTACTCGCCGCCGCCCGCAATGCCTTTGCCCGAGAGGGTTATCAAACCACCGCGATCGAAACAATTTCCCGTGCGGCGCGGGTAACACGTGGGGCCTTTTACCATCACTTCGCGGATAAAAAGACATTGTTTGATGCCCTCGTCAATGAGCTGCAAGCCGAAGTGGCCGACAAAATCGCGGCGCGCGCAAAAACTCATAAGCCCATCTGGGATCGCCTCAGCGCGGGCATCGATGCCTATCTGGACGCCTGCCTGGAGCCTCACTATGCACGGATCGTCGTTCGCGAAGCGCCGGTGGTGTTGGGTGGAAAACGTTATCGCGAGATTGAGGAGGCCTATCCAATGGCGCTTCTTGCGGCGACGCTAAACGCACTTAAACAACGTGGCGAGTTAGATTTCGAGGATGTGGATCTGTTGTGCCGCATGGTCGATGCCATGATCTGCAAAGTCGCGATCATGCTGCCGGATTCGAAGGACCCCGAGGCGCTCAGGTCGCGCGCTCAGCAGGTGATTGAACGCCTTCTTAAGAGTTATCGTCGGGCGAAATGAGCGCTGCCGCCGGAATCTGAGGAGCTAGAAGACCCCCGGCACAAGCAGTGCGATCGCACCTGCCTTGAGGTTAGCTGCACAGCGCTTCCCTGCTGAACGCATTGATCTGACCGCTGATCCTACCAACAGGGTTTGATGACAGAGCCTTGAGATTTGTAGACGCGATAGGATTTGCAGGCCTTGGGCGACGCGATTCGAACCGCACTTGGGGATATTATTCACGTGACACAGGCCGTGGCCGAGTATCTGGCGTGGGTGAGGTTCTTTGACCGAGACGATGGGCCTGAGTGAGGCGCGCCCGGACATTCCTGCTCGACGCATTCAACTCAAAGCTTGCGCCCAGGTAAGGAGCCTGGCGCTTCTATTAGGCACGGACGTCGCCAAGAGTGAAGTGGAGCAGGCCCCCAAGTTTTTTGCCCACGGCGACGAACTGCCACCCGAGGGAGTGGGCTGCTGCTTTATCTCGCTCACCGTCTCCGTAGTAAGTCACGGAATGGACCGCCAAGTTGCTCGAGCGCATGCAGCATAATGGCCTGCTTATCGATGTGGTCGTTGCCGGAAGACAAGGGGACGCCCTCAACAGGGAAGCCTGAAGCGTTGAGCTTGAGCAAGGCAGATGCGCGCCATCCGGCAGTGGCGTAGGCGATGCGACAGCCAGCGTGGCGGGATAGCCCGTCCACAAAATCACGGGCTCCAGGTAGCTCGGGGATTGGGCCGTGTCGCTCAAGGTGGCCAGCTATTCGCTCCACGAAGGCGCGCTCGACCGCTTCAATCACCGCTGTTGTCCGAGGAATGGAGTTGTCTTCCAGGACCTCCAGGAGCGTGCCTGCCCCGGACACATTCTGGTACAGGCTCCAGGACTTTCTGAGGTTGACCTTGCCCAGCACGGCGGTCAGCGAAGCCAGATACGTCTCATCGTCCAGCTGATTGGAATGAAGGAGCGTTCCATCGATGTCGAAGATGATCGCACGCATGAAATTGTCCGCTGAATGTGCCAGCGGCGTCTCGCTGGCTTCTATGGGGCTGTACCAAACAATAGCGTAGGACTTTAAGCGCTGCGAAGGGCTTGGGGAAGCCCAGTCGGAAATCTAGGGCTGCAGCTCGGCCCGCCAACACGATTTGGTGACAGAGCCCATCTCGATACTGGGTGTTTGTGAGTGCTGAGAGCTTTTGCTATGCCGGGGTTTTGTTGGCTTGCACTTCGGTCGAAACTTGCAGATAAGTCGGAGTCCGGATTTAAGCATTCACTGGATCTCTACCGTCAAGTTTCTTTCGGCGAAGGAATGAGCCAGAAGTTGATCGCACCAACTGTCAAACGCCAAGCGAGGTCGTGCACCTAGCGCGATCACGACAGAGGCGCTAGCGCAACGCCTCACTGCTGGGATGTCAAAAATGACGTGACCGTCTGAAGAAACTTGTTGTCGGGCGGGGCGTCAAACAGAGGATCGAGATGGGACATCGACTCGTCGGTGACATACGTGGCCTCCGGAATCTTCGAGTTCGCAACCACCCATTTTGCAGCGGAGATCGCCGACCCATGGGTGATGCCGGTGGCAAATGCGTATAGCGGGATGTCAATATCGGAAGCATGCTCCAGCGACAACCCCAGCCCTTTCGTGACGGCGGATGCGACGAACGGGTCGATGGCCTCGAGGTCCAAACTCATCCGACGTGGCCAATACCACTCCAGCCCGGCGGGTCGGTCGCCGGCAAACGCCGCCGCAATCACATCGATGGACGCTGGGCCGTCCGAGATCCAGTCGTGAGCGCCGACTGTCCGGTCGTCCAGATGACCGGAGTGGGCCTGGAAGTCTGCCAACGGCGCATGCGTGTCGATCAGCCAGCCGAGAAGCGCGGAATTGCTAACGGACACCGCTGGCTGCATCACCTGTGGCAGTAAATTCTGAAGCTTCGAGGGTCCGTGCGGATCACTGACGGCGCACTGCGCTGCCAACTGATAGAAGAGTGGCACTTGTTCCGGCCGCCCTGGTAGTCGCCACAGGCCGGCGATGTCCGCCGTGAAAATGTCGCCGCCGTTAATTCGCGCTAGCATTTTTTCAGTGTCGCCGACTGTGAGCCGGAACTTAAACCCTTCGCCTGCAAAGCTATCGTGCACACCGCCGTCAATCAGAATCAATCCCGCCAGATCCCAGTAACCGGGGTGGCCGTCGAAGTCCCACGCTGCATAGGCCAGCGCAGTGGTTGCGCCCCAAGAGTGCCCGCCGAGAAATACGCGCCGACCTGCAACACCTCTGGCAGCGCCGACCACTATTCGCAGATCTGACAAAGACGTCGCGAGGCCCCAGTGCCGCGCGTAAGCGGCCGCCTGCGGCGTCTCGTGGCGGTAATGACCATTCAGATAATATTCAAGCGCAGCCGCAGTACCGAACTCACTGAAATCCGCCAAGTTCTGCTCACGCCTCTCGACCGCCCAAACCTGGGTATCTGGTACGGCGCCGCTTATATATCGCGCAACGGGCAGCAGCATCGCGGCCCCTTCCGCGAGTCCGGAAAGGAGGATTACAACGTGACTCGCTTCGGCCGGGCCGATTTCGAGCGCGTGGCTGCAATCCAACGGCGTTTTTGCGATTCCCGCACTCCCTGCGCCGCAAAATTCGACGTAACGCTCCGCCGACGTTACAGGTGCTTCAGCGCGCTGGCCAGAAGTCGCCGAGAAAGAGGATCCGAGCGCGATACCTAAAGTGAGCAGTCGTGCTGCTCGGATGAAGTTCAGATTTGATGATGCCATCGAGATCTCCCGCAATTGGTGTTGACGCGCATCGGCCACTACGATGGGCGTAGGTGTACTCCAAGCAACGCCGCGCTGATTAGCGCGCTGATAATGGCTCCAACACCGATAGTGGCCCATGCAAACCTGTCGGCAATTCGGTCGGCGGCGCCGTGAGCGCGCATCACTCCACGGGCGCCGAGGCCAACGTGCGCAATAACTGCCCAGACGGCCACTGAATAGTGAGGAATGAGGCGCACGTTCCAGGGATCCTTGAGGAGCCCTATCGGCGCACCACTAGCGAAATTCCAGTCCGTCGGGATGTTCTCGAGCCAACGTGCCATAACAAAGACGGCAACCAGGTGCGATGCGATAAAGGCCGCCAGATAAAAGCCCGTGAGCGTCTGCAGGGTGCCGAACCCATCTTGTGGCACCGCGGTGTGCTTCCACAACAGAACCAGCCCGCTGCCCAACAACGATGCAATCAACAATGCGAGCGCTGGCTCGATAAGAGCCTGGCGGTAGATCGTCTCCAGCGTCTTCATGACGTGGCCGTGAAGCTCGGTGCTCCACAGCGCGAGAACATGATTTCCAAGATGGGCCAGCAGAAAGCTCAGCAAGATTGCGAGAGCAGCGATGCCGTGGAATCTCCGTAGCCCGCCTGCCGCCTTTGCGATCTGAGGCTCGGGAGCGGCGGAGCGCTTGGCAACGGCATATGCAATGACTATCATCCATAACGCGATCCACACGCTCAGATCTAGGTCGCCAAATCCGAGGATGAAAGTGACGACGCCTAACGCTGTGTAGAGCGGGGGCGCTGCGAAGGCCAAATGACACACACGTATCGCCCGCCGCGCGACAGCGGTCAGCGGGACCGCCCGCGAGAGATGGCGCGCGAGCAGGGCGGCCGACACGGGAACGGAATACGCTGTGCCGAGCGACAGCAGGTACGCGAGGACCACACCGATCGAGTTCGCTTTGCCGCTACTTCCTGTGATCAGCTGCCCACTGCCGTAAGCGCTCCTTAGAAACAGCGGATACACCAGTGCCCCCAGCGCCGGTAGGACCCATAGCAGTTCTCGGGCACTCGACTTCGCTGGCCAGTCGCCAGTCCCGGCTGCCGGTGCCGTAACATGATTCATAAATGCACGCCTCCGCTTTGTTGCAGGCAGTCTAGGGACGCACCGGCCGCCCGCGAAAGTGCCAATAGACTCCTAACGGCCCATGACTTTTGGCACATGCGCAACCAGCCGATATCACTAGAATTGATCGCCCATGCGGACCCATGAGCCGCCTTACCGTTATGCCCGCCTCATTGCTCGTCTGAGCTGGCTGGTCGTCGGCGCGCCAAAGATCTTAGAAATAGCCGGCCGCGGCGGTGCGGTATCAACTACACCATCGTGGCTTTGGCTCGCGTCGTTTGCTGCCTTTGGGCCCGCGCTGTACGTGCCAGCGCCTGCCTCTCGCCTGGCGAGTTCGAGGGCTTTCCAAATCGGGCGCCTGATGATTGCAACCCTGTCACCCATGATCATGGTGTACGCTGACCCTCGATCGTTCGCGTGCGCGCTCCTCGTCATTGTCGCTTGGGAGCTGGCGCTTGCGCTGCCGTTGTCGATCGTTCTCCCCTGGGTACTCGGGCAAACGTTGGCGGTGAGCGCACTGTTGCTGCGCGCGCTCCCCGCCTCATACGTGTTGCCGGAGATAGCCATTTATCTTGGCTTTCAGGGTTATGCACTCATCACCGCGCATGTGGCCCATGAGGAGGGCAAGGCCAGGGACCGCCTGTCCGACGCCCATGCGGAGCTGAAGGCGACGCAAAGTATGCTCAGCCAGAGTGCCCGCGTTTCCGAGCGATTGCTGCTTGCTCGCGAACTCCATGATGTGGTTGGCCACCACCTCTCCGCCCTTGTGATGAACCTTGAGATCGCCCGCCACAAGAGCGGAGGGAACGAAAGGGAGGTCATCAGGGCGCAGGACGTCGCGCGTCATTTGTTGTCCGATGTTCGGGGCATCGTATCGCTGACGCGTACAATCGAAGGCGGCGATCTGAGAGAGCTCCTCCAGCAAATTGCGGATGCCGTTCCACAGATGGCGATCCATTTGGAGGTGGCGGGAGATGCTGTGGTCGAACAGCCCGATCTCACGCGCGTGATAGTCCGAGTTGTTCAGGAGTCACTGAGCAATGCCGCGCGTCACGCCAAGTGCCGAAGCGTGTGGATTGAGGTAAGCAAACTCAATCACGGTGTACAAGTGACGACGCGGGACGACGGTGACGGCGCGGCGCGGCTTTCGTATGGCAATGGGCTACGCGGAATGCGAGAGCGATTGGAAGAAGTCGGCGGTACTCTTGGGATCGTCGCCAATGCACAGCCCGGGTTTATTGTGACCGCATGGCTACCGATTCCGGAAAAGGGCGCGTGATTCGCGTCTACATCGTCGAAGACCATGCGATATTGCGCGAAGCGTTGAACAATCTACTTGCGCTCGCTGGCGATATCACCGTCATTGGTATGGCGGCGTGCGCCGAGGACGCTTTGGTCGAGTTGGCAAATACAGATCCGGATGTACTGCTGGTCGATATCAAACTCGCTGCCATGGACGGTGTAGAGCTGATCCGGCAGCTGCGTACGCAGGGTCGCCTCCCACCGGCGCTAATCCTCACGACATTCGAAGACGATGCGATGCTTTTGGACGGTTTGCGGGCCGGCGCTAAGGGGTATCTGCTGAAAGACGTTAGTCTTGAGCGACTGCTGGCCGCAATTCACGAGGTGGCCTCCGGCGGAACATACATCAATCCAGCGATTACAGAGCGGATATTGCGCGTTGCGATGACTGGAGCCGAGTCAGCACCTGTACATCTCGACCCCTGCAGCAAGCTGACTGATCGCGAGCGGCAGATTCTCAGGCTCATGGCGAATGGATACAGTAATAAGGAAATCGCCCTGGCATTGGGGGTCAGTGAAGGCACAGTCAAGAATCATGTATCGAACATTCTCAGTAAACTCTCCGTCCGAGACCGCACCCGGGCGGTGCTGAAAGGTATCCAGAGCGGTCTACTCTAACGCCCAGCCCGGACAGCCACTCCGGTTTCCTCCCCCGCAAGCACATTAACCTCGCCCGCGAACGTCGATGGCCGGAGCGTTAACGCAGGATTCCGCACTCTGCCGCAAGCGACTCCACTACCTCCACTCACTCAATATCGGCATTCAAACTACAACGTCAGATGCAGGAATTGATTGAACTTCGTTTTTTTGTAGTCAGCAAATGCCTCGCCGGTTAGGAATCCGCGGCGACGGTACAGAGCGAGGGCCGGATCAAAGTATGGGCCGCTACCGGTCTCCAAGCTAAGGCGCATTAGCCCTTTGGCCCGCGCTGCATCGATGATATGTTCCAGCAGAGCGGCTGCAACTCCGCGACGCAGAAATTCGGGATGGGTGCGCATCGATTTGACCTCTCCGGCGCGATCACCGAGATCTTTCAGCGCTCCGATCCCTGCGATCTTAGTAACGGTCCACGCAGTCCAAACGGTTACGGTAGTGGCCATGAGACCGGAGAGGTCGAGCGCAAATACCCCGTCGTGAGGGGAGTGCTCGTGCATGCCCTCGAGGTGCAATCGAATAAGGTCCCGGACCCCATCGCTCGATAGATCATCCTTGCGGATGTCCCACAATGTCATCTGCGCGCTAATCATGCTTTCCATAAGCCTCTAGCCCTGATCTCGATCATCCAATATACTGGATGCTCTGTCTAGTATGAGAGAACGAGGTCGCGGAGTGCAACTCCAAACATCAGGCTTTGCATCGCCGCTCGCGTACTCGCGTACTCGCGTACTCGCGCACACGTGCTTCGCCTTGGGCAGACGGCGCTCGATGGCTTCCCCGATAGTGCCGATCAACCTATTTTTGCGACTATTCGTCTATGCGAGAGACATGGTTTTCGAAACCGGATGGGAGAGTACGAGCGCGGTCGTTATGCTACCGTGAGTCGCGAGGGCATCGACTACTCGCTCCAGATCTTCCGGCTCTGCAAACGCGCAGCGGACCACAAAGCAGTCGTCACCGGTGACGCGGACGACATCCAAAACCTCTGGCATTGATTCGAACAACGATACGTACTTTTGAATGTGCTGATGCGTCGTACGCACCCGGACAATGGCCTGAAGTCGAAAGCCAATGGCCCGTAGGTCGACCCTTGCCGAGTAGCCGCGAATCACCCCCAGGTCCTCAAGTTTCTTGACGCGCTCGCTCACTGCTGGCTGAGACAGTCCAATTCGCTTGCCTAAAGCGGATAGGCTTTGCCGCGCATCGTGTTGCAACGCTTCGATGATCAATCGGTCTTTTTTGTCTAGGTCCATGATTTTTTCCGAGTAGCGTCGTTCCGATGAATTGAAGGTTTTGGGCACCCACTATCGATGCCTCGCTATGGCGCGCCGATCCAGCGATGATTATCGTAGATCATCGACCTCACAGCGAGAATTCATGTGCGCCCCGTGCTTCTTGTTCCGGGCATCGGCAATTCCGGACCTGGTCACTGGCAATCATTGTGGCAGGCAAAGCACCCTGGCGTTGGCTTTCTGAGACAACGTGATTGGGATCATCCCGTTTGTGACGAGTGGGTTGAAACTCTGGATCAAGCGGTGGGACAAGCGGAGGGGCCACCAATTCTGGTGGCGCATAGTTTGGGCTGTCTCACGGTTGCCCACTGGGCGGCGCGATCGGATCGACCTTGTTTTGGCGTCTTGCTCGTCGCCGTGCCGGATCCCACCGGGCCAGTCTTCCCAAAGGAAGCCATTGGATTTGTAACGGCGCCTCCGGCGTTGCGCAAATGTCGAGTAACGGTGGTCAGCAGCGACGATGACTGCTACGCAACGACAACGTATACCGAGGAACAAGTGGCGGCCTGGGACGCCGAGCACATTCGCCTGAGTGGCCGTGGACATATTAATGCCGCCAGTGGCCTCGGGGACTGGGCGGATGGTTGGGCCATCATCACCCGTTGGCGCATGGAGTGACGTCGAGCAGCCGAGGGGCCGCTCTGAGCGAGGTATGGTGTAATCGTACTCGGACGAATTTGCGCTTTTCGATTGGTGCCCCTACTATTTTCCCGTGAAAATCGCCGCCATTTCCGACATCCACGGTAACCTCGCCGCTCTGGACGCCGTGCTGACGGATATTCGTCTGCGCGGTGTTAATGCGATCGTGAACCTCGGCGATATTCTCTCTGGCGCTCTCTACCCGTGCGAGACGGCGGATCGGCTCATGCCACTGAATATGCCCACCATCCGAGGCAATCATGAACGACAAGTCCTAACCCTGGAACCGAATCAAATGGGATCATCGGACCGGCACGCGGCCTCGACTCTTCGTCCCGATCAGAAGGACTGGATGGCAAGTTTACCAGCAACACTTTGGTTTTCCGACGATGTTCTCCTCGTTCACGGAACACCTGACAGCGATCTGGGCTACTTCTTAGAGACCGTTGATAAAAACGGGCTGCGTCCAGCGACTGCGGCAGAAATCGAGGAGCGAGCTGGGTCAGTGTCGGCGAAAGTGATTCTTTGCGGGCATACACATGTTCCCAGGGCAGTCCGACTCACCGACGGGCGTCTAATCGTTAATCCTGGGAGCGTTGGACTCCCTGCGTATACCGATGATCATCCCCGTCGGCATGCGGTGGAAACAGGATCACCGCATGCTCGATACGCAATCATCGAGAGAGAGAAGGATTACTGGTCCGCGCAACTGCTTGCAATTGACTATGACTGGGAAGCAGCGGCGATTACCGCCGATAAAAGAGGGCGCGCTGATTGGGGACGCGCGTTACGCACCGGAAAGGTTTGAAGATAGGAGAAGAATGGAGGAGCATTGCTAGGAAGCTTGGGCGGTTGCGCTTATGTACGGCGTCGCCATGTCGTTCATGTTCAGGATACGCAATGCAATATGCGACGAGATCTTCGTAGGCCACTCGCAAGTCCCAAAAGCCAGAAGCCGCAAGGCGGGTGAGGTCGGATGCCGGCGCACCCAGAGAAGAGAGCCCCACGGGGTAGCGTGCTCGATGGAGCGGCCGGCGGAGACGCGCTGTTGTACGTTGAGCGACAAGTTCGATGGATTGGATTGAGGCTACTTACGTGCCCGCGATGGGAGAATAGTTGCGGTTCTAGGCACGTGTTGGCCCAAGCAAGACAGTGAGCATCGCGGCCAGCGCGTCGCAAGCTCGTTCTGTTTCGACCCCTAAAACGAGCATATCGCCCTCCGCTATGGCGTCCAGAATTCGCTCCGCCGCGAGCAACACTGTTAGCGACGTCGCCGCATCCGGTCTACGCAACTTCCTCGCGGCGCACAAATCTTGCAGCCGCTTTATTTGTTGCCGTCTCTGTTCGTTCTGCGCGCCACGCACACTCGGTTCAATGGCGGCGAGTGCGCGCAGGCTCGCGCGGAACTTGCGCCACTGGCGGTGATGATCCAGCGTCGATGTGACGACACGGCCGATCCAGTCCTGCGTTTTAGCGCTTGCGCCAATAGCGGCGTCAATGGCTTGCCATTCTCCAAGTACCCAGCGCTCATACACCAGCAGAAAGACTTCAAGCTTGTCCCGGAAATGAGTGTAGAAGGATCCCGGTGCGTATCCCGCCGCCCGCGCAATAGCATTGGAATCTGTTGCAAAATATCCTTCACGCCGGAAGATCGTCTCTGCCGATTGAATCATCGCGTTGCGCGCGCCAGCCGGATCGCGGCCGCGCGGTCGCTTGACGCGACCAGCACGAGTCGCAGCGCCACTGGATCCTACCGGGGCCCTCTGTCGAGACGCGGATCGGGTTCGCATTATGGCGATTCTTCCGGTATTATTGATACTGATATTGATATCATTAATGGGCCTATAGTTGAGATCGAAGACCTGCCGCAGCGTGGTTTGGCTCGTATGTATCGCCTTGATGACGATGCCGGCCGGCTGCGGCCGCTCGAAACCCAGCGAGTCTGCGGCGGTACACAACGACGCGCTGTCGCTGCTTACGGAAACTCGATTTCAGCCTCCTAGCGGCTGGCGCTGGGGTGCGTTCCGTAACGCCGATGGCGCGCGCCTGCGTTACGGTTGGGCGGAGCCGCCCGATCAGCAGAGGGGCGTCGTCGTCTTCCTGCCGGGATTTCAGGCCACGGCGGAAGCCGTATTTGAGACCAGTCGCAACTTGCTGGATGCCGGATATGCGGTATGGGTTCTGGATCGACGTGGTCAAGGTGGTTCGGATCGGTGGCTTGATAACAGGCAGAAATCTTACTCCATTGGCGTCGAGCATGACGTCCATGACGTTGAAATTTTTGCGCACGCCATTGTGCACGGCCGGGCCGGGGAACCACGATTTCTGGCCGGAGAATCTCTGGGCGGCCACATCGGTTTTCGGGTGCTGCACGACAAACCGGACCTCTTTCAGGCCGCGGCCTTTTCCTCGCCGTCGATCGCCTTCCACACCGGAGCTTTCCCTGAATGGCTGGTGCGCATGGTGACGGGGACCAGCGTCGCTCTTGGGTTTGGCAAGGCCTATGCCGTCGGCGAGCATGACTGGCACTTCGATCCGAACGCTGGTAACCCGGATGATCCGGTGAAGGATGATCGCAATCGCGCGCTTATGTCGCAGGCGTGGTTTCTCAAGGATCCGGCACTGATTGCGGGGGGTGCCACCAATACTTTCGTGACGGAGTTGTTTCGCTCGAGCGCGCTCGAACAATCACCCGGGTGGCTGGAGTCAATCAAGACGCCGGTGCTCATTGGTGAAGTCGAAGACGATCAGATCGCTGATGCTTCGGCAATGGTGCGGGCCTGCGCTCGCTTGGCGGGATGCCAGCTCATGGCCTTTAATGGTACGCGTCACGCGCTTTTTGGCGATGCCGATTCGACGAGATCGATTTGGATTGCTGCTCTGATAGCTTATTTCGATTCGCGGCAGATCGGGTCCGCCACGCCGGGCGAGCGCAGGGCCGGGACAACTCACTAATCTTGAATGGAGTAAATCAAATCATGAAAGAAAGCACGAAACGTTCCATTGTTCGCAGCATTCACATCATCCTTAGCATCCCGATAGTCGGTTACATTTTTAGTCCATTTGAAGCACTCCCCAATTATGCCCCCAAGGTTCGCTTTGTCTTCATCCCCTTGATGGTCCTGTCGGGATTATGGATGTGGAAGGGGCACGTGCTTCGACGGTTTGTTTCGCGTGCATCGGCCGAACGCGACGCTACGGCGAAACCCAACGCGTGAGATCGGCTGCCCGCGGGGTGCCACGGATATTTGCGACATTGATGTCGCCACGGGTCTATGAACTCTCTGGTTCGAGATCCGAGAGGCGAGTTAGAGGCAACTGGCTACACCATGAAGGACTGTGTGCGCATGGAGCATTCGCAAAGGAGCGTGGGAGAGCGATCAGTCGGCCATCGATCGGGATGCCTTTAGTTCAATGGAAAGTCCGATTCCCTCTAGATATGCAGCTCCTATGGTTGTGCATTACCCGGGTTTCTTGCCGTTGCTTTCGTCTTGCGGGACTTAAGGTTGGGGTGTGTCGAGGAAGATCGTTTCTGCGCCGAGATTCTCGAAACATAGATTCACGGTCGGACCCATGGCCCGCGTTCTGTGGCGGGTCAAGGCTGGAATCGTCACGCATTCCCAGGGCTTAAGATGCAATTCCCGATTGTCTGGGAGGTCTATGGCAAGGCATCCACTTACCACGATGAACATCTCATCGGACGCCGGATGATAATGCCAGCGGTAGGTTTCATTGAACACGGCAAGCCGCAGACAGCTGTCATTGACGCGGTTGATGACCATATTGCGGTATCGCTCCGTGACAGCCGCCCCCTCGGCTACCAGATCCACCACTTGCAGCGCCGGGTAGCGTACCGGCTCACTGGCATATCTTTCCGCTGTAGCATCCATCGATTCTTCCTTATTGAGCGTCGAGAGCGATTATTCACTCAGATCCGCACTCTGGGACCTCGTGCGCAGAATGCCATAGCGTTGACTGACTGCTAGTCGAAAAACTAACTCATCGTTTAGTTTCCATTATCTATTGAGAGGTCTCCTTGTGCATGCAAGGCTTAGCGGAAGAACCGGCTTGGGTAGCATGCGATTTCTGTTTCACTCGCCGTGGCTTGAATTCCAGGACCTAGCGGCGAATTCCTTTCACCTGGACGAAGTCCCGATTAGAGCGGCGCGTCTTGGCACCGGATGAGGAGAGCAGGGCGAGCGTCGCGCTAACGAGGTTATGGAAGGCTCCCTTTTGTCGAATGAGCTGCCCATTTACATAGGCTCCATCGATAACGAGCACCAGTTGATCGGCCAGCTCCGCCGGCTTTTCAACGCCCAACCGCTTGGTCAAGCCGAGGAGACGCCGGCGCAACTCGCTTTTGTGCCGCACGGCCACAGCCCGCGCCGGATGATCGGGTGCCGGAAACTCGGTCGCTACATTGAGGAATGGGCAGCCGCGATACTTCGGCTCCGCAATATCGAGGGCGATCCACTCCACTTGGGCTTTGAGCTCCTGCTCCGCATCCTCTTTCGTGTCCGCCGCTACGCGATCCCAATGGCTCCAGTAACCCACATCATCGCGCTCGAGCATGGCGACCACCAAATCATCCTTGGTCCTAAAGTGCCGATAAAGGCTGGTTTTGGCGACACCGGAACGTTCGACGATCAGGTCGACGCCCACGGCGCGGACGCCTTCCTGGTAAAAAAGATCCGTCGCCGTGTCGAGGATGCGATCACGCACGCTGGCGATGTCGCGCGCCTCGCCGTGCGATTCCGCGATCACTGCATTTCGGTGCATTGCAAATCCTCTTCACTGAATGGCCAATCGCGGTGATGCGTTCGAGCCGCGAAACTCGAAACCCGGGGCCCGCCGCTGGACGGAGCCGCTGCGCATTTCACCCGCTGGTCCCTTGACACGCTACAGATCTGTACTCTATATTGCAAGAGGACAGACCGGTCTGTAGCGTTTGTGACAGTTGAATTGCATTGGTCCCTCATAGTCTTGGGCGGAATTTAGGAGAGTTTCCGTGGCTTTAACTCCGATCGCGACTGTATTTGGCGCCTACGGGCATACGGGCCGTTTTATCGTGGCCGAGTTAAGAAAGCGCGGCTGGAATCTCGTGCTCTCCGGAAGAGACGCCGGCAGGTTAAGCGCGTTGGCCGCTGAATACAGAGACCTCGAAGCACGACCGGCGTCGGTCGACTCGCCCGAAGCGCTGGACCGCGCCCTGGCAGGGTCCTCCCTGATCATCAATTGTGCAGGTCCGTTTCTCGACACCGCCGAGCCGATTCTTGCGGCGGCGTTACGGTCCGGTAGCCATTATCTGGATGTGACGGCCGAACAGGCGAGCGCGGCCGCGACTTATGAGCGGTTTGACAAGTCCGCTCGGGATGCCGGCCTCATTGTGATTCCTGCCATGGGATTTTATGGCGGCCTCGCCGACCTACTGGCGACCACAGCCGTGGGCGAATGGGCGGCCGCCGATGAAATCCGCATCGGCATTGCACTAGACAGCTGGCGGCCAACCCTGGGCACCCGGAAAACGGGGCAGCGAAACAAGGCGCGCCGATTGATCATTGCCAATGGCGGACTCGTACCGCTGCCCGATCCGGCTCCTACCGATTCCTGGAAATTTCCGCAGCCTTTCGGGACCCAGCAGGTTGTTGAGCTTCCTTTTAGCGAAACGATTCTGATTGCGCGTCATTTGCACGTGTCGGCTTTGCATACTTACCTGAACATTACCCCGCTCAAGGATCTTCGGGACCCCGCGACCCCGCCTCCGGCGCCTGCGGATGAAACGGGTCGGTCGGCCCAGATTTTTATAGTCGATGTCGTGGTAAAGAACGGCTCACACACGCGTCGTGCGACCGCTCGAGGACGCGACATCTACGCCGTCACTGCCCCGTTAGTGGCGGAAGCAGCGCAGCGCATTCTCGGCGGCAGCATTCAGCGCCGTGGGGTGCTTGCGCCAGGCGAAGTATTCGACGCGCCGAACTTCCTGCGTGCACTCGCTCCACAACACTTACTCCTAGAGATCTAACACTATGTCAGCCAGCCTGTTCCGAGAACTACATCGGGGCCCCGCCCTGTTGCTCCTCCCCAACGCATGGGATGCTGGTAGCGCGCGCCTCATCGAGAGTCTCGGCGCAAGGGCGATCGCTACAACCAGCGCCGGGTTGGCCTGGTCGCGCGGCTATGCAGATGGCAATGCGCTCCCACCCAATCAACTCATTGCGGCCAGCCGTGAAATTGCGCGCGTGATACGGGTGCCCCTCTCCATTGATTTTGAGGCCGGTTACTCGAAGGATCCGCTGGCGGTGGCTGCGCTCAGCGGCCGATTGCTCGGCGCCGGTGTGACGGGCATCAACATCGAAGATGGCGCGAATTCGCCAGATCTTCTCTGCGGCAAGATTGAGGCCGTCCGCAAGCAGGCCATGAGTGCGGGTATTGACGTCTTCATCAACGCGCGGACGGATGTCTATTTGCGCAACCCCGTCTCGGGGAGGGCTGCGGTCGAGGAAGTTCTTCGTCGCGCTGTGCGGTATCGAGCTGCGGGTTGTGACGGACTGTTCGTTCCGGGTTTGGCAAGCGAGGCCGAGATGGCTGCGATCGCAGCGGCTATTGACCCGGTACCCTTGAACGTCATGGCGTTACCCGGACTGCCTTCGCTGGGTGCGCTGCAGATTAGTGGCGTTCGCCGTCTGAGTGCGGGATCCGCCATCGCACAGGCCGCGTTAAGTTGTTCGAAGCGTCTTACGGCCGGGTTTCTCGCTGGGGAATTTGCTGATTTGTTCTCGGCGAGTGTCCCGTATGGGTTCGTCAACCAGCTTTTTGCCGACCGGGCATGACCGGTGGGCGCTCGGATCGTGCCAGCAGCGATGATGGGGTTGCTATTGCTGATGGGACACCGAGCGGCAGCAGAAGAGGGCATCGAGGCCGCGGCGGCGAGGGAATCCCTCGATGAGGCATGGTGGACAGGCCCGATCGGGGCCGCGTCGGCCGCCACGCTACCGCCGGGGCATGTTTTAGTGGAACCGTATCTTTACGACGCTATCGCGGTGGGGCGGTACGATTCCAGTGGAACCTTCCATCGGATACCCAAGGAGGACGATTACCGGTCACTCAGTTACACGTTGTACGGATTGACGGACCGACTGACACTCGGGTTGATTCCGCACCTGGGTTACAACCAGCCGAGCGAAGGGACGAGCAGCACGGGCGTGCAATTGGGCGATACGACGCTACAAGCACAGTATCGGCTTACCCAATTTCATGAGCACAGTCTCATTCCTACGCTTTCGATCGTGGTCGGGGAAAGCCTTCCGACCGGCCGCTACGATCATCTAGGTGATCGGCCCAGTGACGGGCTCGGTTCCGGAGCGTACACCACGACCCTTGCGCTCTACGCCCAGGATTATTTCTGGATGCCCAATGGCCGGATCGTCCGCACACGACTCGATCTTTCGTATGCCGACTCTCCTAGTGTCGGCATCACTGGCAGCAGCGTCTACGGCACGGCTAATGACTTTAGAGGTCGCGCGCAACTCGGCTCACCTTTCACCGCTGACTCGGCCTATGAATACAGTGTCACCCGAAATTGGGTTCTGGCACTCGATGTTATCTATTCGCACAACCGCCAGGCCCGTCTCTCAGGGAGTATTCCCGCGCCCATCTACGGGGGTGTCGCTCCCACCGCCGTGCAGGCGCTTTTCCCCGTTAGCGTATCTGTGTCACTGATTCCGGCCATCGAATACAACTGGCGAAGCACGCGAGGAATAATCGTCGGCGCCGAAGTGGTGGCGGCCGGTCGCAATACCACGGCCCTCGTGATTCCCGTGGTTGCCGTTAATTTTGTGTTCTAAAGATGTGCGGGGTAAGGAGTCAGTTGCCACGTTTACGTCGGATTCATAGAGTCCAAGCGACGTTCAGCGAGGATTCCTCTTTTAGATCACTTGAGCGCGGCCACTCACGAGACAGGCTGATCGTTGCGATGACCACCTCTCGTTGCGCGTGAATCGACGACTGGTTGTCTTGTGGTTACTCACGAACAGCCTCTTGAATTCGACCAGCAGGAAGTGCGCGATATGCTCCGGCCTGGTGATCCAGGATTGAATTGACGATGTCCAGTATAAGAGATAAAATATCCATCATGAAGGACGCTGCAGAGCTCCTCCGGCTCGAACCCATTACTTCCCGGATCGCCGGCCGCGTACGGGCCCTGCGGATCGAGCGCCGCCTGTCGCTCGAGGATCTAGCGGAAAGGTCGGGTGTCAGCCGGTCGATGCTGTCGCTGATCGAGCGTGAAGAGAGTAGCCCGACGGCGGTGGTGCTGGACAAGATCGCAGCCGGCCTCGGTGTGCCGCTTGCGCTCTTCTTCGAAGACCCCGCGTCCCGGGACGAACCGTTGTCGCGGTCCAGTGACAGGCAGCCGTGGCGCGATCCCCAGACGGGCTACTTACGCGAAGTGCTGTCGCCGTCCGGCAGCACGGCGCCGTTCCAGTTGGTCCTGGTGACTCTTCCAGCCGGCAGGACGGTTCAGTACGAAGCCACCAACCGAGCGAGGCCTTATCATCAGCAGATCTGGGTTCAGGAGGGGCGAATTGAGGTGTCATCTGGAGCGGACGTTTACCGCCTTGGGCAGGGAGACTGCCTCGCCCTAGATGTTGATGGCAGACCGAACTCCTTCAGCAATTCCTCGAGAAAGCGCGCGCGGTACGTCCTGGTCATCGCACTCAAGTAAAACCGGCGCCGAAGCTCGTGCTCGAGGCGCAGGCTCGCTGCGCGAGCGTACCACCTCCGATGCCGCGCCGATTTCTGTCATCTACAACAACACGTTGAGGAAAGAGGACTTATTAGGAAGAAATCAGATTATCCGAGACCTGCTGATGCGCTTGAAAGCGGCGGTCATGCAATCCGTCGTCGAGGGGCGTGTCATCAACGGATTGCACCCATAGGCTGCCCTACTGATCATGAAGCAGATACTTGTTTACGCTGACTCGCTCAGTTGGGGCATCATCCCCACGACGCGGCAACGTCTGCGTTTTGATCAACGCTGGCCGGGCGCGCTCGAGGGCGCGTTGCTAAAACGCGGGTGTCAGGTACGGGTTCTGGAGGATTGCCTGAACGGCCGCAGGACGGTTTTCGAAGATCCGTTCCTGCCCGCGCGCAACGGGCTGTTGGGGCTCGCTCAGAAAATCGAGATGCACTCGCCGCTGGCGCTCGTCGTTCTCATGCTTGGTACGAATGACTTCCAGTCCGTGCATCCGCACACTGCTTGGCACGCAGCTCAAGGCATCGCAACGCTCGTCAGAAGCATACGACAAGGCCTGGGCGTGCAATGAATGTCAAAAGTGCCGTTTTCGAATTGGGATTTGTCCGCAGTGTGGTGTTCGGACAGCGTCGCAGATGCGTTAAGGCCCTCTTTACGCGACCATTGTGGTGGGCGGTGGCGAGCTCGACGGGAGCAATCGCGACCGATACCGTTCAAGGGGAAAGACCAAGATGCCACCAAAATTGATTCCCTCGAAGCCCATCGGCGTTATGTGGTGCAGGATCTGCGGGTCAATTTCTCGGCCTTGCGCCCGCCAGCGGTCCAGAGTGGCTTGCATCTGATGCGTGTTCCAGGCCATTACCAAATTCGTGACCAGCGAGAGCGCCCCTGATTGCGCGATGAGTTCTTCGGTTCGCCGACCCCGACGCGACCCCGCGCCGTCGCGGCGGATCTGCCGCTGCAAACTATGCGTGCGCTCGTTATGATTGAGGGCGCGCAAGGTCTCGCGCCTAAAATCCTCGAGCGCCAGGGTATCGCACAGATGCAGCGTGCGAAGTAGCAAGCCATAGGCGTGCCCTGCCTTGTGGGCCTTCTCGCCTCGGGATGCAGAGCCAAACCGCTCACATGCGAGCACCGCCGAGATGCGCCCGGCGGCGACCGCATCACACACGGCACTGAATTCCGTCCAGCCATTCTCGATGTCCTCGATTGAGATGTCCGCGCGAACAACGTCCTTCAATGATTCCGGAATTTCGATCCGATTGCCTCTGGGCACGTGCAAACGCCGATCTGGAAAGCTCTTCAACCGCGGACATAGGTCATAGCCAACATGCTTGGCAAGTCCCATTGCCCAGGCCGAGTACCCGTGCGTATCCGTAAAAATCTGCTGTATTGGTGCGAGGGTCTGGCGCAGCGCTCCCTCAATGGCGGCGCCCGGCTGTCGCTGGGTTATGGTGATCGGCTGATCATACCCGATGCCATGACGCCCGAGTGTGTGGATGTACGAGGCCGTGCTCCACGTGCGCCGCTTGGGGTCTGTTCGTGCCACCCAAACATGTCGCGATACATCCAAGCTCATCGCGTCCGCGGCACAGTCCTTTGCATCTCCCCATGCACCGGCGACCGGGTGTGCATGCATAAACTCGACCGCCGCCGCATTGGCGCGGCGCATCGTCTGACCGTCTTCCAGCAACTGCAGCGCGCTCGTCAGACCACCCACCGACAGGCCCGGGGTCATCAGGCTCATGCGCTGGACCGTCAAATCCATGGCGTGACCGAGCAGTCCCGCATAGACATAGAGGAGTTCCTGCTCATCCGCTGGTTCTCTTCCGAGTAGAATCCAGCTGAACCTGATTTCACTATCGATAGCCATCATCAATTCGGGCAGATGAACCGCCGGCAAACTGGCATAGAGATCTTCCCTAATCGACTCCAGCTCCTCTGGTGTTTCCTGCGGCGCGAGCGGATGCGCATGGATTTTCGTGCCATCAATCTTGAGATGTTCGAACCACACCGCCTCATCGAGATGCTCGAGACCGACCTGCAGGTTGGCGAACAATTGTTCGAGTACTTCAGGCAGCAGTCGTTGCGAACCCGGTGAGCGCACCGTGGTGCCCGCGGTGTCGAAGAGGACCTGTTTTTCGCGATAGGACAAGCTGTGCGGGACATAAAGACTCCCCCGCCGCAGCGCCTGACGTATTTCCCAGAGAATTTGCGCTTCAGCCGCTTGCCGAGCTCCGAGTGAATTACGATCACCCGAGAGCACGACCCATGCTCGGGATTTCGGTGGGCACATTTCTTCACTCATACCCGACAGCTCAAGCCTGAACGTTAGTCGCCAGGCCTGGATGAGTACGGGCCATCGGTCTGCCTCGCGACTGCGCAAATCCAAAGCCAAGTAGGCTTTGAGAAGCGGACGCATTTGCGCAATTTGCCCGACCAATATTTTCCGCTGGCGGGCGGCAATGCTCTTTGGCTTCAATCGTCCGGCATCCAAATCAGCGAGAAGCGATGTGATGGTGGCGATGCGCTCTTCGGAGGAAGCGCTCCCTGTAGCGAGTGTTGAGCGCACAACATCGATGAACAGATTTGTAGTCGACCCTTCCTCGCGCGTACGGTGCGCCTCCTCACTGGCCCGCCCCCACAAGCGGGCGACCCGTCGGTCGAGCAAACGGATGAGAGTATCCGTGTGTTCAAGCAACGCGTACCGCATAAAGGCCACCAATTCGAGCGTTCTGCGTGGCTCCCTCAATTGGTGAAAGCGCGAGGGGCGGCGCTTTCGCATCCCTTGTGCGTAGCTCTGCAGCAGGACCGGAGCCATGTCGAGCTTGTAGGTATCGATCCCGAGGTTGAGTAATTCGCTCACCTTCCCGCTCTGCCGCTCGATCGTGCTGAGTGAAAACTTGGCCGGGGACTCTTGCAGATACTCCAAAAGCGTCATCTTGCGCTCCGGGTCTGCGAAGCCAGAAAGGGCATCGAGCCACCGATTGCGGATCACTGTCGGGATTGAGCGCTCAATTCTCGATAACGTGTCGTGTTCCACGCTCGATACTGCCGCTTGCACCAAAATCGATAGACGCCGGTTTCCAGGGATGACAAACCGATTCTCATAAAGCAGCTTGCGAGTCGCTGTCACCAAATGATCGCCACTGACACCGGCACGGACAACATCACACAGTGACGGCAGCAGCCTGATCGTATCCGTGGCCTCAAACCGGATCATGCCGAGAAATTCCATCGCCCAACGCTGGTGCTCGTACAGCGTCCGACGTCTCTTCAAGTACAACGCTCGTAACGTGGCAAGGGTCGGTGCCGGAATCTCGAGCTGCTCACCCAGATGTTTGAGCAAATCGGCCGGCACGCGCTGAATCGCATCGAGCGGTCGTCCGCACATCTTGAGAAACCCAATCTGCAACGCGGCACCGAGGCGCAGCGAGTCGCGGTACCGGGTCAAAACTGCGCTTCGGTCCTCCGCTCGCAGGGAGAAGAAATGTGTAATCTCAAACTCAGAGACTTCGGTCGGCAGCCGCGTCCAGCCCAGGTAGGGAACGTGCCAGGCGAGCATGTCGAGCGTCCTTACTCAGCTTTGGCGCTGCAGCATGCCTGTCCGGAGTCAAAATGCCAATGGACGTTTGCTCCGTTCTGATCAAATGCCCGACCAGGCCACACACACCGCGCTGCGGACAAATCCTAAATCGAAAACGGCACTTTTGACATTCATTGCACGCACAGGCCGAGCAATACGAAAAAGAAGCAAAAAACCTATACGGTCTTCTGCGGGAAGCTTGGGAGCGTGGAACTGAAGAGGTGCTCCTCGGCGGCGTCGTGGAGCGCTTCCGGCCAAGCGTTCAGACGCAACAGCTCGCCGCTATCGCGGATATCACTCCTGAAGACTGTAAGGCAGTCGAGAAGGGGATGTCTAAGTGTTCCGCATGGTTGCGCGGCCATGACCAATCGGCGGCTGCACCCGCTCCTGTACCGAAACCGGCGGAGCTGAAAGCTGACATTGACGAACTGGACAATTGGGTGAAGGCAATTAATAAGCGTCGCGGCAAGTAAGTCGGGTTCCTCCAATCGGTCTTCGGGTGCAGGGGGCTCATGCTGCCCTGGCACTGGTTAACCCAGCAATAGAAACGCTTCCAATCGACAGAGGCTAGTCGCATAAGACTTACGACTTAACCGGCTCGGGCGACCTCCAAATATCTACAAAAGGAATTTGCTAGGCGCATTTGGTGCGGCGTCCGACATTCCGGCTCGAGCAGTCCGGGATTGCCAACCAGTATACAAACGCACTTCGCGCGCGAAGTCGCGACGTTTAGCCGATTTCGGCTGAAAAGAAATTCCATTCCATGCGGCGCGTCTTCTGGATCAGAGGTCGTGGTCGAATAGATCACCACGGGGGCCTCCTGTCCCTGAAACTTATCCACGGTTCCAACAGCTGCGCCTGGCAGTCGATGGGCGATAGTCGCGACCTGGGCGTTGTAGGGCGCGACGATCAATATATCCTTCAAAGTCAGCTGGGCGACTTCGCTTTTACGATTAGTCCATGTAATGCCGAGCTGAACGAGTCCCTGCACGATCTCTAGGATCTTGTCCGCTTCTTCCGGGGATTCGTTTTGATTGCCCTCATGTGCGACCGGCACGTAAAAGAGTCCAGCGCCTGCGAAGGAGGTCGGCCCGCCGAGCACCTGTTTGTGCAATCCGGGCAAGGAGGTAAGTTTGTCCTCATAGAAGAGTTCTGAGGTGAATTGGCAAATCGCGGGATGAAGACGCCATGTCTCGCTGAGAAATAGCCCGCGGTCCTCGGGCATCGTCTCATGACCTTCAAGCAAGTGGGCAAGCGCTGACACCTCGGACCCTTCAGGGTGGCTGGCCTTTTGCGGCTGTTCGAGCTGCTGAGGATCGCCTAGGAGTACAAGGCTCTTGGCGGCTTGGGCACAAGCTAAGACATTAGCCAGGGACATCTGACCGGCCTCATCGACGAACAAAACATCTACGGCTTCGGCTAGAACGTCCCTTGTCCATACCCAGGCGGTACCGCCAATGACATTGTAGGCACCATTCAAAATCTTAGTGATGCCTTTCTTGGAATCGGTTTCCTCTTCGATGTCGGCGTCAGGATGCGGTGACTTCTCCGAGACGCGATGCAAGCACCGCACCGAACGACTTTCCTCACGCGCAGCCTCAACGACCCCCTTGAGCAAATTGCGAATGACCTTGTGACTCACAGCCGTGATACCTACTTTCTTTCCTGCGGTGACCAGATCAATGATCATGCGGGCGCCACTGAAAGTCTTACCGGCGCCTGGCGGCCCCTGAATGGCGAGTACGCCTTGATCGAGTCCGAGAACCGCTCGCCTGGCGGATTGAACTGTATTTTCGCCGGGTTGGCGTAAAACGACGCCAGCCGTTAGCCGCGGGCCCCGCCGTAGCAACAGGTCTCGCGCAGATCGAAATGCACCCGCCGCATCGATGCCATAATCACGAACGAACTCGCCCAATCGCAGAAGCGACGAAATGGCATCGGCATTCCGGATATTGTCGTGCGTGAAGACTGCCTTCGGGTGATGTTCGGCCTTCGCTGCGCCTTTCCGAAGATCGATCGTTCCTGCGCTGAGATTGATGGCCTCCACAGTTGCGAACTTGCCTGGCTTTTTCGCACCAGGCAGAAAAATGTCATCCTCGGCACGAATGTCGGTGTCCTGCGGGGGGAACGAGTAACGATCAATTACAACTCCGCGCTTGGTCTGCTCCAGTCGATCCACGAATTTGAGCTGCCCGAGACCATCCGCCTCGTCGATGAATTCATCGGCCGGCATATCATTGAGCCGAAAGTACTCCCACCACGCCACCTTCTCTTCCCGCCGGTGCCACTCGAGCAGTTGCGCGAGAATCCAACAGGCTTCCTGCTCCGCATTTCGTTCGAGCGGAAGCCCGGCAAGTAGGGCATCAGCTACTGCTCGTATCTGCGCCAATTGCCCCTGGAGTTCCTCGCTGACTTCCATCGTGGGCGGATCAGGCCTGGGAACCGGCCAGCCTGTTTGCTTCTCGGCCTCCAGCCGAAGCGATTCTAGCCATTGGTGCAATTCCAAGGCCGACATGCAGTCATCGCGGTTATAGCCTTGGACCACATCTTTCATCTCGGGCGTGAGCGCCTGGTAGTCCTTACGCGCAATGGCCGATTCGACGGCCTTCATTTGGCGCGAGGCGCGCTGCAAGTCCACTTCCCTCACTAATCCGTAAAGTGGTTCGAGTTTTTTGATCGAATAACTCTCGACGCCTGCCTGCAAACCCCGTCGCACGACGCCGTAAAGATCGACGAACACTTTTCCGCGAAGCAGGACGTCCAGTTCGTCTGCCCGCGTTGCATAACGGCCCATAAGCCGTTTCATCGCCGTCGGCTCGTAGGGCGCGTAGTGATACACGTGCATCCCTGGGTCCTTCAAGCGCCGCTCGAGCACCAGATCGATGAAGCGCTCAAAGGCGAGCTTCTCCTGCTCAGGAGAGAGTGCCCACACGGCCTCGTAGCGGTATTGGCCAGACTCGTCGCGCAAAGCGTAACCAAAGAGGTAATCAAATCCGCCTTTCTCCGCCAACCGATCGCCTTCTAAGTCCAAAAAGATATCAAGCGGTGAGGGCGGTGGTAGCGAGGCCAAGCCTTGTTCGGCTTCGATTCTTAAAAGTTCGTACGGTGGCTTTGCTTGAGTACGGGCCGCCAGCTGAAGCTCGGCCTGCTTATGGAAGCGCTCCAAGGTTGCGACGCTTCCGAGACGTGGTTTTGTCGTAAACGGCAGGGGGAGGCGCGCGAACTGCTCAAGTTTTGTGACGCCCCAATCTGCAAGCTCCCTGCGCTGCGTCTTCTGGATGCCTGCCACTAGGCAAACGCTGTCATCTTGAGTCCAACGCTGACGGCACTGGGATTGCCAGCTACAGACATCGCAATGGGCGACAGGCTCGGGGTATGTATTTGTGCTCGGGGGTGATGCCGGCAAGGTTTGCGTCATGGCTCGCTCGAAATTGTGGCGGACGAGACGAAAGTACGCGCGGAATTCGGCAAAGCGATAAATCTCGGCGGTGAAATCCGTATCTGGTTTGACGACTCTCAAATGATCTGGCGGCACGCCTTGAATCTCGCTCAACAGTTCAGCGTAGAGACAAAGCTGTAGAAGCGTCGCACCGCGCGTTTCTGTCGCGAGTTTCGTCTCAAGAGGCTCGTAACGCCAGTCTCCAAATGCGCTCTGGCCGGGCACTCGCAGCAGAACATCTGCCCATCCTGCCCAACGCTCGTGCTCGAGTCGCGCCTGGACGACGACATCAACACCACTGCGGAGCGCGGCCAAGGTTTTAGCGAACGGGGCCGGATCGTTCTTGGCAATTTCGACGACCGATTTGCCTGAATCTCGAAGGGTCGCAACGAACCGTGCTTCATGCTCCAATCCGCGCGCTCGTAGCACTTCGAGCAAGGGATCGTCGGTGAATGGGCGCTTGAGCATGCCGTGGGCAGATAAGCGCTCGAGCGTCGAGAGATGTCGGCACGCCAAAAAATCGGTGAGATCGGTGGCGAAATACTGCTGATAGCCGTCCCTAACTTGCATTGCCCGCTCCCTGCGATAGCGCTGATGGATTGCGCCAATTGCCGCACCCGACGATAGTCTCGCACCTAGAGTCGCCCGAGACCATGTCAGCCGTCACGCTTGGTTTCGTGACGGACTGATGCCGTGCATCGTCGTTTACCGCAGCGCGAGCATCGTAAACGCCTCACCACATCTTGTAGCGAAGCGTCCCATCCTGCGATGGCGGCGAGTGTTCTCGGCTGAGCATTTCGTACGTGTCCGCACTCACACTTGAGGGTGAGCACGTACTGCCCAAAATTATCGGACAGTTTGGTTATCGTGAGCAGAGGGCGGGGTGGCATCATCGCCTGTACATACATACAGCCGCGAGTTAGACTCCGCAAACACCTTACTTCCGGCCGCATTCATCAGCGATTCCGGGAGGTTTTCGTGCGTAATTCTTGGGCGGACGCCTTAACGCAAGTCCCCGATCCGCGGCCACATTCGGCGTTGCCGCCCGCTCCGCGCGCCGACTCTCAAGATCATCATGGCAACAAGAACTGACGTGATCGGCGGGGAACCGTGACCGCCCACTGGGGGCTTCGGGCGCGATGCAAAACGTCCGCTCGGCTCCCTTTCCGTAGGCGCAAATCCTTTTATCGAGTGCAGCTCAAGGACCTCGCCAGGCCCGTGAGACTTTCGCCGCGGATCGCTCGAACGATCCATCGCGCAGATCCACGCCGAAGCCCGCGGCATGCCGTGACCCAGTTCGCAGGCGATGCCCTTGAAGGCCTGTCACACTTTCAAGCGAGCATGTAAGGGAACTACATTTATGCCTCGACGACGAGCCTCCGCGTTTGACGATCTTCTGACTCTTTCCTCGAAGCTGCCATGGAAGGTCAGCCTGGGGTTAGCATTCGCCTCGTTCCTGGTGCTGCATCTCGTCGCAATCGGCTCGGCTCAAACTGCGAGTGTCACCAATCCTGCCGACCTCGGTAACGTTGTGATCCGCGGATTCATCCACGTCTTCGCACTCTTCGCTCAGTTCATCTTTCCCATTGGGTTTCTCATCGGTGCCACAGCATCATTTCTCAAACGTCGGCGATCCATCGATCTTATCAACGACACCCGCGCCGGCCGTGACTTCACCTCGATCAGCTGGCAGGAGTTCGAGCAGCTGGTGGGGGAGGGGTTTCGTCAGCGGGGCTTCAAGGTCCGCGAGCGTGGAGGTGCGAGTCCCGACGGCGGCGTTGACTTAGAGCTCACCCAATCAGGAAAGCGCTACCTCGTTCAGTGCAAGCAGTGGCGTTCCCGCCAAGTGGGCGTCACCGTCATCCGAGAACTCTGCGGCGTGATGAGTACCGAGAATGCCCAGGGCGGCATCGTAGTGACCTCCGGTCAATTCTCCCGCGAAGCCAGTGAGTTCGCACAACGCAGCCGCATCGAATTGTTCGACGGCGCTCGGTTACAAGAACTCATCGGGCGAGAGCCTGCCTCACGGATCGCTGATGCACCGGCTTGGACACAGCTTCTTTGATGGCGGGGAATCTATTGATTGAGTCATTCGAGCTGATCCGATCGATGGCCTCAACATCGCCTGCCATCCAGGCGTCGTAGCTTGACTCTAGTAGAGTCGTGGACGAGGCGGGGTTGTCTAAAATCCAACTCACCGCCTCATCCCACACCTCATCGCTGACCTTATCTTCAAGCGCATCGGCCTGCGCGATAGTCTCTAGATGCTTGATTTGAGATCTCGGCGGATGAGTCTCTGCGGATATTGCGAGTGCGAGATGTTCCACACCCGGGTCAAGGTCAACAGGTTCCACCAAACACGAGACCAGTGCGCGCGGTCTCAGCACATTAAGCTGTAGTATTGTTGCGCGAGGCAATTGACTCTCGATACGCTTCCAGGAGCGCGGCAACCTTTGTGCGAGGCGCGGCGCCCACGGCGATATCAGGGGATGCTGCTGCGACGCCGCTTCCTCATGCTCGATGTACACCAGGCGCGCCGCATCGATTGCACTGGGAACCCAGGGTGCGAGGCGATGTGCCTTAGGCACTCTGTGCATGGTCCCGGCCAGATGGACACGGGAGCCTTCGATCTCAAAATACATCGTAGGGTCAGTCTATCTCGTAAAGGTGTCGGAGATCGACACCGAATCCTATGAGTGCATGACCAAGCTTGCGGCTCGTGGATTCTCAATCACGGCGCATACTGACCGAGTAACGCCATCGCAGCGCTTCGCGAGGAACTGAAGTACCAATCCGCAAAGACCTCAAGCAAGACTACCTTGACCTTCGCGACATCGTGGTTTGGAAGAAAAGTTTGGATATGGGTGGCCACTGAATGCAACCCCTTCTTGCAATCGGCCCTTTGTTGCGCGCCTGCTGTCGCGCTGATGTTTCCGATGTCTGTTGGCCGCCACGACACTCGATTATCTGCAAATACGGCCCGAATTCGCTGTAGAGCGTCGGGCATATATTGCTGCATGTACTGAATGACTGCGACTTCCGGCGTCCAGGGCAAATAGTCGATTTGCGTTGCGAGCGCCTGGAATTCGGCGAGCATTTTATGGTTGCCAAATGCCGTCCATTGCGCCACGTTTTCCGCCTTGACATCGCCATCTAATATTGCAACCGCACGAGTCGTGCTTGGCAGGGATGCCTGAGTGCGGTGGAGGAAGCGGACGACACTCATGAAAGGACCTATTGGAACAACATGAACGGTTGGCCATTTCGACTGCGAGGCGGCGAACTTCGCTTTGAGGACGAGATGCAGAATACGCTCTACAATGACCATTGCGTTGTCATCTTCGACATATAGGATGACATCGGGCGCGCGCTCCTCATCGTAGGCGATGTTGCCCAGCGCGTAAGTGGGATAACACCCTACGGTCGAATTCACGATGCCGCCGATATTCTCCAAGAAAATCAGTCGTCGTCTTTCGATTCGTTTGATAAGACTCACTGAATGCGACGACAAGATGATGGTCAACTGTTTGCGCGCTGCCATCTCGGTCAGATAATCCAAGAGCTCAATCTGAGCTTTCGGATGCAGCGCAAGCTCTACTTCGTCGATCAATATGAGCGATTGATTGGCGCAATCATGTAATGAGCGTATGAGCTTCAGTACGCAAAGTTCCCCTAAACTAAAATTTCTTTCGGAATAGTATTTGGGCGATGGAGGTGGGCTGGCTTGAAGGACGAATGCGGGATTTCCGACGCCACGCGTCAGATTGACCGTCTTGAGCGAGTCGAACTTGTTAGTTCCGAGAATACGATTGGCCGCATCACGAATTTCTGGCTTTGCGGGCCGGACTCTATTCGGTTGGAAGTCTTCAGCGCGCGGGGTCAAGCGTTCTGCGGTCGCGCCAATGTATAAAACATCCGGGTATCCGAAGCGCCCTAACAGCGAGTTCTGCGCCCGGGGACGGGGCACCCACCGTTCACCCGCATAGGCGTACGTCACCTGATCTTGGTCCAGGGTATACGTAATTTCAGCACCTTCGAAGTTATCCAAGGCGTTCGAATGAAGCGATGAAGCAAAATGTTGCGCGAACGCGTTCGAATGGCCGATTCGGCGAAGGCAGGCCAGAACTGATGTCTTTCCGGCTCCGTTCACACCTGCCAGCAGGTGTAAACCGGGTGCTGGAACATCGAAACGCAGTTCCGAGATGTTCTTAAGACGCCTTATTGTGATCGTGCCTGGCATAGTCCCTCATCCCACTGCAATCGACGATCCGGTAATGATAGCTGCGGCCTCAAGATTTTTATGTGCGCCAATTCATCACACGTGAGGAAAGCTCGGCAGCTGGGGTGACGGCGGTTGCCGCTGATCCTATTTATGCCAGGGCGTACCGGTTTGCACGAAGCATTCTTAGGCCAGGCGCGCCGGCTGACGACGCCAATGATTGGGCGTGGATGAGTCCGTCTTGGGATCTTTACGAGACGTGGTGCTGTATCCGCGTCGGTCGAGTTCTGCGGGAGTTATTGCAGGGATTCAAGTGGATTCAAGACGGCATTGTACGGCAGGTCGGACACGGTTGGGACGTCAAAGTGAGTTTGACTTCGCAGGTCACGTTTTCATATAGGAAGGATGCTGCCGACAGGGATAAGTTTAACTCGATATCGAAGGAGCTTAGGCCTGATCTGGTGTTGACGCTGGAGCGAGGAAGCGTGCGGCGTTTTATGGTGTTGGACGCGAAGTACTCGCAATCACGTTCCAGCATTCTTGACGCTATGTATTCGGCGCATGTGTATCACGACGCGCTTCGATGGCATGGCCGTCCGCCGGATCGAAACTTGCTCCTGGTGCCAGCTTCGGAAGAGAGTTTGGAATGGCTGCATGGCGCGGAATTCAAGGCGGAATATAGAGTTGGAATCACACAGTGCACACCGGGTGAGGAATGGCAGGATCACAATGTCGAGAAGATTACGGGGTTTCCCTTTGAGAAGGGAGTTGGCGTCGGCGCGGGCTAGGGCCCAATCCGCGTCCGAGTGCCCCGTTTGGCCAGTGGACGCAGCCATCACGACATGGCATCGGCGCCACTATTCACGATAAGGCTTCGCTTATGCGACGTTATCGAGAATGGGCCATTTACGCGTTGCAGGCGACCTTGACCTCCGTCGAGCAAGTGGCACCACGTGATCGTCCGGGTATCGAAGGCGGAGTATGGCAGGCTCACACGGGAGCGATCGCGCAGCCCACCCCGATTGAGAATGCGATCCTATTGCGGATAGGCCTTCACACTGTCGGCAACCGAGTCCGCGACGTGTTCCTTAGTGATCACGCCGGCAACATCGCTGCCACGTGGCACTCCACGGCCGCGCACAACGACTGCCATGATGGCCTCGCGACGCCACATGCGGCGGATAACATCGAATGCAGTCTCATCTTCCCGCACCACGGTGAAGTTTCGGTTGGCAACATCGCGTAAACTCACGCCGGTATTCGCACCTTCCAAGCCTCGCCGCAGTCCCGTGTTGACTCGAATCACGCCGAACAAATGGCCTTTTTCCGTGACAACGACGTAGCGCAATCGGCCTGCGTGCTCGGGCTGACGCAAATACTCATCGAAACTGGCTTCCGCCTCCAGAACTTGAATATCAGCGTCCATCACTTCGCGCGCAGAGCGGACGAGAAACATGTTGGCATGACGCGCCTTCGGAATCGCCCGTCCGCGGCGTACGAGTTTTAAGGTGTAGATGGTCTCGCGAGAGAGCACGCGGCGTGCACCGATGCTCATCGCCACCGCCACAATCATCGGCATCACGATGCTGTAGTCGAGCGTCATTTCGAAAATCATCGTCACAGCCGTCATCACCGCACCGGTGCCGCCGCCCACCATTGCGCCCATCCCGACCATTGCGAATGCAGGAATGCTTAACTGAATCGGTAGGCCGGCCAAATTCCAGAGCGCGGCGAACGCGCCACCCAGGGCAGCGCCCATATACAGCGAAGGCGAAAAGATACCCCCTGAGGAGCCCGATCCAAGACTGATCGATGTTGCCAACGCCTTGCAGAGGCCGAGGAGTGCGAGCAGCCAAAAGGCGGACATCTGTCCTGCCAATATCGCCTGAACCGTGGCGTAACCCACCCCATCGACATAGTACTGGCCGAAGATGCGCAGTAGTACGTACATGAGCACGCCCACGATCAACATGCCCAACATGTGACGCCAATAGCGCGACGCAATCCTATCGAACAAATCCTCAGCGAGATGCAGCCCTTTGATGAAACCCGCCGCCGCCACTCCGCTCAGCGCGCCGAGCACAGCGAATAGGACTAATACGAGCAGCGCGTTTGAGTCGACTGCCATAGCCTGAATCGGCGGTACATGAAAGGCCGGCGTGTCGCCAAAGAACCAGCGGCCTACGAAGGTCGCGGTTCCCGTCGCAATGGCGACTGGGAGAAACGTCTCGACACTCACTTCCGGCATCATCAGCTCGATGGCAAACATCACGCCGCCAATGGGCGTATTGAAGGTAGCGGCGATTCCCGCACCGGCGCCCGCGGCGACCAGGGCAATTCGCTGGCCCGCAGGCATGCGTATGATCTGTCCTAGAGTCGAACCGAGCGCGGATCCGATCTGGATTATGGGCCCTTCGCGTCCAACCGATGAGCCGCTGCCAATAGCCAACGCTGAGGCCAAGGATTTGACCAGTGCCACCACGGGCCGGATGATACCGCCTTTGTGATAGATCGCATCCATAACCTCGGGCACGCCATGGCCTTTCGCCTCCGGCGCAAAATTGGTGACCAGAAACGTCACGCCGATCGCGCCCAGCACCGGCACCAGAATTACCAGCGGTCCCCACGGCGCGGGAGCTGTGAAAACGTTCGCATCGTAGTGAAGCAACGCGTGGCCCGTAAAGAATAGATTGTGAATAAGCCCAATTAGATCGCGGAACAACACCGCGCCGATGCCAGTAACCACGCCGAGGCCAAGCGCGAGTAAAGAGATCTGCGCCAATGGCAGTTGGCGGCTTTCTTCGCTTTCCATTAGCAAAACTGTGGTTGAGGAAGAGACGAACGCGAGGTCGAGCCCGCGCACTCCAAGGGGACTTCGGACCGCGATGAGAAGTTCATTTGCATGAAGGAATGAGGCCCTGCCGCCGGCTACCGTGACCGGGCATCACCGACGGTATCTACGATGACTATGCCGTAACTTGCAATCCTTTCGAGACATAGCGTAGCGTATGTGCTTATCGTAAGGAGATCCCTACTATGAAGTCAACTCAAAGAATTACAGGATTTCTGACGTTGTGCTGTGTCGCGATCCTGTTTGTGGCCTGTGCAAACCAGATGGAGCCGGCCAAAAATGCGCTCGATAACATCAATACCACGTTAAATTCAGTGTCGGCGGATGCACAAAAGTACGTGCCTGATCAATTCGCCGATGCGCAGACCAAGGTGGCAGCATTAAACGCCTCTTTTGAAAAGAAGGACTACGCAGCGGTAGTGGCAGGCGCGCCCGCTGTTTTGGCCGAGGTCAACGGATTGAGCGGCGCGGCGGCAGTTAAGAAAGATGAGATGGTGAAGGCGTTAGGAAACGAGTGGAGATCCCTAGCTGCTTCCGTGCCTCAATCGCTTAGCGCGGTGCAAGCCCGGATTGACGCTTTGTCGAAAACCAAGCATATCCCGAAAGACGTTGATCTTGGTGCGGCAAAGTCTGGACTCGCAGATGCCACTTCGGCGTGGGACAAAGCCCAAGAAGCTTTCAAAGCGGGCAATCCGGCAGATGCAGTGACCGCGGCTAAAGATGCTCAAGGCAAGCTTGCGTCGGCTGCAGCCGCGCTGAAACTGAATTTGAGCTAACGGATACCAACGACACCCGTCGGATGCTCAATTAGCGCCCGGTGTGATCGTGCGGCTTGAGCAGCCGCACGATGTAATCGACAATCTGCGCTGTGTCCTTGAGGCTCATCGAAGCGTGACCAAAAAGCGTCCGAAAGTAGAAAGGACCGGTCAGCATGTCGAGGAGCAACTTCACGTCCATGTCATCGCGCGCCTCACCCCGCGCACGGGCGCGCTCAATTGCTTCCCGCATGGACCGGCGTCGCGGAACCATGACTTCGCGTCGAATGCTCGAGGCGAGAGCCGCGTCTTGCGCCATGTCGGCGACGAGGCCCGCTAGGGCGTGCTCCAACGGTCCGCGAAATGCACGCCACAATGTTGTCACCGCGGATAATAGGTCGCCGCGCAGAGTTCCGGTGTCTGCAGCAGGGTTCTCTCCGAGTTCGCCGACGACCGCGTAGGCGACCAGATGGCATTTGCTGGGCCATCGACGGTAGAGGCTGCTGCGGGCACGCCCCACGTTTTTTGCAATGCCATCAATTGTAACGGCGTCATATCCGCCCCTTTGCAGGGCACGAATAACCGCAGTGATGACTTCCGTATCTATCCGCGCATCGCGCGGTCTGCCGGTTGTCTTTGATGAACCAGCGGAATGCGCAGGCGCCTTGCGCTTGCGCCTCGTTTGGCTTGATTTCATCAATTTTTCCTCTGAAAGATTGCGGTTAATTGCGAGTCCCCCATCAAATCTGTGGTGGCTATATATAAGCGAAACCACCAGATTCTGGTAGCGTGACACCGTGCATAAAGGAGGATCTTTTGGCGTATTTCTTATCGCGATCTTTTTTGCTATCGCGACCTGCATTCTGCTTGGCGTTGGAATGGCACTCTTGTGGCCCGGATCAAACCTCGAAGTCATTTGGATGCTTTATCCGGCACGTCGCGCGTTGCTCATGCCCTACCGCATATGGCTCGGCCCTGGTTTTCTGACGCTGGCGGTTGTCATGATATCTGCAAGCATCGGCTGCTTTCGCCGGCGCAGCTGGGGTTGGTGGTTGGCTGCGGCGATTTTCCTTGTCAACGGACTGGGCGATGTTGCACAGATATTTATGGGCCACTTTCTGGAGGGTGTTATCGGTGTCGCAGCCGCCGGCACCGTTCTTTTTTACCTGTCGCGACCCAACGTGCGCGCTGGATTTTTCTAAAGCGCAAACTATCGACACATAGAGCCGTGCTTCGTAGCTATTTAATCTGCCCCAGGCGGCGTAAGAGCGGGGTAATCGTCAATCCTTGCGCGAACACAGAGAATGCCACGACGGCAAAAGTAATCACTACGATGAGATCGCGCCGCGGAAGATCCTCTGGCAGGGATAACGACAGCGCGAGCGCCAACGCGCCCCGCAGGCCGCCCCAGAAAAGCACGTGTTGATGCCGCATATCAATCTTGAGTCGACTGCGGACAAATAGCGCGCACAGCGGATAGATGGTAGCCGCGCGCCCGAGCGTTACTAAGGCAATAGCGAGCAACACGGGCACCCAAAGACCTTTGAAATGCTGTTGCGCTTCTTGCGCGCCGATCAAAAGAAAAATGAGAGAATTGGCCACAAACGCCACATACTCCCAGAACGGCCCCAAGGCGTGCCGCCCGGCAGCCGAAATCGAACCCGATGAGCGGAAGTTGCCGACAACGAGGCCAGCGGTCAATGCAGCCAGCACGCCCGAACAACGGAAGTGTTCCGCCACAAAGAACGAGCCATACGCAGCCAGTGTGGTGAAGGTGATTTCCACCAAATAATCTGGCGTGCGGCCCGCCAGCAGCATGAACAGATACGCGATGATCCCGCCAATGAGGACACCGCCGATGATTGTGACGAACAACACTCCGCTGATCGAGAGGACGGTCTCATGGCCGCCAGCCAGCACTCCAAGCACCGCTACGAAGGCCACCGCTGCGGTGCCATCATTCAAAAGACTTTCCGATTCGATCAGAGTCCGAAGGCGTCCATGCGCCTTGGACTCCTTGAAGGTCGCAATAACCGACACCGGATCGGTGGCGGCAATCAGCACGCCAAAGACGATTGCGCTACCCCAATCCCAGGCGAGCGCATAATGCATGCCGACCGCAGTGACGGCTGCCGCCAGAACGACGCCCGCCGTCGCCAGCAAGGTGACCACCGGCAACTCTTTCTTGAAGTCCCGCCAGTGAATGAAGAGCGCCGCTTCGAACACCAACGGGGGCAGAAAGACTGAAAATATCAAATCCTTCGTGAGATGCCATTTAATGTACACATGAGAGAAGTAGAGAGTCATTCCGGCGAGCACCAACCCGACCGTGTAAGGCAGGTGCAGCCGACGCGTCAGCATCGCGACCAATGCCGACACAAAGAGCAGAAAGCCCAGCTGTGATAAATCCGATGTCATATGAATGATTCGGCGATTACCGGTCCCTTTGCGCCTCCAAATTGGCAGCTTAGCCGGATCGGCCTGCCTACTCGCGAAGTAATTAATTCCCGCCGCCGCATAGCGCGCTCCGATCCCTCAGATCGTCCGAAGTCGGGCCAACGGCCGATAATTGGAATGCCGCAATGGATTGCGATGCAGCTGCCCTTCCCCGCGCCGGGTAGAATAAGCACGTGTATCTATAAATTAGTTCCGAAAGAATAGTGACTTTTATTTGGGAGTCTTTCAACTCGCGGTGTGTTGTGGCCGGGCAAGTGAGAGGAGTAGGGGGATGCGATCTTTCGGAGATGGAATTCTGCAGACGCCAAACACAACCCGTCGCCGGCTGCTGACCGCACTTGCGGCACTTAGCGCAGCGTCCTTCCCAGGCTTTGCAATTTCGAGTTCAGCGAATACCCAGCCGCGCAATGAAAGTGTGGAATACGGGCAGGACACGTTGCCGCGCGGAATTCGATCGCGTCGCGTGGACAACAACAATGGCGCTATCATGCATATCTTGGAGGCCGGTTTCGAGGCTCCGGGTCGCCCCTGTGTCGTGCTGCTGCACGGATTTCCAGAGCTGGCATATACGTGGAGGAATCAACTCCAGCCGCTGGCGGCGGCGGGGTATCACGTGATTGCGCCGGATTTGCGTGGATACGGACGGAGCGCAAGGTCCCCGGTGCGATTCGACGACGATCTTCTGCCGTATACCTGGCTGAATCGCGTAAGCGATGTGCTCGGGCTAGTGCGTGCGCTGGGGTTCGAACGCGTAGCCACGGTCGTCGGCCATGATTGGGGCGGTCCGACAGCGGCCTGGTGTGCGCTGGTTCGGCCAGACGTTTTTCAGTCCGTGGTCCTGATGAGCACTCCATTCGATGGCCCTGATACTCTCCCTCTCGACAGCGCTAACAAACGCCGATCGCCAGTCGTCGGCACGGACATGCAAAAGGCGCTCGCGGCGTTGCCACACCCACGCCAGCATTACTGGTGGTACTCCGCCAGCCGCAGCGCCAACGAAAATATGTGGCATGCGGAGCAAGGCGTGCACGAGCTTCTGCGTGCAATGTATTACTACAAGAGCGCGGATTGGCCGGGAAACAAGCCGTTTGCACTGAAAGCGTGGACAGCTTCAGAACTTGCCAAGATGCCGACCTACTACATCATGGAGCGCGACCAGGGGATCGCCGAGACGATGGCCGCGCATATGCCATCTCTGGGACAAATCGCTGCGTGCCGGTGGCTCACAGAGGCGGAATTGCAGGTCTATAGCACGGAGTACACCCGAACGGGGTTTCAAGGCGGCTTGAACTATTACCGCATTCTTACAGATTCTCGATTTGACGCCGAACTCAACAGTTTTTCGGGCCGCACAATCGATGTCCCCGCGATGTTTATCGGCGGTGCCCGTGACTGGGGAGTGTATCAGTCGCCGGGTGTGTTCGAAGGAATGCAACACGGCGCGTGCACGCGCCTGCTCGGCGTTCATCTGATCGAGGGTGCTGGTCACTGGATGGCTGAAGAGCAACCACAGCAAGTGAATCGACTACTGATTGATTTCCTAAATAGGGCCGCGGCGGCGCGTACTTCCTAGTATTTCAGCGGAATCGTTGAGGGCAGTGTCCCCAAACCTACAGTGCCGCAAACCGAGCGGTCATCTGGAGCAGCAACGGGGCTAATTGGAACGCGTCATCAAGCTGCTCTGACCGCGCGGTTGATAAAAAAGGCGTAACTGTCCGGGATTGCGCTCGATAAAATTTATTACCGACGGCCACTGTGCATGACAAGGCGCATCATATCGCAGCGTTATCATGCGGAATTCGGTTGGTTGCAGGTTATCCAGAGAAGACGGGTTCAGGAGCTCAGAAAGGGATACCGGTGGACGGTCGAGGGGGCCACTGACGTCCCCGAAGCGGTCCGGCGAGCCAACAAAACCGCCAGGAACTGCGCATACATGTACGCCAGCGCACCGACGGCCAGACGCTGTTCACGCCTAATCGAGCTATTTGAACATTTCGGAGACTCATATGTATCTCGGCGGCGGCATTCTCGGAACTATTCTCATCATTGCCATCATCTTTTACCTAGTTCGTAGATCGTAGCGAATCAACCAGACTCGGGCCCATTGCTCGCCAGAGGTCTTGTGTTCTCGAACAACATGATTGTCGATACTGCGCACAATCCGCGCCAGAATCATCTTTTGGCGGCGCTTCCTCATGATCAGTGGGAGCGTTGGCGACCGTACCTTGAATATGTCGACATGCCGCTTGGGCAGGTGCTTTACGAGCCTGGCGGCACGCTAAGCCATGTTTACTTTCCAACTACAGCGATCGTGTCGCTACTCTATGTGATGCAGAATGGTGAATCGGCCGAGATTGCGGTTGTGGGTAACGACGGCATCGTCGGGGTTTTCCTTTTTATGGGTGGCGACTTCACCTCCAGTCGCGCGCTGGTGCAAAGTGCCGGGGGCGCCTATCGGCTGACGGCGCAGATGATGAAGGAGGAATTCGATCGCGGTGGTCCGGTGCTTCATCTACTGCTTCGTTACACGCAAGCATTAATCACGCAGATGGTACAAACGGCGGCCTGTAATAAGCACCATTCTCTCGACCAGCAACTGTGTCGCTGGCTGCTGCTGAGTCTAGATCGTTTACAAGGGACCGAAATGGTAATGACCCAAACGCTGATCGCCCGTATGCTGGGCGTGCCTCTTCAAGGGGCGACCGAAGGTGCACTGAAACTACAAGCCGCAGGGCTGATCGATTACGCCCAAGGCCGGATTCGGGTAATCAATCGCGCGGGTCTGGAGAGGCGCACTTGCGAGTGTTACGCGGTCGTCAAGAAGGAGTACGACCGACTGCTTCCGGAAAGGTTAGCTGCCTAAGGCAGCGTGAATCTCTTCGCATGAAGCGGATGAACTCGGTGCGCTTTCTGGCGGCCACTTCAGCAGCTACGGGTCTAATTCCTCTATTCGGTCTGGCATTGGTCATCGCCGGCTGCGGTGTAACTCACGTCAAAGATGCCGATCCCCTTGAGGGCGTAACGTTTAGCGGGATTCGCTATCCGAGTCCCGATGCACAATTGGGCGAGCGCCTGTACCCTGACGAGCATGTGATCGCGGATCAGTTGTCGGCCGTGATCGAAGTATCCATCCGTAAGCGCTACTCCGCCGGCACTGCGCGACGAGATGCCCACCCAAAAGCCCACGGATGTGTGAAAGCGGAATTCAGTATCGTTGACACGCTGCCGGAGGCTCTTTCCAAGGGAATGTTTATTCCCGGTCAAACGTATCAGGCATGGATTCGCTTCTCAAATGGTTCCGCCGATCCGACCCGCGCCGACATCAAAGGCGATGCGCGTGGCATGGCCATTAAAGTGTTAGGAGTACCCGGAAAGAAGCTGCTTACGGATGAAGCGGAGGCGACGTCGCAAGATTTCATCATGATCAATCACCCGGTTTTCTTCGCCACCGACCCTGCGCGATATTTGTCGTTTATAGAAGATGCGAACAGCGATCACTTCTACCGCAAGCTGCTCATCCCGTTCGATCTGGGACTTAAAGGCACGCTGATTGCCCTAAAGACCGGCAGCTCGAAGATTTCTAACCCCGTTCAAGTCCGCTATTGGTCAATGGTGCCGTATCAGTTAGGGACCGGGGATGACCGGCGGGCTGTGAAGTATTCCGCGAGAGGCTGTTCAGCAACGAAGGACCCCCTGCCAAAGAATCCAGAGCACGATTTTTTGCGTGTCGCACTTCGACACACCCTGCGAAGCGGCGATGCCTGCATGGAGTTCCTGGTGCAACCGCGAACTTCCGACAGAATGGATGTCGAGGATTCAAGGGTTGAGTGGCAGGAAGCCGCGGCTCCTTTCTACAAGATAGCGACCATTCGTATTCCGCGGCAGGCTTTCGATACCCCTGAACAAAACACGTTTTGCGAAAATCTCTCCTTCACCCCCTGGCACGCGCTGCCCGAGCATAAGCCACTCGGCGTCACCAATCGGCTACGCAAAGTCATCTATGATCATATCAGTCGCGTACGACATGAAATGAATGATGCCAAGCGCGAAGAACCCTGAGGCGCCCAGAACTGCCAATGCAAATCGAAACAATACATGTAACCCGCCGATCTTCTCTGATTCGCTTCGTCGGCTCAGCACTGTTGCTAGCATTCGGAGCGTGTGCCCAATTGAGCAATGCGGAAAACGCCGTTCCGAGTAGAACCACGCCACGCGCGCAACTGTCCATCGGCTACAGTCTGCTCTATCAAGAGGCCGATGGAATTCCTAAACTAAAGTGGATCTTCATGTTTAAGGACAAGCCTGAAGAAATGGGGCGAGTCACCCATGATCTGGTCACCTATTACCAACAGCTGGCTGACACCATGCAGAGGCTGTCCAAGCAATATCCTGCCATGCGCATTGATGTGACGGCAATGTCCGAGATCGAGGCCAAGGAGCGCAAAGCCATTGGCGAGGATCTCGCCAAAGACTTCGCTCCGCTCGTCGGGAAGACCGGGGTGAAGTTCGAACGGGAGGCGCTGCTCATGTTTTACAACACGCTCAACGAGCAACGTCATCTGACCGGGGTGATGGTTGAGCTCGAACCCGACCCTGGCCTCAAGAAGTTTTTGGAGACGACA
>Ga0302324_100002180_pt1 | contig 46140 bp, 31 predicted proteins | sample Palsa_T0_1_FD_201949 | JGI IMG/M metagenome (GOLD analysis project Ga0302324, IMG submission 201949) | Peat permafrost microbial communities from Stordalen Mire near Abisko, Sweden - Palsa_T0_1 | ecosystem: Environmental > Terrestrial > Soil > Palsa > Peat permafrost | place: Sweden: Abisko... | reverse complement strand
CCGATACCCAAAGAATATATAGTGTCAACAGCGCCCTGGTCATAACCGAAAATAGAGCATTTTTCCCAATCGTAAAGCTCACCTCAGATTTTCTTGTTTTTTTAAGCAACCCTTGTAAAAAACCGGCCGTTTGTATTTTTGTCCGCTCTCCAATTGTCATTCCAATCCCATTATCAGTCGCTGTCTTTGTTATCAGCCGCGGTCTTTATTGAATGCCCGAAAGAGTTTAACCTGCATTGTTATGAAAAAAACGGTGGTATTACTTCTTTGCCTATATGGTAGCCTGCGTTCCGTAGCACAGGAGGAACTTGGCATCCGGAACAGCAACTATGCCGGCATCCAGGGCTCTCTTTTGAATCCCAGCGCTATTGCGGGGTCAAAGCTGGAATGGGATGTAAACCTGTTGTCCGCTAATGTCGATTTTGCGAATAATTTTCTGTATGCGCCAAAGAGCGCGGTGCCTTTTTTAGGTATCGCGCGGATCATCAAGGGCAGTATCGATGAGAACCTTTTTCTGACACGGTATGACCCGCAGAATCCCAACAAGCTCTATAATGTAAGCTTCTCGGGCCTCTTTTTGGGTCCTTCTTTTTTTATGAAGATCAAAAAGAAGCATGAGATCGGGTTGACGACGGCGCTGCGGGGAATGGCGAATATCCGGAATATCACGGGAAATGCGGGGCAGAATGCGTTCGACTACCTCTTATCGAGCAATCTCTGGAACACCAATTTCCAGGACCAATCGGCGCGGGTCAACGCCATGGGCTGGGCGGAATACGGGTTGCATTATGCGACCGTCCTCTATGACGATGGCAGGGACGAACTGAAGGCGGGCGTTACGCTCAAGATCCTGCAGGGAATGTTTGCCGCCTATGCTAAAAATACCAATCTGAACTATCGGATCAACGACACCACGGCGATTGCGTTCACGAATTCTTCGATCGACTATGGCCGGACGGATTTTGATGATTTCCGGCACCGGAGCCTTTCCAATTTCGATCATGGCATTGGGTGCGGCTTGGACGTCGGCTTCACCTGGGTCCACCGGGACCATCCCGGCGATGACAACTACCGGTGGCGGATAGGACTATCGCTGCTGGATGTGGGTTCGATCAAGTTTGACCGGAATTCGGGGTCCTATCATCTCGAAGCTGCAAATGCCGTTTTTTCCAATTGGCATGAAGCGGCGTTCGCGAACAATACGCAGCTGGATCAAACGCTCAGTGCGGTCTTCTACAACGGCGATTCGGCGAGGTCGCAGACGGGGACGGTTTTCCACATGCGACTACCGACGACGCTAAGCCTGCAGGCGGATTATCATATTGACGGGCCCTTTTTCGCCAACGTGACGATCGCCCAGGGGTTCGGTCACGGCGACAATGTCGGGGTGGTACAGCCGGATGTATATTCTCTGACGCCGCGTTATGAGACCCGGTGGTTCGAAGTGAGCCTCCCGATATCGCTGATGTACTACGGTCACTGGCAGCCAAGGACGGGGATTGCGGTCCGGGCCGGGTATTTCTTTATCGGGGGTGATGCCTTGGGCGGTCTGTTCAAGCTGAATGACCTGCAGCAGGCGGATTTCTATGGCGGGCTGCATTATTTTATCCCTTCCAAGTCAAAACAGGCTCCCTTATTCAACAAACTATAAAACAGCAACATGAAGATAAGACAGCTTATTACACAATGTGTCCTTGTGGCGGGACTGGTTTTCGCAGGTAACTGGAACGTCGACACCGCGAATGCAAAAGTTTCATTTAGCGTAAAAGGGCCGTTTGGAACCGTGAACGGCAGCTTTACCGGGCTGGAGGCCACCATTCATTTTGACCCGAACGATCTTGGCGGCAGTACGATACAGGCAAGCATAGACGCAAAAACGGTCAGCAGTGGTGTTGGCTTGCGCAATCATCATCTACGCGGTGAAGAAGAATGGCTGAATACGGATAAGTTCCCCCGGATCTCGTTTAAATCGCAGAAGATCGAAAAGGGCGCCACCGGTTACAAGGCCATCGGCAATCTTACCCTGAAAGGAATAAGCAAGCCCGTTGAGATCGCGTTTACTTTTACCCCGAATGGCGATGCCGGTTTGTTTAAAGGGGAGTTCTCCATCAAACGGGAAGATTTTAATTTGGGCAAGCCCGGCGGCTCCGTTGGCGATATAATCACGCTGCACCTCGACGTGCCCGTGAAGAAGTAGCCTGTATCGGAGAAAGTCCACAGCCACACGATCCTGCCGCCATGGTTTTACAGAAAAAACCCTATCTTTATTTTTTAGCCGAATGGTTTTGCTCTAACTCCTAATGATCTGTAACATGGAAAGGCCCGATATCTGCTGTATAGGACATATTACCCTGGATAAAGTAGTCACTACCCGTTCGGTCGTGCATATGGCAGGCGGCACCGCCTTTTATTTCTCCAATGCGCTTTCTCGTCTGGATGTAGGTTATACCCTGGTGACCGCACTGGCTTCCGATGGTATGGCCGCCGTCTCCGACCTGCAGCGGGCCGGTATCGACGTGACAGTACTTCCCAGCGCCCACACGGTTTATTTTGAAAATATCTATGGAGAAAATCAGGACCATCGGACGCAGCGGGTGCTTCAGATCGCAGATCCATTCACCGCAGCACAGCTGGCAGACGCCAGCGCCAGGATCTTCCACCTGGGGCCGCTGCTGGCCGGCGATATCCCCCTGGAGCTGATCCGTGCCCTGGCAGGAAAAGGAAAAGTGTCGCTGGATGCCCAGGGCTATCTGCGGAAGGTGGAAAATCATCAGGTGCTGGCAGTCGACTGGCCCGATAAGCGGGAAGCCCTGCAATACATAGAGATCTTAAAGACCAACGAATCCGAAATGGCCGTCCTGACCGGTCAGCCCGACATCCTGAAAGGAGCGAAGATCCTGTCCGACTGGGGTGTCAGAGAGGTGGTCGTTACACTGGGCAGCCTGGGGTCCGTCATTTATACGGAAGGGCGCTTTTTCTATATCCAGGCGTATATCCCTACTACTTCGGTCGTGGACGCCACCGGTTGCGGTGATACCTATATGGCCGGCTATCTTTATCAGCGGACAAAGGGAACCGGTATCCAGGACGCCGGGGAATTCGCGGCAGCCATGGCCACCTTGAAAATCGAGTCCTCCGGTCCGTTCACCGGCACAAAAGAAGATGTGCTGAACCTACTGACCAGCCGGAAAGAGAAAGTATATGGCGGTATATTTTAACCATTCATTTATGGAAGGATCCGCTCCATCGCCCCGCGAAGTTTTAGATTTAATGCTGAAAAGAGACCGGTTCACGCAATGGCTGGGTCTGGAAATAGACGAGATCGGGGCCGGCTTTTGCAAGCTGCATTACCTGGTCACCGACAGCATGTTAAACGGTTTTGAGCAAGTACATGGCGGCGTTTTATTCTCGGCCGCCGATTCTGCTTTTGCTTTTGCCTGTAATTCCCATGGCATCATCACCGTGGCGCTGGACGTCAGTATATCTTTTACCCGGCCGGCTCAGACCGGCGACCTGCTTGCCGTGGAAGCCCGGGAGGTCCACCTCGGCAACCGGATCGGCATTTATGATATCCGGACGACCAACCGGGAGGGGCAGCTGGTCGCACTCTTCAAGGGTACCGCCTACCGGACAGGCAAGCCCGTCCAGTGACCGTTTCTTCCGCTTATCCCGTCATATTTCCATTAATCAATAGCTTAGTAAGGGAGGCCCTTGTGTATTCATTATCAATCAGTAGGGTGTCTCTTAGTTTAATATCATTTTAATTCAACTATTTGCTAAAATGTGCAATCTTTGCCCCTGATTTACTCCTTCACTGCCTAACGATGCTGACCTAACATAAAAGCTTGGCGAGAGCCAGTCGCCTATATATTATAAATCACTAAAATCGATATGTCAAAAATTGCCTTAGTAGTCTTTAAGCGCGTCTTTTACAGTACTTGTCTTTTAAGTATATCGATTGTCGCCAGGTCTCAGATCAATAACCCGCCGGACACGGCTACGGCCCTTACCCTCGATCAATGCGTCGGATACGCGCTCAAACATGAGCCGCTTATCAATATGGCTATGGTGAACGTGGCGATCGTCAGGGCCACGAATGCCATCAACACCTCCGGCTGGCTGCCCCAGGTGAATATATCGGGTTCCTTCACCCATTACAACACCCTTCCAACCGGCTTTTTCACCGATTCGGGGAAGATCGTCAATTCGAAGACCGGGGTCATCAATACCGTCACCCCGACCTTGCAGGTAACCCAGACGATCTTCAATCCGGCCCTGCTGTATGCCGTTCATGCTGCTCCTCTGTATGTTAAACAGGCCCGGCAAATCACCGACAGTACGAAGATCGAGATCATCGCCGCGGTCAGCAAGTCTTTCTACAGCCTGTTGAATACGCTCGAACAGATCAATATATTCAAAGAAGACACTGCCCGTCTCAGCAAGAACGTCAGCGATACCTATCACCAGTTTGTAAGCGGTATTGCCGACAAGACCAACTATGACGAGGCGGTCATTTCCCTCAACAATTCCCTGTTCTCGCTGCGGCAGGCGACCGAGAGCGTGCGGCCGCAATATGCACAGTTAAAACAGGTCATGGGATTTCCGCCGCTGAAGCAATTCAATGTGATATATGATACCCTGCAAATGAAGAGCGATATCCCTTTCGATACCACCCAGCAATTGCAATTTGAAAAGCGGATCGAATACCAGGTACTGCAATCGACAAAGCAGCTGCAGCTTCAGACGATCAACTACTATCGTCATGCCTGGCTGCCGACTGTCGGCGCCTTTTTCAATTATGAGAATGAATACGAGAGCAATCAATTCAGCAATCTCTTCGCCAATGCCTACCCTTTTAATTATGAGGGTTTGACGGTTACTTTGCCCATCTTCACCGGTTTCGCCAGGACCAACAATGTGCGGAAGGCCCGCCTGCAATACGATCTGCTGGACTGGCAGGAAGTGGAACTTAAATCGCAGATCTGGAACGACTATACCACAGCCATAGCCAATTATAAAAGTAACTTGTATAATCTCGGCATATCGCAGGAGAATACCGGGCTGGCCAAAGAGACCTACGATATTGTACAGCTCCAGTATCTGCAAGGTGTCGTTCCCTACCTGAATGTGATCACCGCCGAAAGCAACCTGATCACCGCCGAGCTGACGTACGAAACTTCGCTTTTCCAGGTTCTATCCAGTAAGATCGACCTGGAAAAAGCCATGGGAATAATCACGGTAAACCCCCAGTAAATATAAATAATCATCGGTATGAATAGATTGGCATCGATTCTGGTTTTTATTAGTGGCCTGCTGTTTTTCTCCTGCAAGCAAAAACAAACGCCGCCCACCCCTCCCGTCCCCGTCAATCTGATAACGGCGACCGCTCAGCGTGTGCTCTATTATGACAAATACCCTGCCACCACCATCGCGCTCAAACAGGTGGCCCTGTACGCACAGGTGACCGGGTATATTACCTCGATCGACTTTACGGAAGGTACCCATGTGCACAAGGGGCAATTGCTGTACAAACTCGACCAACGCCTCTACCAGGCCTCCGTGGACCAGGCCAGGGCGAACCTCCGGGTGGATTCCGGCAATCTTTTGCAGCAACAGCAGGATGCGGACCGTTACGTTTATCTGGCCAAGCACAACGCGGTGGCGACCCAGTTGGTGGACCATCAGCTCATTTCCCTGCAGAATGCCAGGGACTCGGTAATGGCGGCTCAGCAACTGCTGAAAACGGCGCTCACCAACCTGACCTATTCCAATATCTATGCCCCCTTTGACGGCACCATCGGCATCTCGCAGGTCCGGGTGGGCAACCTGGTGAGCCCCGGGACGACCCTTATCAACACCATTTCCACCGATGAACCCATGGCAGTCGATTTCTATATCAACGAAACACAGCTGCCCCACTTCGAGGACCTGCAACTACATAAACAGGCGCAGATAGACTCCCTGTTCACCATTGTATTACCCAACGGCCAGATTTATCCTTATCTCGGAAAGATCGCGATCATTGACCGGGCAGTGGATCCGCAGACGGGCACTATCGACGTCCGCCTCGCTTTCCCCAACCCCCAATTTATCCTGCGGGCAGGGATGAGTGCCGTGGTCAGGGTGCACAACCAGGACGCTGCGCCGCAAATCGTCGTACCCAGCAGGGCCGTGGTCGAACAGATGGGCGAATACTTCCTGTTCCTTGCCAAAGACACTATCCTCAATGCCCATCCGGCGGATTCCGCTGCCGGGAAAAAAGACGGCGATTCCGCCGCGAAAAAAGGCGCCGATACGGTACAAACGCCAAAGCTCCGCGCTTTCCAGGTGAAAGTGCAGCTCGGGCAGACCGTTGGGCCGAACGTCATTGTCAAATCGGGCATCAATGTTGGCGATCGGATAGTCGTGGATGGCGTACAGTCCATCCATGAAGGTTCCGCCATCAACGCATCTTCCAGACAACCGGGTAAGAACGACAGTACAAGTACAGGCAATCAGGGAAAAGACAGCAGTAAAAATAAATAAGCCAACCGCCGTGAAGGACCGGAGGTCCGCCGGCCGAAGGCCAGACATTAGCGCATTGCGGGAAAGGCGCTAATTTTTCAGAAAGCGCGTTTCCCGCACATATTATATTTCTATGATCGCGAATACATTTATAAAACGTCCGGTGACTGCTATGGTAGTGTCGATTGTGTTGGTGATCGCCGGCGCCATTTGTATACTGACCCTGCCTATCGACCAATATCCGGATATCACCCCACCCGTCGTTCAGGTCAACGGGCAATTCACCGGCGCCGACGCCGTAACGGTCGAACAAACCGTGGCCACCCCCATCGAGGAGCAGGTCAACGGCAGCCCCGGGATGGAGTACATGCAGAGCAACAGCACCAACAACGGGTTGATGTCCATGAACGTCACGTTCAATATCGGAACGAATATCGACATTGCGACGCTCGACGTCCAAAACCGGGTCAGCATTGCCAATCCGCTCCTGCCCGCGGTCGCCGCCCGCCTTGGTGTAACCGTTCGTGCCATCAATCCCAGCCAGCTGATGATGATCGCGGTCTATGCTCCGAACGGGACACATGATATCACCTTTCTCGACAATTACACCAACATCTTCATACAGGACGCCCTGTTGCGCGTCCCCGGGGTGGGCAGCATCGCCCGTTTTACGGACGATTTCAGCATGCGTATCTGGATGAACCCCCAGAAGATGGCTTCGCACAACCTGATGCCCGGGGATATCATCAGTGCGCTGAATGCACAGAATGTCCAGGTCGCGGCGGGATCCGCCGGCGTTCCGCCCCAGCAAAAATCACAGGCGTTCGAGATCGGCATCCTGGTAAACGGAAGACTTAGTAAGGTTTCCGAGTTTGAAAATATCATTGTTAAAAACCTGCCGGCCACGGGGGAATTGGTATATCTGAAAGACGTGGCGAGGGTGGAGTTGGGTAAATTCACGTTTTCAAGCAATTCGTTTGTGGATGGCCACCGGGCTTCCTTCCTCCGCATTTACCAGGCGCCGGGAAGCAATGCGCTGCAGACGGCAAACGGCATTTATAAGCAGCTTGCCCTGCTGAGACAGTCTTTTCCCGCAGATGTGGAATATTCCGTGCCCTTCGAGGCGGTCACCGTTGTCAAAGTGTCGATGTCCGATGTGGTATGGACGCTGCTCAAGACGCTGGGGCTTGTAGCGGTTGTGGTATTCGTGTTCCTCCAGAACTTCCGCTCCACCCTGATCCCTATCCTGGCCATCCCGGTGTCGATCTTAGGGACGTTCTGTTTCTTCCTCCCGCTTGGATTTACTATCAATACGCTCACGATGTTTGGCTTTGTGCTGGCCATCGGTATCGTGGTGGACGATGCGATCATCGTTGTGGAAGCCGTCCAGCATTATATGGATCATGAGAAAATGTCGGCGAAAGAAGCCACTTACACGGCTATGAAGGACATTTCCGCCCCGGTGGTAGCGATAGCCCTGATCCTTGCCGCGGTGTTCGTTCCCGTCGGATTCATTCCCGGCATCGTCGGAAGGCTCTACCAGCAGTTTGCCATCACGATCGCCATCTCGGTCATCCTTTCCGCGTTTATCGCCCTTTCGCTGACCCCGGCCTTGTGTACCCTTTTGTTGAAACCTACCGATCCGAATAAAAAGAAGAAGGGCCTGAACAGATTGTTCGAGCGTTTTAACCGCTGGTTCGATAAAGTCACCGAAAGCTACAAGAACGGCGTCAACCGGAGTATCAAAGGATCCAAATATATCGTCATCCTATTGGTCTGTATTTGCATCGGCGCGTACTTCCTGTTCGAGAAAAAACCTACCGGCTTTATTCCTTCGGAAGACGATGGCAACCTGTACGTAACCTTCCAGCTACCACCGGCATCGGCCACGGCGCAATCGGTCGATGTGATGAACAGGCTGATGAAGGTGGTGACGGAAACGCCGGGAGTAGCGCATTATGCCGCCCTGTCCGGGTTAAATGTCGTCAACAATGCTACCAATTCCAATGCGGGAACGATCTATGTCCAGCTGAAACCCTGGGATGAGCGCAGTGAAGAAGGCCAGCAGGTGCCCGGCATCATCGATGTGATGCAAAAGAGGATCCTTGACGCCGGGATAAAAAATGCCAACGTCGAGGTGATCCAGCCTTCGCCCATACCCGGCGTAGGGGAAACGGTCGGTTTCAGTCTGCAGATCGAACAGCGCAGCACGAATGACGATTTTCAGGCTTTCCAGCGCGTTGTGACCAAATTCCTGGATGAGGCCAATAAGAACCCGGCTATCAGCAATGCGTTCAGCTTTTATTCTGCCAATACGCCCAGCTTTAATCTGAAGGTAGACCGTGACAAGTGTGAGAAATTAGGCGTGAATGTCGGCGACGTTTTCACCACGATCCAGGCCTTTATGGGCAGCCTGTATATCAATGATTTCACAGAATACAACCGCACGTTCCACGTAGTGGTGCAGGCTGACACGGCTTTCCGCGCTTTGATCACGGACATGGACAAATATTATGTCCGCAACCAGGACACTACGATGGTCCCGCTGAGCACGCTGGTCACCTATACCCCGACGGTAGCGCCCCCCCTGGTCTCCCACTTCAATATCTTCCGCTCGGCGGAGATCGATGGCGCTCCCGCAGCGGGCTACAGCAGTAACCAGGCTACCGATTCGCTGATCGCGATCGCGGGCAGGATACTGCCGGAGGGATACAATTATGAATTTTCAGGACTTAGTTACGAAGAGATCCGGGCCGGGTCAACCACCATTTATATTTTCATGTTCTCCATCACTTTCGTATTCCTTTTCCTTGCGGCCTTGTATGAGAGCTGGTCCGTGCCGTTTTCCGTATTGCTTGCCGTCCCGATCGGGGCGTTCGGCGCCATTCTCACGCTGGTCTTCGTCCCCAGTTTGACGGATAATGTATACGCCCAAATCGGGTTGATCACGCTGATCGGTCTGGCCGCAAAGAACGCCATCCTGATCGTAGAGTTCGCCAAGGTGCGTGTCGACCGGGGCGAAGAACTCATACAATCCACCCTGGAAGCGGTTAAGCTCCGCTTGCGTCCGATCATCATGACGTCCCTGGCCTTTATTTTGGGGGTGCTGCCGCTTGTACTGGCTACAGGCGCCGGAGCAGTCGCGCGCAGAACGATCGGGTTTACCGTGCTGGGCGGCATGACCGCGGCCTCTACCCTGGCTATCTTCATCGTGCCTGTACTTTTTGTCGTCATCTCCCGCCTTTCTTACGGTAAAGAAAAGTTGGCATGGCTGCAGGCGCATCATGAGGATCTCATGGAGAAAGCACATAAGGTCGAGGCGCAGGACATCGATGCGGAACTGGAGTATGAATTGCAAAAATCACGTGATCAGAATAAACAAGGGGATCAGAATAAACACAACGAAGGATGATCGCCAATACTTTTATAAAGCGGCCTGTCACGGCCATCGTTATATCGCTGGTACTAATGATTTCGGGGGTTATTTCCATTTTTAACCTGGCGGTCGACCAGTATCCCAATATTTCGCCGCCCAGCGTGTCCGTTTCCGGCAGCTATACAGGGGCCGACGCTGAAACGGTAGAACAGACCGTGGCCATTCCCATCGAAGAGCAGGTGAACGGTACACCCGGGATGGAATATATGCAGAGCACCAATACCAATTCCGGGGGGATGAATATCCGGGTGACCTTTAATATCGGCACCAATGTATATATTTCCGCGCTTAACGTGCAAAACCGCGTGGGGATCGCGCAGCCGCTGCTGCCTTCGGTGGTCAGCAAACTGGGTTTGACGGTCAGGGCCAGCAACCCGGATCAACTGATGCTGGTAGCCATTTATTCCCCCAATGGCTCACACAATATCACTTTCCTGGACAACTATACTAACGTATTCGTGGAAGACGCCATTTTGCGCGTGCCCGGCGTAGGGGATGTACAGGCCCGCACGGATCAGTTCGCCATGCGTATCTGGATGAACCCGGATAAGATGGCTTCCTATAATATAACACCCGGCGATGTCTCCACCGCTTTGAATGCGCAAAATGCTTATGTAGCGGCCGGCGCGGCCGGCGCTCCGCCCCAGGTATCGTCACAGTCCCATGAAATAGGCATATTGGTCAACGGGATGCTGAGCAAGCCTGCCGACTATGAAAGCATCATCGTGAAGACAAACCCGGGCACCGGGAAAATGGTGCATCTGAGAGATATCGCCAGGGTTGAACTGGGAAAATTCACTTTTTCGAGCAACGCCTTTGTGGACGGGAAAAGGTGTTCGCTGCTGATGATCTACCAGGCCCCGGGCAGCAATGCCCTTCAAACGGCCGACAACGTCTATGCCCAACTGGCGCTGTTGAAAAAGTCCTTTCCGTCGGACGTAGACTACAAAGTCCCCTTTGAAGCCATAACGATCATCCGGGTTTCGATGCAGGAAGTGGTAGGGACCCTGCTGAAGGCGCTTGCCCTGGTCGCCTTCGTCGTATTCCTGTTCCTGCAAAACTGGCGTTCCACCATCATCCCGATATTCGCCATCCCGGTATCGATCTTAGGAACGTTCTGTTTCTTCATCCCGCTCGGATTTACTATCAATACCCTCACCATGTTTGGCTTTGTGCTGGCGATCGGCATCGTGGTCGACGACGCCATCATTGTAGTGGAAGCCGTACAGCACTATATCGATGAGCAGCACATGTCCCCCAAAGAGGCTACTTATCAAGCCATGAAAGAGATATCGGCGCCCGTGGTAGCCATCGCGTTGATATTGGCGGCGGTGTTTGTACCCGTTGGCTTTATCCCGGGGATCGTAGGACGCCTGTACCAGCAGTTTGCCATTACCATCGCCATTTCCGTCATTTTATCCGCCTTCATTGCCTTGTCATTGACGCCTGCCCTTTGCACGCTACTGTTAAAACCGACGGATCCGGAAAAGAAGAAAAATCTCCTGGAAAAGTTTTTCGCCTGGTTCGACCGGCGCTTTCAAAAATTCACCGATAGCTATACCCATGGCGTGCGACGAAGCATTAAATACTCGTGGGTCATCGTCATCCTTTTGCTGGGTATTTGCGTAGGCGCGTGGTATTTATTCAGGATCAAGCCCTCGGGGTTTGTGCCTACCGAAGATGGAGGGCGCCTGTTTGTTACCTATCAGCTTGCGGACGCCAGCTCCACTACCGAATCGGTGGAAACGATGGGTAAGATCATGAAAGTAATAGGCTCAACCCCGGGCATATTGCATTATACCGCCATATCCGGCTTTAACATATTGAATGGGGGCGCCACGTCAAATGCCGGTTCCATATTCGTCATGCTTACTCCCTGGGACGAGCGGACCACGCCTCAAACCCAGTATCCCGGTATTATGAACGTACTGAAAAACAGGATAGCGGCGGCCGGGGTAAAAAATGCCCAGGTGAACGTCATTCAACCACCACCTATCCGGGGTATCGGCATCGCGGCAGGTTTCGCTTTTCAGATCGAGCAGGGCAATTCCACGGACGATATATACGCCTTCGAAAAAGTCGTGCAAAGGTTTGTGGCCGAGGCGCATAAAATTCCCTCGATATCGACGGCCGTTTGCTATTTCTCGGCGCATACGCCCAGTTACGATCTGACCGTCGACAGGGCGAAATGCCAAAAGCTGGGGGTTAACATTTCAGACGTTTTTACGACCATGCAGGCCTATATGGGCAGCTTATTCATCAACAACTTTACCCTGTATAACCGGACATTCCATGTCGTCATCCAGGCCGACACGATCTACCGCGCGCTGATCGCCAATATGGATAAATATTATGTCCGTAACCAGGACAGCACGATGGTGCCGCTGAGTACGCTTATTACCTATAAAGCCGCCCAGGCCGCCCCCCTGATCACGCATTTTAACATTTTCCGTTCCGCAGAGGTGGACGGCTCCATTCCCGCCGGATACAGCAGCGGGCAGAGCCTGGACGACCTGAGGGCCCTGGCCGCAAAGGTCCTGCCCCGGGGATACACCTATGATTTTTCGGGTCTCAGCTACGAAGAGATCAAGGCGGGCTCGCTGACGGTGTATATATTCCTGTTCTGCATCATTTTCGTTTTCCTGTTCCTGGCAGCCCTGTATGAGAGCTGGTCCGTCCCCCTGGCGGTGATGCTGGCTGTTCCCATCAGCGCTTTTGGGGCTATTTTAGCCCTCTTCCTTATTCCCGCACTGAACAATAATGTATATGCGCAGATCGGGCTCATCACGTTGATCGGGTTGTCTGCCAAGAACGCCATTCTGATCGTGGAATTTGCCAAGATCAGGGTAGATCGTGGCGAGGAGCTCATCAAATCGACGCTGGAAGCCGTCCGCTTACGTATCCGGCCAATTATTATGACTTCCCTGGCTTTTATCCTGGGCGTATTGCCCCTCGCCCTGGCCACGGGCGCCGGCGGGGCTTCGAGGAATACGATCGGCGTTACCGTGCTGGGCGGCATGATCGCGTCTTCCACGGTTTCCATTTTCATCGTGCCGGTGCTCTATGTTTTGCTCACGCGCTGGTCTTATGGGAAAAAGGAGCTGGCCTGGCTGCAGGAGCACCATGACGAGCTAATGGAAAAGGCGAAGAAGGTCGAAGAACAGAATATCGATCCCGAACTGGAATATGACATCGCGCAGGCGCATGCCGAAAACAAGGAAAACCGGGCATCGGCTGAAACCAGCCGGCCCTGATCCATCACCTGGAAACTGGTTCTGTCGTTGTACGCGACTATCTGTAATGACCGGGAACCCAGTGGCGACCGCCATAGGGGCCGTAATCATAATGTCCGGGAACCCATCCCGGGCCGCGGGAGACTACACAGGAACCGAGGCTAAACGCTGTTACCAGCACGAAGAGTAGAATTTTAACTGTTTTCATAGTAATTGATTGTTAAAAGGGTATATAATATATTCTGACCTTATAAGGCCCTTAAGGTTTAACGGTAATTGCGCTTTTCAAATTGTGTGCGTTTTGTTAAGCAGGCCCTATTCGGACCGAAGGCTTTTCACCGGGTTGGCCACGGCGGCGCGGAAGGCGAGAATGCTTACGGTGATCAGCGCAATCAATAAGGCCAGAAATCCTGCCAAAACGAACACCCACCAGCTCATGGGAACCCGGTACGCATAGTCCTGCAGCCAATGGTGGATAGCATACCAGGCCAGTGGCCACGCAATGAGATTTGCGATCAGCACCAGCCGGACAAAATGCTGCGACAACAGGCTGACAATGTTTTGGATGGAGGCGCCCATTACTTTTCTGATGCCGATCTCTTTGATCCTTTTTTCGGCAGAATAGGCGGCCAGCCCGAAAAGTCCGAGACAGGAGATAAGGATCGCAAGGACCGCAAGGACGCTGACCATGGTGGTCACTTGCTGGTCGGCGCGGTAGACGTCCTTAAAATGCTCGTCGAGGAATTGATATTCCAGGGGATGGTCCGGGTTAAGGCGATTCCAGGTGGAGCGGATGAAGGCGATCGCCTGGTTGGTGCGGATACCGTCGATCCGGACGGACAGGGTATAAAATCCCCTGTCGGGCAGGTTGAACATGAACATCGTCTCGATCTTATTATGCAACGAATTGAAGTTGAAATCCTTTGCAATCCCGACGATGTAGCCGGTGCTGTCGAAGCCAAATGTCCTTCCGATCAGCCAGGGCATCGACCGTTTTGGTTCATCCTTTAGCAGCTCACGGGCCAGCGTCTCGTTGATGATATACTCCCTTCCTTCTGCGGCCTTCTCATGCGAAAAATTATTACCATAGATCACGGGGATCTTATAGACCCGCAGATAGTCGGGGTCGACGACCAGCCGGGTGGAAGCCAGGTTCCGCATGGGGCCGTCCCCTTGAAAATTGACCCCGGACTGGTCAAGGCTGCTGCCCAGCTGGTCCTGGGCGCCGGTGACACCTGTCACGAGGGAACTGGCGGAGAGCTCCTTTTTCAGCACATTGAAATTCCGGCCGGTCAAATTATCGAGTGGGATGTTGATGACCTGGTCGCGGTCGAATCCGGGGTTCTTGTCCTGCATATAGGTCAGCTGGCGATATACAAAGATGGTGGCGATAATGAGGAAGATCGCGCTGGTGAACTGGCCGACCACGAGGAAATTGCGCAGCAGGCCCTTGTCCTTGCCGATCTGGGGCAACCCCTTTAGCACTTTGACGGGTTGAAAGGAAGACAGGTAGGCAGCAGGGTAAAGACCCGAGAGCACCCCGAGCACGATGGCGGCTGCCAGGATAACGCCGATGATCCAGCCATTCTGCGAAAAAACGAGCTGGAGGTGGCGGCTGCTCAGACTGTTGACATAGGGGATGGCCAGCGCGACGAGGCCGAGGGCGAAGATCAGGGCTAATAGGGATAACAGGACGGTCTCGCTGAGGAATTGCACGCCCAGCTGAATGCGCAGCGCGCCAATGGATTTGCGGATGCCGACCTCGCGGGCGCGTTCCGCGGAGCGGGCGGTGGACAGGTTCATAAAGTTGACACAGGCGATAAGCATGACGATCAGTGCGATGGCAAGGAAGATGCGGGTATAGCTCTTGTCGAATTTCATGTAGTTGAGCCTGTCGATGGCGAAATCGGATGTCGCGGCATGAACGTCCCGCAGCGGAAGCAGGAAGAGCTCATAATACTTCCAGCCATCGCCATCGCCCATATGCTTTTTCAGGTAGGCAGGGAATTTTGCTTCGAGGGCGGCAGTATTGGTATGCGGCGACAATTCAAGAAAGGTGTGGAGCCAGTTGCCGCCCCAGTTTTGCATCAAGTCCGGGGTAAAGAAGGTATTGAACGAGAATAAGGCGTCGAATTGGAGGTGGGAGTTCTCCGGCGGGTCGGCGACGATGCCTTTGATGGTATAGAGGGTCGTGTCGTTGTAAGCGTGAAGAATTGTCTTGCCCATCGGGTCTTCGTTGCCGAAGAGCTTGCGGGCGGTCGTCTCGGTCAGCACGGCGCTGTTGGGCTGGAGCAAGGCCGTTGCGGGATCGCCTCTTAGCAGCGGAAAATTGAACATATGAAGAAAGCTGGTATCCACACGGAAGACCTGGGGCAGGAACAGGTGTTTTTCACCGTAGATCAGCTCATATTTATTGAGCCAGCGGATACGGCAGAAGTTGCGGATCTCGGGGAATTCCTGGAAAAGGGTCGGGCCCATCGGAAACATCGACAAGGCCACCTTTTGCGAGGCGACCATGCCGGGGAATTTCTGAACCTCGTTGAGGCGATAGAGGTTTTTAGAATGGAACCGGTCGAAACTATTCTCGTAGAAGACGAAGAGCAGGATGGTAATACAGGCAGCCATACCGACAGCCAGACCGGCGATATTGATGATGGAGTAGACCTTATTCTTCCAAAGGTTGCGCCAGGCGATCTTGAAATAATTCCGGAACATATACGTATATTTAGAAGCAGACCAATTTGCCAAATATAATGTTGCTAAAAAATCTCCTTTTGTTGCTTGGGCTGGCCTTATTTTTTTATTCGAGCGCGCAAAGCGGCCAGCCGGCCAATCTCGCGGTGCTCGCCATTCCATCGGGAGTGGACCGGTATGGCGGGAATTACAACGAACTGAATGACGGACTGGTGCCGACGGAGCCGGGGGACCCGGCGGAGCGGGGGGTGAAACCGCACCGGTTCAGCACCTGGGTGGAATATGACTGGCCGCAGCCGGTCAGCACCAACCAGATCGCGGTATTCTGGTGGGATTATACGCGGACAGTGCCGTTGCCCTCGGCCTACCGGCTCGAATACTGGGACGGCAGCCATTTTCAACCCGTGCATAACGCCGCAGGATTTGGGCTGCGTAACAACGCCTATAATAGCACCGACTTTGACGAAGTGAGCACCACCCGTCTGCGGCTGGAAATGGATTCCGCCGACCGTTGGGTCGCATCGCTGCTGGAATGGCAGGTCTTCGAATCGCCGCACGCCGCTGCCGTGGCGCCCGTCGTTACTGCGGGGGCCGATCGTGATGTCATGATCAATGGTAAAACTTATCTGGCCGGGAAAATCCGCTCCATTCGCCCGCTCACGCGCAGCGTCTGGACAAAAACCGCCGGGCCGGGGGAAGTACATTTCAGCGATCCCGCCTCTCCCAAATCGACGGCCAACTTTTCGGCGCCGGGCGAATATATGCTGACGCTAACGGCCTGGCAGGGTGATCTCAGCCAATCTTCCGGGGTCAGGGTAAAAGTGCTGATGCCGCCCCCGGCCAGGCGCCTCGACGTCGTTTATACCAAGCGCTATACGATCACCAGTCCGTTGTGGAAAGACAGGTTCAAGGCCATCCTTGTCAACTGGATACCGTTTTGCATCGACCAGATCGAGAGCGACAGCCTTACCACCGGGCAGGGCGGGATCGATAATTTCATCGAAGCAGCCAAAGCCCTGAAAGGATTGCCCCATGGACCGCATAAAGGATATGTCTTTTCCAACGCCTGGGTCCATCAGACGGTAGAGGCGATGTGCGAGGCGCTAATGGTCGATGCCCGGGGTGATACGGCAATCATCCACGCGCAGGAGAAGATGAAAGGAACCCTCAACCGTTGGATCCCGATCATTTTGTCCGCACAGGAGCCCGATGGTTATCTGCAGACGGCCTATACGTTGCGGGATACAAGCAAATGGCATAGCCGCTGGTCGCCCGAGGGCCGCGGCAATCACGAGGGCTACACCGCCGGATATTTTATCGAATCCGCTATCAACCACTACACGCTTACGGAAGGCACGGACAAGCGGCTTTACAATGCCGCCAAAAAACTGGCAGACTGCTGGGTGGCCAATATCGGCCCCGGGAAGAAGGTCTGGTTCGATGGTCATCAGGAGATCGAACAGGCCCTTGTACGCTTTGGCCGGTTTGTCAATGATATGGAAGGGCATGGCCATGGCGATCCCTATATCCGGCTAGCCAAGTTTCTTCTCGACAGCCGCAGCGGCGGTGATGAATACGATCAAAGTCTTGTTCCGGTGCAGGAACAGTATGAGGCGGTAGGCCATGCCGTACGCGCCACCTATACCTATTCGGGGATGGCCGATATCGCAGCTGAAATGGGTGATGTCGACTACCAGAGCGCAGTGATGTCGCTCTGGGACAATATGGTCAACCGGAAATATTATATCACCGGGGGCATCGGCAGCGGTGAGACGTCGGAAGGATTTGGTCCCGATTATTCGTTGCGAAACAGCGCCTATTGCGAATCGTGCTCCAGCTGCGGCCTTATTTTTTTCGAATATAAAATGAACCTGGCTTATCATGATGCCAAATATGCCGATCTCTATGAAGAGACGATCTATAACGCGCTGCTTGGTTCGCTCAACCTGGACGGAACGGATTTTTATTACACAAACGCGCTGGCCACGTCACAACCCCGTTATAGCTGGCATGCCTGCCCCTGCTGCGTGGGAAATATTCCCCGCACCCTGCTGATGATGCCCACCTGGACCTATGTCCGCGGCGACGACGGGCTGTATGTCAATCTTTTTTTCGGCAGCACGATCAATGTCGGAAAGGTGGCGGGTACTGAATTGGAAATGGTGCAAAAGACGGACTATCCCTGGAAGCCAAAAGTTTCCATCCTCGTAAATCCGGCAACGGAGGCGACCTTTACGGTCTATGTGCGCGTACCCAACCGGCAGACCAGTGAGCTCTATACGGCAACTCCGACCGTCAGCGGGCTGCGGTATATTTCTGTCAACGGCAAAGCGATTACGCCGGCCGTCGTCAACGGCTATGCCGTCATCCGCCGGACCTGGAAAAAAGGTGACCGGGTCGACATGGAGCTGCCGATGGAAATTCAAAAGGTCACCGCCGACAAAAAGATCACGGCAGACAGCGGGAGGGTCGCCTTGCGTTATGGCCCGCTGTTGTACAATGTGGAGACGGCCGATCACCAGGATATCGGGCAGCGGATCGGCACGGGCCCGCTTACGTTGGAGTGGAAGGGTGATTTTCTGCACGGGGTGATGACGATCCATGGCAGCTGGTTGGATGGCTCCGCGCTGCTGGCGATCCCCAATTACGCGCGGATGAACCGGGCGCAGCCCACCCCTACCCCGCAGTCCGATTGGATCCTTCAGCCGATGGCGCCGGGAGAACCGCCGCAGTACAAGCCAAAGACACCGGCTTCTATTATCTGGATAAAAGAATAAGTCTTATATGAACCATCCCCACCGTTATCTGACTGCTATCTTGTTGCTGTTCCTCTTTTCTCCTGGAAAGAGCCGGGCGCAGGTGTCCCCCGATCCCTATGTTCCCTGCCAGGAAATGCCGCGGCTGATCGAAAATTACCGGGCCGATTCAAGGGCTATCGGTCGGTTCTATACGAGCAGCTACTATGGCACACGCTTTCGGGGCAATGTCGGTCCCGAAGGCGGCAGTCCGGAAAAAAGGGCGCGGTTGGAGGTTCTTGACAACGAGTATCTTCAGCGGCTTGACCGGCTTGACTTCAACGGTCTTCCACAGGAATGCAAAGTCGACTACATTTTATTCCGGCGTGACCTGAAAGAAAATTTGCGGCTGTCGGCCGCGGAGTCGGCCCGCTTCGAAAGAATTAAAGCGTGGTTGCCGTTTTCCGATTCCATTTATTCCCTGGAAAAGCTCCGGCGCCGCGGTCATCCGCTGAATGCACAACAGGTCGGAAAAGCCTGGTCTGACGATGCCGGCCAGGTGAACCTCCTTCGCGAACAGTTAAAAAAAGACAGCAGTCTCGACCTGGAATCGATTGACGAAGCCGGGCTGGCAATCGCCGATCTGAAAAGGGCCATCGGCAGCATTTATGAATTTTACAATGGGTATGATCCCCTCTTTACCTGGTGGATACCCACTAATTATAAGGCACTGAATGAAGCGCTGACCGCCTACGCCGATGGGTTTAAGGAAAAGAAAGCCCGTTTCGCCGCCAATGACAAAAGCGGCATTACCGGCCATCCGGCCGGCCGGGATGAGTTGCTCCGGCAGCTGCAATTTGAAATGATCCCCTATAGCCCGGAGGAATTGATTGATATCGCCAACAAGGAATTTGCCTGGTGCGACAGCGAAATGCTAAAAGCCTCCCATGAAATGGACTTTGGCAATGACTGGAAGGCAGCGCTGGAAAAGGTGAAGAACTCTTATGTTCCGCCGGGCCAGCAGCCCGAAATGATCCTGGGACTCTTTAATGAATCGGTGGATTTTCTAAAGAAGCATGAGCTGATCACCATTCCCCCGCTGGCGGAAGAGACCTGGGGGATGATCATGATGACACCGGAACGGCAGCTCGTCAATCCTTTCTTTACCGGCGGCGACGAAATCAGCATTTCCTATCCGACCGATTCGATGCAGGAAGACGACCGGCTGATGAGCATGCGGGGTAATAACCCGCATTTCTCGCGGGCAACCGTCCATCATGAGCTGATCGCGGGGCATAACCTCCAGGCCTATATGAATGAGCGCTACCGCAGCTACCGGGATTTTGGGTCGGGATTCTGGACGGAGGGCTGGTCGCTCTATTGGGAGCTGTTGCTATGGGATTTGAAATTTCCACAAACCCCGGAAGATAAGATCGGGATGTTATTCTGGCATATGCATCGTTGCGCCCGGATCATTTTCTCGCTCAACTATCATCTCGGTAAGTGGACGCCACAGCAGTGTATCGATTTCCTGGTGGACCGGGTAGGCCATGAGCGGGCGAATGCTGCAGGAGAGGTCCGCCGGTCTTTTGAAACTTCTTATCCGCCATTATATCAGCTGGCTTATCTGACCGGAGGGCGGCAATTCTATGCGCTCAAAAATGAGCTGGTCGGCAGCGGTAAAATGAGCTACCGGCAATTCCATGATACGATCCTGCAGCTAAATGCCATGCCGGTGGAAATGATCCGGGCGATCCTCACCCGGCAGCCGCTGGAAAAAGAATATACGGCGCATTGGCGGTTCTATGATCATATGCAGCTGCCCGATTAGGGCGCGATCACATAAGTGGCTGCCGCTCCCGGGCCCAGCGTAGGATGCAGGTAGCGATTTTTAAGGTCGATGTTAAAGGAGCGTTGGGCATCCGTATTGTTCAACACGATCAGCACCAGCTGCCCGGTATGTGTCCGGAAAGCCACATTTGGCAATGCGTCGTCTGAATTGGTGCCGATGCGCACCGAGCCGGGCCGGACAAATTTTGAGGCATGAGCGATAATATAGTAAGCCGGATTGCGCTGCACCTGATCTCCTTCAATGGTCAGCGCCCCGAGACAACGGTCACAACCGCCGCGGTCGGTATGGGGCAGGTAGTTCGAATCAGCCGCCAGATTCCACTCGATCACCGTTTTGCACCAGTTGCGTGTTGCGCCAATGATCAGCTTGCGGATATGCTCCGGAATATCTTTTGCGAAGTCGCCCGGACCGCCAACCCATTGCTCGGTAAAATAGAGATTCTTATCTGGCCATGCATCATGCACGAGCGATAAAGAATCGATCTTTCCGGCATAAAGGTGGAAGGCCGATCCATCGATATAGGGTCTGGCTTCTGCATCATTAAGGATCGAGATCGGGTAATCCGGCCGATCCGCATTGTGGTCATAGATAATGATTTTTGTATCCAGCCGCTCCGCCTGGAAAGCCGGGCCTAAAGATTGTTTGATAAACGCGCCCTCTTCCGCCGCCGGCATATACATGCTGGGGTTATTGCCCGGGTGCAGGGGCTCGTTCTGTACGGTAATAGCGGCAATGCCGATGCCTTCCTGTTGCATGGCCAGGATATACTGGACCAGGTATCTTGCATACGCAGAATAATATTGCGGCAACAGGCTTCCACCCTTTGTATCCTTATTTGTCTTCATCCAGGCCGGTGCTGACCAGGGGGAGCCCAGGATCTTAATGGTCGGATCGATCTCTAAAATCTCCTGTAGTACCGGGACGACATCCTTTCGGTCCGGTCCCAGGTCGAAATGATCCATGGCCGTGTCTGTCTGTCCCGGCGGCAGGTCGTCGTAAGAAAAGACATGATCATTGAGATCGGAGGCGCCAATGCTGACGCGCAGATAGCTGACGCCGATATGGGTACTGTCCGTGGTGAAAAGATCCTTTAACAAGGCGGTCCGGGCTCCTGCGCTCATGTGCATCAGCTGTTGTGCGCTGCCGCCGGTCAGGGCGAAGCCAAAGCCATCGATACTTTGAAAGGTCTTTTTTTCATCGATAGTGATGGTAGGGTCGGCAGGAAATTCGTTTCCTTTTGCCAGCTCGGTCACTTCCGGCTGCTGCTTAAAAAAGATAGATTGAGCAGGATCGGTCAGCCAGGTGGTGACCGATCTTTCTTTTTGTGCTATTGCCTTATTACCCGCGTAAAACAAAAGGGCGCCCGCTAAAAAAATCCTTAAAGCCGATACCATTACTTCTTATTGCTTCTTAGTTGATAATTATCGTCGAGATCGAGTGCGGCAAGCTCTCGGTTACAGTAGCCTTGTCCTTCCATATCAGGTGATAGGGCAGCGGCTTGTCTGTCGTGTTCATGACTATTACAACGACGCTGCCGTCTTTGTTCAAAAAGCCCGTGCTTTGCAGGGCCGGTCGATTGGTGGACACCGCTATTCGCTTGGCGCCGGGACGGACAAACTTTGAAAAATGACCGATATAATAATAGGCATTCGTATAAATCAGCTGACCGGTCCGGGTGTCGGCATGTATGGGAGCAAAACAAAAATTACCGGTGTGGTTTGGCCCGCCGTTTTCATCCAGCAGGATGTTCCAGTCCGTCCAACCGACTGCGCCATCGTTGAAATCATTGATCATCGAATAACCATAACGTTCACCGAGCGACCAGCTTTGCAGGCTGTCGAAGGCAAAGCTTTCCTTACAGCCCTCCGTAAAAATCAAATTGGTCCGCGGGAAAGCGCGGGATACCAGCTTCACATTATCAAACTGCATTGGATTGCCGGTCCAGGTCTCGTACCAGTGAAACCCGATCCCCCACACATACCGGGCCGCGGCCGGGTCTTCCAGGATCGTGCTTGCCCGCTGATAGATCAGGTCCCGGTTATGATCCCAGGCGATCAGCTTTTTGTCGCCCAGACCGGCCTTATGCAATGTCGGTCCAAGAAAGTTTTTGATGAAATCGCGCTCCTCTTCCGCGGTGTAGAGGCAGGATTCCCATTTCTGTGTGGCCATCGGCTCGTTTTGTACCGACAGGCCCCAGACAGGGATGCCCTTCGCCTCGTAGGTATGGATGAACCTGACATAGAAATCAGCCCAGCTTTGGTCGAATTCCGGTTTGAGCTTGCCGCCGCCGGTAACGCTGTTATTGTCCTTCATCCAGGCGGGAGGGCTCCAGGGGGTAACGAAGAGGCGCAGCCGCCCGCCGGAAGCGGCCATGGCCTGTTTGATCAGCGGGATCTTGTATTGTTCGTCATGAGCGACGCTAAACGTTTTCAGCTGCGCGTCATTTTCCGAAACGTAACTATAGCTGCCGCTGGAAAAGTCACAGCTTTGAATATTAGTCCTGGCCACTGTATAACCGATGCCCTTTCGGGTATCGTAATAGGCCGTCAGCAGCTCCTGCTGTTTGTCTTTCGACAATTTGCTGAATGTCTCTGCCGACGCATCCGTCAGCGCACCCCCGATGCCGATAAAGGATTGGAAGGAGACCGAGGGATCGACCAACACAAAGGGCTCCGTTTCCTTCGGCTGATGATAGGGTGAGAAATTCAGTTGACCGTTCCCGGAAAGCCGGAGTTCGGTTGCGGCAGCAGTCGTGTAGACCGTAGCCGTCTTTTGCTGTCCCAGGGTCGTTAGTCCCAAAAGAGCAGACAAGATCAGAAGGCTTGTTTTTTGATGCACGTTCTTATATTTTATACGTTACAAAGTACAATTGGCATGATAATCCACCAGTTTTATCGGCTCCGCGGCAACAGCATAGCCACGAAAGTCTTCCCCGATCTTCCGCAGTGACGCCCTCACCGCTTCGGCTTCGGTCAGCCGCACCAGTTCCCGGCAATGATCCCGGATACCGGGGATGCCTTTGAGGTAATGGACGTAACGGCCGCGCATTTCCCGCAAACCATGCACAGGGCCAGTCCAGGCCAGCGCCCCTTCCAGATGCTGAAGACAGACGGCAATCCGTTCCTCCACCGTTGGCGCCGGCATCGTCCTGCCGGTCCGGTAGTAATGCCGGATCTCCCGGAAGACCCAGGGATAGCCGATCGCTGCCCGGCCGATCATAATCCCGTCGACCCCATACCGGTTCCTGTATTCCAGCGCTTTTTGCGGGCTGTCGATATCGCCGTTGCCAAAGACGGGGATATGGATGCGGGGATTGTTTTTCACTTTCCCGATCAGCGTCCAGTCTGCCTCGCCCTTGTATAGCTGACAGCGCGTGCGGCCATGGATCGTCAGCGCCTGAATGCCGGTATCCTGCAGTCGTTCCGCGATGGTCTCGATATTCCTGGAACCCTCATCCCAACCCAACCGGGTCTTTACGGTCACGGGCAATCGGGTCGCACGCACACAAGCCGCCGACAGCCGGACCATCCGGTCGGGGTCTTTCAATACCCCGGCGCCCGCGCCGCGGCCAACCACACCTTTGACCGGGCAGCCAAAGTTGATGTCCAGCAGGTCAGGGTTGGTGGCATCGACAATGGCAGCGGCCCTTGCAAGGCTGTCCTCGTCACCGCCATATAATTGAATGCCCACCGGCCGCTCACCTGCAAATATATCCAGCTTCCGGCGGCTGCTGGCCGTGCCCTTTAGCAGGCCTTCGCTGGAGATAAATTCCGTATAAGCAAGATCCGCTCCGTTCAACCGGCAGACGGCGCGGAAAGGAGGATCGCTCACGTCTTCCATGGGCGCCAACAAGAGAGGGAACTCGGGCAGAAAAATGGGGCCTATCTGAATCAGATGGTTCTGTATTAAAATTTTTGATAATCTTATCCGCCGTAAAAATAAGGCAAAATCAGCGATCTCGTCAAACGGAAAGACACTGTTATCCGGGAATATGACACACTTATCCAATATATATACTGTCCGGCAATAAAGAAAAGCGCTAACCGTTTTCAACCCGGAAAATGACCTGTTTAACGACCTATTCATCAAAATCAAATACTCCACGGCTATGAATTTCCAAAGCAAAACCATTATCGCCCTGTTTGTTGTCAGCTCCGCCTTCTTATTGACCGCTACCAGCTGCAAAAAGAGCAACAGCAGCAGCAGCAGCAACGGGCAATTCGCTGCCTCTGTCAGCGGTACGGCATGGGCATCCAACTTTCCCACTTCCGGTATTTACTCCACCTCCGGCCAGGAGTTCGAAATTGGCGGCGCACAGTATAAAGGAGGCGATTCCACCGCGATTGCGCTGGTCTTTTTCTCTCCCATCACATTGAATAAGGCATTGAACTCCGATACGGCAACGGTAGATGTTGAATATGTCAATGCCAATACGGTCACCGAATACGACGGCGGTCTCATCGCCGGGCATTCCATCCTGACCATCACCTCTTATGATTCCGTCAACCACAAGATTGGGGGTACTTTCACCGGGGTTCTTTACAACATTAGCGGTGGTTCCGACAGCGTGGTCGTGACCGGCGGCAGTTTCAGCTCCAGCTATACTGTTACCAACTAGGTAGAAGCCCTGATCACTTCAGGATTTGAAAAATTTGGTTATCTTTTACCCAAATTTTCACCATGAGGTTAAAAACAGGTTCGCTGCTAAGGGGTATCGTTCTGGCCGCTGCCAGTCTTTTTGTTGTCGCCGGCTGCAAGAAAAGCAGCAACAGCAGCAGCAACAACAATAATAGCGAACAAATGACCGCCATGATAGGTAGCACCACCTTTCAGACGAACACCGTCGTCGGCGAATATTCCCAGGCAGCGTCACTCTATGAGGTGGGTGGGTACTCGATCAAATCGGGCGATACGGCCATTTTGTCGGTCTACTTTAATCCCCCGCAGCAGATATTGGTCCCGGTCTCTTCCGATACGGCATTTATCGATGTGGAGTATGAGGACAGCAAGACCGGCTTAACGTATAATGGCGGCCAGCTGGGGGGCGGTCGCTCGATCCTCACCATTCTGGCCCTGGACACGGTATTGCTCAAGGTTAACGGTACCTTCAGCGGTATTTTATACAATACAAACGGTACTTCGGACAGCGTCGCGGTTACGAACGGGCAATTCAGCTCGACCTATATCATTGGGCCATGATCCGTACCGAACATGCAGGATGTCGAATTAAAAAGGTCAAACCTAAACGGTTTGACCTTTAATTTTTTTATTTCTTTGAAGAGTAGCTTATCGGCCCACCGTGGTGGAAATGAAGATATAAGATAAGAACATGATCAGACCCAGGAAAGAAATGGCAAGCAACACCGTTCCGGCGGTCTTACCGAGATGAATGGAATGAATTGAATGTTTCATATGACAGATTTTTTAGTAAAAAAATCGAATCGTCTACACAATATATATAAAAAAAATGGCATTTGCAAGCCCTATAAGAGACAGAAAGACTGTCTTTTAGAGGGGGTCAATGCGTTGCACTCATAAAAAAGACCAGTTTACCCCCGTTCAGGATCTCTTCATGGGTGATATACCGGCGCGTAAGCGTCTGCCCGTTCAGCGTGACTTTGTGTACATAGACATTCCTTTCGCCCTGATCTTTTGCCTCGATGGTAAACGTCTTCCCGTTTTCCAACAGCAGGGTCGCTCCGTCCACGGCGGGACTGCCCAAAGAATATTCATCGGAGCCTGGCGCCACGGGGTAGAAGCCAAGCGCAGTAAAGATATACCAGGCGCTCATTTGCCCGGTGTCGTCATTGCCGCCAAGCCCATCCGGCCGGGCATGATATTGATTCCCCAGGATCATCCGCACCCGTTCCTGTGTTTTCCAGGGTTGATCCGTCCAGTTGTAAAGGTAGGCGACATGGTGAGAGGGCTCATTGCCATGTACATAGCCGCCGATGATGCCATCACGGGTGATGTCTTCCGTTTCCGCAAAGAACTTATCCGGCAATGTCATGGTAAATAAAGAATCGAGGTACTGCACAAAGCGCTTTTTCCCGCCCAGCATTTCTATCAGCCCGGCGGGGTCATGCGGCACATATAGCGTATAGTTCCAGGCGTTACCCTCGATAAAACCCTGCCCGTCCGTGCTCAGCACATCGAAAGCGGAACGGAAGCTGCCGTCATTCAGGCGGGGCCGCATATAGCCGATAGCGGGATCAAAAACGTTTTTATAGTTGCCCGACCGTTTCAGGTAGGTGCCGTAGACGTCCATCCTGCCCAGCTTTTTGGCTGCCTGGGCAATGCACCAGTCGTCATAGGCAAATTCCAGCGTCGAGGAAACCGAGACGTCGCTGGTCTCCGACGGGATATAGCCCCTGTCGATATACGCGCCGAGCCCCATAAAGCTGCGCCGGTTGGAAGTGGCGATACAGGCATCCAGCGCCTGATTGGCGTCAAAAAGCGTATTCCCTTTTACAATGGCATCGGCCAGCACCGACACACTATGATAGCCGGACATGCACCAGTCCTCGTTGGAATAGAATGACCAGATCGGCAGCATATGCTCCGGGCTCTGGTTATAGTGAGCCAGCATGGACCGGATCATATCGGCATTGCGGGTTGGCTGGAGGATATTGAAAAGCGGATGTAGGGCGCGGTGTGTGTCCCAGAGCGAGAAGGTCGTGTAGTTGACGAACCCATCGGCTTTATGCGCGACCTGGTCCAGTCCCCGGTAGGAGCCGTCCACATCCATATAGATGGTGGGATTGATAAAAGCGTGATACAACGAAGTATAAAAATTTACCTTCTCTTCCTCTCCCGCCCGGATCTGCACCTTGTTTAGTTCCGCGTTCCAGGCAGCCTGTCCCTGCCGGCGTACCTGGTCGAAATCCCAGCCGGGCGCTTCCGTCCGAAGGTTTAATAAAGCGCCTGCCGTGCTGACGGAAGACAGGGCAAATTTCACTTTGATCTTCTCTCCTTCCGTGGTATGGAAATCGAAGTGCATCCGGATCTGCCTGCCGGCGATCTCCGGGAAATTGTGGTTCTGATCGAACTTCCCCCAGAATCCCCTGTAGACCTCTTTTTTTGAATAGTTGCGGCTGCCGTATTGCTCAAAAGGTCTGGAAAAGGTCATCGCAAAATACACCGTCCTCGTCCTTCCCCAGCCGTTGGTTTCGCGGTAGCCGGTCACGAGGGTATCGTTCTCCACCCTGACATAGGTCCAGACATTTTTGTCCTCATAATTATAAATACCGCTCACCAGGTCAAGGATGATATGCGCCTGGTCCGTCGCAGGGAAGCTGTATTGATGGAATCCCACGCGGGTAGTGGTCGTTAGTTCGGCCAGGATATTATAGTCTTCGAGCTTCACCTTGTAATAATCCGCCTCTGCTACCTCCGTCGAATGGATAAAGGCGGAACGAAAGCCGCTTCGGGGCTGGCTGGCTACTCCGGGGTTCATCCGCAGTTCGCCGGTGGTAGGCATGATCAGAAAATCCCCCAGATCCGAATGCCCGGTACCGCTGAAATGGGTATGGCTGAACCCGACGATGGTCTTGTCGTCATACTGATAACCGGCGCAATATTTATAGACATCCGGGTTGTATTTTCCATTTTGTTCATAGGGGATCGTATCCGTATCGGGGCTGAGCTGTACCATGCCAAAAGGAGAGGTGGCGCCGGGATAGGTATGCCCCATCCGCTGCGTGCCGATGATGGGATGTACATAGGGCAGTAGGTTCTCCGGGGGCTGAGCGGACAGAAAACAAGGAAGGACAAGAGCGAACAGGTTGACAATTTTGCGCATATAGATCTTTATCGTTTGTTCCATTGATAATCGAGCAGCCGGATAAAATACCCGCCGACGACGCTTCTGGCCTGGAAGCCGACCTTGCGGCCGTCCGTTGTCTGGTGCCAGTCGCTCAGCGGAACCCGGCTAGGTGTTTCCGTTATATATTTGTAGATGGGATCGGTCAGCGCTTCGAAGTCTTCCTGTTTATCGGCCAGTGTTGCCGTCCAGAGGATCCAGTCCGATTTTGTATACGTGGCGCGACTGTCCAGCGGCAACCCGAAAAGTCGCTGCTCTTTGAGGTACCAGGCCATTTCTTTCCGGTACACCTCGGGTGGGAATAGACCCAGATTTAGCAGCTTGTCCCATACCAGGTTGTATTTCTGGCTCCAACTGTCTTTTTTGTCGAAGGTCAGAGCGTAGTGGTCGCCGGCATCTGCAAGGACCATCCATTTCGCGGCCAGCGTTTTGGCCAGCGCCAGATACTTCGACGCCGTATCGGGCTGCCCCAGTTGGCCGGCCATCCAGCCATAGGCGCCGAGGGCTACGATGGCCTTTACGGAAAGATTGGCGTTACGGGCCAGGTGGCCGGCGAAATCGTCCGTACAGAGCTGGTTGACCGGATCAAATCCATATTGCTCCAGGTACCGGGCCCAGGTACTCAGCGTCTCCCAGTGCCGTCGGGCATAATCCGCCTTGCCTTCCGCCCGCGTGATCCCGGCAGTCAGCAGGATCATATTACCGCATTCTTCTACGGGCATGTCCTCGCCATAGGTCTGACCATTGGCTTGAGGATAGGTGCCAAGGTCGTGCGCGGCAAACGGTTTTTTCCATTTGCGGCTTTCGCTGTAATAGAAATTGCCGTTCAGCATTCCTTCCAGCAGCGCGGGGTTATAGAGCAGATACAACGGAGCGGAGGGATAGGTTACATCGACGGTATTGATGGATCCGTTGCTGAAGTTCTCTTTTGACAGGAAAAGCAGCCCCGCCTTTGGGCTCATAACCAGGGCGTGAGCGGCAATACTCTGCCGGTAGGCTGCCACGCAAAGCTGGGCATAATGTTCGCCGCCGGCGTCGAGCGCATCCGCATACATCACTTTGTTGAACGTATCACAGCGGGACAGGACTTTGTCATAGTCTGCGTATGCCAGCCGCAATAAGCCCTCCATCGTGGGGTTTTTTTCTCCGGCCTGGGGATGGCTTCGCCACCAGGGTAGCAGCTTATGATGGAAGAACTGTACGGCATAGCGTTCGTCATAGCCGATCAGCGCGAGCTTTTCTATCGGGTCATCCGATATTTTTTGTGCGGGAAACACCGTGTTCAAAAAAATCGGCCGAAAGCTGGTATCACCACGCATCGTGGACACACCGACACTATCGCAGAAGCCGGGGATCGCCGGCCCCGGCACGTCGATGTCCCGCAGGATGCCTTTTTCATCCGGGACGGCTACATAAAGCTGGCCCCAGTCGATGCGTAGGTCATCTCCCTTTTTCTTTAGCACCGGCTGCTCTTTGGTACCCGCCTTTAGAAAAACCAGGCTGCCTGTACGACCTTGTGCTGTTTTTAGTTCCTGCCGGGGGTTGTTGGTGGCCAGGGTGCCGCTTATGCCGAAATACAGCTGTGCGGTATGGGTAGCCCCATCGTTGCTGCGAAGCCGGAAAGAGACATAGGATACAGGACGGGATAAAAGCGAAAGGTCGTTTAGCAGTAAGGGAGAAGTAAATGTTAGTGTCAGATCCACCCCGCCGCAGTCGAACTGGTATTTGGTCTGTGTGGCGTTCACGCTCACCCACTGCTGCTTAGCGCGGCCCTCCCCCGTTTGTGACTCTCCCGGGCTTTCCTTTCCAAGAAACCGGTAACAATGTCCATCCACCCGCACGATGCCCAGCAGCGACTGTGGCTGTCCTGTCCAGTGCCGGGTCTCCTCACTGCTCAGCTCGTCGGCAAAGGACCAAACGCTGAAATAGGTATCATGCGTGATGAGCGGGTAAGCAGGCAGGCGCCGCAATTGCCCGAACGTGTTTTGGAAAAGAAGGACAAACAGAAGAGTATTTTTTATATATGTGGTCATAGCGGTGTAATGTGTTCGGGAAGGGGCAAATATATTACTTCCACCGACAATTCCCCCCCTTCCACCGGCCTTTTCCCGATCATTCCGGAATATAACTCAGCCCGAATTCTTAATTTCCTAATTTTATACCGTTATGAGTGAAAAAAAACCAAAACAGAAAAAAGGGGAGCCGGGCGGCAAGCCAAAGGGGCCGGGGCTGTTCTCGGTGTTGAAGCCCTATCGCCGGATGATCTTTTTGCTGGTGCTGCTTTCGCTGATCAGTAATGGGATCAGCCTCGCGATCCCCAATATCAGCCGCCATGCCATCGATGCCTTTATCGGCCATCACCTCGATACCCGCCGGATCATATGGGAATTCCTGGGCGCCGCGATCGGTGTCTTCCTTTTCACCTATGGGTTGAGCTATGTGCAAACCTATACATCCGAGCGTGTGGCCCGGGACCTGCGTACCAGGCTGGCTGCGCGGATCTCCCGGCAGAATTACAGCTTCCTGCAAAAAAGTAATCCTGCACAGCTACTGACTAATCTGACGGCGGACGTAGATTCCGTCAAGGGGTTCGTGGCGCAGGCCATCACTTCTATATTTTCCTCGATCTTTATTATCATCGGGGCCAGCGTTTTACTGCTAACTATTCGCTGGCAGCTGGCGCTTTGCGTCATTGCCATTATTCCCATCATCGGCTTTACGTTTTATATCGTATTAAAGAAGGTGCGGGCTTTATTCAAAGCCAGCCGTGAAGTCATCGATGCGCTGAATAAGGTCATCAATGAAAGTATCCTGGGCGCCGCGCTTATCCGGGTAATCCATTCGCAGCAGCTGGAATATGCCAAATTCCTCGAAGCCAACTCTAAAGCGCTGGGTCTTGGCCTTCGGATGTTAAAATTATTCGCTACACTTATCCCCGTGATCATTTTCACTGCCAATATCGCCACACTGACCATCCTGGCGCTTGGCGGACACTATGTTATCGCCGGGGGGATGACCCTGGGCGATTTCGCGGCCTTCAACAGCTACCTGACGATGTTGATCTTCCCGATCCTTGTTATCGGATTCATGAGCAACGTGATTGCGCAGGCGCAAGCTTCGTATGGACGCATCAGCAATGTCCTTCATACACCCGATCCGGAAGAGAAAGGCATGCTGGTCAGGGAGCTCATCGGTGATATAACGTTTAAAGATGTCTCGGTGAATTTCGGGGAAAAGTCCGTTCTGAAGGATATTTCCTTCCATATCGGCGGCGGTTCGCAAACGGCGGTCATCGGGCCGACCGCGGCAGGAAAGACGCAGTTGCTCTATCTGCTTACCAGTTTGAGCCATCCTACCGGCGGGCTCATCGAATTTGACGGACAGCCGCTCGATGATTATAAAAAAGAGGATTTCCACCGGCAGGTCGGGTTTGTATTCCAGGACAGTATCCTGTTTAATATGAGCATCCGGGAGAATATTGCCTTTAGCGATACCGTGACGGATCAATCGCTGGAGAAGGCGATCGCCACTGCCGAGTTGAAAGACTTTATAGAAGCCCTGCCGGATGGGTTGAATACAGTGGTATCCGAAAGAGGTACAACCCTTTCCGGCGGTCAGAAGCAGCGAATAATGCTGGCGCGGGCCCTGGCGGTCGAGCCCCGGGTCCTTTTATTGGATGACTTCACCGCCCGGGTGGATACGCAAACCGAAAAAAAGATCCTGGCGAATGTCCGCAGGAATTATCCGGGCATTACCCTGCTGTCCGTGACACAGAAGATCGCTTCTATCGAAGACTTTGAACAGATCATTTTGCTGATGGAAGGTGAAATGATCGCTGCCGGAACACATAGCCGGTTGATGGAAACCTGCCCGGAATATGTACAAATCTATCAATCACAAAGAAGCACCAGCCACTATGAGCCCCAAAAATTATAATCTTAACGAATTGACGGCGGCCCAGCCCAAAAGCAGGATCTGGCCGGCCCTTTCCAAGCTGGTCGGATTACTGCCGGAAAAAAGGGGGCAGCTGATCATGGCGCTGTTCATTATGGTACTCTATTCCATTTTGAGCATGCTGCCGCCGGCGTTGATCGGCTTTACGGTCAACCACCTTATTTCGGACAAGGCCAATATCAGGGGACTATCCATCCAGAGCGGCTTTATCGCGCATATCCTTCATGGAACAGGTTATTCGCTGGTGCTGACCGTCTGCGGCTGGCTGCTGCTGATCTATCTGCTGAACCTCGGCGCCGTATATATGCGTACGATCCTGATGGGCGGCTTCGGCCAGCACCTGCTGTTTACGCTCCGCAATGCTATCTTCAATAAGCTCCAGGAATTACCGGTCGCTTTTTTTGCCCAGAATAAGGCTGGTGACCTGATCTCGCGTATCAACAACGATACGGATAAAGTCAACCAGTTTTTTTCGCAGTCGCTGATGCAGTTCGTGTCCAGCATTTTTATCATCGTTGGCGCGGGCATTGCGCTGGTCTGTATCAACTGGCGGCTGGGCCTGGCCACGCTGGCTCCGGGGGTCCTCATGTGGCTGTTCACCAAATTGCTTTCCCCCTGGGTCAAAAAGAAAAATGCGGCCAGCGCCAAGGCAACCGGTAGCCTGAGCGCCGAAATCCAGGAGTCATTGAATAATTTCAAGGTAGTTTTGGCCTTTAATCGCCGGGACTATTTTCGGCAGCGTTTCGAGGTGGCCAATAAAACCAACTATTCTACTTCCGTCAGCGCCGGTATCGCCAACAATACCTTTTCACCTGTCTATGGCTTTCTGTCCAGCATGGGCCAGCTGGTGGTATTGCTGTATGGCATTTACCTGATCACGGTCGGTTATTTTACACCAGGCTTCCTCATCGCCTACTTTATGTATACCACCAGTTTTTATGACCCCCTGCGTCAGATGGCCGCATTATGGGCCGGCTTCCAGGTAGCCATCGTCAGCTGGGACCGGATCTCTCATATCCTTTCGCTGGAACCCGACCTGGTGACGATGCCTTCAGCGACCGGTCCGACGCATGCTGCACTATCGGCCGTGCCGGGCGGCAGCAATGGGACGGGCAATGGAACGGGCAAAGGATTGAGCAGCGGCAATGGGCTGGCCGCCGGCGCCCCTGCGCTCATCGAGTTCCGGGATGTCTCCTTCCACTATCCCAATGGTAAAGACGTCCTTCGGCACAACAGCTTCCGCCTGGAAAAAGGCAAGACCTATGCGCTGGTCGGCCCCACGGGCGGTGGCAAAACCACTACGGCTTCGCTGTTGGCCCGCCTCTATGATCCCACGGAGGGGACGGTGCTGCTCGATGGCCGGGATATCCGCAGCTTTACCCCCCAGGAGCGGACGCAGAAGATCGGCTTTATCCTGCAGGACCCGATCCTGTTCACGGGTACTGTCCGCGACAATATCCTCTATGGCAACGGGCAGTACAAAGACAGCTCGAATGAAGAGCTGACCGCTATTCTGCAAAAGTCCAACCTGGAGACGCTGCTGACCCGTTTTGATGAAGGACTCGATACAAAGATCACCCTGGCCGGCGACGGCATCAGCCTGGGGCAAAAGCAGCTTATCGCCTTTATCCGGGCAGTGCTGCGCAATCCCGAGCTGCTCATCCTCGATGAAGCAACCGCCAATATCGATACCGTTACGGAGAAAATGCTCGAAGACATCCTGCGCCGGCTGCCGGATACCACTACCCGTGTCATTATTGCCCATCGTCTCAATACCATCGAAAATGCCGATGAGATCTTTTTTGTCAATTCGGGTGAGATAGTCCGGGCCGGTAGTCTCGAACAGGCGGTGGATCTTTTATTACAGGGGAAAAGGGTGAGCTAGCCGGCGGATCTGGATTCTTTCCGGGCGGAAAGGCCGGATATTACAGAATTTAATCAGAAAGTGCGTTTACTTTGCCGGCTTATACTATAAATTATGAGACTTAAGCTCCTTTCCTTCTTGCTTGTCGCACCGTTCAGTTTTGCTTTACAGCCAGTCCGGGCACAGGGTACCAGCGGCTTCCACGTGACAAAAACATTTAAGATCGGCAGTCCGGGCGGCTGGGACTATATCGCCGTCGGTCCCGATCAGAAGATCTATGTGTCGCATGGCACCCAGGTCAATATCCTCGATGCCCGATCGGGGGATTCTGTCGGAGTCATACCGAACACCACCGGCGTTCACGGTATTGCCTTTGCCGGTTCAAAGGGATTTACCAGCAACGGCCGGCTGAATACGGTCACCGTATTCGATCTCAAAACAGCAGCCGTGCTACAGCAGATCCCCACCGGGCAGAACCCGGACGCAATCATGTATGATCCCTACTCTAAGCTGGTCATCACCTGCAATGGCCGGAGCCACGATCTTTCGCTGATCGATCCGGCGACCGGGCAGGTGACGGGTACTATCGCCCTCGATGGCAAACCGGAAACCGCCGTTTCCGACGAGGCCGGGAAAATTTATGTCAACATAGAGGATAAGAATAAGATCAGTGTAGTGGATATCACGACCAAAACGGTTACCACCAGCTGGCCATTGCAGGCGGAAGGCCCAACCGGTCTGTCCATCGATATAAAGACCAAACGACTTTTCGCCGGTTGCGACAAGAAGCTGGTCGTCATGGATGCCGGCAGCGGCGCCATCGTCGCTTCGCTTCCGATCGGTGACGGCTGTGACGGCACCGGATTCGATGCGGGTCTGAACCTGGTTTTTGCTTCCTGCGGCGAGGGCAAGCTGACGGTCATCAAAGAAGAATCCGCCAGCTCCTTTAAAGTGATCGATAACGTCCCTACCAAGCGGAGCGCCCGCACCTGCGCGGTGAATCCAACAACCCATGAAGTCTACCTGCCGTCGGCGGATCTTGAACCGGCCGCTGCCGGTGAGCGGCCAAAGGCGGTGCCGGGTTCTTTTGGCATTACGGTGGTCGGCAAGGGATAGGATTTTATTACATTTATTTGCGTTAAATTGTGTAAGCCTGCGGGTCCAAAGCTCGCGGGCTTATAACAAAACGCATATGCAATCAACCATTACCGGCCCAGCCACTGCCGCCGGCAAATATGGCCGGCTGAAAAACTTTATCAACGGAGGCTTTACCGCAGCCACTTCCGGCCGAAGCCTTTCTGTTTTTTCCCCTCTTGATGGCAGCCTCCTGGCTGAAATGCCCTGCTCATCCGACGCCGATCTCGATGCTGCGGTAGCGGCTGCGAAAAAAGCCGCCCCTGCCTGGAACCGGATGCCCATAAAAGAGCGCGTACAAGTCTTCTTTCGTTACAAATACCTGCTGGAAAAGAACCTGGATGAGCTGGCCGCGCTGGTCAGCGAAGAGAACGGAAAGACGAATAGTGAAGCCGTCGCCGAGATCGAAAAATGTATCGAGCTGACGGAATTTGCCACTTCCCTGCCCCAGCTGGTGGCCGGCGAAGTGCTCGAAGTCAGTAAAGGGGTGGAATGCCGGACGGAACGGACGGCTGTTGGCGTCGTCGCTTCCATCGTCCCTTTCAATTTCCCGGCCATGGTACCGAACTGGACCATCCCCAATGCACTCGCTCTTGGCAACTGTATGATCATCAAACCGTCGGAGAAAGTGCCGCTTTGCGTGGGGCGGATCGCCCTCCTGCTGCGCGAAGCCGGGCTACCCGATGGCGTCTTCAATATCGTCAACGGGGATAGCCAGACGGTACAGGCGATCTGCGATCACCCGGGCATCGAAGCCATCTCCTTTGTGGGTTCGACCAGGGTCGCCAAACTGGTCTACCAGCGGGCCACCCATCAGCTCAAACGCTGTCTTGCTCTTGGCGGCGCCAAAAATCACCTGCTGGTGCTGCCGGATGCGCAGCCCGAAATGACGGCCCAGAATGTGGCAGCCTCCATGAGCGGATGCGCAGGTCAGCGCTGTATGGCCGCCTCAGCCATGGTTGCCGTGGGCAATGTGGACGCCATTATCGATCGGATCTGCGCCGAAGCACGCCGCATCGTTCCCGGCAGTAACCTGGGTGCGGTCATCGACGAGGCTGCCAAAACAAGAATCGAACGCTATATTACGGAAGCCGAAGAACAGGGCGCAAAGATCCTTGTCGACGGACGCGGGTATACCGTCCCGGGAAAAGAAAAGGGCACTTACGTAGGCCCTACCGTTATCGATCACGTCCGACCGGGCATGGCCATCACCACGGAGGAGGTCTTTGGCCCCGTTATCAGCATTATGCGGGTGGCGACGCTGGATGAGGCGATCGCCATCGAGAATGCCAGCCCTTATGGCAATGCGGCTTCCGTCTTTACCCAAAACGGCGCTTTTGCCCGCTATGTCATCGACCGGGCCAGCGCCGGTATGGTCGGCGTCAATGTAGGCGTGCCAGTGCCCCGTGAACCTTTTTCTTTTGGCGGCTGGAACGAGAGCAAGTTTGGTGTCGGCGACATTACTGGCAAAAGCTCTATCGAATTCTGGACCCGGCTGAAAAAAAGCACCGTAAAATGGAATCCCGAAGCCGGTGTCAACTGGATGAGTTAACGTCAAATTATTTTATATGCCAGCAGCATCCACGCTTTCTGAAACAAAAGAGATCGTCCAGGACAATCTGGACTATACCCTCTTTTCCTGGAGCAAGCAAAAAGGAATCGATCCCATCGCCGTACAACGCGGCGAAGGCGTGTATCTCTACGACTACGATGGTAAACGCTATATCGATTTTTCGTCCGGTCTGATGAATGTCAATATCGGCCATGGCCATCCGCGCGTTGCCGAAGCCGTTCTGCGCCAGATGCAGGAAGTCAGCTATGTCACGCCCGGCTGTGTAACAAAGTCCCGCGGAGAATTGGGCAAGAAGCTGGCGGAGATCACGCCGGGCAACCTGCAGAAGACCTTGTTCACCACTGACGGCGCGAGCTCAATCGATAATGCTATCAAGCTGGCGCGGCTTTACACGGGCCGTCATAAGATCATCGCCCGCTATCGGGCATTTCATGGGGCGTCCTACGGCGCCATGTCGGCCGGCGGAGACCCGCGGAAGCTGCCTTCCGACGCGCAGCAGGCGCCCAATTTTATCCATGTCGAAGATCCCTATTGCTATCGCTGTCCCTGGGGAAAGGAAATACAAAGCTGTCATCGGGAATGTGTATCCCATATCGAACGGGTCATCGAATTCGAAGGTCCGGCAAACATCGCCGCCATCTTAATGGAAGGGGAAAGCGGCACCTCAGGCTGTATCAAATACCCGCCGGATTATCTGAAAAAAATAAGGGCGCTGTGTGATAAATATGATATCCTGCTGATCCTGGACGAGGTAATGAGCGGTTTTGGCCGGACGGGAAAATGGTTTGCCGCCGATTTACACGGCGTCGTACCCGATATGATCGCCACCGCCAAGGGCATCACCGCCGGTTATATCCCGCTGGGCGCGCTGATCGTCACGGATAAGATCGCCGAATACTTCAATGACCGGGTATTATGGCTTGGCCTGACCTACTCCGCCCACCCGGTCGCCTGCGCCGCGGGGTTGGAAGTGCTGAAGATATACGAAGAGGAAGGTCTTATCGACAATGCCGCCCGCATGGGTCATTATATCGAACAGCAGGTGGCAGCGCTTCAGAAAAAGCATCCCTGTATCGGGGATTTTCGGAATACCGGGCTGCTTGGCTGTATAGAAGTGGTGAAGAACCGCAAAACCAAAGAGCCCATGGCCCCATACAACGCAACGCCGGAAGAAATGGCCGTTATGGGCCAGGTAGCCGGCCGGCTGCGGCAGTTGGGTATGTACGCGTTCGTCCGGTGGAATTATGTCTTTATCGCACCGCCATTATGTATCACCCGCGAACAGATAGATGAAGGGCTGGCTATTATCAGCCAGGCTCTGACGATTGCCGATGCTCATGTGACGGAATAGGTAAAATGAACCCGCGCATACCCGATATCGATACTGATTCTTCGTTGTACAGCGAAGACCTGGCGCCCATCCCACCCGAGAAAAGGACCTGGGGCACCTGGAACTATGCCGCGCTGTGGATCAGCATGAGCCTTTGTATTCCTACCTATATGCTGGCCAGCTCCCTTATCGGCGGCGGCATGAGCTGGTGGCAGGCGATCATCACCATCTTCCTCGGCAACAGCATCGTCCTGGTTCCGATGATCCTCAACGGGCGTGCCGGCGCCAGATATGGCATTCCCTTTCCCGTATTCGCCCGGGCCAGCTTTGGCGTCAAAGGCGCCAATATTCCCGCGATGCTGCGTGCTATCGTGGCCTGCGGCTGGTTTGGCATCCAGACCTGGATCGGGGGATTTGCCCTTTATCAATTCCTGCGTCTTTGGATTCCCCGGCTGGAGCATCTGCCCCAATTGCTGCCGGCTTCCTGGGGCCTGGCCACCGGGCCGGCTATTTGCTTTTTGTTATTCTGGCTGATCAATATGTACGTGGTCTGGCTGGGGGTGGATAGCATCCGGAAGCTGCTGGTGTTTAAAGCTTTCTTTCTGCCGCTGGCCGCCCTGGCCCTTTTGTACTGGGCTATCTCACATGTCCGCGGCGGCCTTGGGCCCATCCTGACGGTGCCTTCGCATTTTGCATCGAATGGCGCCTTCTGGGCCTTTTTTGTTCCGGGGCTAACGGGGATGGTTGGTTTCTGGGCGACCCTGTCGCTGAATATTCCCGACTTCACGCGTTATGCCGTGAGCCAAAGTGCGCAGGTCAGGGGCCAGGCTATCGGGCTGCCCACCTCCATGACGCTGTTTGCCTTTATCGGCGTTGTCGTAACATCCGCAACCACCATCATTTACGGGAAGACCCTCTGGGATCCGGTAGCGCTGGCCGGCCGCTTCGACAGCCGGCTGCTGGTCAGCATCGCTATGCTGGCTGTGGCGCTTTCTACGCTGGCGACAAATATCGCCGCCAATATCGTCAGCCCCGCCAACGATTTTGCCAATCTTGCACCGGCCCGGATCAATTTCAGAACTGGCGGGCTGATCACGGGCATCATCGGCGTGCTGATCCTGCCGTGGAAACTGGTAGCCGACCCCGGCGGCTATATTTTTACGTGGCTCATCGGCTATTCCAGCCTGCTCGGGCCTGTCGGCGGCATCCTGATCACGGACTACTATCTGATCCGCCGTCAGCAGCTGTCGGTCGGCGATCTGTATGCGGTTAACGGCAGCTATAGCTTTACCGGCGGATTCAACCGGCATGCCGTCATCAGCCTTTTGCTCGGCATCCTGCCAAATGTACCCGGTTTCCTGGCCACCGTCGGGTTGCTGTCTTCCGACAGCCTGCCTGCCTGGATCATGGGTCTGTACAGCTATGCCTGGTTTGTAGGTTTCTTTGTCGCCGGAGGCAGCTATTGGCTGCTGATGCGTGCAACAAGGGTAACGATTAATTATAAAGAGGAAATAAATTATGTCAGTGCTGATTAAGAACGGACGGATCGTTACGGCAACGGACGATTATACCGGAGATGTGCTCATCGAAGGTGAAAGGATCGTTGCGCTGGGCAGCGGGCTGGCCGATCACGCCGACACCGTTATAGATGCAACGGGTCTGTTGGTGCTGCCCGGCGGCATCGACCCGCATGTACACCTGGAAATGCCGTTTATGGGTACTTTCTCCAGTGATACCCATGAGACCGGTACCCGGGCCGCATTGTTTGGCGGCACCACGATGGTGATCGATTTTGTTTTGCAGCGACAGGGGCATTCACTGAAAGAAGCGCTGGCTGAATGGGAGGGCCGCGCGACCGGCACGGCGGTCGGAGATTATGGCTTTCATATGGCCGTCACCGACTACAACGATTCCACGCGTAAGGAAATCGCGGAGATGATCGCCCGGGGCATCACTTCGTTTAAGACTTTTATGGCATATAAGGGCGCGCTGATGATCGACGACCGCCAGATGACGGCGCTGATGCAGGAAGTGCGGCAGCAGGGAGGGATCGTGACGGTACATGCGACCAACGGAGATATGATCGACTACCTGATCGCCAAACATCGCGGAGAAGGGAAGCTGTCACCCGTATATCATTACCTCTCACAGCCGGAAGTGACGGAAGCGGAGGCCTCCGGCCGGTTTGCGGACATTGCGAATTACACGGGTTGCCCGGGTTATATCGTACATCTGACCTGTGAAGGCGCTTTGAATGCCGTCCGGAACGCCACGCGGCGCAACCAGAAGGTATTTGTAGAGACCTGTATCCAATACCTGCTGCTCGATGCCTCGCTCTATGAAAAAGATTTCGAAGGCGCCAAATGGGTGATGAGCCCGCCGTTGCGGCAGAAAAAAGACCAGGAGACATTGTGGGCCGGTATCAACCAGGGGCTGGTCAACGTAGTAGCCACCGATCACTGTCCTTTTTTGTGGAAGCAAAAGCTGATGGGGGAAAAAGATTTTTCAAAAATTCCCAATGGTCATCCGGCCATCGAAAACCGGATGGAGCTGCTGTATAGCGAAGGCGTCCACAAAGGCCGGATCAGCCTCAACAAATATGTAGAAGTGGCCTGTACCAACCCGGCGAAGATCTTTGGGATGTTTCCCCGGAAAGGAACACTCGCACCGGGCAGCGACGCCGATATCGTGCTGTTCGATCCGGCCGCCCGGCATACGCTTTCGGCCTCGACGCATCATATGAATGTCGATTACTCGGCTTACGAAGGATGGGAGCTGACCGGCAAGGTGAAGACGGTGCTGCTGCGCGGAAAGCTGGCGATCGACAACGGTAAATGCCTTGTTGAAAAAGGATATGGAAAATTTATTCCGCGGAATAAGGTCAGCGGGATCGTTTAGTCAGCCCTATTATTTAAAACAATAACACGAATGCCCAGAATCATTAAATCAGGTCTGATCCAGATGAGTCTTCCTAAAACGGAAGGGGAAGGCAGCATCGAAGAGATCAAAGAGGCCATGGTCCAGAAGCACATCCCTTTTATTGAAGAGGCGGGGAAAAAAGGGGTGCAGATCCTCTGTCTGCAGGAGATTTTTAATACGCCGTATTTCTGTCCCGGTCAGAACAGCGCCTGGTATGAATCCGCAGAGTCCGTGCCCGGGCCGACGACGCAACGGATGGCCGAATATGCAAAAAAATACAGCATGGTGATGATAGTCCCGGTCTATGAAAAGGAACAGGCCGGCATCCTCTACAATACGGCCGCCGTTATCGATGCCGATGGCGCTTATCTTGGGAAATACCGGAAAAATCATATTCCGCATACCTCCGGTTTCTGGGAGAAGTTCTTTTTCAAACCCGGCAACCTGGGTTATCCTGTTTTCCAGACGCGGTATGCCAAAGTGGGCGTTTATATCTGTTATGACCGCCATTTCCCGGACGGGGCCCGTTGTCTGGGGCTGAATGGCGCCGAGATCGTCTATAACCCTTCGGCTACGGTAGCCGGGCTCTCCCAATACCTCTGGCAGCTGGAACAGCCGGCGCATGCGGCTGCCAATGGCTATTTTATGGGTTGTATCAACCGCGTCGGGGAAGAGAAGCCCTGGAACCTGGGGCGCTTTTATGGCAGCTCCTATTTTGTCGATCCCCGCGGCCAGATCTTTGCACAGGCGTCCGACAGCAGGGACGAGCTGCTCATCGCTGAATTCGATCTCGATAAGATCGAAGAGGTGCGGAACGTCTGGCAGTTCTTCCGCGACCGGCGGCCTGAAACCTATGGGAAATTGACGGAGTTGTGAAAACCTATTCTTATGGCCATCCTTCCTCATCGCCTCACCGATCCCGAATACGCGCAGAACTTCAGCGATATCCATCCCCCGTTCGAAACGCGGAATGCGGCGCTGATCGATGCAAACCGCTGTTTGTTCTGTTATGACGCTCCCTGTACGAAGAGCTGTCCTACGGGCATCGACGTCCCCAAATTCATCCAGCAGATCGCTACTGACAATCTGAAGGGTTCCGCGCATACGATCCTTTCGTCCAATATCATGGGGGCCGGGTGCTCCCGCGTCTGTCCGGTGGAGAAGCTGTGTGAAGGCGCCTGTGTTTATAATCTTATGGAGGAAGAGCCGATACCGATTGCCCGGCTGCAACGCTGGTCCACCGAAAAAGCAATTGCCGACCGATGGCCGATCTTCCAACGGGCGGCATCCACCGGGAAAAAGGTCGCCGTTGTGGGCGCCGGCCCGTCGGGGCTAAGCCTCGCCCATGTGCTCGCCCGGTCAGGCGTAGACGTTACCATTTATGAGAAAGAGACCAAAGGCGGGGGTCTGATGACCTATGGCATCGCCGCTTACAAGGTCACACCTGAGTTTTGTGAAGACGAATTAAATTATATTCTTTCGATCGGGGGTATTACCATCCGCTATGAACAGGAATTGGGACGGGATATCAGGCTCGATGAATTGCAGCAGCAATACGATGCCGTTTTTCTCGCTTTTGGCGTGGGTCTGGCCCGCCGGCTGGATATCCCCGGGGAAGACCTGGCCGGTATGGTCGATGCGCTCCGCTTTATTTACGATATCCGCGCCAATGGGTATCCATCGGTACCGGTTGGCGATAAGGTTGCCGTCATCGGCATGGGTATGACCGCCATCGATGCCGCCACGCAGGCCCGGCGGCTCGGGGCTGCGGAAGTTACGCTGGTCTACCGGCGGACACAGGAAGAAATGCCCTGTACAACCGCTGAGCTGGATATCGCGCTGCTGGATGGCTGCCGCATCTTATGGTTGACCGCGCCAACCGCGGCCCTGGGTGAAAACGGGCGGCTGACGCAGCTGCTGTGTAGTCGTATGCGTCTGGGTGACCCGGATAACAGCGGCCGCCGCGCGCCTATCGATACGGGTGAGACGGTTACACTGCAGGTGGATATGGTGATAAAGGCCGCGGGGCAGGTCCCTTTCGCCGGGTTAGTGGCAGGCAGCGGGCTTGCGCAGGATAAGGGGAGGATTGTCGTCGGACCGGGCGGCGGTGTCGGAGCCACCGATGGCTCGACTGATAGGTCGGGCGTTTTTGCCGGAGGCGATTGTGTCAACGGTGGCAAGGAAGTAGTTGATGCTGTACAGGCTGGTAAAGACGCTGCCGCGGCGATTTTGAACTATTTAGGCGTAACCAAAAAATAAATTTATGGCCGATCTCAGTACTGATTTCCTCGGTATCCGCTCGCCCAACCCCTACTGGCTGGCCAGCGCTCCGCCGACCGACAAACAGATCAACGTTCTTCGCGCTTTTGAGGCCGGTTGGGGCGGTGTGGTCTGGAAGACACTCGGCAGCCAGGTAAAAAATGTTTCCTCCCGTTATTCCGCGGTGGATTATCACGGCAGCCGCGTCATGGGACTGAACAATATCGAGCTGATCAGCGACCGGCCGCTGGATCTTAATCTGAAAGAGATCCGGGAATGTATCCGGCTTTTCCCCGACCGGGCGATGGTCGTCTCGCTGATGGCGGACAATGACCGTCAAAGCTGGCAGGAGCTGATCAAAAAGGTAGAGGACACCGGCGCGCATGGGCTGGAGCTCAATTTCGGCTGTCCGCATGGGATGACGGAAAGGGGAATGGGCGCCGCCGTCGGCCAGGACCCGGAGATTGCACGTCTTGTCGTGGAATGGGTGATGGAAGTCGCTTCCATCCCCGTCATCACCAAACTGACACCCAATGTACATTCGGTCGTGCCGACGGGGCGGGCAGCGGTGGAGGCCGGCAGCCAGGCGCTGTCCCTTATCAATACGATCCAATCCGTTACGGGCGTCGACCTGGATACCTTTATCCCGAACCCGAATGTCGGGGGGAAATCCACGTTCGGCGGCTATTGCGGTCCTGCCGTCAAGCCTATCGCGCTGAAGATGCTGACGACGATCGCGCAGGACCCCGTCACGGCCAAAGTGCCGGTCTCCGGTATCGGCGGGATCAGCACCTGGAAGGACGCTGCGGAATTTATGCTCCTGGGTTCAACCAGTGTGCAGGTATGCACCGCCGTGATGAAGCAGGGCTTTCGCATCATTGAAGACCTTTGCGAGGGATTGAGCAACTGGATGGATGAAAAGGGGTTTGCCCGTACGACTGATTTTATCGGGAGGTCCGTCCCCACCCTCACGCATTGGGAAGACCTCGACATGAATTATCATATCGTCGCCCGCATCGATCCGGCCAAATGTATCCACTGTGGGCTTTGTTATATCGCCTGTGAGGATGCCTCACACCAATCCATTCAGCTTACCCCGGGAAATCCTTATAACACGTACACGATAAAAGAACCCGAATGCGTCGGCTGCAATCTCTGCAAGCTGATTTGCCCGGTGGACGATTGTATTACGATGGTCGAACAACGGCTTGGTGAAGAGTACCTCAACTGGAAGGAGTTCCAGCAAAGAGGGTTGCCGCTGAATGATCATTGATGGGGAATGACTTCGGTAAATTTCTATTTTCTGAGCCTGTATTTTTTGGTATTGTAGTCAATGTAATTAAAAATACTATCACCAAAATCAGATGTTATGCTGGCGATTTCTTCGTCACTTAAGGGTTCGTCCAGCAAGCGTTCAAATATCTTGGTAGGGATTGCATGGTTTATTTTTTCGTCAAAAATGTCGACAAATACCTGATACTTAGTCTCACCAAATTTTATCTTAATAGAACCCGAAACCATAAATCTACCCGTTGATTCCAGGCTATTGTTAAATAGGTTTTCGTAAAGCGTTGCAATGCCTAACTCATGAGGCGCACGGTCCAACTGTTCCGAATTAATGATCTGTTTCTTTAGCTCTTTGAGAATAACAGCTATCGTATCGTTGCCAAGCTCGACGGCTATCTTGGCATGGAGAATATTAACGAAATGGCTATTTGATGAAAATAGTTTTTTAAATTTCTCAATCACCTGGATCGCCGAAGTGATCAGCTTCGACAGCCAATCATCGTAAATTTTAAGAAAAACATCTTTTGAAAATCGAGTTTTCGCATCAATTTCCTGCGCGGATGCCGACAATTCCCTCTCCAAAAGCTGAATTTTCTTGTCTAAGTCTTCCGGCTCCTCTATCGATTTGCCAGCTATAGCGTCGGTAACGATCTTCAGCGACCGGATAAGATAATCCGACATCAGATCAAACAAATCGTACTTATCGGTGCCGTATCCTTGTACGTCGGCCAGGTAGCGGTAATAAAATTGCTTCTCGTTATCTTTAATGTAAATGGGAGGGTAGCCATAACTAATTAAGATCAGATTGGTTAGTATTCTCCCCGTTCTGCCGTTTCCATCGTAAAACGGATGGATAGTCAAATAACGCAGGGGAAATTCGAATCCCAATTCCACAGGATGAAGTGCGTCTTTTTTCTTTGCTTCGATCCTTTCTTTTTCAGCGTTTATCCAATTTACCAGTTCGTGCATGCTGTCGGCTACTTCAGACGGATCGCTAAAGTTAAACTTTTCATCTCGATAATTGATGACGTGATTGGGTTGCTTTTTCCATTCGCCGAGTTTTGTTTTTTCGGTGGGGCTTTCCTCGTACATTATCTCTTTGTGGAGGTTCCTGATCCGGCTTTCGGAAATATTCAACTCGCCTTTGCCCATCTTTAAGATCGTTTGTATAGCTTCGTCATGCCCTTTCATCTCCATGACATCCTTGAGCGGCTTATTATGCACGGGTGATATTTCCGATCATCACGCTCTTCGTCTCGTCCAGGGTAAGTGTATTGCCTTCCATCCGGTTGGAATAATAATTCCAATCCAGGCGGAACTTGTAATTGATCTTTTGCAACAGGTCTCTGCCCAGCTTTCCATGTTGTTCGATGAATTGCTGTAACCGATCAATCTCCGGTATTTTTTCTCGAAAGGTTATAGTATTTGATTAAAGGCAGATAACACTCCCCTACCCTGCAAGATAAAACGAATGCCGAAGGCTTGGGAAAAAATTTTATCGTTGTCATGTGTGGCCCTGGGCTATTTCGTCGAGAGCCTGAAAT
>Ga0302324_100002179_pt1 | contig 46149 bp, 37 predicted proteins | sample Palsa_T0_1_FD_201949 | JGI IMG/M metagenome (GOLD analysis project Ga0302324, IMG submission 201949) | Peat permafrost microbial communities from Stordalen Mire near Abisko, Sweden - Palsa_T0_1 | ecosystem: Environmental > Terrestrial > Soil > Palsa > Peat permafrost | place: Sweden: Abisko... | reverse complement strand
GGCTTTTATCGGCGTGTATCGGCGTGCATCGGCGGTTACTTTCGTTTTCGTCATTCCAGGTTTAGCGATTGCTCCCGCAACTTGTCGATCTCCGCCTTGGCCGCCAGCGCCAGGTCCGTGATGGTCAGCCCCAAGTCCCCCAGCCCGCCGGTCTTCGATAGGATGGTATTGGCTTCCCGGTTCATCTCCTGCAACAGGAAATCCAGCCGCTTGCCCACCTCGCCGGTCGCATCCAGCAGGTTTTCCAATTGCGCGGCGTGCGTCTTCAGGCGGATCAGTTCCTCGCTAATATCGCTACGCTCGGCCAGCATGGCCGCCTCCTGCGCCAACCGTTGCGGCTCAATGCCCGCGCCGCGCAACAACTCGCGCAGCCGCTCGTTCAATCTTTTTTGGAAAGCTTCCGTCGCGCGAGACCGGATTTTCTCCATCTGCGCCGCCAGATCGCAAACCGACACGCAGCGCTCGCGCATCTCGGCCGCCATGGCCGCGCCCTCGCGCTCGCGAAAGCGGTTGAACACGTCCAGCGCTTCCCCGGCCGCTTCCAGCAGCGCCTGCTCCAGGCCCACATCCGGCTCGGCGGATTCGCCCGCCTGCAGCATCCCAGGCACGCGCAACGCCGCGTTCAAATCGGGCTTGCGATCCTCGCCGAACTCGGCTGCCGCTTCCCGAAACGCCCGCAGATAGGCTGCGAGCAAAGGCCGGTTGAGGCTGGAGGCTTCCGCCGGCACGGTGCGGCTGAACTGCACGTTGATCTGCAGGTGCCCGCGCGCGACCCTGGCCTTCACCGCGTTGCGGATGGCGCCTTCAAACGGATCCAACTCCGGGGCCATGTGGAAGTGCACGTCGAGGCCCCGATGATTCACACTCTTAATGCCGAAGGCGATTTCGCCATCGGACACCGTCTTCCGCACCCGCGCGAAACCCGTCATGCTGCGTGCGCTCATAAGTCCATCACGCTCCCCGCCTCTACGAATTGCAACTCGTGCAGTCTTTGATAAATACCGCCGCCGCTCACCAGTTCTTCATGCGTTCCCACTTCGAAAATACCGCCGCGTTCCAGCACCACGATCTTATCGGCCCGGCGGATGGTGGATAGCCGGTGCGCAATTACGATCACCGTGCGGCCCGCCATCAGGTTGGCCAGCGCGCGCTGCACCAGCAGTTCCGATTCGGTGTCCAGGTGCGAGGTGGCTTCGTCCAGGATCAGGATGGGAGCGTTCTTCAGCAGCGCCCGCGCGATGGCGATCCGCTGCCGCTGCCCGCCGCTCAGCTTTACGCCGCGCTCCCCGATGATGGTGCCGTAGCCATCTGGCAGCCTGCCGATGAATTCGTCCGCCAGCGCGGCCTGCGCCGCTTCGCGGATCTCGCGCAAAGGCGTGCCGGGCCGCCCGTAGGCGATGTTGTTGGCCGCCGTGTCGTTGAACAAAAACGTATCCTGCGCGACGATCCCAACCATCGACCGTAGCGACGCCAGATCGAAATCGCGCACATCCTGTCCGTCGATGCGCACCGCGCCGGACGTGACGTCGTAGAAACGCGGCACCAGGTTCACTAGCGTGGTCTTGCCCGCGCCGCTGGGTCCCACCACTGCCACCACCTCGCCCGCGCGTACTTCCAGATCGAGGAACTTCAACTGAAATCCGTCGGGCGAGAGCGGATACCGGAAACTGGCGTTCTCGAACCGGATGGAGCCCGTGAACCGCTCCAGCTTCACCGCGCCCGGCCTCTCCCGAATCTCCTCGGCGTGCGCCAGGTATTCGAAAACCTTCTGCGAAGCGCCAATTGCCTGCTCGAAGATATTATGAATGCCCGTGAGGCGCTTCACCGGCTCGTACATCATTAACAGCGCGATCACGAAGCTGGTGAACTCGCCGGCGGTCAGCGTGTGGGCCTTGATCTGCGTGCGCGCGTAGGTCAGCAATCCGACGATGGTCAGCGCGGCGAAGAAGTCGATTAAGGGCGATGGCAGCGCCTGCTGCCGCACGTAGCGCAGGTTGCTCTTCAGCAATCGCTGCGCGGTCTGGCGAAAGCGCCTGGATTCGTATGGCTCCGCGCTGAAGGCCTTCACCACCTGGTGGCCGCTCAACGTCTCTTGCAGGATCTCGTTCAACTCGGCCGCGTGATCCTGGCTGCGGCGGCTGATGCGGCGAATGCGACGGCCGATCCGCGCCGTCGGAATCAGCACGAAGGGCAGCACCGTGAGGCTCACCACCGCCAGCTTCCAATTCGTATCCAGGATGACGAAAAGCAGACCCAGCACCACGAAGGATTGCCGCAACAGGTCCGCCAGAATATTCGAAACCGCCACTTGGATTTTCTCGATATCGTTCATGATCGACGACATCAGCCGTCCAGTGGAATGCGCTTCGAAGAACTGGGATCCCTGCCTGACGACTTTGTCGAACACGGTGTTGCGCAGGTCGGTGACCGCGGAGCAGCCCACGTAATTCACCAGGTAATTCGCCAGGTAATCGCAGATTCCCTGGGTGAGGAATACGGCGAGTATGGCGAACGCGACCATGGTCCAGACGCTGCGGGTGTGCAGCGCGCCGGGCACGATCTGGTTGAGATAGACCGGGTGGTGGAACACCGGGTCTTTGAATAAGAATACCGGCACATCGGTGATCGCGGGACTGAGCACCCGATCGAAGATGGGACGGATCAGTAGCGCGGTCAGGCCGTGGGCCGCGCCCACGCAGGCCATCAGGAAAACCGAGAGAAGCAGATAGACCCAATAGCGTTTGGCGAAGGCCAGCAGCCGCAGCAGGTCTTTCATGCGTGCACCCGCATGCGTTTGTGCTTGCCATCTGCGCTTCCTAGCCGGGGCGAAACCGCAACAACGGTGGCGGAGGGCCTATTGTTCATTTGCGCGCGTTTACCTCGATCTGCCCGTAGCCAGGCTGCATGGCGATCTCTTCGTACATCGCATCGGGCGCGAGGTCGATCTCGCCGGGCCAGGCGACCGCGCCCTGGTCCAGGAATACTTGCTCGAAGAAACGTACATCCCGCAGCGGCGAAAGGGCGCCAGTGAAATCCTTTTCGCGCAACTGTACCCGACCACTCAGCCCGTCTGCGAACCGGACAAATAGGCCATGGTCCGGCAAAGGCTTCACCTCGACTACGTCCCAATACATCGTACGGCCCCCCTTCAAGCCAGCGGGTCGATTTTATTTGGCGGCGTCTTCTCGCTACACAGCCGCCAGTCGTCCAGCAACTCCGCTCTATGTATCATCGCCCATTCCAGGACCAAGTCCAAAGCCCGGCGCGGGAGTCGACCATGCTTGACCGACAGGGTGTAGATGTCGATCGTGGCTTCAAACTCCCCATATCGGGCGTGAAAGTGCGGTGGTGCGTGGTCGTTGTAGAACATGCGGATCAAGATTCCGTAAAAGGCGCTTATGGTCGGCATTCCTAGCGGGGTTAAAACCCCAACTTTCTACTCGATCCCGAGCATCCGCGGCCGTATTTGGCGAATGCCAGCAGCCGCAACAGGTCTTTCATGCGTGCACCCGCATGCGTTCCAGGGCGTCCAGCACTTGCTGTTCGGCGACCGATCGGATGCCGGCCGGGCCTTGCACCACAACCGACGCGGTGCGCCAGGGATGCCAAATGGCCGGGTCGGATGCGCCGAAGATTGCGACTACGGGGAGGCCGAAGGCCGCGGCCATATGGGCGGGTCCGGAATCGTTGCCCAGGAACATCGCTGCGCCGTTGAGCAGGGATTTGATTTCGCCCAGCGGCGCGCCGACCACGGTGCGATATTCGCGAAAGGCGGAGAGGTCTTCGCCCGGTCCGGCGATGAACACCGGGTCGAGATCCAGGGATTCGTGCAGGAACCGCGCCGCGCGCAGGAAGCCGGCGGCATGCCAGGTCTTATCCGGTTGCGACGCTGTGGGATGCACCACGGCGTACGCGCGGACTTTGGGGCTCGCGGCGGCAAACAACTTGGCGCGCGGAATCTCCACGCGCGGCACGCCCAAATGAAACATCGCCGATGCCAGATGTTCCGCCGTATGCACGGTGCGTTCCTCGCCCAGAATCTCCTGCGCGCGGGGAATCTGGACGTTATACAGCCGCTGCCACCGATAGTGCGCGAATCCCGCGCGCTGCGGCGCTCCCGAAAGGGCCGTGAGGCCCGCGCTGGCATTGCCTCCATGCAGGTTCAGGCAAAACTCGGGGGTCCATTCGCGCAACTCGCGCCAGCTTGGGCCGAACAACGTTTCTATATCGGGATTGCGTTCGAATACCGCGCGGAAGCGGTCTTCCACCACTACGGCGATGCGCAGGTCCGGGCGCGCGCGCTTCAGGATCTCGAGCGCGGGCGTAGTAAGCACGCAGTCGCCCAGCGAGCGCAGCCGGATGACGGCCACGCGGCAGCCGATGGGCAATTCGGTCACTCTTCGATCTTCGCCTCGTCGACCAGCATCACCGGGATATCGTCCCGAATCGGGTAAACGCGGTGGCACTGGACGCACTTCAGGCCGCTATTGTCGGGCTTCAAATCCAGATCCGCCTTGCACAGCGGGCAGACCAGGATCTCCAGCAAGTCTTTGCTTAACGCCATAATTAATTCTATAGTTTAGCGTGGCGCGGGCGCGCATGCATGGCGGGGCGCGTTTGCTTGAGCAGGCAACTCGAATCCGGGAGCTAAATCAGACCGCAGCCGGCACCCGTCAAGGGCTGCCTTCCTCCCGACGACGTCGCGAAATGCGCGGGCCCCGTCTTGGTAGTGTGCGTTACCGAAAGGAGGAAGGTCCAGTCGAAATGTACATTAGTTCGATTCGCGTGATGCCTGCCCTGGAAGCGGGAATCGTCGATCATGTGTGGACGTTAACAGCACTTCTGGCGTAGGATAGTGCTGACAGATAGCAAACAAAAAGCCCTTGACAAGCAGCGGAATCAAATGATACCATCCTTAAAGAGGGGTTCTCAAGTTGCTATTGATGCGGCCAAGGAGGCCCTGGAGAAGTATAGCAGGTTTTGGTTAGGGAACCCGGATAAAGTAGAATCTGAACTCTACGAACTTGGCCTCCTGTCCCAAGGGGAGCGATACATGGCTATCGACATCGCACTCCAAGAGATTTCGCCTGCTTGCCGACTTGGACCTGAGCCGCCACATGATCTTTCATCTCATCCCCCATTCTACCACCAGTCTCTGTACGCCTTCCGTTGGGATTCCGCTCATTTTGGAAAAATGATGTACCTGAAGTTTGCTCTTGTCTCCGGCTCCGGCGGGACGAGGCTGGCCGTGTACTCTTTTCATGAGTCAACCGATAAAGGATGAGGAGGATTTTGGACAATGACTTGCTTTGAGTGTGGGTGCGACGGGTTCCAACCTGCGACGGTTCACATCGCAGGTACTCGGCACGGCGAATCTTTCACTGTTGAACTGCAAGGGTTTAAGTGCGGCGAGTGCGGATTTGAAACGGTTGACAGCATTCAGAGCGTCGAGTTTACTCAACTCGTCTCGGATGCGTACCGCCGTGTTCACGGGCTCCTGACCAGTGCCGAGATTCGGACACGGCGTGCGCGGCTCGGATTTAGCCAGCAAGGGTTCGCCGACTACCTCGGCATAGGGAGCGCCAGCGTTAAGCGCTGGGAGGTAGGACAGATCCAAGACAGGGCTATGGACGCCCTGATTCGGCTGAAGACCGATCCGCAAGCGGCTAGAGAAAACCTGCAGACGTTGGAGCGGCAGATCCCCGAACCATTCGTCATTTTCATGGGCCACGATCTCTCCCTAACGATGGCTGTTGGTGAAACAAAATACGTGGAACGACTACCAATGGTTGTTGAGGACCTCTCGATTCCAGACGGAGACAGGGTGGGCGAGGAAGCCTGCCTCGCAGCGTAGGAGAGCTGGAATGCAACTCTCCCAGACGAAAGAGCAGATCCAAGCGCTCAGTGCGCTCCAGGCGAACTGCGAGATCCATTCAGTAACGCTGCTGTCATGCAACGTCATTAAGGCCAAGACTGGCAGCGGGAAATTCAAGGAGCCATATTCCGTCAAGCCGGCCTTGAGCAATATTGCGCCCTCTTGCCAGGACGGCTTTCTTGTTGTCGAGGTGTCCTTTGAATACTCGGCTTGGGATGCGTCCGAGCCGCCAGAGCGCCTGTTCCTCGTGAACTGCACCTTTGAGGTCAGCTATAAGCTTCGCGACGACTACCGCCCGACGAGCGATCAACTTGCATCTTTTGGCAGGGGGACGGCCGTATTTAACTGCTGGCCCTATGCGAGAGAGTTTCTCCAAGACATTACCTCTCGAATTGGTCATCAGACGCCCGCCCTTCCCTTGCTGCGTATTGTTCCAAAGAAATCTGAGCCGAAGAATCAAACGATTGACGCAACCGTCGTCAAGGCGGAACTTCCCGAGGGCGAGAAAGAGGAAGTTTGACGCCATTGTTTGCAAAAGCCAAGCCCGGCCTTTTAGCAATCTGGAATATCCACGCTAAAGCACCAATACCCCCGTTTTGACGACAACCACGGAATTTCGGTCGGTTCGCCTCTGATATTCGGCGGCACCAATGCGCCGGACACTCCGGAGCCGGCTTCGTTGTCGCTGCTGGGTGCCGGCTTGGTGGGGCTGGCCGCGCTGGCGCTGCGCCTGACGCTGGACTGGCAACCGTAGGCACAAAAGAGTTTCACGCAAAGACGCAAAGGGAACCGCAAAGACCGCCAAGAACACCGATGAACACATGCCGCTCCTTCTTTTCTTTCTTTGCGTCCTTTGCGGTTCCTCTGCGTTTCGCGAGAAACACCACGCCTCGGGTTTCAGCGATCCGCTGCCCGCCGGGGTCCAAACAAACTGGCAAGAAATATTCGTGGACCCCTACAGCTTCGTCGAGGCGGGTGGCATTAATCCCCCGACGGCCGACTACTTCACGTTCGCCTTGCACTTCGATCCGCAACAGGCGTCTTCCCGGGAGCCGGCATCGTTGTCGCTGCTCGGCGCCGGCTTGGTGGGGCTGGCCGCTCTGGCGCTCCTCCGCCGCGCTTGACGCCGCGATACGCCCTGGATCGCCCTCCCCGGCGGGGCCCACCGGCCGCGTCAGGCAGGAGACCTGGAAACCACAAAACCAAACAACTTAACTTCATCAGATTTGCTCGGAGAAAGGCTCCGCCCCAAGTTGCCCGCCCCCCCCACACTTGCGAACCCCCCCTCAGTGTGATATCGTCATCGAACTACAGAGGGAATTCATCGCATGCTGCTTGCTCCGATCATTTGGGTGCTCACCGTCGTCATCATGTACTTCTTTGCCGCCAAGGTTTGGTGGTTTCCGCCCCCCATCAACCAACACGGCCTCGCCTACGACGAGCAGTTCATGCGCACGCTGGTCATCACCGGCGTCATCTTCTTTTTCGCGCAGTTCGCCCTCGGTTGGGCGATCTTCCGATACCGCGACGATGGCCGCCGCGCCAGCGCCTCCCACGGCAACAACAAGTGGGAAACCATCTGGACCAGCGCCACCGCCATCCTCTTCGTGGGTCTCGTTCTAACCGGCACCAAGATCTGGGTCGCCGTACACCTCTCCGAGCCGGACCCCAACGCCATCCCCATCGAGCTGATGTCCAAACAGTTCGCCTTCGCGTTCCGCTACGCCGGGCCGGACGGCAAGTTTGGCGCCACAGACCTCGCGCAGGTGAGCGACGCGAACGGAAATCCCTTCGGGCTCACCGACAGCGACCCGGCCGGCAAGGACGATATCGTGAGTGCGTCGTTGAAAGTGCCCGTTGGCAAGCCCATCAAGCTGATCATGCACTCGCGCGACGTGATCCACAATTTCTTCGTCCGGGAGCTGCGCCTGAAGCAGGATATCGTGCCCGGCATGGAGATTCCGCTGTACTTCCAGGCCGACACGCCCGGCACCTACGAAATCCCCTGCTCGGAGTTGTGCGGACTCGGCCACTACCAAATGCGCAGCACCTTACAGGTGATGGCGGAAGCCGATTTTGAGAAGTGGAAGATTGAGCAGGCCGCAAACAAGTAATGACTTTCCAGTGCCCCGTAATGATCCCATACACGGTGACAACCATATGTCTGCACCCGTAGTTCACGCGCATCACGCGCCGCAAGGCTTCATCCGGAAGTACATCTTCAGCCTGGACCACAAGGTCATTGGCATCCAATACTACTTTCTGGCATTGTTTTCGGTGCTGGTGGGCATGAGTCTTTCCCTCCTCATGCGCTTCCACATGGTCCACCCGGACGCCAAGGTCGCCTGGTTCGCGCACCTATGGCCCACGGCCGCGCAGGGCGGGATCATGACCCCGGAACTGTACCTTTCGCTGATGACCATGCACGGCACCATCATGGTCTTCTTCGTGCTCACCACCGCGCCCCAAAGCGGATTCGGAAACTACTTCCTGCCCATCCAGATCGGCGCGGAAGATATGGCGTTCCCGGTGCTGAACATGTTGTCATTCTGGACCACTTTCATCGCCCTGGTAGTCATGGTGGCCGCCTTCTTCGTGCAAGGCGGCCCGCCGCTTTCCGGCTGGACCGGATATCCTCCGCTAAGCGGCATCGGACCCTTGGCCGGCCCCGGCGAAGGCTTGGGGCAAACCCTCTGGATCGTCAGCATCGCGATTTTCTGCGGCGCTTCCCTGATGGGCGCCATCAACTTCATCGCCACCCTCATCGACCTGCGCTGCCAGGGGATGTCGCTGATGCGCCTGCCGCTCACCTGCTGGACCTGGTTTGTCACCGCCATCCTGGGCCTGCTGGGATTCGCCGTCCTGCTGGCCGCCGGCGTTCTGCTGATCCTCGACCGCTCCGCTGGAACCAGCTTCTTCATCCCGGCCGGGCTAATGGTCAGCGACCAGATTCTGAGCCATAAGGGCGGATCGCCGCTGCTCTGGCAGCATCTGTTCTGGTTCTTCGGCCATCCCGAGGTTTATATCGCGATCCTGCCCGGCATGGGCGTCACTTCCCAGATTCTGTCCACCTTCGCGCGCAAGGCCGTCTACGGATACCGCGCCATGGTGTACGCCATCCTCAGCATCGGATTCCTGGGCTTCATGGTGTGGGGCCATCACATGTTCATGAGCGGCATGAGTCCCTATTCCGCGATGGCGTTTTCGGTGCTGACCATGGCGATCGGAGTGCCCTCGGCCATCAAGACCTTCAACTGGATCGGCACCCTGTGGGGCGGCAAGATCCGCTTTACCACCGCCATGATGTTCGCGCTCGGCTTCGTATCGCTGTTCGTCACCGGCGGGTTGAGCGGCATTTTCCTGGGCCAGCCGGCGCTCGATCTATACTTCCACGACACTTACTTCGTGGTGGGCCACTTCCACATGATCATGGGCGTGGCCGCCATCTTCGGCATGTTTGCCGGGACGTTCTACTGGTTCCCGAAAATGTACGGGCGCATGATGAACGAGACTCTGGGCAAGATCCATTTCTACGTGACTTTTCTGGGCGTCTACGCCATCTTCACTCCCATGCACTATCTAGGCCTGGCCGGCAATCCCAGGCGCTATGCCGACTTCACCAATTTCGAATTCCTGGGCAAGCTCCTCCCCGTGCATAGCTTCATGACCCAAGCGGCGTATGGAACCGCCGCGATCCAGATTCTCTTCTTCATCAATCTTTTCTGGAGCATGAAATACGGCAAGAAGGCGCCCATGAACCCGTGGGAAGCGACCACGCTCGAATGGACCATCCCGTCCCCACCGCCCTTCGACAACTTCGGCGGTGTGCACCCAGTGGTGAATCATGGCCCGTACGAATACAGCGTGCCCGGCGCGCCGCGCGATTTCATCATGCAAACCGACCCGGTGGACGTCCACGCCGAATCCTAACCGGTAGGGTGGCGCCATGCGCCGCCTCCATGCTAGCTAAATAAATGCCATCCTCCATCACATCCGACATCATCAAGCCGCCCGCCCCGCCACGTGGAGGCGGCTTCGGCGGCGGAGGCGGACCGGACGGCCGCGGCGCATCCCGCCGCGCCTCTATGACCGGCCTGATTGTGCTGCTGGCCGCGACCACCATGGCCTTCGCGGCGTTCACCAGCGCCTTCGTCGTGCGCCGCGGCATATCCGACGATTGGGTGGCGCTGCGCCTGCCGCGCGTCGTGTGGGCCAACACCGGCATCCTGCTCGTCAGCAGCCTTCTTCTGGAACTGGGCCGGCGCGCGCTCAAGACCGGCCGGCGTAGCGCATTCAACGGCTTTTGGACCGCCGGCACCGTGCTCGGCGCACTCTTCCTGGTGGGCCAGGCAATCGCGTGGCTGCAATTGAACGCGGCAGGCATCTTCGTCGCCACCAATCCCAGCAGTTCGTTCTTCTACCTGCTCACGGCGGCCCACGGCCTGCACATCGTGGGCGGCCTGTCTGCGCTGGCTTATGTGGACGTGCAGGCGCTCCGCTTGCGCCTGGGACCCGGCAAGCGGACGGCAGTCGATGTCAGCGCGTTGTTCTGGCATTTTGTGGATGGTCTTTGGCTGTTCTTGATGGTTCTATTTCTCGTTTGGGGGTAATTCGCAGATGGCAACGGTGACATCATCGGTTTGGACAGGCGGGCGCTCGCCATACGCGGTGAACTCGAAGAAGTTCGGGATGTGGCTGTTCATCATCTCCGACGCGCTAACGTTCTCCGCGCTGCTGATGGCGTACACCTACGTACGGCTGTCCACGCCCAACTGGCCCACGCCGTTTCAATTCTCGCCCGCCATCATTTTTTCCACGGTGATGACATTCAGCCTGCTCTCCAGCAGTTTGACCATGGTCATGGGAGTGCACGCCATGAATCATGGCAACCGGAAGGCCGCCGTGCGTTGGATCCTGGCCACCATGGTGTGCGGCGCAGCGTTTGTCGTGCTCCACCTCAGTGAGTGGTTGAAGCTGATCCACGAGGAGCATGTCACGCCCTTCGACAACCCCTGGGGAGTGCCGTTGTTCGGCGGCACGTTCTTCGCGCTCACAGGATTGCATATGACGCACGTCATCATCGGCCTGATCTACCTGTCCATCATTGCGTTTGGCGTCGGGCGCGGCAAATTCAAGGCGGAAGACGTCGAAGTCAGCGGCCTGTATTGGCACTTTGTCGATCTGGTGTGGATGTTCATCTTCCCGCTGGTCTATTTGATGTCGGCCAAAGTTTGAGAAGTTTGACAACCGAAGGACTTACTCATGAGCACTCATTCCGAAGCAGTCGATCACATTGAAACCGCCAGCACCAAGTCGTTCGTCACCGTCTGGTTCGCTTTGCTGTTCATGACCGGCGTCGAAGTCGTGCTGGCCTATCTGCAGCCTCCCGTGCTCATCTTCTTGACGGCCTTGGTGGGCTTGTCGGTGATCAAGGCCGCGCTGATTATCGCTTATTTCATGCACCTGAAGTTTGAGAAGCTAAGCCTCTTCCTGACGCTGTTCCCCATGTTGATTCTCTGCATCATCCTGATGCTTCTGATGTTCATGCCGGATTCCAACCGCGCGCTGATGATGAGGACTCCATGAAGCGTCTGGCTGTGGCGCTTTTCCTGGCCGCCGCGAATAGTTCAGCGCAGTGCGTCATGTGCTACCGCACGGCGGCCGCCCAGAATGCGGCCCGCGCCCATCTGCTGAACATGGGTATCGTGCTGCTGGGCTTGCCGCCTTTCTGCATCTTGGGGGGATTCATATTCCTGGCCTTCCGCCGCAACCAGGCATTCGCCGCCGGATCCGAGCGGGAACCCGAAGCGTGAAGCCGGTTGACGGCTTACCAAAGTCAAGTTGACATCCTCAATCCGCCCGCCCCACTCTGGTGGCATGCATCGCCTCCTTCCCCTCCTAGCGGTATTTGTCTTCACCGCTACCGCGGCATCCGGCCAGCAGGTCACCGCCAGCGCCAAAGTCGAAGTCGGTGGGCGCCTGCAAACCGTGCGCAAGATCAACGGTCGCTGGTGGTCGGAAGACAACCGGCAAATGACCCCGCAGAAGGACGGCTACACCTGGTACATCGGCCAAAAAGGCCATACGTGGAACTTCCACCACCACCGCCCCGTCAATCTGCAACTCGCCGAGTCGCTGCATCTCTTCATGGACCCGGCCTCCGTCGAGAACCTGTTGGGCAAACCCAACGAGTCGGTCGAGCGGGAGAATTGGGATTCGCGCGCTTGGATGTATTATGCCGCCGACGGCACGTCGCTGCTGATCCAATTCAGTCACGACGAGCTTGCCCTGGCGAAGTACGACCGCCAGGACTATGGCATATCCGGCAAACCGGTCGCATCCATCGCGCAGGAGTTGGGCGGGCGGGATATCGCTAAAGTCATGGCCGACCGGGCCTGGCAAAGGAACTCCCCGTCCGAGTACGCGAAGTTTCACGGACAGAACCAGGGCGCCCGTCCGGCGGCCGTCGTAATTTCGGACCCTTCCGCGACGGCGGCTCCAGACCCGCCCCAGCACAGGATCGCCGGAAATTTGCTGGACTCCATCAAACAGGGGATGCCCAGATCCGAAGTCGTGCGCATCCTGGGCGAGCCTTCCGGGGGAATGCACGTCGCCGGGGGAGAGAACGATTTCGAAGTGATCACTTACTTTTTGGAGCCAAGCGGCGAGGTTTCGCTGCGGCTGGAGAGGAGTAAGGTCGTGCGCATTTCCCGTTAGCGTTCGCTCACATCTTTTCCCCGCGCCCCTTGACAACCGGCCGCGCTTGCCGTATATATAGGTAGTATGTCTACGGTAGGCGATCCACGGGAGCGGCTCGAATTCCTGCAAGGCACGCTCGAAGTACTCATCCTGCGCAGCCTGCAGCTTGCCCCCAACCACGCCTACGGCATCACCCAATTCCTCGAACAACAATCCGGCGACGAGTTTCTGGTGGATAACGGCTCCCTCTATCCCGCCCTGCAGCGCCTCCTGCAGCGAAGCTGGATCGCGGCGCAATGGAAAATGTCGCCCAACGGCCGCCGCGCCAAGTATTACCGGCTCACTCCCGCGGGCCGCAAACAACTGGTAGCCGCCACTTCCCGCTGGCAGCGCTTCGTTGAAGCCATGGGACGCATCCTGGCGCCCGAGGGCTAACATGCTGCGCGAGTGGTGGTCCAAATTGCGCCGTATCCTTACCGGACGGCGTAGCCTGTCCGCCGATCTCAATGCCGAGATCGGCGCCCATCTGGAGTTCGAAATCCGCGAAAATATCGCGCGTGGCATGCCGCCCGATGAAGCCCGCCGCGCCGCCCGCCGCCATTTTGGCAACCTCACGCAAGTTCAGGAACGCGCCACCGAATCCTGGACCTTCCCCGCGCTCGAAACGATTGCCCAGGACCTGCGTTACGGCCTGCGCGGCCTCCGCCGATCCCCCGGTTTTTCGCTGGTCGTCGCTCTGACCCTGGCACTCGGCATCGGCGCGAACACCGCCATCTTCAGCGTGGTGAACGCGGTACTGCTGCGTCCCCTGCCATACCCTGCCGCCGAACGCCTGGTTGAGCTTGGCGAATCGGACCCCAAAGCCGAAGGCATCAGCGTGACCTGGGTAAACTACCAGCATTGGCGCAACGAAAACCACAGCTTCGAAGACATGGCCGGATTCCACACCGCGCATCTTACCCTCACCGGCCGTGGCGAGCCTCTGCTGGGGCGCGCCGCTACCGTCACCAGCGGGTTCTTCGGCCTGACCGGCGCGCAGCCCCTGCTCGGCCGCGTGTTCGGCGATGCCGACGACCGCCCCGGCGCTCCGCTCACAGCCGTGCTCGGCTACCGGTTTTGGATCGACAAATTGGGAGCCGATCCCCACATCCTGGGCGCCTCGCTGACTTTGAACGGCCAGCCCTACGGGGTGCTTGGCGTGCTTCCACAGCACTTCGGTTTCTTCCCAGAGCCGATCGATTTCTATCTTCCGCTGCACCGTATGCAGGGCGACATCGCCGACCGCTCCCAGCATGGATCCATGCGGCTGCTGGCTCGCCTGAAGCCCGGCGTGACGCTGGCTTCCGCCACAGCGGACCTGGACCTCATCATGCAACGCCTGGCGCAATCCGACCCAGGACCCGAGAGCCGGCATCGCGCGCACGGAATTCTTGTGACTGAATACACCACCGGCGATATCCGCCCCACGCTGCTGATCCTGCTGGCGGCCGTGGGCCTCGTTCTCATTATCGCCTGCGCCAACGTCGCCAGCCTGGTGCTGGCGCGCTCCACCACCCGCGCGCGAGAGATTGCCATCCGCGCCGCCATCGGCGCCGGCCGGGCGCGCCTGTTCCGGCAACTGCTCACCGAAAATCTGCTGCTGGCTTCCCTGGGCGGCCTCGCCGGCGGTGTGCTGGCGCAATGGGGATCGCACGCGCTGATCGCCGCGGGACCGCGCGACATTCCGCGCCTGGCGGAAACCACTTTCGATTGGCGCGTGCTGCTGTTTGCCGCCACCATCACGATACTGACTGGATTGTTCACCGGCATCGCTCCTGTTTTCACCGCCGGCAGACCGGACTTGGTCTCCGCGCTGAAAGACAGTTCCCGCTCAGCCACCGGCCGGGGCGGGCAGCGATCGCGTAGTGCACTGGTGGTGGCGGAGATCGCCCTCACGCTGGTGCTGGCGTTCGCCGCCGGCCTGCTGGTGCGCAACCTCATCGCCGCCCAAGCCGGCAACCCCGGCTACGATCCCGAGCACGTGCTGGCGCTTGAGCTGGTGCTGCCCTCGTCGAGTTACCGTAGCGTGGAAGCCTGCCAGGATTTCTATCGCCAACTGCAGGCGGACCTGCGCGCATTGCCCGCCGTCACCGATGTAGGCGCCGTGAACTGCCCGCCATCGGCCGGCGACTGCGGCGATTATTTCTACTCCGTCCTGGACCGCGCCGCGCCACCGCCCGCCGAAGTACCCATTGCCCTGTTCAACGCCGCGGATACCGCGTACTTCCGCGCCATACGGATTCCTCTGCGGCAAGGCCGGGTGTTCACCGAGGACGATCCGCCGCGCGTGGCCATCGTCAATGAGACCTTCGCCCGCAAATGGTGGCCCAACGGATCGGCCCTAGGAGGCCGCGTCAAGTTCGGCGGTCCGTACCGCGACGGGGCCGTCTACGAAATCGTCGGCGTGGTGGGTGATGTCGGCCAGATGGGTCTGGGGACCGAACCGTATCCGGAGGTCTATCTGCCGCTCTCAAGGTGGTCTTCGGAGGCCGTGGTGGTCATGGTCCGCACCAGCGGCGATCCGCAACTGCTGGCCTCCGCCGTGCGCCGTCGCGTGGCGGCTATCGATCCCAATCTGCCCATCCAAAGCCTGCGGCCCTTCGCGCAGACCGTGGCAGCCTCGCTAGCCGAGCGGCGCTTCAGCACTCTGTTGCTGGCGCTGTTTGCCGCGCTGGCGATGATTCTCGCGGCGGTAGGCACCTACGGACTGCTCAACTATTGGGTGCGCGTAAGGGAAGACGAGATCGCCATCCGCATGGCCTTGGGAGCGCCCCGGCCCGTCATCCTGCGTTGGGCGGGCTGGCAGGCCCTGCGGCTGTCGTTGGGCGGCGCTGCAATCGGCATGCTGGGATCCTGGGCCGCCTCGCGTTTTCTGGGCAGCCTCGTGCTCGGCGCGCCAGCCCAAAACTTCACCACGCTAGCCGCCGCGGCCCTGGCGGTGATTGCCGTCGCCATGATCGCCGCCGCCATCCCCATCTGGCGCGCCACTCGCGTCGACGTGATAAATAAACTGCATCGCGCCTGACTGATAACGTTTGTAACGCATCGGCTCGTCCGCGCGCCTATAGTAAATCATCGCTTCAGGGCCCGTGCGACTCGCAATACTCTTAATAATATTAGTGTGTCCGCTCGCCGCGGGCGCCGATCCTCCGCTGCAGCCGGTCACCGTGTGCGAAGTACTCCAGGATCTCTCCGCCTACGACGGCAAAGTGGTCGCGGTGGTTGGAAGGTTCTCGTACCGGCAGGCCGGCCGCTGGCTCGGTGAGCAGACATGCCCGCAAAAGTTCGTCGCGGGCGATCGGGAATGGCCCAACGCCTTCTGGGTTGCCTACGATCCCGACGAAGCCCCCAAGCGGCCTGAGGTGCTAGCCGTCGACGCTCCGCTCCTCGCGCAAAAGCTGCGCGCCGTGAAGCTCGGCACCGCACTCACCAAGCTTCCCTTTGGCAGTGCGGATTACGACAACTGGGCCGTGGTCTACGGCCGCGTCGACACCCGCAAGGATCTCGTCGTCGCCACGGCAGGCGGCACCCGCAAGAACGGCTTCCGATACGGAGACTCCTCTCCCGCGCGCCTGGTCTGCCACGGCGACGCCGTGGTGATTTTTCTCAACGACGACGCTATTGCGCCCGCTTTGCGGTGAATTCCTGCGGCGGCTGATCGCCTCCGTCGCGTGTCCTGGTGAACGCAATCGAGTCGCCCGAAACCGTTCCCTTGTACAGGAGCTTCACTGAGTTTCCGTTGAACTCCATCGTTTGCGCGAAGGAAATCGTATCGCCGTCGATCTTGCCTTCGGAAATCGGTGTTTCGCCGCGGAATCCGCCGATCGTGCCGGTCAGCGTGCCGCCGTCGACCTTGAAATTGAACACTGTTTCTCGCGCTGGTCCGCCGCGGCCTTGTCCGCCGCCGCCACCCTGTCCGCCGCCTTGTCCGCCTCGGCCTTGTCCGCCGCCCCGTGGCATCTGCGCGGTCCATTTTCCGGTCACATCCGCAGCCAGTGCCGTCAACGAAAGCAGGCCCAGAAGAAGGCCTGTGGTAATTAGTTTACGCATGTACAAAGGGCGCTTCCAGAGTGGCGAATGTTACGCTCTCCCAATGGTTTACAATGTTTTAACAGGGTAACGGCTGGCCCTTTCCGGTCGTCGTTACTTAATTGAGGCATCTGGAAATTTTGCCGATTCATCGCTTTCTTCTCCTTGCATCGTTCGCCGCTGGCGGAGGGCTGTATGCCCAGAGCGGCTTCGTCAAGTCGGCGAACCAGCCCATTCCCGGCGCCACCGTCACCGCCTCCATCGGCGATAAGAAGCTCGTCACCACCACCGACCAGAACGGCCATTATGCGTTCTCCGGCGCGCCCGCGGGCGATTGCTCCATCGAAGTAAGCATGTTCGGTTTCGACCCCGCCACCAAGAAGCAGGCTTGCGCGGAAACCGCCAAAGTCGATTTCGCCCTGCAATTGCAGGAATCGCAGGCCATGCAGCGCATGGCTCGCATGGGCGGCGCACAGGCCGGCGGCAATCAGCTTGAAACCCAATTGCAGAGCGAGATGAGCGCCCCGGAAGTGGCTGCGCCCGGCGCGGGACAGGTAGATGGACAGAACAGCAGCGAAGCCTTCCAGGTTTCGGGCAGCCTGAGCCAAGGCTTGTCCCAAAACGCGCAGCCTGACTTCGGCATGATGATGGGCGGTGCGGGTGGGCCCGGAGGCCCGGGCGGAGCAGGAGGGCAGTTCGGCGCACAGGGGGGGCCGGGAGGCGGTGGTCCGGGTGGCGGCTTCGGCGGTCCCGGCGGCGGAGGCTTCGGCGGCCCCGGTGGGGGTGGTCCCGGCGGCGGTTTTGGCGGACGCGGAGGCGGTCAGGGTGGACAGGGCGGCAATCGGACCCAAGGCCAAGGCCGTCCCGGCGCGCAGTTCGGCAATCGCCGCGCGCCCAGCCAGATTCATGGCATGGTGTTCATGACGCTGGCCAATTCCGTGGTCAATGCCAAGCCATTTTCCATCACCGGGCAGGAAGTCCCGCAACCGCCTTACGCCAGCGCCCGCTTCGGATTTCTGGTCGGCGGTCCGCTGGTGATCCCCAAGATCGTCAAGGACACCGCCACGTTCTTCTACTTGAACTACACCGGCACCCGCTCCCGGCAGCCGTATGCCGCGGTCGAAACCGTGCCCACCGAACAGGAGCGCGCCGGCAACTTCTCCCAAGCGTTGGAAGCTTCCGGACCCGTGTCGATTTTTAACCCCGCAACCAGTACGCCTTTCCCCAACAATGTCATTCCGTCCTACCTGCTTAGCCCCATCGCGCTCAGCTTGCTCAATAAGTACATCCCGTTGCCGAATCAGCCCGGCACCGTCGAAAATTATCAGTACTTCGCCTCGCCGCCCAATAATACCGACAACCTGAACGGGCGCGTCATGCGCAACGTGACCCAAAAGGATCGGCTGGCATACCATCTTTCCTACCAGCGCCGCGACGCCGATAACGCCCAGCCATTCGCGTTTTTCGATACCCTCAGCGGCTACGGTATACAGACGGATCTCACCTGGACGCACAACTTCTCGCCCACCACCATCCTCAGCTCCATGGTGACCTTCAACCGCAATTACAACCAAACGACTCCCTTCTTTGCAAACGGAACGAACGTGGCCGGAGAATTGGGTATCGCGGGCACCTCCACAAACCCGCTCGACTACGGTCCGCCCAACTTGAATTTCACGAATTTCGGCGCGCTCAGCGACGGTCAGCCGGTGCTCACGCGCAACCAGAGCCAGGGCGGGACCGAGAGCGTCATCCTTTCCCGTGGCAAGCACACGCTCACGCTGGGCGCACAGTATAGCCGCAACGACACCAGCACCAGCACGCAGCAAAACGGGCGTGGCACTTTCAGTTTCACCGGCGACGCCACCGGCTTCGATTTCTCCGACTTCCTGCTCGATCTGCCGCACTCCGCTTCCATCCAGTACAGTCCGGCGATGTACTTTACGCAGAATGTTTGGACCGGCTACCTGCTCGACGATTGGAAAGTAAGCGCGAACCTGACCGTGAACCTCGGCCTGCGCTACGAGTACTTCGCGCCGCTCCAGGAGAAATATGGCGATATAGCCAATCTGGAAGTGGGCTACACCGGCGTCACCCCATTCGGACCCAGCTCCAGCTCGTATCCCGGTCTCATCAATCCCGACTATCGGAATTTCTCGCCGCGCCTGGGCTTTGCGTGGAAGGCGCCGTTCATCAAGCGCTCCACTATCGTGCGCGGGGGCTATGGCATTTATTACAACGGCCAGGCTTACATTCCGTTCGGGCTGAAACTGGCGCAACAACCCCCCTTCGCCGTGTCCCAGAACGTAAATACCAGCGCGACGAACACGTTGGACATGCAGACTGGGCTGTTGCCTCCGCCGCCCGCGCCGGGCACAGCCGCGGCCATTACCAACACGTTCGCCGTCAATCCCTCCTACCGCACGCCCTACGCGCAAACCTGGAACCTCACCATCCAGCACGATCTCGGCAGCGGCTTTTTTATGGAATTGGGATATCTGGGCACCAAAGGGACGCGCCTGGACGTGCTGACATTGCCCGGCGAGGATTCCCCCATCCTGCCGGCTTCCGGATTCCAACTCGGCAACGCCACCGGATTCACCTACGATGCTCCCATCGGCGATTCCATTTACAACGCGCTGCAGACGCACCTCATGCGCCGTTTTCGCGGAGGGATTTCGATGAATGCCCGCTACAATTTCTCGAAATCGATCGACGATGCCTCCAGCTTTGGGGGAGTCGGCGCCACGGTCGCCCAGGACTGGCTGGACCTGGCCGCGGAGCGTGGCTTGTCCAGCTTCAACCGCACCAGCGTGTTCACCATGAGTTGGGTCTATACGTCCCCGTTCGGCAATCCCAACTCGCGTTATGCTTCCGGCGGCTGGGCCGGGCGATTGCTCCGCAACTGGTCGCTCAGCGGTGGCATTACGGCCGAAAGCGGAATTCCGCTGACGGCCTGCATTCTGGGGAAGGAGGCGGGCGCACTGGCGCAGACCGGCGGCGCCTGCAACCAGCGCGCCGATGCCACGGGCGAGCCGGTGTCCTCCGGCGACGGGCTCTTCAATCCGGATGCATTCAGGGTGCCGCCGGGCGGCCAGTTCGGCAATGCCGGCCGCAACACGATTCCGGGTCCCGGCTTGGTGTCGGTGAATGCGGCGTTCGGCCGGTCCTTCCAGTTCGGCGATACCCGCCGCCGGCTGGAGTTCCGCGCCGAAGCCAATAACGTATTGAATGAAGTCAGCTATACGAATTACGCCACGGTGGTGAATGCCACGAATTACGGCCTGCCCACCGCCGCTTCGGCCATGCGCACTTTGGACATAGTGATGAGGTTCCGGTTTTGAAACACTTGGCAATCCTGGTAACCGCAGTTCTGCTGGCCAGCCAGTCGATCTCGCCGCAAACGGCCACATTCTCCACCACGGCCAACGTCGTGACGGTTAACGTCACAGTGACCAGCCGCGACGGCACGAGCATCGGAAACCTGACCGGCAGCGACTTCCTCGTTTACGAAGACGGTAAGTTGCAGACCTTGCAAAGCTGCGAGCTGCAGAAGCTGGACACCAAGCCGCTCGATCCGATTCTGCCCGCCAAAACGCTGCAAACCCGCGAGGCGCCCAAGCCCGCGCCTGCCGCGCCGGCGCCCGCGACCACCGCCGCGCCAGCCGATCTGCACGACCACCGGCTGATCGTGATGCTGTTCGATATTTCCACCATGCAGCCGCAGGAGCAGATCCGCTCCGTGGACGCCGCCATCAAATTCCTCGGAACCCAGATGACCACCAGCGACATGGTTTCGATCATGGTCTTTGGAACCGAGCTGAAAACCGTTCTGGATTTCACGGCCGATCGCGACCAGTTGATCTCGACGCTGCACGCCTTCCACGTGGGCGAATCGAGCGAGCTATCCACCCAGGCGGACACCGGCGCGGACGCCCAGGACATCAGCGGGTCCTTCGTGGCCGACGAAACCGAATTCAATATTTTCAATTCCGACCGGAAGCTGGCGGCGCTCGAAGATGCCGCCCGCCGCCTCTCGCATTATCCCGAAAAGAAGGCCCTGGTCTATATTTCGAGCGGCATCCAGAAGACCGGTGTAGATAATCAGTCGCAGCTTCAAGCTACCGTGAACGCGGCCATGCGGGCGAATGTGGCCTTCTATCCGATCGATGCCCGCGGCTTGATGGCCACCCCGCCCGGCGGCGACGCCAGCCAGGCGGCGTCCGTAGGTTCGAACCTGTACAGTGGCTCGGCGCAGCAATCCCAGATGGATAACTTCCATAACTCGCAGGAAACCCTGGATACGCTGGCCGCCGACACCGGCGGCAAGGCGCTGCTCGATTCCAACGATCTCACGCTGGGCATGACCCAGGTGCAGCGGGACATGAGCAGCTATTACATGCTCAGCTATGCCTCGACCAACGCCGCCGAAGATGGCAAGTACCGCCGCATCGTGGTGAAGCTCGCGCCCAAGCTGGCCGACCTGAAAGCCAAGCTGGAGTTCAAGCAGGGCTACTATGCTCCCACCACTTTCGCCAAGATGACCGGCGCCAACAAAGAAGCGCAGTTGCAGGAAGCGCTGCTCAGCGAAAACCCGGTGACGGATCTGCCCATTGCCGTCGAGATCGATTACTTCCGCCTGTCGAAAAGCAAATACTTCGTGCCTGTCTCGGTGCGCATCCCCGGTTCGGCATTGTCGTTCACCAACAAAGGCGCCAAGGCGGCAACCGAGCTGGATTTCGTCGCCGAGATTCGGGATGCGCGCGGGCGGCAAGCTTCCATGGTGGGCGATACCATTCCGCTCAAGGTGGCCTCCACCACCGCCGGGGAAGTGACGCGCAAGCAGATCCAATACGACACCGGATTTACGCTGGGGCCCGGAAAGTATAGCCTGAAGTTCGTGGCGCGAGAGAACGGGGAGGGCAAGACCGGCACCTTCGAAGCGCCATTTGTCATTCCGGATCTGGGTTCGGGAAACGCGCTGCGCCTCAGTTCGGTCATCCTGAGCAACCAGGTGCAGGCTTTGAAGGAACAGATCGCCGGCGCCAAGAACAGCAAGAAGCTGGTGGCCGAGGATCCGCTAGTGGATGACTCCGGCCAGAAGATCATGCCCAATGTGACGCGGGTCTTCCGGCCCGCCCAGAAGATGTCGGTCTACCTGGAGCTTTACGATCCCGGCGTGATGCAACTCCAAACCGCCGGCATCGCCAGCGTGACGGCCAGCGTGGCTTTCTATCAGGGAGACAAAAAGGTGTTTGAGACGCCGGCTGTTCGCGCAAACCGCATCAACGCCAAGCGGCCCGGCGTCCTGCCGCTGCGGCTGCAGACGCTGCTGAAGAGCTTGCCGGCCGGCCAATACGTCTGCCAGGTGAACGTGATCGATCAACTCGGCCACAAATTCGCGTTCCCCAGAAGCTCGATCGTGATCATGGATTGATTTGTGTGTCGTGGGGCAGGATGGTATCCTGCGCGCCGATTGCCAATCGCGCTGCCCCTTTATTAGGACAATAGACCCATATGAAGTTCTTCCGCATCATTGCCTTCTTTCTTATATGCGCGTGTGTCTGGGCCGCTTCCGGTTCAACGGCCGAGCAGATTAAACAGTTCGTCCAATCCGCCATTAAACTCAAGAACCCCGACAAGGAAGTTGCCGAAACCCTGCGCACGATGAAGCTCTCGGAGCGTCTGGACCTGGATACCGTGGAAACGTTGCAAACCCAGGGCGCGGGCCCCAAGACCGTCGCTGTGCTGAGGCAACTGGCCACCGAATCGGCGAGCCTTCCCCAGGCCGCGCCGCCCGCTGCCAAGCCCGTCTATGTGCCCCCGCCGCCACCTTCCTCCGAAGAACAGTCGAAGCTGCTCGACGAGGTGAAGGACTACGCCATCAACTATACCCACAGGCTGCCCGATTTCATCTGCCTCGAACAGACCCGCCGGTATGTCGATACTACCGGCAAGGAAGCTTGGCGGCTGGCGGACACCTTGACGGCGCGGCTCTCCTATTTCGACCAGAAGGAAGATTACAAGCTGGTCTCGCAGAACGACAAGGTGTCCACTGGCGGGTCGTACACCTCGGTGGGCGGCGCCTTGTCCACGGGCGACTTCGGCACCGGCATGCGGGACATCTTCGACCCCGCCAGCCATGCCACCTTCGCATGGGAGCGTTGGGGAAAACTAAGGGGCCGGGTCGCGCACGTCTTCACCTACCGCATACCGCTGGAGTTCTCCAGGTACTCCATCGAGTACCAAGGCGAGAAGAAGGACGACGTACAGCGGATCGTCGCCGCCTATCACGGATCGGTCTTCGTAGACAAAGAATACAACACAATTGTGCGCATCACACAGGAGGCCGACGACATCCCGCCTAATTTTCCCGTCCGAGAGGTCAAGGAGACGCTGGACTACGACTTTACTAAGATTGGCGAGAACGAATTCTTTCTGCCGCTGATGGCCACTGTGCGGATGCATACCGGCAGGGAGTGGACCAAGAACGAGAAGGAATTCCGGCTCTACCGCAAGTTCTCCGCCGACGCGGTGATCAAGTTCGACGAAGAGCAATCCACGCCGCCCAAGTGACGCCTCCGGGCTTCGGCCATTTAGTAGGGCGGCGCCATGCGCGGCCGCGCGGCTTGAGCCCCACTCCTAAAACGCCCACGTCAAGCTGGTATAGCCGGTGCTCGCGTGATAGCCCTGGTAAAAGGATTCCAGTCCGAACTGCTCGTGATAGTTGTAATATTGCCAGCCCGCATTCCAGCGCAGCTTCTCGCGCAAACGGATGGAAACGCGCGCCAGCGGCGCCTGGTAGCTCAACGGAAACGTCTGCACCGGGGCGAAAATCAGCGTCGTCGGATCGGTGGCGCCGGCCGGCGCGGCCGCGCCGCGGCCATCGCCCGTATCGTCCGTGATCGTGTAGCCCACGTAAAGGTCCACGCGTTTGGCCACTACGAAGCGTGCCACCAGATTGCCTGCATGGATGTTGCTGATGTAGACTTGGTTGCTGGTCAAGGGCGAAACCGCCTCCGGCCCCGCGAAGAACACAATGCCGGAGAGCGAATCCAGGTGCAGCTTCGAGTAGCTGGCGTCCAGCGTGAACCAGTCCCGCGGGACCCACGCCGCATTCGCGCTGTAATCCCGCGCGTGCGAGCTGTAACTGCTCAGAGTAACTGAGTTATTATTATAATTCTCTTTATAAGCCGCGCCCAAAGTCAGCTTTTTGACGCGGTACTCGAACCGCCCGCCCAGCGCCTGGTAGTTACGGTCGCTTACCGGGGTGAATGGGTGGTTCGCGCGCCCGATCTCGCTCTCCAGATTGATGGTCATGGCCTTCACCGGCTTGATCCGGATGCCCAGCAACCCCTCCTGCTGCGTGTTCGACTGTTCGTACATCGCGCCGCTGAACGGTCCCGGAATCGCGTAGTCTTCGATATCCTGGATCCGGCGGTCGGAATAATGATAGCCGCCATAAAGCGAAAGCCAGCTTTTCACGCGATAGTGCAAATCGGTGGCGTTGGCGATGGTGCGCAGCCCCAGATACCGGAACGAGATGAAATCGGCTGTTTGCGTCGCCAGGTTGAACTGCGCATAGTCGGATGTGCCGTCGATCCGGGTGCTGTCGACCGACGTGTTGTTCACCAGCGTCAGGCGGGAAGTGGGGAAGACGCTGATGGAGAGATCGCCCGTAAATTGCGGACGCGCCGCATCGCCGCCCACCTGCACCTGCTGGTTCTGCGCCCCCAAAGGCGTGCCGCCGAACGCATTTTCATTCAGGAGAAAGTCGCCTTTTCCATCCACGTAAGTGACGCGGCCGTTCAGCGCGGCCTTCCCACCGCTCTTGTTGAGATTCGCCAGCCAGTAGGGACTGGTTCCGCGATAGGGCGCCGAGCGCTGAAACTGGTTCAGAGTCACTCCGCTGGACGGGTTGTCTCCCGCGATCAAGCCGTTTTCCCGGTAGCCGCTATCGTCTTTGAAAAACACCCACGTGTGCAACAGCGTGAGCTTGAACCCAGCCAGATCCACGTCCGCGCCCAGGCGGAATTCATTCTGCGCGGTGCGCACGGTCTCGAACACCGGGAACTCGTTGCCTGCCGTGCCGCAATAAACGTTGCCGTCGAAGCACAACTGCACGGTGGAAAGCGCCGGCCCGTCCTGTGTGTTGCGGCTGTAGCCGAGATGAAATTGAATCTTGGACTGCGGCAGCAGCGTCAGGTTGTGGTCCTGCATAGTGCGGCTGGTATCCATCAAGTGCAGACCGCCGGCCACCGGCAGGCCCGGATTGAAGTAATCGTCCAGCCGCCACAGCATGTCGTAGCGGTAGAGCTTGTTCTTCTCCACGCGCAGAGTGACCGATTGATAAGGATCGTTGCCCAGGCCGATGGCGGTGAGCACGATCTGGTCGAACCAGCGGCCATGGCCGTCCTTCGAGTTCACGCTGAGATTGCCGCTCAGCAGCCGTATGCCGTTGCCGTAATTCACGTCGCTGCGGTAGGTCCCCACGCTGCCATCCACCACCGCGAATCGGTAGCCGGTTTCAAACGACTCCATGACGTTATAGTCGCCCGTGTTTTCGCCGCGTGGGGAGCCGGCCTGGTCCGGCGTGGGCGCCACTACTTGCTGCGCGAGGGTCGCGTGGGGCAGCAGCATCAGTCCAATTAGAAGCGTGTTCCGCATGCCGTCCCCTAACGGAAGAAGTAGCCGTCGCTGTTCGACCCGTGAATGCGCACGTGGCACAGCGTGCAGCGCTGATAGCGCGGATCCAGCATGTTATGCGTGTTGGACAGCGCCGGGATGCCGTTGTTGCGCGTCCCGAAGCTGTCCGCGCCGTTGTGGCATCGCAGGCACAACGTGAAGACCACCGGCCGCACCAGCAGCTTGGCGTTGGTCGATCCATGCGGCACATGGCATACGCCGCAGCCCTCCACGCGCACCGGCGGATGCTCGTAAGCGAAGGGTCCGCGTTTGTCCGCGTGGCATTTCAGGCAGGGTTCCTCGTTGCCTTCCGCGCGATCCACCAGGCGCGGCTGGTCCGCCATGCCCCAAGTAGGCGCGAACGTTCCGTGCGGGTTATGACAATCCGTGCACTTCATGAAGCCCTCGTTCACGCGGTGTTTAAAGGGCATCGAAAACTGCGCGCGCACGTCCGCGTGGCAACCGTAGCACAGGTCGGCCTGTTTCTTGGCCAGCAGGAATTGCGGCGCCGAAGACTTGTGGATCGAGTGACAGCTCGTACACACTACGTCCGCCAGCGAATGCTGCGAGCGCCGGATATTGGCTTTGGAAAAATCGCGCGCGTGGCAGTTCAGGCAGGCGTCCAGAACGGCTTTAGGCTCCATCAGCGAGAACGCGCGCGGAATGGTGGTCTTGCCGCCCTTGGCTTCCACGTGCGCCTTCCCCGGCCCGTGGCACCCCTCGCATCCGGTGCGGTCGGGCGGCTGATCGCCGCTGGCGATGCTCTTGTAATGCGGATTCTTGTAGAAATTAAACCAGACGTCCGCGTGACAAGTCTTACATACTGTGCTGCCGGCGTATTGGTCCGCCGCTGTTAACCGGACGCACACGCACAATAGGAGTACCCACCTGGACACTCTTTCAATATAGAGAAAAAACCGCTAAACACTTGCAAATTCTGGCGGACTACCTGAGACAGGCCAGGACGCCTGTCTTACATCGCCAGTTGGATGATCTTCTTCTGAATAGCGTATTGCACCAGGTGCGCCTTGTTGTGAATGTCCAGCTTGCGCATCAGGTTGAATTTGTGCGCCTCGATGGTCTTCACACTCAGGTTCAGCGTGCAGGCGACTTCTTTAACCGAGTTGCCTTCCGCCAGGAATTTGAGAATTTCAAGCTCACGCCGCGTGAGCGAATTGAACCGCGGCTGGCGCGTCGCCGACCGCACCCGCGTGCGGAAATCGTCCACTAAGTGTGAAAGCATACGCGGACTCAGATAGCTGCCGCCGCGATGTACTTCCCCGATGGCCGAGACCAGTTGCTCCGCCGGACTGTCCTTAAGCAGGTACCCGCTGGCGCCCGCCTCCATGCACTCCGCCAGGTAGTCTTCATCGTCGTACATGGTCAGAAATAGTACCTTGGTCTCTGGCCGGCTTTTGCGGATCTGCCGGGTAGCTTCGAAGCTGCTTAGCCCCGGCATGCTCACGTCCATCAACACCACGTCGGGCCGGAGTTCCGCGGACTGCGTGATGGCGTCCGCCGCGTTGGCGGCTTCGCCCACTACCTCCAGGTCCGGTGTTGCGGAAAGCAGCGTCTTAATTCCCTGCCGGAACAGGGTGTGATCGTCGGTTAGAAGCGTTCGAATTGCCATAATTATTCCAAAGCACCGCCTATTGACGTGCGCGGCTCGGTACGGGAATTGGTAACCGCATGGAAATCGTGGCGCCATGCCCGCTACTGCTGCGGATCTCCAAGCAGCCTCCCAACAGGGCAACCCGCTCCCGCATGCCTTTCAGCCCGAACGATTTCGGTTGAGCCACTGCCCGGTCTACCTCGAATCCGACGCCGTCGTCCTCGATTTTCAACTCCAATAATGTATCGGTGGATCTCAGTAGAAGGTTTACGCGCGAAGCCTTGGAATGTTTGGCGATATTCTGGTAACACTCCTGCACAATCCTGTAGATGGCGGTTTCGGTTTCGCGCGGCAGGCCGGCGGCATAAGGCGTCAGCCTGAGGCGCAGCTTAATGGAATAGAGCTTCCGGAAGCGCGCGCTCAGGTGCCGAATGGCGGCCGGCAGGCCCAATTCCTCCACTGCCGTTGGGTGCAGCGCCGCGATGATGCGCCGGATCTCCGCAATGATCCGCTCTGTGACTCCGCGCGCCTCGGCCAGTTTCGGCCGCAGATCGGGCGCGGCGTCCCTTTCGAGCATTTCCAAGTGCAGGCGCAGGAACAGCAAGGATTGACCGGCCTCGTCGTGCAATTCGCGGCTGATCCGCCCGCGTTCCTCCTCTTCGGCCTGCAGCAGATGCGCCGCCAGCGACCGCACCTGCCCTTCGCGCGCGGCCAGATCCTCAATCAGCCGGATGCGTTCGGCGCCGCGCAGGCAGCGCTCCGCGAATGCGGCCAGCAAGTCCAGTTCGCGCGGCAGCCACCGGTAGGGCTTGGGGAAACCGAATTGGACCAGCCCGGCCAAGCGGCCGTCCGAGAAAAACGGAATCGACCAGTACGATTGGAAGCCGCCGCGCATGCCCCGATCCAAAACCAACTCCTCATCGCGGCTGCCGGCGGCGATGTAGCGGGGCTGCGCCAGCCGCTTAAGAACCCTTTTGGCAACGGGTGGATTGTCCGTGAGCGGAATCATGCGCCCAGCCTGCGCGCGGAACGTGCGGGTCAAAATGACAATGAAGCGGCGCAGCAGATCGTCGAGGCCGGCCGCGTCCATTTCGGCGCGCAGCAGGCCATAGAAGGCTTGCGTTTCGGCCTCTCGGACTTGGTAGTAGGCGTCGTTGACGGCCAATAGAGTGCGGAAGTGCAGTTGCTGCCGGGCGGCTTGGAGCGCAGGCTTCACCAGCAGGCCATCGATCTCCCGGTCGTACACATGCAGCGTGTCCACCACCTCCATGGGCGGGACGTTCAGCTTGGCGAGCCGCCGGCTGTTGTAAGCGACCTGCTCGAAAAAATCGGCGATCGGCCGGCCCGCCGAGAGCATGCGGGCTGCCGCGCCCGAAGTAATCAGCGACAGCGCCTCGATCTGCCGCGCATCGCAGGGCTTCAGGCGGCGGCGCAAAGCCGCGTCGAGGCGCGGCAGGTGCGGTACGGCCAGGCGGGCGAAGTCGGCCAACTGCCCGGCCAGCGGTTCGCGGAACATGTCGGCGGTATCGGTTTCGAGGGGATGCGATTGTTCCAATAGTACTAGTGTCGGGGGACGCGGAATGTTCTCCCCATAACCGGCGCGGGCTGCCTGGGCTAGGTTACGGGCTTTTTGTTGTGTCGGGTATGCCGGCTTGCGATAGGACTCTCTTGGCGTCTTTAGGCTGTCCGTTTTTCTGCAACGCGTCCGCATATGCGCGCGCGGCCGTTTGCTGCTGGACCGGATCTTTTTGCAGCGCCTTGGACAGTTGGGTGAACGACTTCTTTGCGTTGGTGAGGTCTTTCAAATAAACATAAGCGACCACGATATTCCGGCTGGCGCTCTGATAATTCGGGTCGCTGTATCCTTCGGTTTTCCAGAGATCCGCCATCCGCTGGTACACCTGGAGAGCCTGTTGATAGTCTTTGTGGCCGCGGAGCATCTCGCCTAAGCTGCTGAGGGTCTGCTGGCGCTCATCCCGCGGGCTCCCTTGCTCGGTTTGAATTGCCAGGCGGCGCTGGGCCGCCTCGATGGCAGGCCCGTCGTTCCCCTGCGCGTTATACACGCCATAGAGCACGCCCAGAGCCATGCTGACCTCGTCGCTCTTAGGCCCCGCGCTCGTCTCAAAGATTTGCAGGGCCTTTTTCGCATTCGCGGCCGCCTTGTCGTACGCTTTCCTGCCCTCATAAAACACCGCGAGGTTGTACCAGCCCCAGCCCGATTCCCTGGCCTGTTCGCCGAAGAAGTTGAGGCGCAGATCCCGGTCTTTGTCGTACCGCTCCTCGGCCTTGTCATACCATTGCTTCTGCGCATAAAACAAGGCGATCTGATCGAACTCGTCCACGGGCGGGGGATTCTCGGGCGTGAAAGGGCCTCGCGAGAGCTGCAAGCAACGCTCAAAGAGGGCGTTGGCCTCATCCATCTTGTCGTCGCGCTGCTTCAAATATCCGAGATTGAACAGCACGGACGCCAGTATGGTTCGCGGCGCATCGGGCCCGTTCAGCAGGCCGCTGGCCTTTTCGAACAGCGATTCGGCGTCCTCGAACTTTCGCTGCGCCTGCGCCACTTTTCCCAGGCCGTTTAAGCTTCCCGCGTAAGTCGGACTGTCCCCGAGACCGGCCCGCTGCAGAGTGTCACCAGCCTTCTTAAACAATGCACCCGCATCGCTGTATTTCTTCTGCTGTAGGTATATGTCGCCCAGGGCATCCATGGTTACTGCCAATTCCTTAGGCTTCTTGTCCTCTTCGCGGAGCTTCACCGCCTGCCCGAGATATTCTTCCGCCTTGGGCAAACGCCCCACCATTTGCGACCGCATCGCCAGCGCTTCATAAACTTCCGCGGCTTGGGCGAACTTATTCTGCCTGGCGCTGACCTCGGCGAAGTCGATTTGCGTTTTAATCGGGATGGCTCCGGGCGCCGCATTGTCCAGCAACATCTTGAGCGCCTTTTCCGCCATGGCGTTCCGATTTCCGGCTTCGAGCTTCTCCGCGGTCTTGCCCAGAATCGCGGTTTCATCCGGTGTGAGTGAGCCTCCTTTGGCTCGCGCGGTGAGCCAGTCGCCCAGAACCGCCTCGTCTGGGCCTGTTTCCAAAGACGCCTCTATGATCGTGAGCCTGATGCGTTGCAGTTCCGCTGGCGGAAAGCCGGGATTATTAGCGACTTTCAGCGCTTTTTTCCAGGCGGCCATGCTTTTTGCGGCTTCGTTCTTACCCGAGTAACACGCCGCGAGTCTCTCCCATGCCTGCGCTTTAGGCTGGTCCGGAAGGCTCGGCAGCACGGAGGCGTAAAGATTCTCGGCCGTCTGGCACTTCTGCTGGCCGAATAGAGCATTGGCGAGCCCGGTCTCCGCCTTGGACCGCAGCTTGTCATCCAGCTTGTCACTGGCGGCCAGGATCTCCTGAAACTTGCTTTCACCTTCGGAATAGTCCTTGTCTGCCAGGCAGATTTCCGCCGCCGCCATCGCCACTGGCAAGCGTTCCGGATCCGCCACCGGCAGTTTCTGGCCGCGCAGCCCCATCCATTCGGCGATCGTATTGCCGGCTTCGGGATTCTTGTTCTCCGCGTGCAGAACCAGGGCCAGCCCGCGGACCGCATCGGCGTACTGGCGCATCTCGTGGGGGCCCAGAAGGGCCGCGCGATAGAGCGGCTCGGCCTCCGCCGGCCTGTCCCGATCCGCGGACAGGGTGGCCTCCTCTAAATACGTGGCGGCCAATGCCGGGGAGTCGTTGTCCAGTTTTGCAATCTGGATGCGGCGAGCTTCGTCGAATTCCTTCTGGGACTCCACAGGGGTCCCCTTCATGCGATAGGCGCGGCCCAGATACTGAAGGGTGATCGCCAGAGCGGGGTGTTGGTCGCCCAGGGCACGCCGCTGAATGTCTTCGGCCCGCTTAAACTGGGCGATCGCCTGATTGAGTTGCGGCGGCTTCTCGGCGAGATCCACCTGCCCGAGGCGATCCATAATGGCCGCTCTTCCGGGATGTGGTTCGCCGCGGTTTATGGTCACGGTCTCAAGATTGGCGTTGAAATCGTCTCGAGCGGCCGACAAATTCAGTGTCGTGAGCTCCAGCATCCCGCGCGCATCCACGGCGCGCAGATAGGCGTCGCTGTTCGGGATTCGCTTCGAGGCCTCGGCAACCCTCGGGATCAGGCGCTTGGCTTCCTCGATTTTATCGTCGGCCAAGTCGATCAGTCCGATGCCCACCGATGCTTTCCCGGCAAGGGGATGCTCCGGCGCCTTGCGCTCGACGATCTTGACCGCCTCGGTGTACAGCCGGAGAGCTTCGGAAAAATGCCCGCGCTCCCGCTCCAGGTCCGCCGCCGCTACGTCCGTGAAGGCACGCTGCAGGGAATCGCGAGACGCTGGTTTGTCGGCGGCTTCCAGGGCCTGTTTGATCCGTTGATCCGCCTTCGCGAAATCGCCCTGCAGGCGCGCTAGATCGCTCCAGCCGGCCAGGAACTGCGCCAAATCGGGCGCTGGCACCGGCACCCGAAGCGCCGCGGTGTAGCTTCTGTCCGCATCCGCGTACAGGGCCTTGGCCTTCTCTGCCTCGGCTCCCAGGAACTGGGCCTTCGCGTACTCGGGCGATGTAGGGGAGAGTTGCGCCCGCGCGTCCTTTGCGTCTTCGAGCGCATCGTCGTAGTCGCCCACACAGATCGCCGACTCCGCCAGCAGCAGGCGGGTGGCTACCTCTTCCAGCTTGGTCGCTACTACCTTTGCATTGGCCGCGTCCATCGCATTCTGGAAAAGGCCCTCCGCCTCTTTGCAGGCGCCTCTGCCCCAGGCGTCCCTGCCGCGCTGCATGGCCTCATGATAATTATCCTGGGCCCGCAGGGAGAGCCAGGCAACGCAGATCAGGGCGCTCGCCGTGCCGACGGAGCGCACACGCAGGTACATAGGGGTCACCCTCAGAGGCCAAACGCCTTGTTCTTCTTATTTTGCCGCATGATAGAACAGCGTGAAGCGATGCAACGGGGCGGATCCGGAATTGCGAAGCCTTAGCGCGTAGTCATTCTGCGCGGAGGGTCCGGACTCGACGGTGAGATTATACTGCCCCAGTTTCTCCTCCACCACACTGATTGGCTTTTTGGGCAACTCGCCCACGGCCAGACCGCCTTGCAGATCGCCTTGAGTGAAAGACGCGCCATGAACCGTCACGCTTTCTCCGGGATTCAGGCTGCCGAGCCACTGGATTTGATCCGTCTGCTTCTTGTACTCAATCGCCCGCATGACGGTGATGGAGACGTTCACCTCGCGGTAATCATCGCCAGGAAGATTCAGGACCAGGGTGGCGGAGTTTCTGCCGATGTCCATCCCCCCCGTCGTTACACTGAAAATCAGCTCCCCGGGCGCGACCCTGACGTGAAAATTTCTCTCCATGCTTTGTTCTTGCCACTTCGGCGTAATCAAGCGCAGTTGGGCGTCCGGGATCGGGTACTTAATTTCGCGGGGCGGCGCAGTGTCTTTCTGCCACGGCAGGAACTCAATCTTCTTCGGCAGAATGGCCTTATCGACCGCTGGCACTGTAGGCGGTTTGGGCTGCCCCTGCTCAGGCGGTTGCTCGTGGCCCGACATAGGGGGCGTCTTGGGCACGGGAGGGCCGGACGACGGCCGCAAGAAGACATACCCCAGCACGAGGACCGTAATTGCCACGGGCGCAATGAAAGCGGGCCTGCGATAAATTGGCGTCTCGGTCACGGGCGCGGCGGTGAAGGGAGGGGGTGCAATGGGTTTTACCGGCTCGATTGGCGCCGGCACAGGCGGGCGTGCCGCGGTGGCGGGCGCTTCCGTCTTGCCGGCAGGCTTCGCCTTGGCGGCGGGAGGGGTTTTATATGCCGGCGTCGCGATCGTAGGCGGCCCTTCTACGGGCATCATCCGTGTGGCGCTCGGATCTTGGGCTTGGCGTTCCTTTTCGCGCGCTTCGGCCGCCTTGCGCTCCTGGTCCTTAACTTCGAGAACCCGCGTCTCGGCCGCTACGCGCTCCTGTTCCTTACGTTCGAGAACCCGCGTCTCGGCAGCTTGGCGTTCCCGCTCCTCGATCTCGCGCGCCCGCGCCTCCGCCGCTTTCCGCTCCTGTTCCTTGCGCTCCTTCTCGCGCGCCTCCGCCGCTCTGCGCCCCTCCGCGACGGCCTGTTGCGCCTGGACGGCGCGCTTGCGCCCGGCTTTCACATACGGTTCCAGAAGCTGTTCGGCCTCGTCGAATCGCGCCTCGGCGGCCAGTTGACCGGCCTTTTCCACCGTCTTCAGGTAGTCGCGGCGTTCGTCGGTCTCGGCCTTGAGGGCCTTCCAGTCGGACGTCGCAGCAAGCTGCTCGGTGAAACCCGCCAACTGCCGTGCGGCGGCTTCCACGTCGTCGCGCGCAAGACTTTGCCGTACGCCGGCCGACAAGGCGGCCAACTCCCGGGCGCGTTGCGCGCGCGCTAACTCGGCCGCCAATTGCTCGATACCCGGCTCATTGCGGAATTCGTTGCGGGCCTCGTCTATCAAAGCGCCACATTTTTGCAAATCCCCCTCGGCAAGCGCTTTTTGAATCGCCTGGGTGGCGGCGCCCAGCTTCTCGGCGCGGGCCATCCGGTCGAGTTCCAGGCGGACCTCGCTGGCGGCCAGCCGCAGTTCGCTGCGGCCCGGATATTGCACGATGGCCCGCTCCAGCTCCTCCACGGCTTCGCGCAATTTCTTGGCTGCCCGGAGCGCCGTAACCTTAGCCAGGATGTCGTCCACGGCCTGCTGTTCGCGGCGTCTTCCGGCGGCTCTCTGGGCGGCCGTGAGCAAGCTTTCCAGATAGGCCTCGGGGCCGACCTCCGCCAGCGTGCTCTGCAGCAACTCCCCGGCCTGGAACGGGTTCGATTCGAGCAGAGCTGTCGCCCGCCGGGAGACTTCGTCGATCTTGGCGCGCCGCTGCCGCTCTTGCAGTTCGCCGCCGATCTCCGTCAGCAGGTCCTGAAATTCCTTATAATCGGGGTATTCGCGCGCGGCTGCCTGGGCGGCCTGCAACGCCGACTCCAGGGATCCTTCGCGGTGCAGTTGCCCGATGTGGGCCGCCGCCACGGAGATCGCTTCCGCACGTTCGCGCGCGGCCTTCGCCTTCAACAGGTTTTCCAGGGCAACCTGCAGTTCCGGTTCTCCCGGATAACGGGCCAGCGCCGCGTCGAGCTTGGCGTGCCCCGATTCGAACTGCTCTTGCCGTACGAGGTCGCCCGCCTCCCGCGCGATGCGTCCGATTTCCGCTCTCCGTTCCCGGCGCGCCAGCTCGTCGCTCAGTACCTTGGCCCGTTCGGGGGCGCGGGGCACGTCCGCATAGCCGGCGGTGAGCGAATCGACCATGGCGCGCGCCTGCGTCAGGTCGCCGGCATTCATCGCGGCGCGCGCGGACACCATCCCTTCGTCGAAGCTCTTCTGCCGCTGGGTCCGCTGGAATTCCGCCAGCGCCGCACGCACGCGCTCGCGCTCCGCGGCGATTTCCGGCAATTCTCCCTGCTCTTCGGCCACCTTGTCGAGGATCTCAAACGCCTTGGCGAAAACCTGTTTGCCCGCGCAAGCAGCCGCGCCTTGCAGTGCTTCGGCTAAGCGCCGCTCCCGCTTCTCCAACTCCTCGCGCAGCCTCTTGAGCACATGGGGCGCCTGGGTGTTCTGAGGATCGATTTCCAGCGCTTCGGCAGCCTTGGCCACCGCCGTTTTGAGATTCTCCTGCCGCTTCGCGTCTCCGAGCAACTGGACGGCGCGCTTGACTTTATTCTGCTCCCGGACGGCGCCTTCCAGGCGCGCCCGGACCGTGTCGCTCTTATCCAGTTGCAGCGCGGACTCCAGCAGCAGGACGGCCTCCGAGAAGCTGCGCTGCGCAATCTTGCGGTCCGCCTCAGCCACCATGTCGGCCACCTTCTTGCGCATCATTTCGCCGCGCAACTCTTCCTGGAGCCGCCGCTTGAGCTGGTCCGCTTCCCGATTCATCGGATCCAGCTCCACCGCTTCCTTTACCTTCGCCAGCGCAGCGTCCAACTGGGCTTGCTCCTTCAACAGGTGCGCTTCCGCCAGAATCTGCACCGCGCGGTCGTGCCGGAGCTGAAACAGGACCTGCTCCATATCCAGCAACAAGTCCTTCAAGCTCTGGTACCGCAGGTCCCGGTCTTTCGCCAGCAACTGCTGGACGATGGCGGCCAGCATCTCCGGACAATCCGGAGCCAATGTCCGGATGGGAGCCGGTTCCGCCGACGTGATGCGGGAAATCAACGCCCCCGCCTCGCCCTGGCCGAAGGGGTGCTGCCCGGTAATCAATTCATACGCCACGTCGCCGTAGGCGAAGATATCCACAAGTTGATCGGCATCCGTGCCGCGGGTGAACTGCTCCGGCGCCATGTAGGCGATGGTGCCGATCAAGTAGCCTTTTTGGGTGCGGCGCGTGGAATCGCTGCCCGTTACGCGGGCGATGCCGAAATCCATGACCTTGGCCGTGCCGTCCGGCAGCAGCATGATGTTGCGGGGCTTGATGTCGCGATGGATCACGTTTTTCTGGTGGGCGAAGGACAAACCCTCCGCCACCTGATGGAGGACATCCACCTTCTGCAGCAGGGTGAGCGGCCGCCGCTTGCCGATCACGCTCCCCAAGTCCTCCCCCTCCAGGAGTTCCATGACGATGTACGGCATGCCCTCCTGGTCGCCGAACGCGTAGATGGTGACGATGTTCTTGTGAGTGAGTTTGGCGGTGGTGCCCGCTTCACTGCGGAAGCGCGCGAGCAGATCTCCATCACCTTCATTGGTCAGGACCTTGATGGCGACGTCGCGGCCCACACCGGGATCGTGGGCCAGGTAAACGACACCCATGCCGCCTTTGCCGAGCTCGCTTTTGACCTCAAACTCGCCAATGGACGCTATCATGCCGACATTCCGCCACTATATCCAATATGAGGAGAATACCGCTTTCGTACGTGCTTGTCAAAGGAGATCGGCGTCGCGAGCGCGGTGCGCTGGACGCAATATTGGCCCAATTTTTGTCTGGACTCTTGTTTGCCGTTGTGGTATTCTTCTTCCTATCTCGGAATCAAGCTCACAACGGGGGTAAAATGAATTCAAGCAGATCTTTCCGGGGTCATGCGATTCAGCTCGCCGGCATGGCCGTGTTCGTGGCAGTTCTGGTTTCGCCGGTTTGGGGACAGTCCACCGGAAGTTTGGTGGGGACGGTAAGAGACGCGTCCGGCGGCGTGGTACCAGAAGCTACGGTAAGCCTATACCGCCAGGGCATGACGGAGCCGGTCTTGGGGACCCGTACCAACGGCCAAGGCGTCTTCGAGTTTCGCGCGCTGCAGCCTGAATCCTACAGGATAAGAGTTGAGGCGCAGGGATTTAATCCCTATGAGCCCGCTAATACGGTGACGCTGGCGCCGGGCACCGAGACGCCCCTCAACGACATCGTCCTTACCGTGGGCACGGTCAACACGAAAATTCCAGTCCCAGCACAAGTCTCGGTGCAGACCTCCGATGCCCAGGTTTCCACGAATTTGACAACGGAGCAATTGGATACGCTGCCGATCCTGGATCGCAATCCGTTGGACCTGGTTCTGACGCAGGCGGGGGTGGTGGCCGCCGCGGGCGGTTTTACCACCATTGACGGGCTCCGCACCAGCTTCAGCAATGTGACCTTGGATGGCATCAATATCCAGGACAATTCGCTCCGATACAACGGACTCGACTTCGATGTTAACAACTTGGTTCTGGGCCAGGTGAGCCAGTTTACCCTGGTGACGTCCAACCAGGCGGCTACTTACGGAAATGGCACGACGCAAACCGCCTTCGTGACACCTTCGGGGACCAATGAACTGCATGGCTCGGCATTTTATCAGAATAGCAATAATGCCATGAATGCGAATAACTGGTTTCAGAGCGCCGCCGGCCTGAACGATGCCTATAAAAGCAATCAGGCGGGGTTCAACGTGGGCGGGCCTCTCGTCAAGAACAAGCTATTCGCATACATCGGTTACGAATTCCTCCGCGAACCTGACAGCGTAGGCTTCGCGTCGTCCGTGCTGCCGTCGGGCGTAGCCCAGCAGGTCGCGGCCTACTATGGCGCTACCCTCAATCCGGTCATCTCCGGCCTCCTGAGCCAAGCTCCCAATACCAGCCTCACGCGGGGCTTGTTTCTCGGCACAGTCAAGCCTGGTACGGTGCTGCCACCACCGTTTATACTCCAAGGCACCAATGCCTTTCTTCCTCTTGGCGTGTTGGAGCACGCCGAGTCCGCGCAAACCGATTGGGACAACTCGATAGCCAAGTTGGACTATAATCCTACGAAGCTAAACGCGCTCGTATTTTCTTACCTTTGGAACAGGGACGATAGCGACTCCGGTCCATCTCCTTACGGGAGCAGGTACGCCGTGACGCAGCACGAGAAGGCAAATCTGCTTTCGGGATCTTGGCGCTATATGCCGAACCCGCACTTCACAAACGAGTTGAGAGCCGGTGCAGACATCTACTCGACCGCTTTCATCAATCGGGAGGCGACTACGCCTTACGCGCTCGACCTTGGCTTGCTACAGGATCTTAATCCCGTAAACACATATCAGCCCCAGGGCAGAACGGTAAATGCATACGACATACAGGATAACGCGAGCTACCTCTTAGGCAAGCATGACATCCAGTTTGGATTTCAGGCCCAACTCCTCCGGGACGCGCTTTACTTTCAAGATAACGATCCAACCGTCTTCTTTGGAACCGACACCAGCAAGGGGTGCGACGAAGACCTCGGGGATTTGTTGGCTGGCAATGTTTGTTTGATCGTTCAGCACTTCTACCCCGTCAATAGCTCCGGCGCCTTCGGGAATGTGCCGCAGCAGAACTACCTAAACCTGAACAATTACGCCGCGTACGCTCAAGACACTTGGAAGGTCAATCGAAGGCTGCTTCTCACCGCGGGTCTGCGATACGAACACTATTCGACTTTGAGCGATAGCCGCGGCCTGTTCTATACGCCGCAATTGGTAAACGGAAGTTTGGCCGCGACGTTTTCCGCCGCAAACCCCGTGTACAACCCTCAAGGCGGCGGTTTTTACCCAGCCATGAATAATGTCGCTCCAAGCATCGGACTGGCCTTTGATCCCTTCGGGGACAATTCCTCCCGGAGCGGCCGAACTGTCTTCCGCGCGGCCTACGGGATCGCGTATGTCAATGACGACTTCATCGAGGCGCTGCGCTTGGCCCTCGGTCAGGACGAGTTTTCCCTCGGCGAGGTGTATGCCACTCCCAAACCGAAGCAAACTATCCCAATCTCGCCCGGCATCCTTCAAGAGGTGGACTCAATATTTACCCCTCCAACCGGCGGCCCCGGTTACACCGCTAAGGGTGGGGGTACCGTAGGGTTAATCGACCCTGGGCTACGCGCGCCGTACGTGCAGCAGTGGTCCGCGGGCGTTCAACAAGCGGTGGGAGCATTTGTATTCGATATTCGCTACGTCGGAAACCACGCAGTCAGGCTGCTGCGATCCAACGAGTTCAGCATTGCAAACAATGCTGGGAACGACAACACTGTGTATTATACGTCGAACTCGAGCGGCTCGACGTATAACGCGCTGCAATTCGACGTCTCGCGCCGGCTGCGCCGAGACCTTCAGTTCCAGGCTAATTACACTTTTTCGAAGGCGCTCACCGATTCTAATTCGGTCACCTCGTCGCTTATAGATCCCTACCGCGACCAACTCGATTACGGCCTGGACAAGGGACCGGCCGTCTTTGACGTCAGGAACGCATTTAAGATCAACCTGACTTACGATCTGCCGTTTGGACGCGGGCGCCTGTCTTCCATGCCTTTACACAGCTTGCTCGGCGGCTGGAGCGTCAGCCTGATAGCTGTAGCGCAGTCCGGCGAACCGTTCTCCATCCTGGATGGGGACTGTCAACCCTTAAACCCCGCCGGAAGCAGCGGTTCGGGGTGCCCGACAGCCGACGCGTCGGTCGGCGGCGCGGCGTTGTCCAACGTGGTTCGATATCAAATGACCGGCAATGGCCCGAGCATCATTACTTCCTCGGGCATGGCTGGCGGAACCTTCTCCGCTCCGGCGGCCGGGCAGCCGGGCACCCTCGGCCCGCGCAGCTTCAATGGTCCGCACACGTTCGATCTCAATTTGGGGATACGGAAGCAATTCCGTATAACCGAGCGTCAGATTTTCGAACTGCGCGGTGTGGCCATCAACACACTGAACCACCCTTCATTCGGATTCAACAATCAGGACATCACCAGTAGCTCCTTTGGCCTGAACGCTTACGCAGTTTACCCGGCCCGAACCGTGCAACTGTCGGCCTACTACCACTTCTAGCCCATCTTTCCATGACCTTACAGTCGCATGGACTTACAAACGTCGGGCGCGTCCGGACGGAGAATCAGGATCGCATCCTGATGCTGCCCGAGCTGGGTTGCTTCGCGGTATGGGACGGCATGGGCGGCCAGCGCGCCGGCGACGTGGCCGCCGAAACCGGACTGACTGTATTCGAGAGCTATATTCAGTCATCGCACGATCCGTCGGAAGTCACCTGGCCGTTCGGATACAACGTCAACTTTTCGCTCGACGCCAACCGTTTGATTACCAGCATTCGCCTGGCGAACCGGCAGGTATCCACGCGCTCCGATCAGGAGTTGAAGCTGGCCGGCATGGGTACCACGGTGGCCGCCGTGCTGTCGACGGGCGAACGTCTGACCATCGCCAACGTGGGCGACAGCCGCGTTTACCGCCTGCGCGAGGGCCAACTGGAACAGCTCAGCGTGGACGACACCATGGCGGCGTTAATGGTCAGCAAGGGTGTGATCACGCCCGAGAGCGTGCCGGCACATCCCATGCGCGGCGTGCTGATGCAGGCCATCGGCTTGCATGGCGAAGTGGACCCCCACGTTCGGGAGGAGGCCGTGCTCGCCGGCGACCTGGTCCTGATTTGCAGCGACGGGCTTTACGGCGCCATCAACGCGGCCGCGATTACCGAGGCATTGCAGCGCACCGCCCCGGTCGCGGAACGCGCGCAGGATTTAATCGATCATGCCCTCAGCGCCGGGGCGTCCGATAATGTGTCGGTGATTCTAATCGAGCACACCGCATAGTACAGGTCTGCGGGCGCGTTCTCCGCACAAGGAACAGCGGTAAGATTGGATGAAAGCCCTGATGCCTTGCCAGGACTAGGGAGGACCGAGATGAAGCAGTTTACCGGAACGGCGGTTGTTTGCATCTGTCTTCCGTGCGCCGCGGGTGCGCCCGCGCAGGACGGCAAGCCCACTTTCACCACATTCAAGGTTGCGGGCGCCGGAACGGGCGCCTATCAAGGCACCCTCGCCGAGAGGATCAACACGGCAGGAGTGATCGGCGGACATTACGTTGACGCCGGCAATGTATCTCACGGTTTCGTGCGAGCGGCCAATGGCAAGATCACCAAGTTCAATGCGCCGGGCGCAGGCACGGGCGCCAATCAGGGCACTTTCCCGTACGGCATCGACACCGCCGGGGCGATCGTGGGATATTACTTCGACGCGGATAATGTCTATCACGGCTTCCTGCGCGCCGCCAGCGGCGCCATAACCACTATCGATGTCGCGGGCGCAGGTACGGCGGCCTACCAGGGGACGCTGGCCTACGGCATCGACACGGCGGGGCGCATTGCGGGATATTACTTTGGCGCGGGCGGCGTGTGGGAAGGCTTCGAGCGCGCCGCCGGTGGCGCCATCACCAAGTTCGCGGTCACGGGCGCTGCCCACGGAACCTACGCCTATAGCATCAACACGGCTGGCGCGATTACGGGGCCTTACTACAACGCGAGCGATGCGTCGCGCGGCTTCGTACGCGCCGCCAGCGGGACCATCACCACGTTCGAAGCGCCGGGCGCGGGCACTGGCTCCGGCCAGGGGACCACCGGCGAGGGCATCAACACGGCGGGGACCATCGCGGGATACTATATCGATGCGAGCGATGCGCAGCACGGCTTCGTACGCGCAGCCGCCGGCACGATCACGACGTTCGACGCTTCCGGCGCAGGCACAGGCTTCCAACAGGGCACCTATGGCATAGGCATCAACACGTCGGGAGCTATCGCCGGATATTACAGTGACGCGAGCGGCCTGAATCACGGCTACGTGCGCGCCCCCAGCGGCACGATAGACGAGTTCGAGGCTCCGGGCGCGGGCACGGGGTCTGGCCAGGGCACCTTCGGCGGGGGCATCAACGATGCGGGGGCTATCGTGGGACTATACCTTGACGCAAGCAACGTGTATCACGGCTTCCTGCGGACGCCGTGATCGCGAAGAGGCATCGAAATGAAGAAATCTATCGGAACACTTGTCGCTTGTTTCTGCTTCCTTTTCGCCCCAGGGACGCCCGGGCAGGACAAGAAGCCCACTTTCACCACGTTCGAGGCTCCGGGCGCGGGCACCGCCGCATTCCAGGGAACATGGGCCACGGGCATCAACACGGCAGGTGCTATCGCGGGAGATTACCTCGACGCGAGCAACGCGTTTCACGCCTTTGTGCGGGCTGCCAATGGCACGATAACCACCTTCGACGCCCCGGGCGCCGGCACTGGCGCCAGCCAGGGTACTGCCGCCTATAGCATCAACACGGCAGGTGTTATCGCGGGGGCGTACGCCGACGCGAGCACGGTGCTTCATGGCTTCGTGCGCGCTGCCGATGGCGCCATCGCCACGTTCGATGCTCCAGGCGCAGGTACGGACGCCGGACAAGGCACCGACGCCGTTTCCATCAACACGGCGGGGGCTATCGCGGGAACTTATATCGATGCGAGTTTTGTGAGTCACGGCTTCGTGCGCTCTGCCAGCGGCGCCATTAAAACGTTTAACGCCACGAGTGCGACAGCCACCTACGGCCTGAGCATCGACACGGCGGGAGCTATCGCGGGATACTATCTCGACGCGGGCAATGTGTCTCACGGCTTCGTACGCGCTGCCAGCGGCGCCATAACCACGTTTAATGCTCCGGGGGCAGGCACAGGCGCCTACCAGGGCACCGTCGGCGCGAGCGTCAACACCGCCGGTACGATCACGGGATATTACTTTGACGCTAGCTCTGTGTACCAGGGCTTCGTGCGCGCTGCCGGCGGCGCCATAACCACATTCAATGCTCCGGGGGCAGGTCCAAGCGCCTACCAGGGCACCCTCGGCGGGAGCATCAACACGGCGGGGGCGATCACGGGAAATTACGTTGACGCGAGCAACGCGTATCACGGCTTCGAGCGCGCCGGCGGCGGCGCCATAACCACTTTCAAAGTTCCGGGCGCAGGGAAAGGAGCCGATCAGGGCACCTACGCAGGGAGCATCAACAAGGCGGGGGCTATCGCGGGATATTATATTGACGCAGGCAACGTTTCTCACGGCTTCTTGCGGACGCCATGATTGATCGGGGCGCGCATTAAAGCCGCCACATCCCCGAAGTCATTGGCGACAGCCCCGTCCAGTGCGGTCGCGCCGGCCTTAGTCCGCAACCCCGCATCCGCGCCGCGCGCCAGCAGCAATTCAACGACGTCCCGCCGGCCCCAGGACGCGGCGTTATACAGCGGCGTCGCGCCGGAGTCGTCGCGTGCGTCGATATCCGCGCCGCGGTCGAGAAGCAGCGCCGCCATCTCGCGATGTCCGCCCAGCGCCGCGTCGTGCAGTGGCGTGGCGCCCGCGGAGTTCTTTTCGTTGACGCGCGCGCCGTGGTCGAGCAGGATGCGCGCGATCTCCACATAGCCCTTGAGCGCGGCATCCGCCAGTGCGGTCGAGCCTTCCTGGTTGTGCGCGTTCACGTCCGCGCCCTTGCCGGCCAGCAGTTCCACCATATCGGCCTGGCCTTTCAGCACGGCTTCATCCAGCAGCGTAAAGCCAGGTTGATCCTTCTTGGCCAGCGTCGCGCCATGCGCCATCAGCAGATCCACGACCGCCGCGTGCCGGTAGCGCGAAGCGTTTTCGAGCGGCGATGCGCCCGAATTGTCGCGCGCATTCACGTCCGCGCCGCGCGCCAGCAACAGCTCGACCACTTCCGCGTGGCCCTTGGTGGCCGCTTCATTGAGGGGCGTTGCGCCGGTTTCCGGGTTGCGCGCGTCAACTGGCGCGCCTTTGTCGAGCAGCAGCGCGGCGATTGCGCGATAGCCCTTCCACGCGGCTTCATCGAGCGGCGCGGCACCCGATTTGTCGCGCGCATTCACGTTCGCGCCGTGGGCGACGAGCAGCGCGGCCATCTCCAGGTAGCCGCGCGTGGCCGCCAGGTGCAGCGCCGTCGCGCCCGAATTGTCGGCGGCCTCCACGGCTGCGCCATGCGCCAGCAGCAGTTCGCCCACGTCCCGGTTATCTTTGATGGCCGCGTAATCGAGCGGCGTGGACCCCGCTTCCCGATGGCGCGCGTTCACCTCGGCCCCGTGCGCGATCAACAACGCGGCGATCTCCCGGTTCCCGGACCAAGCGGCGTCATGCAGAGGGGTCGCGCCCAATGTGTCGCGCGCGTTCACATCCGCGCCGGCCGCCAGCAGCGCGCGCACCTGTTCCACGTCCCCGGATGTGGCGGCTTCGTGCAGGTCGGCGGCCTGAGCCAAGGCGCAGACACACAGCCACAAGCCATGGCGAGCAGCCCTACCCCACGTACTGCACCTCCTCTTCCAGTTCGACCGCGAACTGGCGGCGCACCCGCGTTTTCAACTCGGCGATCAGCGCGCAGAGGTCCGCCGCCGTGCCGCCGCCCGCGTTGTAGATGAGGTTCGCGTGATACGCGGCCACGTGGATTTCGCCGCGAGACATGCCCTTCGCGCCCACCTGTTCCAGGAAGTATGCGGCCGGCACTTTGCCTTCGCGAATCACCTTCTCCGGAACCTGGGCGGCCACCGCTGGCGGCAATTCGGCCAATAGAAAATTCTTGAAGATGCTGCCCGCGCACTTCATGGTCACCGGAAACTTTTCGTTGCGCACTTTCACGATATCGTTCGCCGTCTTACGCAGCGCGGCGGCGTCGGCGGGCGTGAGGCGCAGTTCGGTCGAGAAAATAATCCACTCTTTGTGGCGCTTGAACACGCTCTCGCGATAGTGAAACTCGCACGCCGCGTTATCGAACAAGCGCACGCACTCGCCATCGAAGAAGCGCACCTGGCGCACGCGCTCCGAGATGGAATGCCCATACGCGCCGGCATTGCCGTATACGGCCGCGCCCACCGAGCCGGGAATGCCGGCCAGCGTTTCGATCCCCTGCAACCCGCGAGCGATGGAGAAATCCACCAGATCCTGCAACACCGCGCCGGCATCGCACTGCACGCGGTCGCCCGCCGCCAGCATGCGCCGCGCCACGAAACGCAGCATGATGCCGCGGAAACCCGCATCTGACACAATCAGGTTGGTGCCGCCGCCCATCACCATGTAGTCGCGGCCGCTCGCCCGCGCCACCGCCATCGCCTGGATAAACGATTCCACGCTGTCGGTTTCGGCATAGATGTCCGCCGGACCGCCTATGGCAAACCGGGTGTAAGCGGAAAGCGGCGCGTCGCGGGAAACGGTTAAATTGGGTATTTCGGACAGGCGCGCCAGCGTGGGGTCCATCGATTCAATTATAGGAGGCAGCTATGCGATCCGGGTTTCCGGGCTTTCCCGCCGCGGCGATGACGTTCTATCGCGGTCTGGCCGGCCACAACACGCGCGAATGGTTCCAGCCGCGCAAACACATCTACGATGAGAAGGTGAAAGCGCCCATGGTGGAGTTGGTGACGGCGCTAAACAGCGCCATGATGAATTTCGCGTCCGATTACGTCACCGACGCCCCGAAAGCCATCTACCGCATCTATCGCGACACGCGCTTCAGCCCCGATAAGACTCCGTACAAGACCCAGATCGCGGCGTCGTTCGCGCGGCGCGGCATGGAGAAGCACGGCGCGGCAGGATACTATTTCGCGATCTCGCACAAGGGCGTGGACGTGGGCGGCGGCATCTACATGCCGCAGCCGGAGACGCTGCTGGCGGCGCGCACGCACATCGCCGAGCGGCACGCGGAGTTCCGGCAATTGGCGGCTTCGAGCGCGATCAAGCGGCTATTCGGCGCGATGCAGGGCGAACAGCTTTCGCGCGTGCCCAAGGGTTTCTGCGCCGAGCATCCCGCGGCGGACCTGCTGCGCTTCAAGCAATTCCTGCTGTTCACCACGCTGGATGCCGCCATCGTGACCACGCCGAAGCTGTTTACGGAGTTGAAAAAGCGATTCCGGGCGCTGGCGCCGTTCCTGGATTTTCTGAATGCGCCCCTTGTGGGGAAGCGGCGGCTGTAAGAGGACCGGCCAGGAGGTCCGTCCTACCTAATGTGGCAGCGGCTGGAAGATGGCGAACGCGGCGCCTTGCGGGTCCGCGACCACTGCCCAGCGTCCCACGCCTTCCAGGGTGGTGGGCCCATAAAAGATGTTGGCCCCCAACGACTTGGCCTTGGCAGTCGTGCCATCGCAATCGGACGCCAGAAAATAAAGCAGCCAGTGCGGCGGGACGCCGGCTTGCGGACCCACCGGCGGGATGCCGCCGATGAACGTCTCGCCGTTCTTGATGTGCAGATATCCGGACGGATCTTTCTCGCCTGGCGAGATATCCCAGCCGAACATGACCGCATAGAATTCGCGGGCGCGCGCCACATCCGTGGTCATCAGGTCCGCCCAGCACAGGGTGCCGTCCACGCCGGCGATGCCGATGCCCGGATTGCTCTTTGGCTCCCACACCGCAAACGTCGCGCCGGTGGGGTCCTGGACCACGGCCATGCGTCCCGCATCGAAGACGTCCATGGGCGGCGCGATCACTTTCCCTCCCACCTCTGCGGCGCGCGCAGCGGCGTCATCCGCGCTCGCCACCGATATGTACGGCATCCAATTCGGCGGCGCGCCACCGGACATGCCGGCGCGCAGCGTATAGGCGGCCGCGGTATCGCGCCCGTCCAGCCGAAAGATGGTGTAGTGGTCGTCGGGCCCCATGGGCATGTCGTTGGCGACCCACCCGAACAGCGCAGCATAAAAGGTTTTGGCGGCGGCTTGATCGGTGGTTCCGAGTTCGACCCACACGAACGCGCCCGCGGGATGTTTGTCGATGTTGGGCATGGGAAGAGTATAACAACGGGCCGGGTGCTTTTGTGCAGGTCAGGCAGGCTGTTAGATTATGTGGGCCGGGCGTCCACGATCGGGTCGAGTGACGGGGATTCCGCCCCGTCACCCTCCCACACCACCGGACGTGCGGTTTTCCGCATCCGGCGGTTGAA